>CDZQ01000919.1_pt1 | contig 11978 bp, 9 predicted proteins | sample 554831 | NCBI WGS metagenome assembly CDZQ01 (sample SAMEA3182112, study PRJEB8094) | gut metagenome | biome: human; feature: gut; material: Stool; isolation source: human stools | place: Canada | collected 2013-05-06
CGGCCTGTCTGCACTGTACCGGACGACTGCCTGTGACAGAAGCGCCCGAAGTGTTTTTTCGACCCCCGCAGTGGCCGTGTGAGCCGTGTTATAACCTGCACATACTTAGCAGGTGGGTCGCCTGCAGTATCCTTTATTGCTTCCAACTTCCAGCCGCAGCAGCAGCCGGGAGGCCTGCAAACCAGATACTGAACCAGCATCCCGTATAACAAAATGTGGGTTAAAAAAGACTCATCACGAACCCCGCAGGGTGTGGTTTCCACAAAACGGCGGTGGAACTTTTAAAAGCACCGCGCCGTCCAAAGGGAGAGAGGGTTACTCCTCCCCGGAGGGCTCCTCGTCCGCGAACAGCCGCTCCATAAAGAGGTCGTAGATCTCGTTGAGTTCCTCGTCGCTGTCCAGAGTGGAGAGCAGTTCCTCTCCGTTTTCCTCCACGGACTTCAGGATCACCAAGCCGTAGTCCTCGCCGTCCTCATCCGCGCCCTCCTCCACTGCCGGACAGAACGCCAAATAGGTCTGCCCGTTGTGCTCCAGGGCGTCCAGCATCTCCAGTTCAAAGTCGTTGCCGTCCTCGTCAGTGATGGTGATAAAATCGGGTCCGTACTCCTCGCTCATGGCTGGGTACCTCCTTCTGGGTGTTGGCTGGGGGTATCCATACCGCCCCGCTCTTTATTCCTGCGGTTATAGTGTACCCGGTTTTTTTGCAAAATGCAAGTGCGGATGCCCGTGCGATTTCGACAATTTCAAAATCTGTTTTTTGTGTATCCTGTTGGAATCGGCCGTTTTAAAAAATATTGTGTCCAAATTTGCGGTTTTTATCACTTTTCAAAAGTTGACAAGCCATGGTATACTGTAGCATGGATTATATTATATGCGCGATTTTACGTACTGTGCCCCGCCGCCGGCCCGCTTTGGACGCTTTTCCGTCCGGCTCGCCGCGGTGCGGCAGACCGATAAAGGAGGTTCATCCTGTCTATGGATCAAGCACACAACAGCGGTCAGACATCCGGCGGCGGCCCCCGCAAGAAGAAGGATTCCGGCGCGGGCCGGGTTGCCGGCCGGATCTGTTTTGTCCTCTTTACCCTGCTGGTTATCGGGGTTCTGACCTGCGGTATTTTTTTCAAGATTTTTATGACCTACGTCAATACCACCCTGGCCCCTACCCTGGATGTCACGGTGGAGGAGATGACCCTGCGCCTGTCCTCGGTGCTCTATGACAAAAACGGCAATGAGATGCGCACCCTGTACTCTAAAGAAAACCGGGAACTGGTGTCTCTGGATCAGATTCCCCAGCATATGATCGACGCCCTGGTGTCCATTGAGGACCACCGGTTCTACGAGCACCACGGCGTGGACTGGGAGGGTACCCTGGCCGCCATGGTCAAAACCTTCACCTCCGGCAGCACCCGGGGCGGCTCCACCATCACCCAGCAGCTGCTGCGCTACATCACCCAGGATGACGATGTAACGGTGAAGCGGAAGGTGCGGGAAATTTTCCGGGCGCTGAAGTTTGAGGAGAGCAACTCCAAGGAGGACATTCTGGAGCTGTACCTGAACTATATCTACTTCGGCCAGTCCTGCTACGGGGTGCAGAGCGCCGCCAACGTCTACTTTGGGAAGGATGTCAGCAAACTGAGTTTGGCGGAGAGCGCCTGCATCATTGGCATCACCAACAATCCATCCCTGTATGACCCCTTCCTGGGCACCGAATTTAAACAGTCCGACGGCACCGTCAAAACCACCCGGGACTTCAATAAGCGCCGCCAGGAGACGATTCTGGACCGGATGGAGGAACTGGGCAAGATTACGGCGGAGGAGTGCGCCGCCGCCAAGGCGGAGACGCTGCTCTTCACCGATACCGACGCCTACAAGACCCTCCACGGCGAGGAGATCAGCCAGGAGGAGGATCTGGAGACCGCCAGCCGCAACGTATACTCCTGGTTTGAGGACGCAGTGATTGAGGACGCCATCGCTCTGGTGATGGAGGCCAAAGGCTGCTCCAGTGAGGTGGCCACCAGCTTGGTCTACTCCGGCGGCTACCATATCTTCACCACGCTGGACCCGGATATCCAGGCCATTGTGGACAGCGTCTATACGAATCTGGGCAATTTTGACTATCCCTCCGCCAAGGGTACCCAGCTGGACTCCGCCATTACCATTGTGGACCCCTACACCGGAGATGTGGTGGCCATGGCCGGTGGCGTGGGGCAGAAGACGGTGAACCGGGGCCTGAATCTAGCCACCGCCCGCCGCCCCTGCGGCAGCGCCATCAAGCCGGTGTCTGTGTACGCCCCGGCCTTTGACGCCAACGTAGTGTCCCCGGCCAGCGTGATTGACGACTATCCCCTGCGGCTGAACGACTCCAGCACCGGTGGCTTCCCCAAAAACTCCAACGGCAAATACCGGGGGATGCTGACCGTGCCCTATGCCATCCAGTGGTCCACCAACACCGTGGCCGCCCGGACGCTGGAGAAGCTGGGCTACGGCGCCTCCTTCTCCTTCATGGAGAACAACCTGGGCTTTGACCTGGCGGACGCGGATATGGCCCTCAGCCCCCTGTCCATGGGCGGCCTGACCTACGGCGTCACCACGGAGGAGATGGCCGCCGCCTTCGGCGCCTTCGCCAACTCCGGCATCTATACCTACCCCCGCACCATTACCAAGATCCTGGACAACGACGGCAACGTGGTGGCGGACAACACCAGCCGCTCCCAGGTGGCTATGAAGGAGACTACCGCCTACCTGATGAACAAGATGCTGCGCAGTGTGGTCAGCGGCGGCACCGGCGGCTCCGCCTCCTTCTCCGGTATGACCATCGCCGGTAAGACCGGTACCACCAACGACAACTTTGACCGCTATTTTGTGGGCTATACGCCGTACTACTCCGCTGCCGTCTGGGTGGGCTACGCCCAGTCCAATGAGAAGATCAACGCCGGCAGCAAGAACCCGGCGGCCCTGGTCTGGAAGCAGATCATGGAGCAGATCCACGCGAATCTGGAGAACAAGTCCTTCCCCGAGCGGCCCAGCGGCATCACCAGCGTCACGGTGTGCATGGACTGCGGCCTGCTGGCTACGGACCTCTGCGCCGCCGACCAGCGGGGCAGCCGTGTGACAACGGTGGAGGTTCAGGCGGAAGCCGCCCCCACAGAGAAGTGCCCCTGCCACATCCAGGTGGAGGTGTGCGGGGACAGCGGGATGCTTTGCAGTGAGTTCTGCCCTGCGGAGGGACGGGTGGCCCGGGTGGTCATTAACCCTGCCCGGGAGTACGTGGCCTACGCCACCCCCATTGTCAACGCCGACGGTACCACCTCCCCCAGCTATATTCTTCCGGAGGATGATGTGTATACCATGCGCTATCTGGAGGCCCAGGGGGCCTGCACCACCCACACCGATGATGTGGTCCTGCCTGGCGACGACGATTTCCAGTGGCCCGACTGGCCCTGGCCTGACGGTCCGGAGGAGGACCCGGATGAGCCGGATGTGCCGGACGAGCCCGGCGGCGGGGATGGGCCCGTGGAGCCCGGCGAGGGCGGCGGCGAGCCGGAGGAGCCGGAGGAGCCCGCCCTGCCCAGAGAGCCTACTCTGCCGTAAAGACCTACCCCTAATCGAACTGCACCCCGTTTGTCTCAACCGACAGTATGCCGTACTATTTGACAAATGGGGTGCAGTTTGCTATTCCGGGGTATGTCTCCGGGCGGGGGGCGGCGTGAAAAATTCTCCGTTTTGATCAGTTTCCTAAAAAATTGTATTGAACTCAAACAATTTTTCAGCTATACTGCAACTAGAGAAGCGATGCCCGGCGTTCGATCTGACGGAAAAGGAGATTCGCTATGGCTACATTTACTGTCAACGGCAAGACCGTCACCACCGAAAAAAACCAGAAGCTGCTGCGGTTCCTGCGGGACGAGTTGCGGCTGACCAGCGTGAAGGACGGATGCAGCGAGGGCGCCTGCGGCACCTGCACCGTCCTGGTGGACGGGAAGGCCACCCGCGCCTGCGTCTTTACCACCGACAAGCTGGAGGGCAAAACCATTCTGACGGCGGAAGGGCTCTCGGACTTCGAGAAGGAGGCCTATACCTACGGCTTTGGGGAAGCCGGCGCGGTCCAGTGCGGGTTCTGCATCCCCGGCATGGTGATGGCCGCCAAGGGCCTGCTGGATCAGAACCCGGATCCCACGGAGGAGGAGGTCCGATACGCCCTGCGCAACAATATCTGCCGGTGTACCGGCTATGTGAAGATTGTGGAGGGCGTGCTGCTGACGGCCAGGATTCTCCGGGAGGGGAGCATCCCCGCCGAGGCCGGACAGCGCACGTGGAAGCTGGGGGCCAGGGTGCACCGCATCGACGTGGCGGAGAAGGTCCAGGGTACCGGGCAGTATCCCGACGACGTGTATCTGGATGGCATGATCTACGCCTCCGCCGTCCGCAGTGCCCACCCCCGGGCCATTGTCCGGGCGATCCACGCCGACGAGGCCAGGGCCATGCCCGGGGTGGTGGGGGTGTTTACCGCCGAGGATATCCCCGGCCAAAATAAGGTTGGCCACATCACCAAGGACTGGGATACCATGATTCCCGTGGGAGGCATGACCCACTACCTGGGAGACGCCATCTGCATTGTGGCCGCCGAGAGCCAGGAGATCCTGGAGAAGGCCAAGCGGATGGTCCAGGTGGAGTACGAGGTGCTGACGCCTGTCCGCTCCCCGGAGGAGGCCATGGCCTTCAACGCCCCCCTGGTCCACCAGTCCGGCAACCTCTTCGCCCACAAGCACATCCAGCGGGGCAACGCCGCCCTGGCCATCGCCCGCAGTGCCCATGTGCTGCCCCGCCGCTTTTCCACGCCCTATACGGAGCATGCCTTCCTGGAGCCGGAGTGCGCCGTGGCCTACCCCGACGGGGACGGCGTCTGCATTCTCTCCACCGACCAGGGGACCTACGACACCCAGCACGAGACGGCCCCCATGCTGGGGCTGCCTGTGGAAAAGGTGAAGGTGAAAAACATGTTGGTGGGCGGAGGCTTCGGCGGCAAGGAGGATGTTACTGTCCAGCACCACGCGGCTCTGGTGGCGTATCTCACGGGGCGGCCGGTCAAGGTGAAGCTCTCCAGGGCGGAGAGCCTCCTCATCCATCCCAAGCGCCACCCCATGGAGATGGAGTTCGCCATGGGCTGCGACGAAAATGGCATGATCCAGGGCGTGGCCGCCAATGTCATTGCCGATACCGGGGCTTATGCCTCCCTGGGCGGCCCTGTGCTGGAGCGTGCCTGCACCCATGCCTCCGGCCCCTACCACTATGAGAACTTCCAGGTGGATGGCTACGCCTACTACACCAACAATCCCCCCGCCGGGGCATTCCGGGGCTTCGGTGTGACCCAGACCTGCTTCTGTGTGGAGACGCTCTTAAACGAGATGGCGGATCTGGTGGGCATTTCCCCCTGGGAGATCCGCTACCGCAACGCCATCCGCCCGGGGGAGGTGCTGCCCAACGGCCAGATTGTGGGGCCGGAGACCGGCCTTGTGGAGACTCTGGAGGCAGTAAAGCCCTATTTTGACGGCGCCGCGTATGCGGGCCTGGCCTGCGCCATGAAAAATGCCGGCGTGGGCGTGGGGCTGCCGGACTGGGGCCGATGCCGTCTGGTGGTATCCGGAGGAAAGGTCCATATCCAGGCCGGGGCGTCCTGCATCGGTCAGGGGCTGGGCACCGTGCTGGTGCAGATGTGCTGTGAGGAACTGCGCCTTCCGGCTGAACTGGTGGTCTATGAACGGGCCAACACCTTTGACGCGCCGGATTCCGGCACCACCTCCGGCTCCCGGCAGACGCTGATTACCGGTGAGGCCTGCCGCCGGGCCTGCGGGGAACTGAGGGCGGATCTGGCGGAGAAGAGTCTGGCGGAACTGGAGGGGAAGGACTACTACGGGGAGTACCTGGCCAAAACCGACCCCCTGGGCGCCGACGTACCCAACCCGGTCAGCCACGTGGCCTATGGCTATGCCACCCAGCTGTGCATCCTGGGAGAGGATGGGCGGATCCGGCAGCTGGTGGCCGCCCATGACGTGGGCAGGGTGGTCAACCCCATGGCCTGCGAGGGGCAGATCGAGGGGGGCGTGGTGATGTCCATGGGCTTCGCCCTGACAGAGGAGTATCCGGTGGTGGACTGCCGGCCCACCGCCAAATTCGGTACCCTGGGCCTGTTCAAAGCCAACCAGGTGCCGGAGATCAAGGCCATCCTGGTGGAGAAGCCGGGACTGGCGGTGGCGGGCGGGGCCATCGGTATCGGGGAGATTACGTCCATCCCCACCGCTCCCGCCATTGCCGACGCCTACTACCGCTATGATGGCAGGCGGCGCTACAGCCTCCCTCTGGAGGATACGCCGTACAGCCGGAAAAAGAAATAATCCCCGCCCTTTCGGCGTGGGAAAGCGCGCCGCGGATCACGGGTTTCCGCGGCGCGCTTTTTGTCCGTGGGCTGCGGCCTATGCTTCCTGGCCGGAGGATGGCAGGGCCATTCCCGCCAGGGCTGCCGGTGTGTCCACATCCTCCAACTCCGCTGCCGGCGCCTCAAACAGCCGCAGCGCCTCCGGGTGTTGCCGGATCACCCAGCTGCCCCCCCGGTCCTCCCGCAGTGCCAGAAGTTCGGGAAAAAACCGGGCGGGGAAAATGCACGGGTTCCCCCGCACGCCGCCGTGGCTCAGGCCCAGGATCCCCGCCGGGTCCCGGCGGAATTCCGCTACCTCCGCCGCCACGGTCTCCCGGCGGAGCAGAGGCTGGTCGGACACCTGGAACATGGCCGCGTCCACCGTTCCCAGGGCCTCCAGCCCCAGGCGGATGGTATGGCTGATGCCCCAGTCCGGGTGGTGGTTCGGCACCGGCAGAAAGCCGAACTCCCGTGCCATGGCCTCCACCTCCGGATACTGCGTTACCACCGCCACGGTGCAGAACGCCTCCGCCGGCACCGCCTCCAGCGCCCGGCGGATCAGGCTCCTCCCGTTCAGCTGGGCCGCCAGCTTGTTTTCTCCAAAGCGCCGGGCATTTCCCGCCGCCATAACCACGCATCCAATCCTCAGCATGCGCCCATCTCTCCCCTCTTGCCATCCCGCGGGGGATGGAGTATGATATATATAGTGTCAGTATACCCTGTTTTTCCGCCTCCAGTCAATCCTGGGCAGAAGGCGCTATTTTATAAATAAGATAACGCGTTTGACTGTACAGCTAAAAATTTTTGTGATATAATAACAATAATTTTGGAACATGGCCTCCCCCGTAGTACGGACCCCACAATTTTCCACCAGATTTCAGACAGGAGGATGATGCACCATGAGCAAGAGCGTAGGGCAGAGCAAGATCCGGGTGGACGCCTTTGACAAGGCTACCGGCAGGGCCAAATATACCGATGATCTCTGCGACAAAAGCGCCCTGGTCACACGGCTGATCCACTCCACCGTGGCCCACGGCCTGGTCACTGCCATCGATACCCGGGAGGCGGAGCAGGTTCCCGGCGTGGTGCGGGTGTTCACCTGCTTCGACGTGCCGGCGTTTTATTTTCCCACGGCGGGCCACCCCTGGAGCACGGACCCCAGCCATCAGGATGTATCCGACCGGCTGCTGCTCAGCCGCCATGTGCGCTACTACGGCGATGACGTGGCGGTGGTGGTGGCGGAGAACGAGGTGGCCGCCGCCCAGGCGGCCCGGCTGGTGCGCGTCAGCTACCAGGAGTACCCCTTTGTACTGGATGTGCAGAAGGCCATGGAGCCCGGCGCGCCCCAGCTCCACGAGGCGTATCCGGGCAATGTGCTGGCCCACACGCAGATCCGCGCCGGCGACTATGCCGCCGCCATACAGGAGCCGGGCCTCATCAGGGTGGAGGGCTGGTACGACACCCCCACCGTGCAGCACTGCCACATTGAAAACCATGTCTGCACCGCCCACATGGAGGGCGGACGCATTACCGTCACCTCCTCCACGCAGATTCCCCATATTGTCCGCCGGGTCTGCGGTCAGGCCCTCGGCATTCCCTGGGGGAAGGTGCGGATTGTGAAACCCTATATCGGCGGCGGCTTCGGCAACAAGCAGGACGCCCTGTATGAGCCTCTCTGCGCCTGGCTTACCACCCAGGTGGGGGGGCGGCTGGTAAAGATCGACTGCGCCCGGGAGGAGACCTTCGTGAATAACCGGGTCCGCCACGCCATCCGCACCCACATCATCTCCTATGTCCGGCCTGACGGATCCTTCGCCGCCCGGAAGATCGAGTGCTTCTCCAACCAGGGGGCCTACGCCTCCCACGGCCACGGCGTGGTGGCCAAGGGCATGGGGGCCTTCCCCCAGATCTATCCCTGTCCCAATGTGGAGGGGGACGCGTGGAGCGTCTTTACCAACAAGCCCGCCGCCGGGGCCATGCGGGGCTACGGCATCCCCCAGGCCATGTGGGCCGGTGAGTGCCACATGGACGATGTGGCCCGGGCCCTGGGGAGAGATCCCGTGGAGTACCGCCGCCAGGTGGTGATGCCCAAGGGGTACATAGACGGCTTCAGCAAGAACGAGAACTACGACGATACCTTCCGCCAGGTGATGGATCGGGGTATGGAGGCCATCGGCTATACGGAAAAGCGGAAAGCCTACGCCAACCAGACAGGCCCTATCCGCCGGGGGGTGGGCATGGCCCTCTTCTGGTACAACACCGCGGTGTGGCCCATCTCCCTGGAGTCCAGTTCCTGCCGGATGGTGCTCAACCAGGACGGCTCCGTCCAGGTCCAGACCGGCGAGACGGAGATCGGCCAGGGCTGCGACACCGCCTACGCCCAGATGGCCGCCGACGCCATCGGCATCCCCTTTGAAAGCGTGCACATGATCTCTACCCAGGACACCGATATCACGCCCTTCGGCACCGGGGCCTACGCCTCCCGGCAGACCTATGTGGGTGGCTTCTCCCTGCTGCAGACCGGCACCCTGCTGAGGGACCGCATTCTTCAGTACGCCGTGGAACTGACCCGGCAGGCCCGGGCCAACCTGGACCTGGTGGACGGGAATATCGTCCGCATCACCGATGGCCGGGTGCTGATGACCCTGGGGGAACTGGCCACCGAGGCGCTGTACAGCACCACCCACAGCGAGCATCTGACTGCGGAGAGCACCTATCAGATCAAGAACAATGCCTACTCCTTCGGCTGCACCTTCGCCGAGGTGGAGGTGGACATTCCCCTGTGCAAGGTGAAGCTGCTTAACATCGTGAATGTCCACGACTGCGGCCGCCTCATCAACCCCGCCCTGGCAGAGGCCCAGGTCCATGGCGGCATGTCCATGGGCATCGGCTACGGCCTCTCCGAACAGCTGCTTTTCGACGAAAGGACCGGCCGGCCTCTGAACAACAATCTCCTGGACTACAAACTCTCCACCTTTATGGATCATCCCACGCTTCAGGCGGCGTTTGTGGAGAATCCGGAGCCCACCAGCCCCTTTGGCACCAAGTCCCTGGGAGAGCCTCCGGCCTGCTCCCCTGCTCCCGCCATTCGCAACGCCGTGCTGCAGGCCACCGGCGTGGCTGTCGACACAGCCCCCATGACGCCCCATATTTTGTTTGCCCGCTTTAAAGAAGCAGGCCTGCTCTAAGGAGGTGCAGCGCAATGTATGATATCAAAGCATTTTACGAGGCCGCGAGCGTCCAGGACGCTGTCCGCCTCCGCCTGGAGCACCCCCAGGCCCAGATCCTGGCCGGCGGAACCGATGTGCTGGTGCAGATGCGGGAGGGGAAGCGTGCCGGGGCGGAACTCATCTCCATCTATGGCATCGACGCCCTCCGGGGCGTGACCCTGGACGGGGAGGGGAATATCCGCATCGGCTCTCTCACCAGCTTCTCCGCCATTACGGCGGACCCCATCATTCAGACGCATATCGGTGTATTGGGGGAGGCCGTGGACCAGGTGGGCGGCCCCCAGATCCGCAACGCCGGCACCATTGGCGGCAACACCTGCAATGGTGTCACCAGCGCAGATTCTGCCTCCACCCTCTTTGCCTGGGACGCTGTCATTGAATTGACAGGCCAGGCCGGCGTCCGCCGCCTGCCCATTCAGGAATTCTACCTGGGGGCCGGTAGGGTGGACATCCGCCCCGACGAGATTCAGACCGCTATTTTGATCCCCGGGGCCAGCTATGAAAACTGCTTCGGCCATTACATCAAGTACGCCATGCGAAACGCCATGGACATTGCCACCACCGGCTGTTCGGTGAATGTGGTGCTCAGCGGGGACCGGGCGTCCCTGAAGCGGGTCCGTATTGGCTACGGCGTGGCGGGCCCTATTCCCATGCGCGCGCCCACCGCCGAGGCCGCGGCCAATGGGAAGCCCCTGACCCGGGAGACCGTGGACGCCTTCGCCGGCGCTGTGCTGGAGGATATCCATCCCCGGGACAGCTGGCGGGCCAGCAAGGCCTTCCGGGAGCATATCGCCGTGGAGATGGCCAGGCGCTGCCTGGAGGAATCCATCAAGCTGGCAGGAGGTGTGCTGCTATGAGTACCCAGTATAAGCTGATAAAGTGTACCATCAATGGCCGGCCTGTTGAGCAGATGGTGGATGTGCGGGCGTCCCTGACCGACATGCTCCGCAATGATTTCCGCCTCACCAGTGTAAAGAAGGGCTGCGAGGTGGGGGAGTGCGGGGCGTGCAACGTCCTCATCGACGGGAAGTGCTACAACTCCTGCATCTACCTGGCGGCCTGGGCCGACGGGAAGCAGATCCGTACCCTGGAGGGCCTCATGGGGCCCGGCGGGGAACTCAGCGACATCCAGCAGGCCTTTATCGACGAGGCCGCCATCCAGTGCGGCTTCTGCACCCCCGGCTTTATTATGACCGCCGTGGAGATCCTGGAGAGCGGGAGGGAGTATACCGACGAGGAACTGCGCAAGCTGCTCTCCGGCCACCTCTGCCGCTGCACGGGCTACGAGAACATTCTCCGGGCGGTGAAAAAAACCATGCTGCGCCGCCTGGGCAGAGAGGCATAGGGGAAACGGCTGCCAGCTATGGAGAAGAGAGGCCCGGGGCTTTGCCGCCCCGGGCCTCTCTGGTTTAGTCCTCCAGATACTCCATATAGTCGCTCTCGCAGGCAAAGAGGACCCAGCCGTTTCCCACATAGCCCATGTACCCGCTGTTGTTGTAATACCCCTTCATCTTTGCGTCCTCCTTTTGTTTTTTCTGGTCATAGCATACACCATAATGAGGCCGGAAATCCGGACAGTAAATGGCAGCCGCAAAAAAGTTTTTGCCAGGGCGGATTGCCCCTGCGGGGAAAGCGTGGTATAATAGCCGCAAAGTCGCAAAGGGGCTATTATACGCCCGGGCCGCCTCTCCGGGGCAGCGCGCTGAGATGGGAGCCGTGGGCCGGGACGGCCCCATGGCATATTCCGCCGCAAATGAAATTCATGGTGTAACGGCGGCAGGAGGGGCGGAGATCTGGGACGAGGAGGGGCGCTGTGGAAGAGGAAAAGCTGCGGGTTGTCATTACATCCCGGATGTTTACGGACCGGAAGTGCTTCGGCCCCGGAGTGGCGATGCTGCTGCGCCGGGTACAGCGCCTGCACTCCCTGCGGGCGGCTGCCATGGACATGGATATGGCCTATTCCAAGGCATGGACGATTCTGCGGGAGGCGGAGCGGGGCCTGGGCTTCAAGCTGCTCTCCTCCACCACTGGCGGCCGGGGCGGCGGCGGTGCCGCCCTGACAGGCGAGGGGGAGCGGATGCTGGCGGCCTATGACGCCTACACCCGGGAACTGGACGCCGCCGGGCAGGCGCTTTTTCAAAAGCATTTTTCAGAATTTATCAAAAAGTAACCCCCATCCGATAAAATCGGATGGGGGTGTCTTTTTGCGGGGAGTGAACGGGGACCGGTTACTGGGCTGCTTTTTTTGCCAGCACCTTCTCCAGCCAATCCTTGCCGTCCACAAAACGGGAGACAATATAGCTGACCACATAGTCGCCGGCGGAGTTGATCATGGT
>CDZQ01010104.1_pt1 | contig 11949 bp, 10 predicted proteins | sample 554831 | NCBI WGS metagenome assembly CDZQ01 (sample SAMEA3182112, study PRJEB8094) | gut metagenome | biome: human; feature: gut; material: Stool; isolation source: human stools | place: Canada | collected 2013-05-06
GGCGGCGGCATCTCCTACAACCTGCCCTACTGCAAAAACGTGCCCATGGAGCGCACCATCCGGGACTGGCAGTACGTGGACCGGCTCACCGGCCTCTATGAGGAGATGGGCGTATCCATCAACCGGGAGCCCTACGGTCCCCTCACAGGCACTCTGGTACCCCCCTGCATCTCCCACGCCGCCGCCATCATCGAGGCGCTGCTGGCCGCTGAGCAGGGGGCCAGAAACATCACCGTGGGCTACGGCCAGTGCGGCAACCTGGTCCAGGACATTGCCGCCATCCGCACCCTGCAGGAACTGACGGACGAGTACCTGCGGAAATACGGCTACGGCGATGTGGCTGTCACCACCGTGCTGCACCAGTGGATGGGGGGCTTCCCCGCCGATGAGGCCAAGGCCTTCGGCGTTATCTCCACCGGCAGCCTCATCGCCGCCTTTTCCAAGGCCACCAAGGTCATTGTGAAAAGCCCCCACGAGGCGGTGGGCATCCCCACCATGGAGGCCAACGCCCAGGGCCTGCGCTGCACCAAGCAGGTGGTGAACATGATGGGGGACCAGACCTTCCAGGACAGCCGCCTGCCCCAGGAGGAGGAGATCATCCGCCAGGAAACCCGCTGCATCCTGGACCAGTGCTTCCAGCTGGGCGGCGGGGACATCGCCGTGGGCGTCTGCCGCGGGGTGGAGGCCGGCGTGCTGGATGTGCCCTTCGCCCCCTGCCGGGCCAATGCGGGGCTGATGCTGCCCTGCCGGGACAACGACGGGGCCGTACGCATCCTGAACATGGGCCATCTGCCCTTCCCCAAGGATCTGCAGGACTTCCACGCTGCCAAGATCGACGAGCGGGCCCGGGCTGAGAAGCGGAAGGCCTCCTTCCAGATGGTCATCGACGACGTGTACGCCATTGGCAAGGGCCGCCTGGTGGGCCGCCCCAAATATTAATGGATGGAAAGGAAACACACCATGAAAATCGTTGACGTTGTCTGCTCCGCCGGCCGCACCGGCTTCTATTTTGACGACCAGCGGGCCATTAAGCAGGGTGCTGGCCACGACGGCATGTTCTACGTGGGCTCCAGCGTAACAGAGGGCTTCACCGCCGTGCGCCAGGCCGGGGAATCCATCTCCGTGATGCTGGTGCTGGAGGATGGGCAGATCGCCTATGGCGACTGCGCCGCCGTCCAGTACTCCGGCGCCGGCGGCCGGGACCCCCTGTTTTTGGCCCAGGACTTTATCCCCATCATCGGCCAGTACATCAAGCCCCAGCTGGTGGGCCGGGAGGCCGACGACTTCCGGGGCCTGTGCCGGATGATGGAGGCCATCCAGGTGGAGGGCAAGCGGCTCCACACCGCCATCCGCTACGGCGTGTCCCAGGCCATTCTGGACGCGGTGGCCAAGGCCACGGGCCGGCTCATGTGTGAGGTGGTGGCCGACGAGTACGGCTGCACCGTCAGCGAAACCCCCATCCCCATCTTCACCCAGTCCGGTGACGACCGCTACGACAACGCCGACAAGATGATTATCAAGGGCGCCCAGGTGCTGCCCCACGCCCTCATCAACCACGTGGAGACCAAGCTGGGCCCCAAGGGGGAGAAGCTGGCCGCGTATGTGGGCTGGCTCCGGGACCGGATCCTGGCCCACCGGGTGGACCCCAGCTACGCCCCTGTGCTCCACATCGACGTCTACGGCACCATCGGCGCCGCCTTCGGCAACCACAACTACCCGGCCATGGCGGACTACATCGCCCAGCTGGAGGAGATCGCAAAGCCCTTCCACCTGCGCATTGAGGGCCCCATGGACTGCGACAGCAACCGGGAGGAGCAGGTGGAGGCCCTGGCGGGCCTGACGGCGGAACTGGACAGGCGGGGCATCCAGGTGGAACTGGTGGCCGACGAGTGGTGCAACACCCTGGAGGACATCAAGCTCTTTGCCGACCGGGGGGCCGGCCACATGGTGCAGATCAAGACCCCGGATCTGGGCGGCGTGAACAACACCATTGAGGCGGTGCTCTACTGCAAGGAGAAGGGCGTGGGCGCCTACCAGGGCGGCACCTGCAACGAGACGGACCGCAGCGCCCAGGTCTGCGTCCACTGCGCCATGGCCACCCAGCCGGTACAGATCCTGGCTAAGCCCGGCATGGGCGTGGACGAGGGGTACATGATCGTCTACAACGAGATGAACCGCATCATCGCCCTGCGCCAGGCCAAAAAGCGGACTGTCTGAACAGCGCGGACAAAATAGAGAGAGACGGCAGCCCTTTTGGGCTGCCGTCTCTCTCTATTTCGCGGCTCCTTCGCGGGTCAGGAAGGAAACTATGAGCGGGGCCCCCGCCTCCGGGGAGGGAGCCGGACTGGGCTCCGGCTAGAAAGCCGCCCGGCCCACCACGCCGGAAGGGTGGGGCCTCCGCTCCGGGGCCGGACGGCGCGGAAAACAATCCTGCCGGGGCGCCCGGTCCCGCCGCATCTGCCCGCCCCAGGGGGCGGCAAACTGCTGTGGAAATTGTACCACAGGGAAGTCCCCGGGGCAACAGGAAATTTCCGTCACCTGACGGCCCGGCGCTTTTCGGCTCAACTCACCGGAGCCAGCTGGGCGGTGGCCGGGACAGCCCCGTAGGCGTCCCGCTCCACCTGGGCCCACTGGGCCAGTTCCTCCCGGGTACAAGCCCCCTCCTCCACCAGGACGTCCATGGTGTGGGTCATGGAGTCCCAGAGGGTGATGCTGCGGTGGCTGTAGCGGTACCCGCCGTTCCGGTCCTCCGTGCGGGCACGAAATTCCAGTTCCAATTCAATTGCGTAGCGCAGCCGGCCTGTGGGGACGCTCTCCGGCGCGTAGCCGGGAATGTTCCCCTCCTCCAGGTCCGCCAGCAGGGCCGTATACAGGCGCTGGGGGTCCAGGCTGCCGTCCTGGCTGTAACCCTGGTAATGATTGTAGACATACGCGCCGGAGAGCACGTAGCCCAGGGGGGCCTCCACCTGCCGGCCCAGCACGGCGGGGGCGTTATAGAGGGCGTTCAGCAGCTGATCGTAGGTGCCCTCCTCCGTCCAGCGCTCCGCCGACAGAGGCAGACGGTAGCTGCGGCGCAGGCGGCCGCCGCTTTTCAGTTCGTAGTGGAAGGTCATGTAGAGCACATCGTCCCAGCCGTCCCTGGTCTCCATGGTCTGGGCCACATAGGCCTTATCCGCCACAATGGCCCGCTGCAGATCCATTACCCGCTCCACCAGGGCCCGGTCCCGCTCCCCGTCCAGTTCCAGATATTGGCCCTCCGGGCCGGAGAGGGACAGGGTGGCCACATCCTCCGGCCTGGGGACTCGGGTCTCCGCTCCGAAGGGGTCCAGAACCACGGCGGCCAGCAGCAGCGCCGCGCCGGCGCAGACAGCCAACGCCCCCCTCCAGCTGCCACGGAACACCCGGGGCGTCTTTTCCAGCAGCATGGAGGCCACGTAGTAGCCCACCATGCCGGTGAGGACCAGACACACCCCCATGGGCAGCAGATCGGCAAACTCGCCCTTCTGGAACAGTTCCCCCCAAATCAGGGTGTAGAGCACCTGGCCCAGCGTCAGCGCGCCGGCCAGGGCCATACCGTAGCGGAACACAGGGCGCAGCCACCGGAAGGCCACCACATCCCCGGCGCTCTCGCTGCGGCGCAGGCGGCAGAGCAGCCACCCCAGGGCCAGCAGCCCCAGGCCCGCCAGCGCATAGAGGGCCACGGTGCTCAGCCCCTCCAGGCCTACGGACACCGTATTTCCCTCGTCGTATACCCGCCGGCAGGTGAATCTTGTGTAGATCTGCACAATGGGAGAGAGCCAGTTCAGCACCCCGTCGACGCCGCTGCCGAGGCCGAAAAGAAACTGGCTGGCAAAGCTGCGGACCAGCGCCTCCGCGGCGGGGGCGAAAAAGTTCCCCACCAGATAAAACACAGGCAGGGCAAACGCATTGCCGGTGCACATGGCCCAGAAGGTGGCCATGCCGAAAAAGAGCACAGAGAGCAGCACCACCGCCGCCGCCGTGTACAGCACCGCCACCACATCCATAAATCCACCCCCCAGCGCCACCAGACAGCTGAGGCCACCCACCACGGCGTAGGGAATGAGCATCATGGCCAGTCCCGAGAGGGTGCTGGTGAGAAAGAGGCCGGTGCGGTCGATGGGCAGAGCGTGCATCAGCCCCACGGACCGGCCGGTGTACAGGTACCCCCACACCGCCATGGCGCAGAGGATGGCGTAGACAAGGGTGATGCCCGGCACCAGGGTGGTGACGGCGGAGTAGAGCAGAGCGGCAAAGTCCAGGGCGCTTACCTCGGCCCAGGGCATGCTGACCAGGGTCAGCAGCAGGTACAGCGGCGCCAGGCAGCCCAGCAGGGTGGCGCCGCCCCACAGGGGCCAGAAACGGGTCAGATTCTTGCGGAACAGCGTCCGGTTAAAGGATGATCTCTTTGACGGCATATTGCTCACCTCCCAGTTCATAGATAAAAATTTCCTCCAGGGACAGGGGCAGGGCCTCCAGCATCATGGGGTCAAACTGGGCCAGCCGCTGGCTCACCGCCGCCGCCGCGCCCCGGACAATGTAGGTGTAGACCCGCCCCACATGGGAGGTGTGCAGCACCGGCAGGTCTCCCGGCAGCACCGGCGCGGCGTCGCCGTGCCAGACCACCTGCAGCTTGATGATGTTCTCCTGCAGATCGGAGAGGCTCCGCTCCAGCAGCACCTTGCCCTTGTTCATAATGCCCACGTGGTCGCAGACGTCCTCCAACTCCCGCAGGTTGTGGCTGCTGACCAGCACCGTGGTGCCGTGCTCCGCCACGTCGGACATCATCATGCTCCACACCTGCCGGCGCATCACCGGGTCCAGCCCGTCCACCGGTTCGTCCAGAATCAGGTACCGGGGCCGGCAGCACATGGTCAGCCAAAAGGCCACCTGCTTCTGCATCCCCTTGCTCAGCCGGCGGATCACCGCCTTCTCCGGGATGGAAAACACCTCCTTGAACCGCTCGTAGCGGCCCATGTCAAAGGAGGGGTAGAAGCCGCGGTAGAAGCGCATCATATCCCGCACGGTGGCGGAGGCAAAGTAGTACCAGTCGTCCGGAATGGCGGCCAGGGCCGCCTTCTTCTCCGGATTTTCATAGATGGGCTCCCCCTCCACCAGCACCTCCCCGCTGTCGGGGCGGTAGATACCGGTGATATGGCGGATGAGGGTGGTTTTGCCGGCGCCATTGGGGCCCACCAGGCCATATACGCCGCCGTCGGGCACCTGAAGGGAGGCGCCGTCCAGGGCGGCAAAGCCGTCAAAGGTTTTGACCAGGTTTTTTACTTCAATCATTGGGCCGCTCCTTCCCGGATAATAGCGAGGATCTCGCCGTCCGTCACATGCAGATAGCGCAGCTCAGCAATCAGTTCCCGCAGACGCCCCACCAGCTCCTCCCGCCGGGCCGCCATGGGCTCCGCCAGGACGGCGGCAAAGCTGCCCTTCCCCGGCACGGAGTAGATAAACCCCTCATTCTCCAGTTCGGAGTAGGCCCGCTGGATGGTGTTGGGGTTTATAGCCAGATCCATGGCCAGCGCCCGCACCGAGGGCAGCTTCTCATCCGGCTCCAGAGCCCCGGTGACGATCAGCTTGCGCAGCCCGTCCTTAATCTGGCCGTAAATGGGCCGGGAATCCCGGTAATTCAGTGTCAGCAACGATACTCCCTCCTATCTTCGCAGCAGCAGCGCCGCGATACATATAATGGCAAACAATATAATGCCCAGCAGCAACATCGTAAGCAGCATGGCGCGCCTCCCAGCAAAAACTGTACTATTTGGTTTAGTACGCCTATCATACCAGCCTCGGCCCCATCCCACAAGGGAGAAAGGCGGAAGAAAGTCTTAAGAATTCTTAAAGGCGGCCCTTTTCCCAGCAAAAATCACCCGCCTGGGCCTTCCGCTTCCTCCAGAGCATCCCAGGCGTGACCATGGTGCTCTCCGGCATGTCCAGCCTGGAGCAGCTGCGGGAAAATCTGCGGACCTATGAGACGCAGGCGCCCCTGACGGAACCGGAGTGGAACACCCTGGTGGGAATCGCCGACCGGATGGTGGCCGGCGGCGTGCTGCCCTGCACCACATGCCGCTACTGCGTGGACCACTGTCCCCAGGGCCTGAACATCCCCTACCTGCTGCTCCTGTACAATGAGCATGTGTTCACCGGCGGCGGTTTTTTGGCCCCCATGGCGGTGAGCGCCCTGCCGGAGGATAAGCAGCCCAGCGCCTGTGTGGGCTGTCGCAGCTGCGAGGCGGTATGCCCCCAGCAGCTGAAGATTTCCCAGGCCATGGCCGACTTCTCCGGGAAGCTGGGCCTCAGATAGCTGAAAAAACAGCCCCCGCCTCCGGCTGAGCCGGAAGCGGGGGGCCGCAGGTTTTCCGCTGCGATTTACTTGTGATCCACGCTGTACATGTGCTTGATCAGTTCCAGCACCTTGTTGGAGTAGCCAATCTCGTTGTCGTACCAGGAAACCACCTTCACGAAGGTGTCGGTCAGCGCGATGCCGGCGCCGGCGTCGAAGATGGAGGTGCGGGCGTCACCCAGGAAGTCGCTGGAGACAACCGCCTCATCGGTGTAGCCCAGGATGCCCTTCAGTTCGCCCTCGCTGGCGGCCTTCATGGCGGCGCAGATCTCATCGTACTTGGCGGGCTTGGCCAGGTTCACAGTCAGATCCACCACGGACACGTCCAGGGTGGGAACGCGCATGGACATGCCGGTCAGCTTGCCGTTGAGTTCGGGAATCACCTTGCCCACGGCCTTGGCGGCGCCGGTGGAGGAGGGGATGATGTTGCCGGAGGCAGCGCGGCCGCCGCGCCAATCCTTCAGGGAGGGGCCGTCAACGGTCTTCTGGGTGGCGGTAGTGGAGTGGACGGTGGTCATCAGGCCATCGGTGATGCCCCAGTTGTCGTTGAGGACCTTGGCGATGGGGGCCAGGCAGTTGGTGGTGCAGGAGGCGTTGGAGACGAAGGTCATGTCGCTGGTGTACTTGTCCAGGTTCACGCCGCACACGAACATGGGGGTGTCATCCTTGGAGGGGGCGGACATGATCACCTTCTTGGCGCCGGCGTCGATGTGGCCCTGGGCCTTCTCCTTGGTCAGGAACAGGCCGGTGGACTCCACCACATACTCCGCGCCGATCTTGCCCCAGGGCAGGTCGGCGGGGCTGCGCTCAGCAAAGACGGGGATGTTCTTGCCGTTGACGATGATGGCGTTCTCAGTAGCCTCCACGGTGCCGGCGAACTGGCCGTGCATGGTGTCGTACTTGAGCATGTACGCCAGATAGTCGGCGGGGCACAGGTCGTTGATGCCGACGATATCGATCTCAGGATGGTTGACACTGGCGCGGAAGACCATGCGGCCAATCCGGCCAAAGCCGTTAATACCTACTTTAATGCTCATTGTAAAAATCTCCTCTCAAATCTTAAAATGGCATTGTAATTGTATTATACACCTCTCTTTTTTAATTGAAAAGTGTTTTTTCACGGAATAGCCGGAAGTTTATAATTTTCTTGTATTTTCTACAAAATTTTGATATGATAGCGTGGAGATTACCGGGATTTTGCCGTGATAGAGGGATGGTGGAATTTCCCATCCTTTTTTTGTGCCGCCGGGTACAGACTATATACCAGGAGGGATTGTATGTCGGATGAAATAATAGAGAAAAACTCAGTATTGGTCCAGGTCCTGGGACAGGTTTCCAGCCAGCTGAGAGACTCTCTGGGCAATATCTACAACGCGCTGGAGCACGTGATCCCCCCGGAAAAGCGGGACGGGGACCAGGAACTGGACCTAAATGCCGCCATCCTCTGCCGCAGCTACTACCGGGTTTTGCGGCTTACCGACAATCTGTCCGAGGTGGCCGGCCAGAGCATCTCCTGTCCGCCGCGGCTGCGCAACGACGACGTGGTGGACTTCTGTGAAAAATTGGTGTCCCGGGCCCGGCTGCCGGCGGAGTTGCTGGGTCTGGAACTGTCCTTTGTCTGCGAAAAGCGGGATCACATCATTCTGATGGACCGGGAGCGGCTGGAACTGCTGGGGATGAACCTGCTGTCCAACGCTTTCAAATTTACCCCCAGGGGGGGGCGCGTCATCTGGGAGGTACGGGTGGAGCCACGGTGGGTGGAGCTGCGGCTGACCGACACCGGCTGCGGCATCGCACCGGAGTTGCTGGATACGGTATTTGACCGCTATCTTCACGCCCAGCGCCTGGACCCCCCGCCCCACGGCCTGGGCCTGGGCCTGCCCATCTGCCGCCTGGTGGCCCGGGAGCACGGGGGCACCATTTTGCTCACCTCCCAGCCCGGCCAGGGTACCACCGTCACCGTTTCCCTGCCCAACCGCAGGAGCCGGGACCCGGTACTGGGTACCGCCATTCCCACAATCGTGCATCCCGGTGGGTTCAACCCCACCCTGCTGGGGCTGGCGGACGCACTGCCCCGGGAGGCATTTATGCAGAGGTATTTGGACTGACACGGCGTAAGGAGCGAACTATGGAAAAGGTGTTGGTGGGTATGAGCGGCGGCGTGGACAGCGCCGCCGCCGCCCTGCTGCTGCGGCAGGCGGGGTATGAGCCGGTGGGGTGTACGCTGCATCTGTACAGCGGCACAGACGCGGGCCGGCCGGGCAGCTGCTGCTCTCTGGAGGACACGGAGGACGCCCGGGCCGTGGCGGCCCGGCTGGGAATGGATTTCTACGTGTTCAACTTCAAGGAGACGTTCCGCCTGCGGGTGATGGATGATTTTGTGGCGGAATACCGGGCGGGGCGGACACCGAACCCCTGCATCCAGTGCAACCGGTACATTAAATTTGACGCGCTGCTGCGCCGGGCCCAGGATCTGGATATCCCCCGCATTGCCACAGGCCACTATGCCCGGGTGGTCTACAGCGAGGCGGCGGGCCGCTGGCAGCTGCTGCGTGGCCTGGACCGGCGGAAGGACCAGAGTTATGTCCTCTATCCCCTGACCCAGCGGCAGCTGAGCCGGCTGCTGCTGCCGGTGGGGGACTACGACAAGGCCGCCATCCGGGCCATGGCCGAGGCGGCGGGACTGGTGAATGCCCGGAAGCCGGACAGCCAGGACATCTGCTTTGTCCCCGGCGGGGACTACGGGGGCTTTCTGGCCCGCTATGGCGGGGTGGAGGGCGTCCCGGGTGACTTTGTGGACACAGCCGGTCGGGTGCTGGGCCGTCACCGGGGACAGGAGCACTATACCACCGGCCAGCGCCGCGGCCTGGGGGTCAGCGCCGACCGGCCCCTGTATGTGCTGCGGAAGGAGGCGGCGGGCAACCGGGTCGTGCTGGGAGACGAGTCGGAACTCTACAGCCGCACCGTGTGGGTGGAGGACTTCAACTGGGTATCCCTGGCCCCGGCACAGGCCCCTCTGTCCGTCACCGCCAAGACGCGCTACAGCCAGAGTGAAGCGGCAGCCACGCTCTATCCCGGAGAGAACGGCCTGACCCGGGTGGTGTTTGACCAGCCCCAGCGGGCCGTCACCGCCGGACAGTCCCTGGTGGCCTATGTGGGAGAGTGCGTGGCCGGAGGCGGCGTGATACGAGGCGCGGAGTGACGGGCGGCAGAGCGTGCAAAAATGCCCGTCTCCCGTGGGAGACGAGCGTTCTGCGCGCCCAGCGCGCCGGCAGATTACGTGGCGGGCCGTCAGCGGCTGCTGGCGGTCCACTCCTCCTGATAGATCAGGTCGTCCACGTCGCCGCAGGGATAGATAGGGTCCATGATCATTGCCTCCTTTGATGCTCCCCCCATTGTATGCCGCCGGGATGGAGAAGCTACATGAAAGCGGGCGACAGTCAAAAAATTTTTTCCAGCTATTTGGGGAGTGAGGGGTTGACAAGGCGGAGGATGTGTGGTATTCTATCAAATGCCGATGTTCGCCGGTGTGGTGGAATTGGTAGACACAAGGGACTTAAAATCCCTCGGTAGCGATACCGTGCCGGTTCGAGCCCGGCCACCGGCACCATCGAGGGGATAAGTCATATATCGCGGCGTAGAGCAGTTGGCAGCTCGTCGGGCTCATAACCCGGAGGTCGCAGGTTCAAGTCCTGCCGCCGCAACCATGACGAGTGTTCTTATAGCATTTGAAAAGCTGTAAGAACACTCGTCTTTTTTTGTTGTTTTCATCCGGCAATCTCGGCGGGGGCGTAGTTGACGAACACGCCCTTCCGGGTATTGACGGTCACATCAGGAATTGGGAGAGGCAGCATTTTAGGGATTGTGATTTCTCCCACGCAGTTATAATGGATGCGAAGCCGTTGCTCCCACACACCATCAATTTTCTCCGCATTGTAAACCTCGATCTTCTCAACCAACTCGTTGAGCATCCGGGGCGTAAGTTTCCGTGCGCGGGTGTATTTTCGCACTAAAGAGATGAACATTTCTGTGGTTCGTTCCACAATCAATCGAATTTCTCCGTCAGATTGGGTAACTGTCTCCTGAACAACAGCTTCAAATGACTTTTCAGACCACTTAAACGGCTGTGCTATCACTATCACCACAGCGATAACGATAACTGCAAGAACTGCGATTATGATATACTTTTTATTTTTCATCGGAGCCTCCTTATGCAACCTGATGTTTCTTGAAGCCAATCCTTGCAAGAGGAAGCAAAATCAAAGTCAGTATCACATACACAAGTCCTCTCATGTCAAAAGCGTCCAAAATGACCGAGCCAAACTGATAGGAAATGTACGAGTTGAAGCGAGGCACCAATGATTGATACGGTGTCAAAAGACCAAGCGTATTGTAGATTCCCGTGGTGCCATTGGGAGTAAGGAACATGGGAATAAACAGCACCGGGACCATAACGATCAGCACAAGGTAAGGGCTTTTCATTTTAGCTGACAAGAAAAGGGTCAGGCCGATCATGGCGATTAGAACCAAATAGATGACCCCCAAATTGATAAGTGTCCCCTCCAGAAATGTGAGCGGATATGGAACGGTAGTCCCGTTGATTTGCAAAGGGAGATTCCAGCCATCCGTCCCAAATGCCGCAAGAGGAATACCAAATGCGACGAGAATATAAAGCGTAAATGCCAACACGCCAAATAGGAGCGCAGCAACGATTTTCGCCGTGGTCAACTTGGTCTTACCATACTTGCCGGACAAAATGACAGCATCTGTACCAGCTTGATATTCACCAGCAAAGACAGGCGCAATCACGATACAGATTGCCAGAATAGCAAACATTAACAGTTCAGAGGAAGAAATAATGATTTCCCATCCCCCGAAGTAGCCGTATTGGAACGGTTCTTTCACGCTGCTGTTCATGTTCCGCCAATAGTCTTTTTCTGCTTCTGATAGCCCATTGGAAGGGTCATTCAGTATGGTTTCGATTTTGTCCTGTCGTGCCTGATAGAAGTCTGTGCCATCCGAGACATCTAAATCGGTGAGCGCATTGTACCCGACACTCACATTGGGAGCTGCATAGTTTCTTGCGATCAAGCCCAACAGGTTTTCCCGCGGAGCAATCCCATCCCAGTATGCGTCCTCAATCAAAAACTGTTCATTCCCGTCATAACCTATATTGTCAGGGTTTTCAAAGAGCGCCTGTACATCCCGAATGGCCTCCGTAACATATTCATTCGTCAAGAGAACAGAGATGTTCTCATACTGTTCTTTTTCGTATGCAATACCTTCCAGCCCTCGGAGGACGCCATCACTGTTATAAATCTGGAACTGTGTGATTGGCAGGCCAAAGAAAACGGCGGTTATGAGCATGATATGCTCCCTTTAAAGTAGACAGCGGAAAAACAAAACGGTCGAAGCGGAGGGAGCAATTATCATGAGTTTAAAAGGCAAAATACCGCCGGAGGTAAAGATTCAGGCTGTGGAGGACTACCTAGCGATCCGTAAGGGTTCCACACAGATCCGGGAAGAGTTAGGCATACGATTGAGCACTTTTCAGGCATGGCTGCGGAAATATCAGATGG
>CDZQ01019511.1_pt1 | contig 11929 bp, 10 predicted proteins | sample 554831 | NCBI WGS metagenome assembly CDZQ01 (sample SAMEA3182112, study PRJEB8094) | gut metagenome | biome: human; feature: gut; material: Stool; isolation source: human stools | place: Canada | collected 2013-05-06
CTGCCGGACGATCGGCATTCGTGCCCAGCGCTTCGAAAATCGTTTCGTTGAATTTCGCTGCCTGAGCCGTTTCCAGCACAATCATCGGAACCCCTTTTTGCTGATGTTCGCGCGCCACTTTGAGGCCGTCTGCCGTATGGGTATCGATCATGATGCCGTATTCCTTCTGTACGAACCGGATCGTTTCCAGACGGTCTGCATGGGTGGATTTACCGGATTCAAAGCCGAAACTGCCGACCTGTGCGAACTCGTCGCCATCGCTTCCAGACTTGCCCGACAGGTCGAAAAAACCTCTCGATTCGATCTGTTTGAACAGGGCGCTGACCCGGATACTGTCTTTAGCGAGCAAATCGTAAACAAATCGTTCGAAATTGGATGCCTTGGAAATGTCCATTGACGGACTGCTGGTATGCCAGGTTTCAGCCGACTTGCGAACGCGGTAAACACCCGTGCGGAAAAATTCGTCCAGGACGTCGTTTTCATTCGTGGCGACAACCAGTCTGTCGATCGGCAATCCCATCATACGTGCAATATGCCCTGCACACACATTCCCGAAATTGCCTGATGGAACGGTAAACGACACTTTCTGTTCACTGTTTTGCGTCGCCAGCAGATACGCACGGAAGTAATAAATCACCTGCGCCACCACACGCGCCCAGTTGATCGAATTGACGGTGCCGATTTTCTGGCGTGCCTTGTATTCCAGATCATTGGAAACGGCTTTCACGATATCCTGACAATCGTCGAACACCCCTTCAATGGCAATATTGAAAATGTTCGGGTCTTGCAGGCTGAACATCTGCGCTGTCTGGAAAGCACTCATTTTCAGGTGCGGCGACAGCATGAACACCCGGATACCCTTTTTGCCCCTCATGGCATATTCAGCCGCGCTGCCCGTATCACCGGACGTCGCTCCAAGAATATTCAGTTCGGCATTTTTGCGGTTCAATTCGTATTCGAAAAGATTGCCGAGCATCTGCATCGCCATATCCTTGAAAGCCAGCGTCGGACCATTCGACAGTCCAAGCAACATGAGCTTTTGGCCATCTTTTTCTTCCAGCAGGCGCAAAGGCGTGATCGCATCCCTTGAATCGCCGGAACGGACATTTTTATAGACGCCGGAGGTATAGGTTTTTTCGACCAGCGCTTTCAGGTCAGCCCCGGGGATATCGTCCGCGAATTTCCTGAGAATCTCGAAAGCGAGGCCGGCATAAGACAGGGAACGCCATGAATCCAGCTCTGCCATCGTCACGGCCGGATAGGAATCCGGCATGTACAGACCGCCATCCGGAGCCAGCCCTTCGAGCAGAATTTGGGAAAAAGAGCGTTTTGCTCCATTTTTGTCTTGTGCGCGAGTCGAAACGTATTGCATACGAACCATCTACTAAATTCAGCGGTTGAACAAGACCGACAATAAAATAACGATTTATAAACAACAAACCGTCAACAATCGGCCCAACGAGATTTAGCATTGTAACCAAATTCCGCTGCCTTAGACATTCAGATGAACATTTAGCCTGTCATTTGAGAAAATGTCCGAACACGAAAATCGAAAAAGTTATATGCTATCCTCAATAGTTTCTTCGGATGTCACTCATTTTTGAACGAATATTATGTCTCCCCAAGTCGCCATCGCCCAAATCAACAGTACCGTCGGAGATCTGTCCGGCAATCGCGAACGCATTGCAGAATTCGCCCGGAAAGCGGCTTCGCGTGGAGCCGATATCGTTCTGACGCCAGAGCTTTCCCTGACCGGCTATCCTCCTGAAGACCTGCTTTTGCAGCACAGCTTTCATTCATCCACGCAACTGGAACTGGACAGGCTTAAAAACGAACTGGCCGATCTTGACAATGTATTCGTACTGGTCGGCCATCATCTGATCCAAAACGGCCTGTGTTACAACGCCTGTTCCATTCTGGTAAACGGCACCATCATCGGTACCTATTTCAAACAGGAATTGCCGAATTACACCGTTTTTGACGAAAAAAGATATTTTGCACCGGGCAATGAACCGCTCGTGTTCAAGGTCAAAGGTGTCTGTTTCGGAATCGGCATTTGCGAAGATGTCTGGTTTCCATTGCCATCGCAAAAAGCACGTGCAGCCGGAGCGGATGTCATGCTTGTGCTGAACAGTTCGCCGTACCATATGGGGAAAATGCACCAGCGTCCCGTTATCATCCGCCAGAATGTCGTCAGCCAGGGTATGTCTGCCATCTACACCAATCTGGTCGGCGGTCAGGACGAACTGGTCTTCGATGGTTGCTCGTTTGCGATGGATTCAGACGGAAAAATCTGCGCCCGGTTAAAACAGTGCGAAGAAGACCTTGAAATTGTCTCTTTCGACAAAAAGCAGCCTGTTAAAGGCCGTATTGAAGAAAGCATGACAGTAGAAAGCGAAGTTTACAAGGCGCTTGTCATGGGCGTTCGGGATTATGTCTGTAAAAACGGTTTTCCCGGTGTCATTATCGGGTTGTCGGGAGGTGTCGATTCCGCACTGGTTCTGGCGATTGCCGTCGATGCGCTGGGACCTGAAAAAGTCCGTGCCGTCATGATGCCCTCCCCTTATACCAGCGACATCTCGCGAATTGATGCAAGTGACATGGCGGCACGCCTGAAAGTCGCTTACGACGAAATTCCGATTTCAGACTGCTTCTCGTCGTTTTTAAGCACACTGGCACCACAATTCAACAATCTTCCCGAAGATTCGACGGAAGAAAACCTTCAGGCACGCATTCGCGGAACCCTGCTGATGGCCCTGTCGAACAAGTTTGGCTCCATCGTCCTGACAACCGGAAACAAAAGCGAAATGGCTGTCGGTTACTGTACCCTGTACGGTGACATGGCAGGTGGTTTCGCCGTGATCAAGGACATCTACAAAACACTTGTCTATCGCCTTTGTCACTACCGCAATTCGATCTCGGATGTCATTCCGGAACGAATGCTGACCCGTGCACCGACGGCCGAACTGAAACCGAACCAGTTCGACCAGGACACCCTTCCTCCTTATGAAGTACTCGATACAATCGTCAAAATGTTCATGGAAGATAACCGCAGCGTCAATGAAATCGTCAGGAACGGGTACAACACAGCCGTTGTGGAACGAATCGTCCGCCTGATGAGAATCAATGAATACAAACGGCGTCAGGCCCCCATCGGCATCCGGATCACGCCGCGTGGTTTCGGACGCGACTGGCGATGTCCGATCACATCGAAATATCGCGATTGAAAACAAAATGCTTTAAAATGAAACCGCTTCCACATTTTTCGGAAGCGGTTTCATTTTTACTGCCAACGGAGTTCGCATGAAAAAAATTACAGCTATCATCAAACCTTTCAAACTGGACGAAGTACGCGAAGCTCTGTCGGATGCCAATATCAACGGCCTGACCGTAACGGAAGTAAAGGGATTCGGCCGCCAGAAAGGCCATACCGAGCTCTATCGTGGTGCTGAATACGTTGTCGATTTCCTGCCGAAAGTCAAAATCGAAGTCGTCGTCGATGACAGCGTGCTCGATCTCGCTATCGAAGCCATCCTGAAATCGGCACGTACCGGAAAAATCGGCGACGGAAAAATTTTCGTGCAGGATATCGAACAGGTCATCCGTATCCGCACCGGAGAAACCGGCATGGAGGCGATTTGAATCCCATCAGCAGTTGCGCCGGATAAAAAAGGGGAACCGATGGCTCCCCTTTTATGTATCGTCAACGATCAATTCAGGCTCTTTTTGAAAATATACGTATCCAGACATCCGATATCGACCGGGGTTTTGTTCTCAAACCGCTCCAGAACTTCGAAACCGTTCTTTTCATACCATGAATAGTGACATGTTACGTCCGCCCACAGGAAAACGTTTTCAACGGCATTTTTCCGGCAAAGCTGTTCGAAACCGGTCAACAGTTTCCGTCCTGTCCCACCGCCCCTGCTCATGAACAGGTTCATCATGATATCCCTGTCCTTCATGTACTTTTTGACGGCGGAACCGTTTCTAAAAAGATATTCCCGGTACTTCAGTGCAACTTCCTTTTCCTCAGGCAAGAAACGGGAAAGCGTGTTTTCAAACCAGCTCTTGCAAGCGGCCTGATCCGTTTTGAAACCAGCCAGCAAAAAGGCATTCAGCGACTGGTCGACCAGACTGAAAGAATACTGGCGGTTCGTATGGTAGTAACGGACCATGTATTCATGGATAAAGCGATTCAAATCGTGCCCGACGCCATCAAGCTCGTACGACCATGTATCGTAAGCCATCTGTCCGGCGGCATGGACATCGGTTTCCAGAAACTTTCTGATAAGCATAAAAAAAACATGGCCTGCATGTAAGAATGCAGGCGGAATCATTGAAAAAAATTATGGTTTGGAAGGAATGGTTTTCTTCGCTTCTTCAGCGAGCTTTTTGGCTTCTGACTGTTGAACCGGCGTCATGACGGCATACATCGCTTCTGCCCCCGTTTCAGACATCTTGTAATGCGGAGCCGAAACGCTGTACCACTTGTAGGCCTGCACCGGATCGGCTCTCATGCCCAATCCGAGTTCATACATTCTCCCGAGCATATATTGGGCACGCACATGACCTTTTTCCGCAGCACGTTTCATCCACATACCGCAAATCTGGTCGTCCTGATCGACGTTTTTCGCGCCACAATAGGCTTCAGCCAGTTCAACCATCGCTTCCACATCACCTTTTTCTGCCTTGGCCGTCAGCTTTGCCGACATTTCCTGTCCGGTGGTACACGCAGACAAAACCCCGACAGAAACCAGAACCAGACTGACGGGAACCGCTTTTTTCAGAAAAGAAAACATGAAAAACCCTCTTTATATACCTGAACAAACATGAATCATTGGAAAACCGGCCAAACCGGTATAAAAGACAAGTATATCGGGTCAATGCTTTTCACACCAGCCTGTCCGGCCGAATCAGGTGCCTTTCAGCAGCACGACAACGGCACCGGAACCGCCATCGGCCGGTTTGGCCTGACAGAAGGCAACCACATCCGAGCGCTGGACAAGCCATTTGTGAACGAGCTTTTTCAAGACCGGTTCCTGATTGACAGACCCGAGACCTTTCCCGTGAATGATGCGGACACAGCGGATACCCCGGATGGAAGCGCGCCGCAAGAATTCAACCAGCATTTCCCGTGCCTCATCCCGGCGCAAACCATGCAGATCGAGCTGGTCGCCGATGACCCAGTGACCGCGCCGCAATTTCCTGACAACGTCCGGACCGATCCCATTTTGGGCATAACTTAAAGCCTCGTCCGTTTCCAGAAGGCTTTCAATGCTGAATTCGTCTGAAAGCGATGCTTTCAGCGCCTCTTTCTCATCGGCGATTCGTTGATGCGGAACCGGCTTTGGCGACGTGAAGACAGGATCGATCCTGTCCTTGCTATCGATCGGCGTAACGTCGCCTACCATTTGAAGAAAAAGATCACGGTCTGAGATGGACTGTCTTTCAGCCCGCTTTCGTTCGTCTTCTTCTTTTTTCCGGGCCTCGTTAGCCTTTTTGACGACCTTTTTCAGTGTTTTAAGGTCGGTAATTTTTTTCGATGACGCCATTTCCTGTCACCGTCATGAAATATTTTCTTCCAGATAACGCTGTGCATCGAGCGCAGCCATACAACCTGAACCGGCACTCGTGACCGCCTGACGATACATGTAATCCTGAACGTCGCCGGCAGCGAAAACGCCCGGAATATTCGTCGCTGTCGCCATGCCATCCTGCCCCATGCGGGTTTTGATGTAACCATTCACCAGTTCAAGCTGGCCTTCGAAAATGGACGTATTCGGTTTATGGCCAATCGCGATGAAAACACCGTTGACCGTCACTACTTTCAGGGAGCCATCCTTCACCGATTTAACCCGAATGCCGGTCACACCTGAATCATCGCCCAGCACTTCATCGATTGTCGTGTCGTACATGATTTCGATCTTGCCTTCTTTTACCCTTTCCATCAGGCGCGTCACCAGAATAGGTTCCGCCTTGAACGAATCGCGACGATGGATAAGGGTCACTTTGGACGCGATGTTGGAAAGATAAATCGCCTCGTCAACCGCCGTATTGCCACCACCGACAACCGCGACTTCCTGATTGCGATAGAAAAAGCCGTCACAGGTAGCGCATCCGGAAACGCCCTTTCCGATGAAAGCCTGCTCGGATTCCAGTCCCAGATATTGGGCGGAAGCACCTGTCGCGATAATCAGCGCATTACAGGTATATTCACCCATATCGCCGATCAGACGGATCGGCTTTTTTGTCAGCTCGGCCGTATGAATGTGATCGAACACAATACGGGTATCGAAACGTTCGGCATGTTCCAGCATACGTTGCATCAACTCCGGACCGGCAACACCTGTCGGATCGCCCGGCCAGTTTTCCACGTCGGACGCCGTCATCAGCTGGCCACCCTGTGCCAGTCCGGTCACCAGAAGCGGTTTCAGGTTCGCCCGTGCCGTATAAACGGCAGCGGTATAACCGGCAGGGCCGGACCCCAGAATCAAAACATCAGCATGCAAAGGAGAAGTCGTCATAATAAAACCGTCGAAAATGGTTGAATATTCTGTAAAAAACGCAGTGGACGGATCGAAAATATCATAAATCGTTCAGCAATTCTCAATCTGTCCGCCAATTATTGCTAAGATTATAGACGAAACGGAAATACAGGATGCCGGTGCGGCCACAACAGTTTCAATTTAAGCGGCCGTTTCTTGATTTTTCTTCCTGTATTTTGGCTCTTGATGAAATACGAATACAATACTCCGTATTGCAGTGATTTTGCATTTCAAAATAACCGGATTCATGAGCAAAAACATATCCAGCTACGACCGTAAAAAACCGGAAATCAAACCGGATACGCCCAGCCGTTCTTCCCGACTGATCAAGGAAGCGGGATGGTTTGTCCTGATCGCCATTACCTTTTACTTCCTGCTCATCTTTTCAAGCTACGACAAGGCAGACCCCGGCTGGTCACACGCCAGCCAGATCACCCATATTTCCAATCTGGGCGGACGTATCGGCGCTTTCATCGCCGATATCCTGTTTTTCACATTCGGCCTCTCGGCATGGTGGATCGTCCTCTGGTTGCTGAAAGCGTCCTGGACAGGATACAAACGCATTTCACGCCTGCTCCTGTTGCAGGAAGAACCCGAACCGTCATGGTTCCGTGACCGCATTCTCAAAAACGCCGGTTTTCTGATCCTCCTGTTTTCAAGCAGCGGCGTCGAATATCTGCGCATGTATAACATGCGTATCCAGTTGCCGCGTATTCCCGGCGGAGTCGTCGGTGAAATCGTCGGCAATACGGTACAGCATTATCTTGGATTCATGTCCGGAACCCTGTTGCTCCTTCTCCTGTGCGCCGTTGGATTTTCCCTTTTCCTGCAAATGTCATGGCTGCAACTCGTCGAAAACATCGGCGCTGGACTTGAAACCGTATTCGGTTTTTTCATGAAAGTCAAAGCCGCCCGTGAAGACCGGAAAATCGGGCAGGTCGCTTCCGTCAAACGCGAGGAAACCGTCAGTCAGGAAAAAGCCAAAGCCACCGAAGCACCACCGATGCGCATCGAACCTCAGATTGTCGACGTGCCGAAATCCGAACGCGTCGAAAAAGAAAAACAGGTCGTTCTCTTTTCCGACATGCACGATGGCGAACTGCCTCCGCTTTCCCTGCTTGACCCTGTCGGCGCACAACAGGAAACCGTCAGCGTGGAAACACTCGAATTCACCAGCCGCCTGATCGAAAAGAAACTGTCTGACTTCGGCGTCACCGTCCGCGTGGTAGCCGCCTATCCGGGGCCAGTCGTCACCCGTTACGAAATCGAGCCGGATACCGGTGTCAAAGGCAGCACCATCGTCAATCTGGCCCGCGATCTCGCCCGCTCCCTGTCGCTCGTGTCCATCCGCGTCATCGAAACGATTCCGGGAAAAAATTACATGGCACTCGAACTGCCGAATTCCAAGCGCCAGATCGTCCGTCTGACCGAAATATTGAGTTCCAAAGTCTATAGCGACGCATCGTCCAGACTGACGATCGCTCTCGGCAAGGATATCGCCGGCAACCCAGTCGTTGCCGACCTCGCCAGAATGCCTCACCTGTTGATAGCGGGAACGACCGGTTCCGGCAAATCCGTCGGTATCAACGCGACGATCCTGTCCCTGCTCTACAAGGCCGATCCAAGTCAGGTCAGGCTGATCCTGATCGATCCGAAAATGCTCGAACTGTCGATCTATGAAGGCATCCCGCACCTGCTCGCCCCGGTCGTCACCGACATGCGTCAGGCAGGCCACGCCCTGAACTGGGCCGTTGCCGAAATGGAGAAACGCTACCGGCTCATGTCGCATCTCGGCGTCCGTAACCTGGCCGGATACAACAGCCGCATTATCGAAGCGGAAAAGAAAGAAGAAAAAATCCCGAACCCATTCTCCATTACACCGGACTCACCGGAACCACTGGAGAAAATGCCGCAGATCGTCATCATTGTCGATGAGTTCGCCGACCTGATGATGGTCGTCGGCAAAAAAGTGGAAGAACTGATCGCCCGCATCGCCCAGAAAGCCCGGGCTGCCGGCATCCACCTGATCCTTGCGACCCAGCGGCCGTCCGTTGATGTCATCACCGGCCTGATCAAGGCCAATATCCCGACCCGTATGGCTTTTCAGGTCAGCAGCAAAATCGATTCCCGCACCATTTTGGACCAGATGGGTGCGGAAACCCTGCTGGGGCTCGGTGACATGCTTTACCTGCCACCCGGAACCGGATTCCCTAACCGCGTTCATGGCGCCTTCGTTTCCGACGATGAAGTCCATCGTGTCGTCAGCTTCCTGAAAGAACATGGCGAAGCCGATTACATCGAAGGTATCCTCGAAGGGGGTACGCTGGAAGACGATCCGAATGCCGCTTTCGGTGAAAACGGTGGCAGTGACGATGAATCGGACGTCCTGTACGATCAGGCCGTCGCCATCGTCCTGAAAAACCGTCGCGCCTCCATTTCGCTCGTCCAGCGGCACTTGCGCATCGGATACAACCGTGCCGCGCGCCTTCTCGAACAAATGGAAAGAAGCGGCCTCGTTTCACCGATGCAAAGCAACGGCAACCGTGAAATTCTGGTGCCGACATCCAGTAGCGAATAAACCTGAAAGAAACGAAAACGGATTTTTCCGGTCAAAAAAACATTCATTTTTCAAAACAGACAAAACATCATGCGCCCATTCCTCTCAAAAGCCATAGCAATGGCTTTATTCGTTCTTATCCCCGCGTTCGCCGGTGCAACCGCACTGGATCAGCTGAAAAGCTTTTCCACCAACGCCCGTTCCGCCAAAGGCGAATTCAGCCAGGGACAAGTCAAGGGCGGCGACAAAGCCCGAATCACCAACGTGGCTTCGGGCACGTTTATATTCTCCCGTCCCGGCAAATTCATCTGGGCCTATAAAAAACCGTATGAACAGGTGCTTCAGGCTGATGGCGTCAACCTGTACATTTATGACAGGGATTTGAATCAGGTCACCGTCAAGAAGCTCGGCAACGCCCTCGGTTCCAGCCCGGCCGCCATCCTTTTCGGCAGCAACGATCTGGAAAAAAACTTCAAGCTCAGGAATGCCGGAACACATGGCGGTTATGAATGGGTCGAAGCCATCCCGAAAACCAAAGACACACCATTTGAAAAAATCAATATCGGCATGAAAAACGGCATGCCGGAAGCGATGGAACTGTACGATTCGCTCGGGCAGCTCTCCCTCATCAAATTCACGAAATTCACGAAAAACCCGCCGGTATCGGCCAGCACCTTCAAATTTGTGACACCGAAAGGCGCGGATGTTTTCCGGAATTGAACCACATTGAACCAATAAGCACGGATAACAAAAAAGCCAACATTACCGTTGGCTTTTTTTACAGAAATGCCGTTTACTGTTTCCTGACGAGCAAAACAACCGCTTCGGCAGCAATCCCTTCTTCCCTGCCCAGATAACCCAGTCTTTCATTCGTCTTGGCCTTGACACTGACCTGAGAAGCGGCCACGTCCAGATCGCTGGCAATGTGGGCCGCCATAGACGCGATATGCGGCGCCATCTTCGGCGCCTGCGCAATAATCGTGGAATCGATATTTCCGACAATATAGCCGTGCGTTTTGACCAGTCTCATCGCTTCCCTGAGCAACATGCGTGAATCCGCTCCTTTGTATCGCTCGTCCGTGTCCGGGAAATGCTTGCCGATATCCCCCAGTGCCAGCGCGCCCAGCAACGCATCGGTAATCGCATGAAGCAGGACATCCGCGTCTGAATGTCCTTTCAAACCTCTGGCATGCGGTATGTCCACCCCACCGATAATCATCTTGCGGCCTTCAACCAGAGCATGGCAATCGTAGCCCTGTCCGATTCTGAATGGTAAATGACTCATGTTTTTCTTCTTTTTCAAAACAGCTTTTTTTGCACGCCGGTATCGACCGACATGAACAATTCGATCAGTGGCAAATCATCAGGCCGGGTAATCTTGGAATTGCACAGATGGCCTTCGACCAGTTTCGGAACCTGTCCCATCGCTTCGATGGCACTCGCCTCATCGGTCACGTCCGACTGTTTTTCGAGTGCATCCGTCAAAACGGCATAAGGAAACATCTGCGGCGTCTGTGCCAGCCACAAACCTTCCCGTGAAATCGTCTGGACACCTTCTTCCGTCTGCTTTTTGACCGTATCCACTACAGGCAAGGCCAGCAAGCCACCGATGTCCTCCGGCCCGATCGTCTCGATCAGCTTGCATACCAGATCAGGTGTCAGTCCCGGACGCGCTGCATCGTGAACCAGAATCCAGTCCTTCGGTGCGCATTCCAGAAAAAGTGCATGCAGGCCGTTCAGAACGGAATCACGGCGCGTGCTTCCCCCACAACGCAGAAAACGGACACGACCGACGTCCCATTTCGGAGACGAAGCGATAAAATCATCCACCCATTCATCTTCAGGGCTGACGACAACAAATACACTTTCAATCCTGTCACAGGCCACAAACGCTTCAATCGTATGCTGCAAGACCGGTTTTCCCTGAAGGAAAAGATATTGCTTCGGGCAATCCACACCCATACGGCTGCCGACACCTGCGGCGGGAATCAGTGCGAAATAACGTGCTGCAACTTCATTGGCATTCGTCAAAGCCATAAGATCCATCCATCCCGTGAAGCAAAAATGAAGCGGCGCAAAAAGCCGCTATCGTTTATAATTCCAGACTTGATTGTAATCTGAAACAGGACAATTGGCTTTCCCCTGAAGTCATCTTTTTGCGTCAATGCCTCTCGATCTCAAGAAATTTCTTCCCCGTCCCGGACAACGTTACGCGATGCCAGCCCTTCACGGCTCGGCAGATGCCCTTGTGCTTGCAAAAGCCGCACAGGATCTGAAATCGCGCCAGCAAATGCTGGTCGCCATCGTGGCCAACGCTTCCGACGCACGACGCCTGCTGGAAGAAATTCCCTGGTTTTCAGGTGAGACGGAAGAACCCTTGCGCTGCCACTTGCTGCCCGACTGGGAAACCTTGCCATACGACTCGTTTTCCCCGCATCAGGATCTGGTCTCCCAACGGCTGGCCACGCTCTACGAAGTGTCCAACGGACGTTGTGACGTTCTGCTCGTCCCGGCCTCGACCGCCCTCTTGCGCATTGCGCCGCCCGCTTTTCTCGCGGCACACACCTTTTATTTCAAACAGGGTGAAACGCTCGATGAAGAAAAACTCAAGTCCCAATTGACGATTGCCGGATACAACCATGTTTCGCAAGTCATGTCGCCCGGTGAATATTCCGTCCGTGGCGGCCTGATTGACCTGTTCCCGATGGGATCGAAACTGCCTTACCGGCTCGACCTGTTCGGCGACACGATCGAAACCATCCGCACCTTCGATCCGGACAACCAGCGTTCGCTGTATCCGGTAAAGGAAATCCGGATGCTTCCGGGC
>CDZQ01023405.1_pt1 | contig 11902 bp, 9 predicted proteins | sample 554831 | NCBI WGS metagenome assembly CDZQ01 (sample SAMEA3182112, study PRJEB8094) | gut metagenome | biome: human; feature: gut; material: Stool; isolation source: human stools | place: Canada | collected 2013-05-06
ACGCCCACCACGCCCACAATCACCTCTTCCATGCCGCCGCCCAGCTCTTTGAAAATCTGGATGGCGCCCTCCTGGGCAATCTGCTCCATGCCCTTCACAAACTGCTTGCGCTTCATGGTGTCCACCTGGGTGATGCGCGCAAAGTGCTCGGGTGCAAAGGTGGGGATGCCCTCGTAGGCAAACGGCGTTTTCGCCGTGGTGATGGTGTCGCCAATGGAGAAGATGCCCGGGTCGAAAATGCCCAAAATATCGCCCGCAAAGGCTTCGTCCACCGTCTCGCGCTCCGAGGCCATCAGCTGGGTAGACTGTGTAAGCTTCACCTTTTTGCCGCCCTGCACATGGTATACCTCCATGCCGCGCACAAAATGGCCCGAGCAGATGCGCATAAACGCAATGCGGTCGCGGTGGGCCTTGTTCATGTTGGCCTGTATCTTGAACACAAAGGCCGAGAAATCGGGGCTTTGCGGGCTGATGAGCCCCGCCGAAGACATGCGCGCCAGCGGCTGGGGCGAAAGGCGCAGAAAATCTGCCAGAAAGGGCTCTACCCCGAAGTTTGTCAGCGCCGAGCCAAAAAACACCGGCGTCAGCTTGCCGTGGTCAATTTTCTCTTTGTCAAACTCGTAGGCCGCGCCGTCCAACAGCTCGATGTCGTCGCACAGCGTGGCGTGCAGCGCAGGCGTCAGCAGGCCGTCCAGGTTTGCGTCGCCCAGATGCGCCTGAATCTTCGCGGCCTGCCGGGTGCCCGTTTTGCCCACTGTTTCAAAGGCCAAAATCTCTTTTTTATCGCGCACATATACGCCCTTGAACTCTTTGCCGCAGCCAATGGGCCAGTTCATGGGGTAGGTTTCAATGCCCAGCACCTGTTCAATTTCTTCCAGCAGGTCGAAGGGGCTGCGGGCCTCGCGGTCCATCTTGTTCACAAAGGTGAACAGCGGAATGCCGCGCATGGCGCACACGCGGAACAGCTTTTTCGTCTGCGCCTCCACGCCCTTGGCCGCGTCAATCACCATCACCGCGGCGTCCGCCGCCATCAGCGTGCGGTAGGTGTCCTCGGAAAAATCCTGGTGGCCGGGCGTGTCAAGAATGTTGATGCAGCAGCCGTTGTATTCAAATTGCAGCACGCTGGACGTAACCGAGATGCCGCGCTGCTTTTCAATTTCCATCCAGTCTGACACAGCGGCGCGCGCGCCCTTTTTGCCCTTGACAATGCCCGCCTGCTGAATGGCGCCCCCGTACAAAAGCAGCTTTTCCGTCAGCGTGGTTTTGCCCGCGTCCGGGTGCGAAATAATGGCGAACGTGCGCCGCCGGGCGATTTGCTGCTCCAGTGTAAATTCGCTCAAAGCCTGTTCCTCCAAAAAGGCCCCGCAGCGGGGCCGGTGTTGTGTGTTGCCGTGTGCGCCAAACAGCGGCCTGGCGGCTGCCGGGCACACGGTTTTTATTGTACGGCATTTTTGCCCGCTTTGCAAGCGCATGCGGCCCGTTTTTTTGCCGGTTTTGCCGGCCGGGCGCACAAAAAAGCCGCAGGGCCCAAAAGGCCCCTGCGGCTTTGTGCGCCTGTTGGCCCGCGGGGCGGCGGCTCAGCCTGCCTGGCCCTCTGCGGCGCCCTCCGGCCCGCGGCTAAGCAGGCCGGTAAGATAGCTTCTGTCGCCCAGCACGGCGGCAAGCTGCACTTTGTCCAGCACGCCCTCCCAATAGGCGGCGGCCGCTTTCTGGTACTGGCTGCCCAGCTCTTGCGCCTGCGCCAGCAGCGCCGGCGGGCCGCTTTGCTGCTGCGCGTGGGTAAAGGGGTTTTCCCACTGTTCCGGGAAGCCGCCCTGCGGCGCCGCGGCGGGCGTCACATGGCTCATGCCCCAGCCGGGCTTGCCCATGAACAACTGCACCGCGCGAATGAGAAAGCGCTTGCCCGCGCCGGCACAGAACATGCCGTGCAGCCAGGCAAAATCGTGAAAGCAATCGGCCAGGGCCTCGCGCGACACCTCCAGCCCGTACACCTCCAGAATGCACGCGTGCAACAGCTCGCAAACCTCTGCCAGCGCCTTGGGCGAAAGGGCGGGCGCGGCGTGCTCTTTCGGCACGGCGCGGCCAAGGCCGTCCTGCTCGTGCAGCTCGCTGTCCAGCGCCACTTCGCAAAACCCGTGGCCATACGGGCCGCTGAACACGCCGCCGGGCGCGCACAGGGCCTCCACATAGGGGTGCAGGGTGGAATCGGCCGCATAGTGGCTTAAAAAACCCAGTGTATAGCTGCGCTGGGCCTCGCTCCACGCGCGGAACACCATGGCGCGCAGAAAGCGGCCCGTCTGCTCTTCGTGCATGCGCCCGCCCAGCGCGGCCAAATCGTACGGGCGCTTTTTTGCGCTTTGCAGCACATGGTAGGCAAACAGAGGGTCCGGCCCGTTGGCGCCCATCTCATAGGCGGCCGTGTCGGGCGCAGGGGCCCCGCTTTGCGCCAGCGTGCGGCGCGCGGTGCGGATATGGGTATAGGCCTCCGGCATGGTTCAACCCTTCTTTTTGCGGTATTTCGGCAGCACGAAGAAATACAGCCCGCCGCCGATGAAAAAGATAATCAGCACGCTCAAAATGCCCCAGGGCGCGGCGTCCACGTTCACCTGCGCCAGCAGGGCCTCGCTGGCCGTGGCGCGCGTTTCACCCGCGTTTTTCAGCATTACGTCTGCCGCCAGCGCGCTGGTGAGGCCCACCAGCGCAGGCCCCATGATGGCAGAGAATTTGCCGAAAATATCGTAAAAGCCAAAAAATTCCCCGGTGCGCTTTTTATCCGGAATCATTTTGCCAAACATGCTGCGGCTCAGCGCCTGAATGCCGCCCTGGCTGGTAGCCACCATCACGGCCATCACCCAGAACTGCCACACCTCGCGCAAAAAGAAGCCGAACACCGTGACGCACATGTAAATGCAAATGCCCACGCCCACCATTACGCGCGCGCCAAAGCGCTCGCTTGCCTTGATATACAGCAGGCAGAACGGCAGGCCCAGCACCTGCACCAGCAACAGCGCCAGCAGCATGCTGGTGGAATCCAGCCCCAAGGTGTCGCCATAGCTGGTGGACATGTGGATGATGGTGTTCACGCCGTCGATATAGAAGAAATAGGCAATGAGAAACACAAACATCTCTTTGTTCTTAAAAATCTCTTTTATGGTGGCCCAAAGGCTTTTCAGCGCCTGGCGCACGGCGCCCTTTTCGCGCTCGACATAGCTCACCTGCTCTACATTCTTCAACAGCGGGAAGCTGAACACAAACCACCACACCGCCGTGAGGCCGAAGGCGAACGACAGGCAGAACAGCATGGCGCCGCTGCCCAGAATGAGGTTCATGATGAGGAACGCCAGCAGCGGAATGGTGGAGCCGCCAATATACCCCAGGCCATAACCCATGGTGGAGACTTTATCCATGCGCTCTTCGGTGGTGACGTCGTTCAGAAAGCTGTCGTAATACAGGTTTGCGCCCGCAAAGCCAATGGTGGAGAGGATATACAGCGCCAGCACCGCCATGCCCACCTTTTCCGCCATGCCGGGGGCCATAAAATCCAGCTGCGGGGTAACGGCAAGGCCCACACAGCTCACCACGCCCACCAGCATAAAAATGGTGAACAGCTTTTTGCGCATGCCCTTGAAATCGCCAAACACGCCCAGCACAGGCGCCAGCAGCGCCACAATGGCCATGGCCGCGCTGGTGGCATAGCCCCACGTTGTCATGCCGGAGGCGGCGTCTGCCATATATTCTGCCACCGTGTTGTAAAAAATGGGCAGGATGGTAACCACAATTACCGAATGAGCGCTGTTGGCCCAGTCGTACATCATCCAGCTCTTTTCTTTTTTGGTAAAGTTTTTCAGCACGCCCTCACACATCCTTTCGGGCGCCCGGCCGCTTTCCGGCGCCGCCGCGCCCGCGCATTTCTGTTTTAGTTTACCATGGAACCGGCCAAACCACAAGCGCCGGGCCGTATATTCTGTGCAAAGTGCAGGTAAAGGGCGGCCGCACAAAAAGGGCCGGGCGCCCGCTTCCGGGCGCCCGGCCTTGTGGCGCGCTGCGCGGCGCGCCTTGTGTTTTTTTATTTCTTTGCGGGCGTTTTCTATGCGTTTCAGACGGCCGGCGCAGAGGCCATGGCCAGCTCTTCTTCCCACGCGGCCAGTTCTTCCTGCTGTGTGGCCAGCTCGCTTTCGCGCTGCTCCTGCTCAGCCTGCTGCTGGGCAAGCTGCTCTTCCCAGGCGGCCAGTTCTTCTTCGCGCCGGGTCACTTCTTCCTCTCGGGCCGCGGCATCGTTCTCGGCCGTCCACTGCGCCGCTTCCTGCACATCCATGTAACAGCCGGCGCCTTCCACCCACTGCTGCACCGTCACCTGGCTGGCCAGGTCCGTCACGGCGCGCTGGTGGGCAAATGCGCCGCAGATGTCCAGCAGATACTGCGTGCCATTCGGGCCACTGGCCGCCAGATGGATGCTCGGCATGTCCACGCCGCAACCCTTCACGGCCTGCACCACAGGCTGTGCCGCCGCAAGAAACGCCTGCACGTCCTCATATTCGCCCGCCAGGGTGACGTTTGCGCTGGCGCCGTCGCCCAGTTCGGCCAGGGCCTGGGGCACCAGCGTGCGCTCGGGCCAGCTGAAGTTGTAATTTACATAGGTTTCTGCGTTTGCCACGGCCTCGTTTCCGGCAAGGGCCGTGCCCACGGCGGTGTCCCACTCATCTTCCATTGCTTCCAGGCGCTGCACGGTTTCCGGCGAAGCATATTCCGCCATCCTCATGCCCACCACGCCGGCAAAACCCGCCAGCAACAGGAAAAAGCACATCACGGTAGAGAGAAAATCATATTTCAGCTTCGTGTCGCCCTTGGCGGCCGAGGCCAGCAAAAGCTCGGCGCCCAGCGCCACCAGCACCAGCGGCGTCAGTTTGAACAGGTTCAGCATGTTCCACCCGGGGCGGAACATGCCCACCACCAGCGCCACGCCTGCAATAACCAGGCACAGCCCCATGGTAAACGTGCCCACGCGGCGCACCTTGCGCGGCGCGCCGGCCGGGGCCGGCGGCTGCGGTGCGGCGGGGGGCTGCGGCGCAGCCGCGGCCCGGGGCGCGGGCCCCTGCGCAGGCTCAGAGCGGTGCATTTCGTCACACATGGCTGTCGTCCCCTTCCGTATCCTCTGCGCCTTCCGTGCCCTTAAAGGCCACATAGTCCTCTTCCGGCTGGCGCGGCTTTTGGGCGGCCGGGCCGCGCATCAGGAACACGCCGAAGCCAATCAGCACCACGGCCACAAGGGTGGTGGTGAGGCTGTTCAGCAAAGTGGCCAGCCAGCTCATCTCATATGCATACACAAAGCCCCACAGCACGGGCGCAATAAAATTCGAATACAGCGCATATGCGCCAATGGCAACCAGGGCAATGCCCAGCACGCGGTGGCGCTTTTCCACCAGTGTTTTCCAGTTGCCGCCTGCAAGGCTTGCGGGGTCTACCAGCCAGGCGTCCGGCTCCATCGGCTCGTTGGCAATGATGCGGCTGCGGATGTTGAAGGTATCAAAAAACGAGTACATCCACACCACCAGTGCAAACAGGGCCACGGGCGTCATATTCAAAAGCGTGCCCAGCATGATGATGAGCATGAACAGCACCACAAGCGAAGTGCCGCGCTTCATATAGCCCTGGTACATCTGACCCGCGCCGGGGCAGAAGGCCAGGCAGAAGGTTAAAAAGCCGCTTTTCCGTTTCATGATAACTCTCTCCTTTTACTGTTGTGCGCCCTTTTGGAAGCGGGCGAAAAAGTCTGTGATGGCCGCATTGATCTGCCGGCCTGTTTCGCTGACGAACTCGTTCATGCGCGAGGTGACGGTGCTGTATGCCTTGGGCTCGTCCGGCGGGGCAGGCTTTACCTCGCGCGGGGTGCCAAGGTTCTGGAACAGGCCTGTGCCCCAGATGATGAGGGCAAATGCCGCTGCCGCAGCCGCCGTGGCATAGCGGCTGGTGACAATGCGCCAGGTGCGGCGGCGGATGCGCTGCCACACGCCCGGGGCCAGCGGCGTTTCAGGGGCCGCAAGCGAGGCCTGTTCCACCAGCGCCGTATAGCGCACCAGGCATTCGTCACAAAAGCTGAGGTGCTCGGCCGCCTCCAGCCGGGCCATCTCGTCCAGCTGGCCGTCCACCAGGGCGTTCAACCCCTCGGGCGTCAAATGGCCGTTTTCATAAAACAGCTCCATCCTGCATTCCCCTTTCCTGTAATTTTTGCTGCAGCATGCGCCGGGCACGGGCCAGCTGCGTGTGCACGGTTTTCACCGGGCGCCCAAGCTCCTGCGCAATTTGCTCGGGTGGCTTTTGCTCTAAAAAGTAGGCCACGCTCACCAGGTGGTAAGGCTCTTTCAGCGCGCGGATGTCTGCCTCGATGCGCGCCGCGCCGTCTTTTGCCAGGGCCTGCTGCTCGGGGCCCTGCGCTGGGTCTGCCCCTGCCAGAATGGGCAGCTTTTCATCCTCTTCGGCGTGCACGCGCCGGTGGTAGGCGCTTTTCAGGTGGTCTTTGGCCTTGTTGGCCGCAATGCGCGCCAGCCATGGCTTATAGCTGCCCGGCGGGCAGTCGTCCCGGTGCATCCATGCAGAGAGGAAGGTCTCTTGCGCAAGGTCTTCGGCCAGCGCATCGTCGCCCACAAACTGCCGGCATATGGTGTACACCAGCTTTTCATACTGGCTGATCAGCGCTGTGAATTCCTGCTGCGTCATTGTGCCGCGCCGTGCGCCTCCCCCCTCTCCACACGCGCCCCCGTGCGGGCGGGGGCGTTTGATAGGCGTGCGGGGTGTTGCGCCAAGGCGCTGCCTTGCGGCCGGGCGGCCCGCACTTTTCCGCCCTGCACCTATGTAACGGCACGGGCGGCGCTGTTTCTTCAACATTTTGAAAATATTTTGCATGGGGCCCGCGCGCCGCCGGGCCGCGGCCCGGCGGGCGGGGCAGGCGGCAAAGGCGGGCGCCTGCCCGGGGCCCCCGCTTCTTCTTTTCATAGTAAAGGGGCGCAGGGCATTTGGCAAGCGCAGAAAGCCGCATTTGCAAAAATATGAGGCCCGGCACAAAAAGCGCGGGCGCGCAGCAGAAAATATGGTATAATGAAAAACAGGCATCCGGCCGGGTGCCGATTTATCATTGCCAGGAGGAGCCGATATGTTCAAACGCCTGTGTTGCGCGTTGGCCGCTGTGCTGGCGCTGGCCGTGTGTGCCGTGCCCGTATTTGGGGCGCAGGAGGCAGAGGCCGCCGGTTATTCCATCACCAGCTTTGAGGGCAGCGCCGTGCTGCACGAAAACGCCGTGATGGATGTGACAGAGACCATTGTGGTGGACTTTTCCACCCCCAGTCACGGCATTTACCGCGCTTTGCAAACTTCGCTTATGCAGGAAAAGACCACCGGCGGGCAGACGGCGCGCATGCCCTATCGGGCCCGTGTGACGGATGTGCAGGTGGACGGCGTACCCTTTGAAACGTTCAGCGAGGACGGCGTGTTTTTCATCCGCGTGGGGTCGGAAGACGAAACCGTCACCGGCACGCAGGTATACACGCTGCATTACTCGTACGATTTTGGGGCAGACCGCGTGCCTGAATATGATGAATTTATCTATTCCCCGCTTGGGGCAAACTGGGAAGTGCCCATTCAGAAAGCAAGCTGGCGTGTGCAGTTTGAAAAGCCCCTGCCGGAAAGCGCCGTGCAGGCCTTCACCGCACAGGCACAGCAGGCCCTCTCTGTGACGGTAAGCCAGGACGCCGCCAGCTTTGTGTGCGGCCAGCCCATCGAGCCCGGGCAGGATATTGTGCTGCGCACCACGCTGCCCGAGGGCTATTTTTCGGGCGCCCGCCAAGCGCCGTGGGCCGCGGCCGCCGTTCTGCTTGGCCTTGCCGCGGCCGCGGCGCTGGTTGTTCTGGTGCGTGCGCTGGCCGCACAGCGCACAAGCGTTGCGCCGCAGCTGTGCGCGGCGCCGCCCCGCGGCGTAAGCGCCGCCGAAGTGGGCTATATTGTAGACAGCTGCGCCGACGACCGCGACCTGTTTGCCCTGGTGTATGAATTTGCCCAGCAGGGGCTGCTTACCATTGAGGCAAAGGGCAGCGAAGACAAGCCGGAGGTTGTGCTGCATAAAAAGGCAGATATTCCTCAAACCGCGCCTGCTTACCAGCGCACATTCTTCCAGGCTTTGTTTGGCAAAAAGCAGGAATTTTCGTTTGCCCATGCGGACGAGCGCTTTGCCCAGAAGCTTGCCGAAGCCAAAACACAGCTTGCCCAGCACTTTGACGGGGAAAACAAGCTGTACCAGCCCGGCACTGCGGCGGCCTCGCTTGTGCTGCCGCTGCTGGCGGCCGGCCTGTTTTTGGCCGGTATGGTGCTGGCGGGCGGGCTTTTGCTGGCCGGCGGCACGGCGCTGGGCGCCGTGAGCGGGGCCTGTGCGCTGGGCGCCGTGCTGGTGGCGCATTTTGGCGTATACCGCTGGCGGTTTGCTGCCCGCGGCACGCGCCTTGCCTTTTCCATTGGGGCCGGCCTTTTGCTGCTGTGCGCCGCGGCGTGCGCATTTTTTGCCTCGCTGACGGCTCTGCTGCCCATGTGGGCCGTGCTGGGGGCGGCCGCGCTGGTTTTTGCCGCAGCCGTGCTGGCGCCGCGCATTGTGAAGCCCACGGCCTATAACAACGAGATCAGCGCGCAGCTGCTGGGCCTGCGCGAGTATATTGAGCAGGACGCCGCAGCGGGCGGCAAGCTGACGCCGGAACAGGGCTGGGCGCTGCTGCCCTACGCCTATGTGTTCGGCATGACGGAAGAATTCTGCGCCCGCTTTGAGGCGGACACAGCCCCCGTGTGGTACCTGTGCGCCTGGGGCTGGGGCCTGCATGGCCCGGCCTATATGGGCCACGCCATGCACGAAAACTTCAACGCCGCCATCCGCGAGGCATATGCCGCGCAGGCCCAAACTTCAGGCGGCAGCAGCGGCTTTTCGGGCGGCGGGGTTTCCTCCGGCGGCTTTGGCGGCGGGGGCGGCGGCGCGTGGTAACGCGCCGCATGCGGTGATGCAGAAACAAAGAAAGGGGCAGGGCGCGTGCTGCTGTATCTGAAAAAAACGCTTTGGGTGTTCTTTGCCTGCCTGATGGCCGGGTTTCTGGCCTTTTCGGCGTTTGCCATGCAGGATTTTCTGTTGGTGCTGGCCCTGGCCGCCGTGCTGGCCGCCGCGTTTTTCTTGGCGGCCCGGCGCCTTGCGGCCTGTTCGCGCCCGCAGGCGCTGAAATGGCCCTTGCGCGCGGGCTATGCGCTGTTTTTTGTTGCGTTGTGCGTGTTTGGGCTGCTGGCTTTGCCCAGCCCCCATTCAGACCTTGCCGCCGTTTACGGCGCCATTCCCGATGTGCTGGACAACTTCACGCTGGACGGCGCATACGCCGACTATTTCGTTTACTATTACAACAACATTGCCCTGCTGCTGTTATTCAGCGGGCTGTATGCGCTTGCAGGGGTGTTTGGCTTTGAATTTGCGGGCAATGCCTCTATGGGGCTTGCCGTGGTGTTTTCGGCCGCTGTGCTGGCCTGCACGGTGGTGCTGCTGTGCAAGCTGGTGGCACAGGCGGCCGGGCGCGGCGGCCGGCCGCTGGAGGCGCTTGCGCTTTTGCTGTGCGCGCTGTGCCTGCCGTTTTACTTTTACACCCCGGTGTTTTACACAGACGCGTTCGCCATGTTTTTTCTGGTGGCCGAGGCCTGGCTGCTTTTTCGCTTTTCGCGCAGCGGGCGGCTGGCCGCTGCCGCCGCCTGCGGGGCCGTGGCCGGGCTGGGCGTGCTGATGAAGGGCACGCTGGCCGTGCCCGTGGTGGCGCTGGCCATCTCCATTTGCTTTATGGGCAGCCAGGCCGTGAAAAAGCGTCTGGCGGGGCTGGCCGCCCTTGCGGGTGCGTTTGCGCTTGCCGTGGCCGTGCCTGCCTGGCTGGTGCTGCACAGCGGCCTTGCCGATTTTTCGCGCTATGATGCGCTGGGCCTGCCGGTGCAGACATGGATGTGCATGTCGGTGCACGGCGGCGGCGCCTACTGCCAGGACTGTGTAGATTATGCCCGCAGTTTTCCCACCATGGCCGCGCGCACCCAGGCCATGCAGGCGCGCCTTGCCGGGTTTTACCAAAGTTATTCCCTGCCGGAATACCTGCGCTTTTCTGCCCGGAAAACGGCCACCGTGTGGTGTGACGGCAGCTATGAGGCGCTGCTGTATTTGAAATGGCCGCAGCAGGCCAATGCCTTCAATGCGCTGTTCACCGGCTCGTGCCGCGGGTTTTGGGTGTGGTGCAACGCCTACCTTGTGATGCTGTATGGGCTGAACCTTGCCGGCGTGCTGGCCTCGTTCCGCCAAAAGGAGTGGGACATCCGCTTTTTTCTGCGTCTTTCCGTGTTCGGCCTGTTTTTGTACTTCTTTTTGATGGAGGCAGCCGCGCGCCGCGCGCTGATGGTGCTGCCCGCGCTTTTGCTGGGGGCGGCAAGCGCCCTGTGGCACCTGGCCAGCAAAGATAAAGCCCGCACCGGGCAGCCCGGCAGGGCCGCTTGACCCGTTGTGCCTTTGCGGAAAACACAGGGCAGCCTTGGCGGCGGGCATGGCCGCCGCGTGTTTTGCCGCCCCAAAATGCCCTGCGTGCTGCACAGCGCCTTGCCCACAGCATGCGCGGGCAAAGACGTTTAAAGAAAAAACCGCCCATGGTTTCAACGCCGGGCGGCACAAAAAGGCGCCCCGAAGGGCGCCTTTTCTGTTACTGTTTTCCCATTTCTTTTGTGCGGGCAAACGCCGCGGCCACGGCGTCCATAGCCGCGGCGCGCAGGCCCGCGCGCTCCAGCGCGTGCACGCCCGCAATGGTGCTGCCCGCGGGGCTGCACACCTCGTCTTTCAGCTGGCCGGGGTGCCGCCCGCTTTCCAGCGCCAGCGCCGCCGCGCCCAGCACGGCGCCCGCCGCATACTTCTGCGCCTTGGCGCGGGGCACGCCCGCCTCCACCGCGCCGTCTGCCAGCGCCTCTATAAACATCTGCGCCCAGGCGCCCACACAGCCGGAAATTACGCTGCCCGCGTCCATCAGGCCCTCGTCTATCACATCAAACTCGCCCGCCGCCGCAAGCAGGGTGCACAGCTCGGCCGCCTGGGCGCCGCTTGCCTGTTCGTTTTTTACCACCAGCGTCATGCCCTTGCCAATGGCGCAGGGCGTGTTGGGCATAATGCGCACAATGGGGCATGCAAGGCCGGCCATTTCGGCAAGGCGCGCCAGCGAAAGCCCCGCCGCCATGCTAACCAGGCAGAACGTCTCGCCTTTTTGCTGGCGCTGGCGCAGCACCGGGGCAATTTCGGCCAAAAGGCCCGCCATCATCTGCGGCTTCACCCCCAGCAAAATATACTGTGCCTGTGCGGCGGCCTCGCCGTTTGACGCCGCCACCGCGCAGCCATACTGCTGTGCCAGCGCCAGCGCCTTCTGCGGCGTGCGGTTGGAAAGGATGCACGCAGCCCCATGGCCGCCGTTTGCCGCGGCCGCCACCAGCGCGCCGCCCATGTTCCCCGTGCCGAGGAACGCCAGTTTATATTGTGCCATACAATAGCCCCCTGTTTTCTGCCGGCGCGGCGTTGCGCCGTGCGCCGCCTTTCGTGCTGCGGCACAGGCATTGCGCCGCGCCCTTTTGCCTTTTATCATACCACATCTGCCACCAGCGCGCCAGAGGCCTGCCCAGCGCACCGGGGCCGGGCAGGCCCTTCGGGCCAAGGGGGGTGCGGCTGCTGGCAGGGGCGGCAGCTTTCCGGCGTGCAGAAGGCAGGCGGCACATACGCCCCAGTGCGGGCGGCCTGCTTTGCGCCGCCCTCTTGCCGCGTGAAAATGGCGGGCCGCCTTTTTCTTCCGGCGGCAAGGCGCGCAAAAAGCGGGCGCAGCCCACTGGC
>CDZQ01017934.1_pt1 | contig 11896 bp, 8 predicted proteins | sample 554831 | NCBI WGS metagenome assembly CDZQ01 (sample SAMEA3182112, study PRJEB8094) | gut metagenome | biome: human; feature: gut; material: Stool; isolation source: human stools | place: Canada | collected 2013-05-06
AGGCAGGAGTCCATCAACTTCCACCCGAAGCGCCACTACATGGAGGCCACCTTCACTCTCGGCTGCGACGAGGATGGCATCTTCACCGGCCTCGACTGCGAAATCTACTTCGACACCGGCGCTTATGCCTCGCTCTCCGGCCCCGTTCTGGAGCGCGCCTGTACCCACTCTGTCGGCCCCTACTGCTACCAGAACACCGACATTCGTGGTTACAGCTACTACACCAACAACCCGCCCGCGGGCGCTTTCCGCGGCTTCGGCGTTACGCAGAGCGAATTTGCGCTTGAGAGCATAATAAACCTCCTGGCCGAGAAGGTCGGCATCTCCCCCTGGGAGATCCGCTACCGCAACGCCATCGAGCCGGGCAAGGTACTGCCCAACGGGCAGATAGCGGACGTCTCCACGGCGCTCAAGGAGTGCCTGCTGGCCGTCAAGCCCGCCTATGACGCCAATCCCGGCCGCGTCGGCATTGCCTGCGCCATGAAGAATTCCGGCGTCGGCGTCGGCCTGCCCGACAAGGGCCGCTGCCGTCTTGAGGTACACGACGGCGTTGTCCAGCTCTACTCCGCGGCCTCCGATATCGGCCAGGGCTGCGCCACCATCTTCCTGCAGGAGCTGGCCCAGACCACGGGCCTGCCGCTGTCCCAGATGAAGAATATGGGCAGCAACTCCGAGCTCTCGCCCGACTCCGGCACTACCTCCGGCTCCCGCCAGACCCTCATCACCGGCGAGGCCGTGCGCATGGCCGCCGTGGACCTCAAAAAGGACCTCGACGAGGCGGGCGGAGACCTCTCCAAGCTGGAGGGTAAGGAGTATTTTGCGGAGTTCTTTGACCCCACCGACAAGCTCGGCGCGGACGTGCCCTTCCCGAAGAGCCACGTGGCCTACGGTTTTGCCGCACACGTTGTCGTGCTCGACGACGAGGGCAAGGTCAAGGAGGTCTATGCGGCGCACGACTCCGGCAGGGTCGTGAACCCCACCTCCATTCAGGGCCAGATAGAGGGCGGCGTGCTCATGGGCATGGGCTATGCCCTGACCGAGACTTTCCCGCTGGAGGACTGCGTTCCCACGGCTCGCTACGGCACTCTCGGCCTGCTGCACTCTACGCAGATCCCCGATATCCATGCCATCTACGTCGAGAAGGACGAGCTGCTGCCCTTCGCCTACGGCTCCAAGGGCATAGGCGAGATATCCGCCATCCCGACGGCCCCCGCCGTTCAGGGCGCATACTACTTCCGCGACGGCAAGTTCCGCACCAGCCTCCCGCTGGAGGACACATATTATTACAGCAAGAAGCACTGAAAGCGCTGAAAAGCCCCCGATTCCTCACGAACCGGGGGCTTTTTTGCATTTTACGGTGAGTAGGGGAGCGTGACGAGCGTTATTTCGCCGCCGGATACATCTACAAGTACCTCTTCGTTGTAAAGCGAGGGGAAATCGCCGGGCATGTCGAAGAGCTCCGGCAAAGTGGCGACCTCACGGGCGATGCCGAACATCGTCTCGCAGTACCAGTCGTCAAACCCCGCCGTGTCCGGGACAAAGACAACGCCGGAGGCGATGCGGTCCGTTGCTGCGAGTTCGGACATATAGCAGACCGTCCAGGGCTCATCTTCGGAGTGGCGGTAATAGATAAAGTCCGCCTTTTCGGCATATATTCGTTCGTATCCGTCTCCGTAACTCACGTCGTACTCATCGCCGAGCGATGCACGAAGCGCCTCGTCGGTGACGGTCACGCGCTGCATGAGCTCAGCATAGGCCAGCCAGCCGCCCGCGGTCTCGGACATGAGGTCGGAATAAAGGCGCAGCCTGTACTGCCCATCCGCGCCGAGGCCCGCAAGCTCGGCACCGGAGGCGAAGACTGCCTCGCGGAAACGAGCCTCATAGTCCAAGTGGTCAAATACCACGCAGCCCTTGGGACTGCCGCTGTTTGAGCTCAATACGAGGCAACAGTCCGTCCATGTGCCTGCGGCGTAGCTGTCATAGTCCGTAAGCATGCTGCCGCTCATGAGATAGAGCTCGCCCAGGCACTCGACGCCGTAGTATTCGCGGCTGAGCCGGAACATGTAATCCGCCTGTCCGTCGCCGTCAATGTCGCCGGAGGCCAGGCAGGAGGCGAAAGACAGGGCGTCCAGCTTTCGCGCGACATCGCCCAGCGCCTCCGAGGGCAGGTCGAGACTGAACTCACGGTATCCGCTGACGGAGATGCTCTCGCCGGGTTCGCTGAGCGAAAGAGAGGCTATGTAGGCGTCCATCTCCTCCTGGGTACACATCACACCCTGGAGCTGCCAGACGTCGCCCTCATCCCAGCTGCTCTTGAAATAGGCCAGCTCAGCGCCGACGAAGCCGTCAAAGCCGTAGTATACGGACTCGGAATAGCCCGCGGTGGAGTAAAACTTATTTAAGACCGCAGTCCCGAGGGGGGCGGAATAGTAGAGGTGTATGTCCCCGGCCGCGCTGGAATCATAGAGGATTACGGGACAGTAGGCAGGCTCAGAGCCGTCGAGCGTCAGCCACGCGCCCTGGGGGTTTTCAGTCTGCTTGAAGACCAGCCAGTCCTCCACGCCGTCGGAGTTGAAGTCGAAGCGTGTGACCCGTGCGTCGTCGTAACCGAGGGTGAACATATTGACTACGCAGGTGTTTGCAGCCTCCGCGGCCTGGAGGCTGTAGTCCGGCGCCGGGGTGGGCTCGGGCGTCTGAGGTACGGCTGCCGAGGCGGCGGGGGAGGGGGAAACCACTGAACCGCAGGCGGAGACGAAAAAAACCAGCAGGAAACATAGCAGGATTGCCGTGATACGCTTCATTTTCTCTCACTCCTTCAGGCTTACAAGGTCTGATAAATAGTCCACATCCATAAGCTCATGAGCCTCGCCTTCGACCAGCAGCAGGGACCCGGGGTGGCGCTTTATCACGGCGGAGCCGCCGCGGTCGCCTTCCAGGGTCATCAGCTCGGGGAAGCAGGCGGCTGGGAAGACGACCGGGTTCCCGCGCACGCCGCTGTGGGCGAGAGCGGCGATGCGCCCCGGCTCGCGCGACCAGGCGTCCAGAAGGCGCTCCACCGTTTCGCGCCGCAGCAGCGGCTGGTCGGCGGTCATGAAGAGCGCGGCGTCGCAGTCCTGAAGGGCAGAGAGTCCGAGGCGCACCGTCAGGCTCGCGCCCAGCTCCGGCCGGTCGTTGCGCACCAGCTGAAAGCCGAACTCGCGCGCCAGCGCCTCGCCCTCGGCACGCGCCGTCACGATGCAGACGCGGCGAAAGCGCGCGGCAGGCACAGCCTCGCAGGCGCGGCGCAGCAGGCTCCGCCCGCCCAGCTCCGCTGCCAGCTTGTCCGAGCCGAAACGCGTCGAGGCTCCTGCAGCCATGAGTATACAGCCTATTTGCGGCCTTTCCATGCGACGCCTCCCAAGATTTGCTGGTAAAAGTATAGAGGTAAAGCCGCCGCGCGTCAAGGATGTTGTTGCAGGTCGAACCGACTAAGGATATAATATAAGAAGATATGGATCACGGAAGGGGGAGCGCTGCTTGAGCTATGTTGGCAGATCCGTGCCGCGCGTGGACGCGCGCGACAAGGCCGCAGGCCGCGCCATGTTCGCCGCCGACCTCTGCGACAGGAGGGCGCTGACGGCAAAGATACTTCACGCGGAGCAGGCCCACGCGCTGGTAAAGCGCATCGACGCTGAGAAGGCACGGGCGATGGATGGGGTCGAGGCCGTCTTCACCTGCTTCGACGTGCCGAAGAATTATTTCCCGACCGCGGGCCACCCCTGGTCTACGGAGCCGGAGCACCAGGACGTGGCGGACAGGCTGCTGCTCACGGACCACGTCCGCTTCTGGGGCGACGAGATCGCCGTGGTCGTCGCGCAGGACGAGCTTACGGCGCAGAAGGCCCTGCGGGAGATAGAGGTCGAGTACGAGCCGCTGCCCTTCGTTCTTGACGTCCAGAAGGCAATGGAGCCGGGCGCGCCGCAGCTGCACGAGGCTTTCCCGGGGAATGTCCTCGGTCACAGCAGCGTGAGGATTGGCGACTACGAGGCGGCCATCAAGGAGCCGGGGCTCATCAAGGTCGAAGGCTGGTACGACACGCCCACCGTCCAGCACTGCCACATCGAAAATCACAACTGCTGGGCCTATATGGAGGGCGGCCGCGTCGTGGTCGTCACCTCCACACAGATACCGCACATCGTCCGCCGCATCGTCGGCCAGGCCCTGGGCATCCCCTGGGGGCAGGTGCGCATCATCAAGCCCTACATAGGCGGCGGCTTCGGCAACAAGCAGGACGCGCTGTATGAGCCGCTTTGCGCCTGGCTGACCACTCAGCTCGGCGGCAGGACCGTGCGCATAGAGTGTACGCGGGAGGAGACCTTCCACTGCAACCGCGTCCGCCACGCCATACGCAGCCACATCATCTCATGGGTGCGCCCGGACGGCAGTTTCGCCGCGCGCAAGCTGGAGTGCTGGTCGAATCAGGGCGCCTACGCCTCCCACGGGCACGGCATCGCCGCCAAGGGGATGAACTCCTTCCCGCAGATATACCCCTGCCCGAACGTGGAGTGCGACGCCTGGACCGCATTCACCAACCTGCCCCCCGCGGGCGCGATGCGCGGCTACGGCATACCCCAGGCCACCTTCGCCGGGGAGGCGCACATCGACGATGTGGCCAAGGCACTGAACATGAACCCGCTGGAGCTGCGCCGAAAGATAGCCATGCCCAAGGGCTATAAGGATGAGTTTTCTAAAAATGTCAACTGGAGCGACAGTTTCCGCGCCTGCATGGAGGCGGGCGCGAAAGCCACGGATTTCGAGCGGCTTTACGCCGAGTATGCAAAGCCGCAGACAGGCAGCATCCGCCGGGGCGTGGGCATGGCGCTCTACTGGTACAACACCGGCGTCTGGCCCATCTCGCTGGAGAGCAGCTCCTGCCGCATGGTGCTCAATCAGGACGGCTCCATCCAGGTGCAGACTGGTGAGACTGAGATAGGCCAGGGCTGCGACACTGTTTACGCACAGATGGCCGCCGACGCTGTGGGCGTCGCCTTCGGGAGCGTTCACGTCGTCTCGTCGCAGGACACGGATGTGACCCCCTACGGCAGCGGGGCCTACGCCTCGCGCCAGACCTATGTGGGCGGCTTTGCCATTGCCAAGACCGGCGCGCTGCTGCGCGAGCGTATCCTTGACTACGCGCACAAGCTCACGCGGATGCCTGTCTCGAATCTGGACCTGGTTGAGGGCAGAATAGTACGCAAGCCGGACGGCGAGGCGCTCATGGACCTCGCTGAGCTTGCAACGGAGGCCCTCTACTCGATGGAGGACAGCCGGCACATCACTGCCGAGGCCACGGCACAGATAAAGTCCAACGCCTACTCCTTCGGCTGTTCCTATGCCGAGGTGGAGGTGGATATGAAGCTCTGCAAGGTCAAGGTCCTGCGCCTTATGAACGTACACGACTGCGGCAAGCTGGTGAACCCCAAGCTCGCTGAGGCGCAGGTACACGGCGGCATGTCGATGGGGTTGGGCTACGCGCTGTCGGAAAAGCTTCTGTTTGACGAGAAAACCGGCAGGCCGCTCAACGCGAACCTGCTCGACTACAAGCTGCTCACCTTCATGGACCACCCGCGCATGGAAGCGCTCTTCTGCGAGAATGCGGAACCGACCAGCCCCTTTGGCACCAAGGCCCTGGGCGAGCCGCCGGCTTGCCCGCCTGCGCCGGCCATACGCAATGCGATATTGCAGGCCACGGGCCTGGCCTTCAACGCCATACCCATAACGCCGGAAGCCCTTTTTAGGGCGCAGGAAGGAGGCAAAGCCGATGTTTGATATAGCTGCGCTGTACGAGGCCGCCTCGGTCGCCGAGGCGATAGAGCTCCGCCGCGCCCACCCGGAGGCGAGGCTCATCGCAGGCGGCTCGGATCTACTCATCAAAATACGCGACGGCAAGCTGCACGGTGTAGAGCTCATCTCCATCCGCGGCATTGCGGAGCTCGCTGGCGTCTGCGAAATGCCGGACGGGACGCTGAAGATCGGGCCGCTCACGAGCTTTTCACAGCTGACGAAGGACCCGCTCATCAGGGAGCGGATGCCCGTCCTGGGCGAGGCGGCGGACGAGGTCGGCGGGCCGCAGATACGCAACATCGGCACCGTCGGCGGGAATATCTGCAACGGCGTCACCTCCGCCGACACGGCCCCGACCCTTTTCGCCTGCGACGCGGAGCTGGAGCTTACCGGCGCGGGCGGGACAAGGCGGCTCGGAATAGCCGAATTTTACCTCGGGCCGGGCAGGACGGACGTGGGCCCGGACGAGCTGCTGACCGCGATATACATCCCGCGCGAGAGCTGGGAGCGCTGCTTCGGGCGCTACATCAAGTATTCCACGCGCGAGGCGCTGGACATCTCCACCCTCGGCTGCTCCGTGAACGTCCGCCTCTCCGGGGACGGGCGGAGCTTTGAGCGGCTGCGCATAGCCTACGGCGTGGCGGGGCCGGTGCCCTGCCGCTGCCCGGGCGCGGAGCGAGCCTTTGCCGGCGCGCCCTGCACGGAGGAGACGGCGCGCGAGTTCGCCCGCGCCGCCGTGGCGGAGATAAGCCCGCGGGACTCCTGGCGCGCCAGCCGCGCCTTCCGCCTGCACGTGGCGGAGGAGTGCGCCCTGCGCGCCCTGCGGGAGAGCGTCCTGAGAGCGGGAGGGAGGCTGTGATGGAAAGGCAGTTTAAGCGCATACGCTGCACGATAAACGGCAGAGCGGTGGATAAGATGGTGGACGTCCGCGCCTCGCTGACCGACCTTTTGAGGGACGACTTTTCGCTCACCTCCGTGAAAAAGGGCTGCGAGGTGGGCGAGTGCGGCGCCTGCACCGTGCTCGTTGACGGGGAGACCTACAACTCCTGCATCTACCTTGCCGCATGGGCGGACGGGAAGGACATCCTCACCGTTGACGGCCTGAGCGGCCCGGACGGGAGCCTTTCGCCCATACAGCAGGCCTTCGTGGACGAGGGGGCCATCCAGTGCGGCTTCTGCACGCCGGGCTTCCTGCTGACGGGGCAGGAGATATTGAACCGCGGCGAGGACCTGACGGACGAGCAGCTCCGCAAGCAGCTTGCCGGACACCTCTGCCGCTGCACGGGCTACGAGAACATCTTCCGAGCCGTGCGCCGCGCCCTGGACGAGACCCTGGGAAAATAAGCCCTGCTCGACAGAGTGGAAAAGACTGAGCGTTCGTGTCACGAACGCTCAGTCTTCGTTTATCGTGAAGCCGGAGTAGAGCAGCGTCAGTCCCACGCGGCCCTGGGTGCCTGTCTTCTCGTAAATGGAGTTGAAGTAGCGCTGGACGATGCGCTCGGATATCTGAAGGTCGTAGGCGATCTCCTTGGGGGCCTTGTCGTTGTACAGCGCGGCGGCGAGGACGTCCGTCTCGCGGGGCGTGAGGCCGTATTTCTCCGCGAACCCGGCCAGCCCGCTCACGCCCCGGGCGCGGGCCGCGGACTCCGCCCTGCCGGGGGAGAACTGCCCGTCCGCAAAGAAGAGCACCAGCACCGCCACCGTCGCCGCAAAGGCCACGGCCATCATCACCGCGTGCCCCGCCGCGTCGTAAAGCCGGATGAAGGGCACCGCCGTCGCCGCGACGGAGAAGGAGCGCAGGACGCGCCCCATGCCCGCCCAGAGCTCCGGGTGCGCCGTCCTCGGCGCGAGGTCCAGGAAGGCGACGGTGAGATAGACGACGCTCGAGGCGGAGAGTATGTAGAGCAGCACGGCGTTTATAGAATAGGTCTCCGGGCTGTCGAGAAAGGCGAACATCAGCGTGGAGCCTGCGGGCACGCAGGCCGCCATGAAAGGGAGGTAGGCCCGCTTTTTGATGTCCGCGACGAAGCCGAACAGCAGGACGGCCCCGGCGTAAGACAGGCGCACGACGCCCGTGAGGTCGACGCTGCCCTCCGCGTGCAGGAAGACGGCGATGGTGTCGTCCAGGGAGACTATGACCGACATGAGGCAGACCGTCGCCCCGGCGACGGCCAGCTTGCGCCCGGGCGGGACGCCGCCCTCGCCGTAGGGCAGGGGATTGTCCAGCACCCAGTCGCCGGGCGGGAAACGGACGATGAAGAAGATGGCGGCCACGCAGACGGCGACTGAGGCGATGAGCAGCGGGGCCGTTTCAAGATAGGACTGGATGAAAAACTGCAGCAGGCTCTCCCCGGCAATGGCGAAGCCGACGACGCGGCCGGTGCAGCGCGAGTTTTGTAGCGCGAGCGCCAGAAAGTAGTGCGCCATGCCGCCGATATACCCTGCGCAGAGCAGGCTGAGAAAGGCGCAGGGCAGGAAGAAGGGCCTGGGCGCGAGCATGAGAGGAACGACGGAGGCGACGAGCAGCAGGCAGATAAGCGTCAAGACGAGCAGCCTAGCCCGCTCGCCCTTGGTGAGCCTGCGCAGGAGCGGGAAGGCCAGATAGCCCAGCGCCGTGCAGCAGAGCCCGGCGGAGTAGATGCCGTTCACGCTCTTTGCGCCGAACAGCAGCGCGGCATTGTCGTTCACGGCGAACTCGATGAGCAGGAATGCCAGGAGGTAAACAGCGAAAAACAGGCCCGGAGCCAAGCGCGCGTATCTATTCTGAACCATTCTCTGCTCACCGCCCTGTTACACATATCATGTAATTATATAACAAAAACCGCCGCGCATCAAGCGCCGACGTCCGCAGGAGAGGGGTTTGGCGGGGTTCGTATTCCGAACCCCGGCCGCTGCGCCCCTCGCGTTTTCCGAACTGGCGGAGCAAAGGCTTTGATAATATACTCAAGTTGGGGAGGTTTGAGCTCCCGCGCCGGACCGATACGCCCTCCGCGGCGGCCCGCCCGGCCCGTGTCAGAAACCTTGCTGAATATGGAGGACAACATGAAAAAGAAAAGCCTTGCACTTGCCCTTGCGCTTGTCATGCTGCTGGGCGCGCTGAGCGCCTGCGGCAAAACTGAGCCGGAGGAGATCGGCGGCGCCCTGGGCGACGTGGGCGGAGTCACCCCGCCCCCGACCCCGACCCCCTCGGCGGCGCCCTCCGTCGCGCCCCTGCCCAGCTCCGAGCCCGCGCCCACCGACGCGCAGCCCAGCGCCGCGCCGGACGACGGCGGCAGCGAGGGCGGTGGCCAGGAGGTAAACCTGGACGACTTCCTCTACGACTGGCTCGACTTTTCCGGCTACCCTCTGACGCCCGACGAGCTCATCGAGTACTTCGGCGAGCCGCAGGACAGGGTGGCCGTGGACAGCACCCTCGACTACTCCACCTGCGGCCTGCCCGGCTACGAGGACGCCGGGACGGTGCAGACGGAGATACTCTCCTACTCGAACGTCCTGTTCATGTTCTTCGTCGACCCCTTTGACGGCAACTGGACGGTGCAGCTCGTGGCCGTGACCGACCCGACCTCGATAATCAAGGTGGGCGGCGCGACGGTGGGCATGACCCTCGACGAGTGCAAGCAGGTGCTCGCCGCCAACGGCTACACCTTCGATGCGGGCATCGTCTCCGAGCCGAACTACTACTATTTCACCTACACCGACGAATACGGCTGGCCCTGCCTCGTGGAGATCGAGCTCGACGCCGCGACGGGCAAGGCCCTCTACGTCCGCGGCATCTGGGGCGCGATGGCGCAGATAGTCATCGACACTTACAAGGGTGCATGATATGAGCTTCTGTACGAAATGCGGGGCGCAGCTGCCCGACGGGGCGGCATTCTGTACGAAATGTGGCGCTCCGGTGAGCAGCCCGAAGCGGAGCAGGCTGAGCGGCAGCGAGATCTGGGCCGCAGCCAGCGCCGAGGTGAAGGCGAGATGGCGCCGCAAGGTCGGCAGCAAGCGCGCGCTCATAGCATGCGCGATCGGCCTTGTCGTGGTCGTGCTGGTCGTGGTGCTGAGTGTGACATTGGGTAACAGGGACGGGCGCGGCAGCGAGCCTGCGCCGACCTGGCAGGGCCAGTCAGGCACGCCCCAGGACGGCGACAGCGGCAGCGGAGCCGGCGGCGCCTCCAAGCCCGGCACAGCGCCGGCCACATCCCAGCCGCAGCCGGACAGCGGCGGCGAGGCGCTAAGCGAGGCCGAACTGCGGCAGCGCGGCACCTTCATGCGCGTGAGCCGGCTGACGGACTCGGGCCTCAACATGGTCGTGGGCCGGATAACGGCGCCGGACGACTGGCAGGTGTCGGAGCAGGTGCAGTGGAGCAGCTACGGCAACTATCCCGGCATGACGCAGCTGAGCGCCGTCTCGCCCGACGGGCAGCGCAGCTTCCAGCTCATCAGCACCATGAGCTACTACCAGACGGACAGCATCTTCTACTCCCTCGGCGAGAACGAGACCGACCCGACGACCTACAGGATACACCGGCAGTACCGCACGGCGGAGCAGTTTGTCGAGATGATGCTCTCGGGCATAGGCTGTACGGGCGCGCAGAAGCTGAGCTCGAGCAGCATAGATTCGCAGAGCCTCAGCGCGCTCAAATCCACCGCGGAGCAGCACGCCTATCAGACGGGCTATTCGCTGGTGCAGTCCCTGGCGAACCTGGGCATGAGCGCGAACCTCGTCGGCTATGAGAGCACGGTGGTGGACAACAGGTACGCGGTCACGACGCAGAGTGGGCAGACGGAGTACATCGAAGTGTTCACGCTGGTCTGGGCCTACCAGACCTCGTGGGTGGTGCAGAACAGCTCCATCACGGTGAACGAGATATACTGGTGCGTGCCCTTCACCTATATCTTCACGGCCGAGAGCGAGCAGGCGCTCACGTCGATGCAGAACGAGTTTCTGACCTTCGTGTCCAACAGCAGCGTATCGCCGGAGTTCTACTACCTCGTGGAGCAGTACCGCGCCTACATCGAGAACCTCCTGGCGCAGCAGCTCACGAACCAGATACAGGCGGCGACGGAGATACAGAGCCAGCTCATGAACGACTACAGCAGCAGCTCGGACACGAACGACCGGGTCACGGACATGTGGAGCGACTACATCTACGACCGCGACGACTACACGACTTCCGACGGCAGCACCGTCAAGGTGCCAACGTATTACGACCACGTCTACGAGACGGACTCGGGCGACATCTATGTCACGAACGACTCCCTGAACGTTCCGACAGACTGGCAGGAGCTCTATACATAGCGAGGTGGAATGTGAAACGAGTCACAGCTGCGGCGATGATACTCTGCATGCTGCTGACGGGCTGCGCCTCCGCCGCGCCCGCCGGATACAGCGCCGAGCGGGCGAACGTCGAGGGCGTCAGGGACCGCGTCGCCTCTACGGCGCAGATGATAGGCAGCGTCAACACCATAATTGAATGGCAGGTCACAAATTCCGAAAAGAACATAGAGGAAAACGACGCCGCCCGCCAGAACGGCGAGACCTACGTCCCCGAGGACAAAACCGAGGAGGTCAGGCAGAAGCAGGCGGAGCTGGCGGGCTATCTCGAGACGGTCGCGGCTTACTCCGCCTGGGCCTCGTCCCTGCGCCCCTGCGGGCAGGAGAGCGTTGACCTCACCTACGAGGCGGCGGCGAAGTATTTCTCCGAGGTGGAGAGCGCGCTGGAGGATATGGCGGACATCATGGACTTCTACTTCGCCTTTAACGAGGTCGCGCAGCCCCTGTCCTCCTTTGACGCCTCGGCCTACGACACGGACAAGGACAGGATCTACGACCTCTACTACGCCGTGGACGAGGCGAGCACGGCCATGTCGCAGCTGGACTGCCCGGCCTTCATGGCCGAGACCTACAAACTGTACATCAGCCGCCTCTCCCACTTCATGGCCATCCTGAACGAGCAGTACATAGGCGTGCAGCTGAACGACCCCCTGCGCCTCGCCGCGGGCATCTATATGCTCGTGCGGGTGGAGAAGGAGAACTACGACTACAGCGTCATGCTGACGCGGGACTTCAACCTCCAGTACG
>CDZQ01001367.1_pt1 | contig 11815 bp, 7 predicted proteins | sample 554831 | NCBI WGS metagenome assembly CDZQ01 (sample SAMEA3182112, study PRJEB8094) | gut metagenome | biome: human; feature: gut; material: Stool; isolation source: human stools | place: Canada | collected 2013-05-06
GCGATAAACACGAGCATGGCGGTAAATCGCCTGACGCGCCACCTGAACGTGAACGCTGGCCGCCTGCTGGACGAGCATCAGGTAAAGTACGAGTTCAAGACAAAACACGAAGGCCGCCGCATCCGCCTGACGCACGTCCCGGTGATAGTCCAATCGTATGAAGTGACCGCATGACGCAACGCTTGCAACGCTTGCAACGGTAAAACGGACACCCCAAACCAAGCGTCGCAACCGTCGCAACCGTCGCACAGACGCAAGAATCTCCCGACCACATGGCCGGGAGATTCTTGTGGCGATATCGTGCAAGCAATGTCCGTGTCCGGACACAATCAAACTTCGTGCGGCGCTGGCGCTTGTTGTTGTGGCAAAATCAGGTGGCGTGTGCTATAATCTACAAAAACCGGGTGAGGGTGTGGGATATGCCTGATTTAATGGATAATGAGCGCATTGAGCTGCATGGGATGCTCGCAGAGTTCAGGCAGGCGCTGGAAGAGGAAATACATAAGGTCAAGAGCAGTGGGCTGTCGTCTACGCTGCTGTTTGCCGGCAGGCGGATAGAGAGCAGGGGCGCTGAATTCTGGTACAGATTCAGGGTCGAGTACGCCCCGGCAATGCCGGCGGATACGCCCTGCAGGCTGACCGTCGGCAAGGAGCAATTCAACGTCACCGTGGTCAGCTTTGACGAAAGCTCCATTATCATATCTTCTAAAATCGAGCTGACAGGCGCACTTGGCAAGGCGCGTCTCGAAAACGGCGCGACAGTTTTGATGGAGCGGCTCATCGGCTGCATCGAGGAAAACGCCGAAAAGCCAAACCCGGCGGGTGACCGAATGCTCCCGCAGGGTGGTAAAGTATACGAGGCCAGAAAAATATTCCGTTACGGCGAGCCTTCGACATATCCGAGCAACACCGATAACCAAAACCGTGCAGTGGAAGCCGCGCTTACCAACGATATCACATACATCTGGGGCCCGCCGGGTACCGGCAAGACCACCGTCATCGGCCAGATCATTGACGAACTGTACAGGCATGACCGCTCCGTGCTGGTCGTATCCCACACCAACACCGCCGTAGACGGCGCGATAGAGAAGGCGGACAGGACTTATTACAGCAAACACGTCCTGGATGAGGGCGGCATCTATCCAATATTGCGTCTGGGCATCCCGTCAAGACCTCTGCCGGAGCGCGTGCTGCTGAAAACGCACACAGACGTACTGGGACGGGAGCTGTATGAAAGAGAAGCTGCTCTGAAAAACCAGCTTGCGTCGTTGCAGAGAAATCAGAACGAAATACGGCTTCTACTGAGCAAAAACACTTGGCTTGAAAAGACGAATCTCCCTCTCTTTCCGGGAGATATGCAGATGATAGAAGCTCTGAAAAGGGAAATTGCTGCGGCGGAAAGTGAGGCAGAAAAGCTTGACGGCGAGATTAAAAAGGAGCTGTCGGAGCACCCGGAGTATAAAAACCGGGCCTCATTGCACAAGAAAGCCTCGGCGCAGAGAAAGGAGCTCGAGTCACTCTGCCTGAACATCCTTTCCACAGAGAAGGCGCTAGATGAGGCGCCGCAAAAGGCACAGAGGGCGTGCGATGAAGCCAAAAAGCACGGCATTTACAGGCAACTCAGGCAGAAAAAAGACGGGCTCATGTCCGAAGAGTTCCTGAAAAACCAGCTTCACGCCTGCGCGGAGACAATCGAAAAGCTCAATGCGGAGCTCAATTCCCTCGCGGCCCAGGCAAAGGCAGCGGCGAGTGAAATGGCAGAGTACGAGGGCAAGAGCTCCATAGGAAAACTCTTTTCCGGCAAAGCCTCCTACCTCCAGGCAAAGAAACGAGCTGAGAAGGCGGCACAGAGGGCGCCGAAGGCAGAAGAGGAACTTAGATGCGAGGAGATGCTAGAGGAGGAATATAAGAAACAGCTCGACGAAGTTCTGCTCCTGAGCGAGCAGCTCAAGAGGGTGACACCCAGCCAGACGGAGGAATACTGGCTCGGCAAGGCCCAGGAATACTCAGCAGCTGCCGAAAAGGCCAGAACTGCGCTGCCTCAGCTCAGGCAGGAGAGAGAAGCCCTCACCGCTGAGCTTCGTGAGATCAATGAACAGCTTGCCGCAATAGATGCCGCGACAGGCAAGCTCAAGGCAAAACAGCAGCTCTGCGCTCAGCTGAATAACTCGGCTCAGAAAAAGCGCGAAAAGCTCAGCGAGCTTGAATCGGCCTTGAATGAGGATATTGAGCGAGAGCGCTCGCTCTGCCTGGCCTTTGACCATGAGCTTGAGGCTGAGGGCGCAGAGGCGGTTTACGAAGAGCTCAAGTTGCTTGAGAGCACGATAAAAGCCGAGCTTTCGGGCTGCGACATATCCGCGCTTGAGGCTGAGAGGTCAAAGCTGCTCGAACAGCAGACGGAAGCGAGGAAGGAGCTGGACGAGCTCGAGGCTAAGATGCACGAGCTGGAGCGGCAGGCCGTGCTTGGAGCAAGAATCGTCGGCACGACGCTGGCCAAATCATATCTGAGCGACACGCTCAGGTCTCGCACGTTCGACACGGTCATACTCGACGAGGCGTCCATGGCGTCGATACCCGCGCTCTGGTGCGCTGCACTGCTGGCAGAGAAAAATGTCGTCATAGTGGGCGACTTTTTGCAGCTGCCGCCTATCGTCATGGCCAACACGCCCATGGCGCAAAAGTGGCTGGGTCAAGACATCTTTTTCCACAGCGGGATGCTTGAGGCCATAAAGGACAGGCGGCCACAGAATTTCATAATGCTTAACGACCAGTTCCGCATGGAATCCGAAATCGCCGGTATTGCAAATATCTATTACGGCGAATATGGTGGACTCATATCCCATGACAACGACGAGCACCGTATCAAGCAGCGGGAAGAGTTTTACGGCTGGTACTCCGGCAAACGCACAAAACACAGCATACACCTCGTGGACACGGAAAGCCTTCACGCCTGGGTTACCGGCGTACCGCAGGGCAAGAGCCACAGCCGCCTGAACTGTTTTTCGGCCGCTGTGGACGTTGACCTGGCCTTTAAATGTCTGGAAAACTTGTTGTCCGAACTTGATCCGAATACAGCAAAACCCGTTGAGCAGGCCAGTGTGCTCATAATTGCACCGTACAAGCCCCACACCGCAAGGCTCAACAAACTGATAGATTTGGAATACAGCAGCCGAGGGTTCAAGGAAAACTTGAATTATATCAGGGCCGGCACCATCCACAGCTTTCAGGGCAGCGAAGCCGACATCGTGATATTCGACCTCGTTATCGACGAGCCTCACTACAAGGCGGGGCTGTTTATGCCTGAACCTGAAGTAAATGCGAATCTGAGGAAAATGTTCAATGTGGCGGTGACAAGGGCGAGGTTCAAGCTGTACGTGGTCGGTAACTTTGCATACTGCCGCAAACGAGCAAAGAACAATGCCCTCTCAGAGCTTCTGGATATGTTGTTAGATAATCTGAAGCTCAAAAAGGTTGACGCAAAGGAGTTTCTGCCGGGTCTCACATATGCAAAGGGTACCTGTGATGTTGTCGTAACAGGGAATACGGGTCGCAGCATGGTTTGCAGGGAGGACTCATTCTTTGAACACTTCCAAGGCGATCTCGTAAACTTCAAGAATAGGTTGATAATATACTCGCCATTTATTACCGAGAATCGGCTGGCAGAGCTGCTGCCCTATTTTGCGGACGCTGTAAACGCTGGTAAACATATTATAGTCGTGACAAAAGCACTGAGTGAGCGGGGTAAGAGGGAGCTGTATTCGTATAAGCTCTGTGAAAAAGCCCTGTCTGATGCCGGAGTGAGCATCGTACACAAGAAGGGAATGCACGAGAAGTTGGTGATAGTTGACGATGATGCGACATGGATAGGCTCTCTCAACGTGCTCAGCTTCAGCGGTCTATCGGGTGAGGTCATGCAGAGGCATGAGAGCCGGGAATTGACAGCTGATTTTGAGAAGCTCTACGATATCGGACACATAAGCGAAGCCGTAGAGAGCCGCGTTGAGCTTGGCTGTCCCATCTGCGGCGCCGAAATGCTGATAAAAGAGAGCGACAGCGGCGGCATATACTGGAGCTGCTCGTCCTGCGGCTATACGAGGCATCCAGAGCAGCAATACCCGGTGGACGGCGTGTTGCGCTGCAAATGTGGAGCGCCATATGTATTCGCCATGAAGAACCAGCCGCGCTGGGTGTGCTCGCAGAACCAGAGCCACTACCAGATCATGCGCGAGAGCGACCTGAAACTCGAAAAAATGGCCGCCCTCATCCCAACGAGAAAGGCGCTCAAAGAAGTTGAGAAATACTTTGCGGAAAAGAAAGCAAAGAGCGGGAAAAAGTGATGAAGTGACCGAGGAGAATATGCAATGGGATATATTGAGGAGAACAATACCCTGTTTGCGGAGTGGAAGAAGATCACGGGTTCCGTGCCAGAACGCAAGGAATATGGCATCGCCGCGACCGAGATAAACCACGCAAATACGGTGTTCATCCGCGACGGGGTGGTCTGCCCGGAGCTGTGGTTCGCCCAGCGGACACGTCCGCTTTTCCTGCTGAAAGAGGCGTACAACGGCAAAGGCGACTGGGATCTTGCCGGTGACCATTTGCTGACGGCCAAACCCGCCTCGAGGATGTGGCGCAGGGTCTCGCACTGGACATACGCTCTGCTCAATACCACGGAGGAGGAGCTTGCACCATATGATCCTAGGCTGGATGTGTCAAAGTACGGCAATGAGTACCTAAGGCGCATAGCCGTTGTAAACGTCAAAAAGAGCGGTGGCAAGAATAACTCAAATATGGACGAGATTCGCAGCTACGCCTGGTTCGATGCGGAGCGGCTGTGGAAACAGCTTTCCCTCTGCAATCCGACCGTCATCGTCTGCGGATACACCGGCTCGGCGCTGGATATCATCACAGAGCGCGTGACCGGCAAAAAGGTGCGCGATACGTACAACGAAAACCTGTACTACACGATGGAGCTAAATGGCAACAAGGTGCTTGTCCTCGACTATTGGCACCCTGCGAATCAATTCCCAGAGCAGATGAACTATTATGGCCTGGCCGCTGTATACCAGCTGGCGCTTAGGAACTGCAGCAAGGAATAAGGCATATATGACAAAAGCTAATATGAGCAGAGGCTACGACCCAATAATTCCAAGCAGAGACGCTGCATTAAACCAGTTGCCGAAGCTAACAGACGACTTGGTAGAAATCTTGCGCAAGAACAACTTGCCTGAAAAAGAGATAGAATACCGAGCTGAACGGCTGCTAAAGGCGGCTGAGGCACCGCCTGCACCATGCGAAGCGGTTAGCTCACAATACTACAACATTGCCCATGAAATTAGGAGCTTGGAATTTCTAAGCAAGTATGGTAGCGCACGAATTGCAATGGACAGTACAAGTGAAGCTGGCTGCGACATTATCTTGGATAACAAGTTGCAAATCGAGTGCATATGTTGCTCTCCTGGAAAGTCTGGAGATAACGGGTGGGCAGATTATTTGCGCACCGAGCGTCAATGGGAAATGCGGGATACAAGAATTGCTGAAGATTTCATTCTTTCTAGGATAACGAACGCTATATCGAATAAGAGAGACTTTTATTGGAAGCATAATGAAAAGGAGAGCGCTGTTGCAGACAGACCTTACATCGTATTTTTAGGACTTGGTTCACTTCATACTAAAGTTCTGTTTGATGACTCCGGAAGGGAAATCTTGCGTGTTCTTTTTGGAGCAGACAAACCTACATTAAAATACGACGAAAGTAACGAGAAATTCATTTTTGACGGATATACATATAATAGGCAGCTTGAAAAATGGAATGGCTCCAAAATTGACAGCATAATTTTCCGCTTGAAAGAATACCGCTTCCTATCAGGTATAATAGTTACTGTTGGAGGTGTAGGTGAAGAATACTCGGAGAATGAAACATGGCTTTTTACAAATCCCAATGCAATAAACCGATTGTCAGTAGAAGATTTCAAAGGAATGCCAGGCTGGCGTGAAAACGGCAAAGGGAAATATGTATTTTTAGCTGATTGAAAAATGAATCGTGAATTATGGACAGTTACAAAACAGCAGACCGACATTACTGCCGGTCTGCTGTTGTTATTATTTCAGTTCCTGCTCTAAGCCCCTGAACAGCTCCGAGTGAAAGAAGTCCTCGATCGAGATGCCCAGGCCGTCGCAGAGCTTTTTTATCGTCGATATGGTCGCGCTGCGGTTGCGGCCGCTGACTATGTTGTTCACTGTGGACTGCGTCACTCCGCTCATGCTGCACAGCTTGTTGATGGAGATGTTCTCCTCTCGGCAGAGCTCCAAAATGCGCTCCTTTACCGCCTCTCCGATGTCCACGGGCATCACCTCATTTCAAGACGATGATACCCGTTTGCTCTTGAAAAGATTAACTCAAATGAGTTAAAATAACTCAAAAGGGTTGGTGAGGGCGATGGACAGGAAATGCTGCTTCTTCATAGGACACCGAGAGGCAACGCGCGAGATATATCCGGCGCTGCTTGCAGAAGTAGAGAGACACATCTGTGAGTTTGGTGCGACGCAGTTCGTGGTAGGGCATTACGGCGGTTTTGACCGCCTCGCTGCAGAGGCCGTCATGGAGGCGAAGACCGAACACGAGGGGATAGAGCTTGTTCTGCTATTGCCGCATCATCCGGCCGAGAGGCCGATATACAAACCTGGCGGTTTTGACAACACATATTACCCGTTCGGCATAGAAAAGGTGCCGCAAAGGGTGGCGATAGTACGTGCGAACCGGCGAATGCTTGTACAGGCCGACTACCTGATAGCTTACGTCTGGCACACGGCCAGCAACGCGGCGAACCTGCTGGAATACGCCCAGCGCAGAGCAGAGAAGGGCCTGCTGTCGATAACGTTATTGTAAAGGGGCTGACGCGCTATGCGTCAACCCCTCTTTTTGTCAATCGTCCAGCTCCAAGCTATGCGTGCCAGATACTCTACGCGGATAGTCGCTGATGGAGCTGTCGAGCGCTATCTCACCGTTGGTATAAGACAGATCATGTCTATATTAAACACATAGGATACTGGCTTTCTTATTTGTTTTGTTCTCTAGGTTTGTAAGCAAGGCGGGAGCGTATAGAATCGTGTTGTATTCTATATCACTATTGCAATAAACTGTTCTTATCTTTTACAATTTTCAATTACGACTAATTATTAATGGTAGGTTTGATAGTTAAAAGGCCATGCATCAAACCTGCCACAGTAGCGTTATATATGTATATTCCTATTCTACGATAGTGCTTAAACTTGTCATCCATATCAGGTGTTTGGCTTGACAGTAGCGGACCATGCCTTATAATGGAATTAAGACGATATGCGTCCAGCAATGTTTTAACACCAAAACAAGCACCGCGCTACCGTGAAAGCATTACCTGGTAACTGGTAAGTGCCTTTACACTCACAATTTCGGGTGAGTGCCCGGACACAAACATTGCTCGCTCGAGTGCAATTATTGGTTGCTTCCAAAGTTGAGAGAAAGAGAGGAAATAGAGTGGGTACCAAGCAATATCATTTTCAAAAGCTGACTCCGGTGTCGGATTCAAATATCGATGTATACAATTCTGCAATCGATTTCGCATTTTCCAACGGGGACATTAAAAATGTGGCTATAAGCGGTCCATATAGCGCGGGCAAAAGCAGCGTGCTTGAGACATATAAAAAGGAACATGTAAATAAAAGGTTTGTCCATATTTCTCTTGCTCATTTCAACCCAACTGGTTCAGACCTAGAACAAGCAGACGAAAAACAAGATGGGATAAATAGAGAAGCAATACTTGAGAGAAAGATTCTGAACCAGTTGCTCCACCAAGTGCCCGCAAGTAAAATACCACAGACTAAGTTCCAGGCAAAGAAGGGGATAAGTGGGTCTCAACTATTTTGGCTTACACTGTTTACCTTCCTGCTGCTGGGCAGCTTTGTGTATATGATTTTTTATAACAGCGCCTCCGGATTCGTATCGGACCTTCAAGATGACTTTTACTTGAAACCATTATTGACAGGATTATTCAGTAGGCAGTTTGCGGTTTATGTTGCTATCATATTTGTTATATGCATGGTAATGCTCATTAGATATTTGATACGGAGGAATAAGAATAACAACATTTTCAAAAAAATCAGCTTGCAGGGCAACGAGATTGAACTAGATAAAGAGCGCGATGATTCGTACTTTGACAAATATTTGAACGAAGTTCTTTATCTCTTCGAGAATGTAGATGCTGATGTGATAGTGTTCGAGGACATCGATAGGTTCAACTCGGTCAGCATATTTGAGCGGCTGCATGAAATTAATACTCTTGTTAATATCCAGCGCATAAAGAAAAATGACGCGTCTGAACCGTTGAGATTTTTCTATCTGATGCGCGACGATATTTTCACTAATAAAGATCGAACGAAGTTTTTTGACTTTATAATACCCGTTGTGCCCATCGTTGACAGCTCTAACTCGTATGACCAGTTTGTGAAGATGCTTAGAGATGGAGGTATAGAAAAGAGGTTTGATACCGGCTTCTTACAGAGTATTACTCTGTATTTGGACGATATGCGTATCCTAAAAAATGTTTATAATGAGTTTCTCGTTTATATTGATAGGATTGATGCCGACCAAAGCTTGACCGATCTGAATTGGGACAAGATGATGGCTATGATAGTTTACAAGAATCTGTTCCCTCACGATTTTAGCGAGCTGCAACTCGGGCGGGGATATGTACATACTTTATTTGAACAGAAGCCCGAGCTTGTGAGTCAACTTCCGCTTGTAATTAACGAAAGAAAAGCTGCTATTGAGGAACGAATTGAGCTAGCACGTAAGGAAGTTATGCAATCAAAAGAAGAAATTGAGATTGTTTTCATGCACTATATCTCTCTATTGCCTAAAAATGTTTATAATGGGCGTTTGACGAATCAAGGCGAAGCTAAAAATGCAGAACTACAATCACAAAGAAAAAAGAGACTAAAAGCTATAGAAGACAATACCGCTAGAAGAATAAGTGCTTTGGAAAGTGAACTTGATGCCGTAAATCGCGAGATTACATCTGCAAGTACAATGTCATTGAAAGAACTCATAAATTGTATAGGCAATGAAAATAGAGAACAGGCAAATAACATATTCGAAAATCTTTGTGTTACCCAAGGGGGTGTTGAGAAGGATTTCTCATCCGTAAAGATCAATGACTATTTTGACCTTTTAAAGTTCCTTATCCGCAATGGCTATATCGACGAGACTTACAACGACTATATGACATATTTCTATGCCGAAAGCTTTTGTGCCGGGGATAAGTCGTTTATAAGACGTATTACGGATCTCCGAGGCGCAGATTATAAGTATGTCATAAAAGAACCCGAAAAAGTTTTGCAATCCCCAATAATCAGGATTCAATACTTCTCTCAAGAAGAGATACTGAACTTTAGCTTGCTAGAATGCTTGCTCATTAGCAGGAAACACAATGATTACCTTAATGCGCTGATATCTCAACTTAGGGATACAAAGAACTTTGATTTTATTTCGCAGTTTATCAGCACCAAAAGGGCATATGTACAGTTTGTAGTAAAAATAAATGAGCTATGGCCTGAGTTCTTCTTCTCCGTCGAAAAAGATGGGAAAATACCGGCGGAACAGATTCGAGAGTTTACTATATGTACTCTTAGCGAGTGCGGCGAGTCTAATATCGAGTCAGTTAATATAGAAAACTGCTTCGCCAGGTATATATCCGAAGCATCTGATTATTTGAACATTGATAAGCCAGAAATCAAGAAAATTATTGCCGGCCTAAAACTTTTGAAAGTCTCATTTGTGTCGCTAGACTATGATAAGTCAAACAAGCAGTTATTTGATGAAGTTTATGAGGCTTCACTATACTCATTGACATTTGAGAATATAGCCTTAATGATAAGGGTAGAGTTTGGCATTAAGGACGAGTGCCAAATTGAGCACCGCAATTTCACGCTGATACATGAAAGAAAAAACTCGTCCCTGTCTGTTTATGTTTTGTCTAATTTTACTGAGTACATAGAACTGATGATCAAAAACTGCAAAGGCAGAATCGAGGACGAAGAGGAAGCAGCTCTTTTCATTCTCAACAGCGAAAGCATTGATGTCAATCATAAGATTGAGTACATTACTCTCCTAACCACACCTATTACAAGTATAACGGAGATTACAAACACAGAGCTGTGGCCACAATTGCTTGGACGCGGGGTGGTTAAATTCTCCACTGGCAATCTGATAGCTTATTTCTTGAAACATGGCCTGGATGAACCTCTAGTGCAGTATATTAACAGATCGCCAACTGATGCTTCATTTTCTGGCATACTAGATGATGCCAATGACAGTGATGTGTCTAAGTTGTTCAAAAAAGTCGTATTGTGCAATGAGTTAGATAACCAGAAGTACAAAACGCTTGTTAACGATTTGAAACTGAGCTTTCGTGAATTTTCTGCAGATGGTATTTCCCCGGACAAACTTAGCATTCTTATTGATGACGGTTTGATCAAGATGGATTCCGAGGGACTTAAGTTTATTCGCGAAAAGTATCCTTTCATTCTCAAGAGATTCGTATTGCATGATTTTGAGGGTTATTTGAGGCTGCTTGGCGAGGGATATTTCATGCGTGATGAGGCCATCGAGTTTCTTGATTCTGAAATTGGTGACGAAAAAAGCATCCTAATACTGAAAACATCACGCGACCTGATATCAGTTGTTGGCAAGAATTACTCAGATGAGCTGACTTCGTGGATCTTAAGCAACAGGCTTGAACAGAATGACAAACCGAAGCTTTACGAACAATATGGAGACTATGGCGAAAAGACAAAGTCTGCTATTCAGGAAATTGCTATTAAAAACATAGATACTATCATTACGAGGAAAACTCACCTGCATAGAGCACTTATGTCTTACCTGCTTACATCGGCAGAATTGACTTGGGAGAAGAAAATCAGTCTTTTTACTGCCTTGATCTCAAATGCCAACAAATCAGAAGAGGTGCAAGCACATTTGGCAGAATTGGGCTATACATCACTATCTACGATATTGTTTCCGAGAAGCAGAGAAAGGCGTTATGATATTGACCCGGAACTGGATAAAATACTGTATGCACTTAAAGCGGCTGGGTGGATAGATTACAGCGTATCTGAAAAGGAGAATAAATATATCGTAAAGCCCAGCAAATCCAAGAAAGACTGATGGCCGTAATAAGAAAGAGCTGCTGAAACCGATGACTTAAGCGAGTGATATTCTAAACATACCTGGTATAGGGCTCGTGAAACATGAGCCCTCTCGCAATAAAAAAGGTCGCGCACGGCAACCTTTTCCCCGTTTACTTTCAGCCTACATCCAACCCGTGCGTTCCTGCGGATTCTTGCAGGTACTGTTCCAGTGTTCCGTCGAGCACCATTTGCGCATACTCGAGTGGAGCGTTGTAGATGAGCCAGTCCATTTCTGCTCTCATGGCGATAGTGGTATCGAAGCTGCCCTCGATTCCGGGAGTGTAGATGCTGAGAACCTCGCCGTCAGCATATCGCAGCTCGACGCAGGCGGTGTCGATGTTGAATTTGCATGATAGAAGCTCTGACATAAGCATACTCCTTTGCGCTTTATAGTTGGGAATAGTGGTTCAAATGGAATTATAAGGTTGAGGCGAACTAAAAAAGCATAATACCCGCTGGCTACATATTGGCTACAAAAATCACGCGGACTGTCAAAAATGGCTGTATGAGCTGGATTATCAGAGCAAAAATCGCACAAAAAGCGTACAAAATCACTGAAAAACACATTCTGAGACTCGAGTGGGAATAA
>CDZQ01014589.1_pt1 | contig 11815 bp, 7 predicted proteins | sample 554831 | NCBI WGS metagenome assembly CDZQ01 (sample SAMEA3182112, study PRJEB8094) | gut metagenome | biome: human; feature: gut; material: Stool; isolation source: human stools | place: Canada | collected 2013-05-06
TACGGCGACAACGACACCTTCCCGCTGTGGAACAATCAGGAGGTTTACGGCGTACGTCCCGACGTGCGCATCATGAACACCTCCTATCTGGGCGGCGAATGGTACATCGACGAGATGAAGACCAAGGCCAACGACGCGCCGGGCGTGCCCTTCTCGCTGCCGAAGAGCAAATACACCTTCGTAAACGACTGGGTGCCGGTCTACGACCGCGTCAACCGCAGCGTCGATATCAAGGAGGTGATGGACTTCATCCGCACCGACCATCCGGACTCCAAGATCAAGATGGCCGACGGTTCGATGGTGGACTACATTCCGACCAAGCGCATCGCGCTGCCGGTGAACAAGGAGAACGCCATCGCATCGGGCATCGTCGCCGAAAAGGACCGCGACAAGATGGTGGACACGGTTTACATCAACCTGCGCAAGAATTCGATCGACAAGAACCAGCTGATGATCCTCGACATGCTGGCCAACTTCGACTGGAAACGGCCTATCTACATGACGCAGGTCTACATCCTGCAGGATTTCGGACTGATGGATTACCTCCAGTTCGACGGCTACGCCTACCGTTTCGTGCCGATCCTCACCCCGGTGCAGAATCCGTGGGAGATCGGGCGCGTGGACGCCGATTATGCGGCGCCGCTGCTGCGCGACACTTTCAGATACGGCAACCTCTCCGATCCGAGGGTATACGCCGACTACTTCATTCAGTATAACCTGAGCGCATCGCATGCACGCGACTCCTTCGCACGGGTCGCCAAGGAGCTGCTGCGGCAGAACCGGGCGCAGGAGGCGGTCGAGCTGCTCGACCTCGGACTCAAAAGGATGCCTACGTGGCAGATCCGTTTCACCGACACCAATACTTACCCCTTCCTCGAAGCCTATTACGCCGCATCGGCGATGGGCGTCGAAGAGGCCGCCGCCAAGGGCGACGCCCTGCTGCGCGAGTATGCCCAAACGCTGATCGAATATATCGAGTACTACCTACGCTTCGAGGGAACGCAGGGCGACATGGTATCGCCGATCCTCGACGAGAAACTCGACCAGCTGGGCGACATCTATTATCTGGCGACCTACGCCGGACGCAAGGATGTCGTCGCGGAGCTGAACACCTACTACCGTTCGCTCGGAGTCTCGGAAGACAACCTCGTGGACGTCGGCGACAAGCCCCGTCAGGCCGACACGACACTGATTCCCAAAGGCATGAACGAATAAAGACCCGCAATAGCGGAAACGCACACGCCCGGCAACTGCATTGCCGGGCGTGTCTGTTTTCTCCGCAAGCCGTCCGGAAGCGGACAGACAGCGGTCGCAGGCCGGTGCCGGAACCACGGCGCACCTGCATTCAGTCCGCATATGCCCTACCAGACCCGGATTCGCTGCCGTCCTTCCCTGATCTCGCTGAAAGGACCCGGCGCGGGATTATCCGTACGTTTATTGCCGAAATAGTCGCTGTCGAAAACAATGGGCGTTCCGTCGGGCTGCTCGTAAGCCTGCTTCGACAGTTTGGCCTTTCCGAGCAGCTCCGTGGTTATCAGCTGAATCTGAAAATCGTCCAGCCCTTCCACCGAGAACGAAAGATAGACATGCTCACCCTCGTCTTCGATAACGGCGTCGGGATCGAAATCCGGCAAAACGCGGTTGTTTTCCTCTTTGTCATAAGGTTTATTGTACTTGTAATAGACATTGCCGCTGACGAACATCGGATACGCGGCGGCATTATATTCCGAAAGGCCGTACCGGTAATTCTCCTCCGTTTTCTTGTGCTTTCCGTGCAGAAAGAGGTTGTTGTAATACCGGTCGTCGCCGCCCGGTACGATCGACAATCCCGCCACCTCGGTCGAATGAGGCAGATGGTAAGGCGTATAGCGCCCACGGTCGTTGGCCACGAGCAGCCGTCCGATCAGCAGGTTGTGGACATAAGCCCCGCCCTGCGAAATATCGAGCACCCCGACATACGAGCCGAATATATTGTTGTCAATCAGATAAGGGCCGTGATTCACCTCCATAAAAATATCCTCGCCGACATTGTCGTAGAACAGGTTCTTCGAAACCCGCGTCCCCTGCGTCATCCAGTCGAGCCATACGGACCTCCAAGTGTTGTGAATCCGGTTGTGTCTGATCTGCGTGTCGATAGCCCCGTGGAATTTGATGCCGCCGATTTCGGCGCCGTCATACTGCCCCTTGACATAGATGTTGTAGATGTGATTGTGTTCGATGACACTGAACGCCGCACCCATGCTTCCGCAGATACCCGCCTGTTCGCAATTGTAGATCGTATTGTTGCGGACCAGATGAGAACCGATATTGTCCCTGCTCCACCCACAGCGCAGCGCATTGAAGATCACTTCGATATAGTGCAGCGATCCGTCCAGCGACAAATCGGACAGCCACGTGTTGTGTCCCGAAGAGCGCTCCTTGCCCAGCGTGATTCCAGCGCATTTCGAATCGTGAATAATGTTGTTTTCAATAATCCACCCCTTGTTCCAGTGCGTCGCAACCATACCGATCTGCTCGGCGGTCGGAGCGCCCCACTGCGTGGCAGCCTGACTGAACTCGAAACCGCAAACCGTAAGATAGTCCACACCCTGTTTCGAAGGATAGAAGCAGGTATGCCGCGTCGTTATCTCAACAAGTTCCTTATTGGGATCGAATTTATGGAAATTCGCCCAGATGGTCGTATTGCGCTCATCGACTTCGCAGCGCCACACATAGGTCGAACCTTCGGGATCGAGAATACCCTTATCCGCTTGGGGATGTACGATCTCTTCGTGCGACAGCTTTTCATAGAGGGACTTCCCGTTGAGAAAAACCTCGCCGATGTGGTGAATACGTCCGTGATCGTTGAACCAGTCGCCGCCCAGCAGCTCCTTGTAAGGATTATAATCGCCGAAAAACGTATTCGGAATAACGACTTTCCAGACGCCGTCCTCCGTTTTCGTCCAGCCCGTGACTATTTCAGAGCCTTTGATCTCGACTTTTTCTCCGGGCGCGGCCCGGTAAACGATCCGGTTAGCGTCGTCAGTACCTCCGCGAAGCGGGTCCACCCATTCGCGGTAGGTGCCGGCATGCACCGTGATCACATCACCCGGCCATGCGTAATACACGGCGCGGTTTATCGTCCTGAACGGAGCTTCCGCCGTACCCGTATTGTTATCGTCGCCCTTGACGGAAACATGATACTCCCTGCCCTGCACGATACAGCACATCGACAGAAAAATTAAAATCAAACTCAATCGTTTCATTATTCTAATATGGTTTTGGCAAGTCGCCGGACAAAGAATTCTCCCTGTCCGACGACCTCCTGTTATTGATTTTCTTTCGACAAGCAGATAAAATGCAACCTATTCCGCCTCAGAATCCGAGTGCGACGTTCACGCCCTCAGGCGCGTTCTCGAACCGCAGCAGGCAGGTGCGCGACTCCTCGTCCCACTCGAAACCGGGATCGGCCACGGGCGTTCCGTCGCTTCGGGTCACGTCCGTCGCAACCGGCTTCCGGGGCAGCAGCACCCGCATGACGTTGGTCGTCTGCGCAGGACCTTTGACCATGAACGAGTAGCGGTTCCGCCCCACCCGCTCGGTCTCGACGCAGGCGGCGCACGCCAATACCTGCGGCCGGCCGGGATCGGCGACCTTGTCCAGATTGTAAAGCAGCGCCTGCGTACCGGGCAGCACCGCACGGCGCGTCAGCACCGGAAGCGCCGGATCGAACAGGTCGATGAATTTCCCTTCCAGCACGAAAGGCTCCGTATCCGCATTTTCATCGACAACGGCCACGATCTCGTAAGGTCCCCGTTCGAGGTAGAAATGGTTTTTGAATTCGAGCGTCCCGGCGTGCTTTCCCTTGCCGTAAAGCCCGCGCACGGCGGCAAGATACTCCGCATCGCCGCCGGCCGTGAGGACGAAATCCTTCGGATCGCGGCGGATCACCGTCACGAAGCCCTTCCCGCACGCATACTCGCCCGCCGGCGCGTCGAGCGGCATGCCGAGCAGTCCGAACAGATGCTGCGACGGCGCAGTGTAAGCATTTCCGCCGCGGTTCCACCACTCCTGAACGCGCTGGTAGGGGTCGGCGTCCGTGCCGCAGAAGAGCAGCTTGCCGCCCCCGCGCACCCATGCGGCGATATGCTCATGCGCCTTGGAGTCCATGGGTTTCATATTGGCGTACGACATCACGAGCACCTTCGCCTCCTTCCACGTCTCAGGATAGGCCGCATTTTCCAAATGAATGGTCTTCACGGGCACGCCGCGTTTCACGAGCGGGAAAGTCTGGCCGTAGAAGTTCGAAAACTGCGGATCGTCGTACCCCTCGTGCCCGACGCCCCGCTGGAACATCAGCGAATTGCACATCAGCACGCAGATACCGTCCGAACCGGAGACTTTGTTGTCCGAAACCGGCATGCGCCCCAGCGCGTCGATCATCACCTGCATCTGCGTCGAGTAATCGCGCGATATGCGCTCCCGCTCGCCGGACGCGGGATTCAGGAAAAGCCCCTCGTAAATGCGGTCGGGCCACGGCATCACCTCGTAATTGGCAATGCGGGGGTAGAGCAGCTGCGCGGTGAAGGTCGCCTGATAGTTGACCCTGTAATCGGCCCAGTCGCGCGGCCAGTCCTCGATGGGGTCGGTCAGGAAGAAGAGTTTGCGGCCCGTCGGTTCGGTCATCGACTCCATGGAGCCGTACTCCAGATAGGCGTTCTCGAAGACGCGCTCGCGGCTCACGCCGTCGAAAAAGGTCGGCGTGCGCGAGGTTCCGGTCCACACCTGCGCGATATAGCCGTCGACGCACGACAGCGAGGCGAGACTCGCTTCGGGGCTTACGATCTCCCACGACGAATAATTGACCAGCGAATGGGTCGGCACGTAACAGCGGACCTCCATCCCCTTCTGCCGTCCGTACTCCTTGGCGAACGTAAAGACCTTGTCCAGCGCGTTGTAATAGAGGTGGTATTTCAGCTTGTTCGAAAGGTAGGTGTTTTCCGCCGATTCGTGCTGGGGACGCCAGTCGAAACCGTAATACTTCTTCCATTCGCGCTTGAACGCCTCGCTGTAACCCGCTCTGGCCCAGAATTCAGGTTCTTCGAGATAGATCGCATCGATCCCGGCGTCGATCACCCGACGGATATGCACTTGCTGCATGTAGGCGATAAACGACTCCGTCGGCACGAGATAGGGCACCATGTGCCCGTGCCAGAGCGTATCCCCCGCCTGTACGACCTGCCCTTCGTCCAGATGGTTCACCCCGTCCCATTCGCCCGTAAAATAATCTTGGTAGCTTCCCCATGCGATGCCGGTCATAAAATGGGTCTTATACCCCTTCGACCGCCACGACTCCACGCGCTCCTCGAACGACATGCCGGGAGCGTCGTTCGTATCATAGATAATGGCCACATCGGCGCGATTGTCGGTTACATCCTTCCATGGCCTGCCGGTCTGAAACGCCGTTTTCTCGCGGTCGGCATCGCGCGTGCCGGCCGGTGCGGCACACCCTGCCAGCAGGCATCCCGCCGCCAGCATCGAAATCGTCAAATTCAGGTTCATCATTTTCTTTTTTCGGTTAAAAACAAGATGCCCGGAAAATTCCGGGCATCTCCTGTCTCAGCGCCCGCCTAAAGCGTTCGGGGCATATCGGGATGGTTCGGGCCGAAGTGCTTGAGAATCACCATCGGCTGGAAACGGCTGCGGTTTTCGATCACCACGCCCTGCTTGGCGGCGGCTTCGCTGACGAAGAATTCGTCGTTGCTGGGCTGTCCGAAGCGCAGCATCACGGACGCCTCGGCATCGTAAGCCCCGAACCTGCCGTGTCCCTGAATGATGATGCAGCCGTAGGCGGCGCCGTCGCTCACCACGACCTTCTGTCCGGGCTGTACGGTCAGCTCCTTGGCCGCGATATAGTCGTTGGCGTAAGCCACCCACTTCTCGGCATAGCGGCCGTCCGAATTCGGGCACGCCACCGGCGGACGGAAATAGTGCTTGCGGTAATGCGGATCGACGTTCTTCTCCCAGTCGAGCAGGCTCATGACGTATTCGAGATTGCGTTTCTTGTCCTCAGGGCAGTTTTCGACCAGAAAATCGTAATCGTACACCTCGCCCGAAGCGATATTTTCGTAGACCGAATTGACGTCGCTGTTCCACTGGGGTTCGTAGGTCAGGTAGGAACCCGGCGCGTGAATCACTCCGGGAGGGGTATACCATCCGGTTCCGAGCTGGATGCGGTAGGCGCGCGACAGCTCCGTGATGCGGTTGTCGCCCTTCTCGTACATCATCAGACGCTCCATCACCTCCTCCTTGCTGACGTCGGGATCGAATCCGAAATAGGTCGCCGGGAAAGTTGCGGCATAATTGTTCATTTCGGGCGGGAAGTAATAAGCCTCCGGCTTGCCGAGACGCCTGACGGCCGCCGCCGCGTCGAATCCCAAGTGCAGGTGGTGGAACAGCGGCACCTCGTAATCGAAAAATTTCGAATACATCGGCCAGCCGCCGTAGCGGGTCATCAGCTCGTCGCCGACCAGATCGCGGCCGAGCACGTCCACGGCCTCGCGCAGCGTGAATTTACCGGCCGTATTGCCGTCGAAAGGCAGTACGTAGCTCATGCCCTCGTCGGCGGGGGCCAGCGGACCGTTCATCGCGGGGATGACCGACGAAAACCAGCGTTCCTTGATCGAGCCGCGCTTGGTTCCCAGCGCATAATAATCGTCGGGATGGAGCCGCAGGCGGAAACCTGCGCGGCTGAAACGCCGCGGCACGAAGACCGGCATCAGGCAGAAGATGCCCCCGCCCTGTTCGAATGTCTGTTTGATTTTCATATAAAATAGCTTTTTGGTTTGGTGTTAATCGTTCAATAGAATCTCCATGTCGAGCTGATAGGAGCGGGTCTCGCCCGGCTCGATGTAGAGCATGGTCCCCTCCTGCCGGGCGCGGTCGCTGCCCACGGGCGGATGCGTTCCGGGTTCCAGTCCCACGACATATTCGTTTTTGCCGAAATGCTGCCAGTTGGTCAGCCACGGCAGTTGTCCCTTCTTGAATTTCATCTTGACGCCGAGTCCGAGGTTGTCGTTGTAAAGACCGCACTCGCCGGTTCCGCGGCGGTCGGCGTCCACGTCGATGAAAGCCACGGCTTCGCCGTCGCCGTCATGTTCGGGAATCGGCGGCAGGCACCGCCGGAATCCCTGCTCGTTCGCTTCGTTGAAGATAAAGTCGTCGCCCGGCCCGCCGCGCGACACCCAGCGTCCCTTCCAGATTATCCGCGTACCGTCGTCCACGAGCGGATAGCCGAAATTGCAGTGGTAAAGCAGCATGTGAGGGGCGCGTCTGTTTCCGAGGTTGGTCACGCTGTCACGGACCATGATCTTCGAAGCGCCCAGCGTCGCGGAGATCGTGCGCCGGATTTCGAGATGATGGCCCAATGCCGTGGTCTGGAGCGTACGGCCGCAGATGCTCATTCCGTATTCGCCCCGCAGGGGATCGGGCTGCACCACCGATTCCAGCACCGCGGGAAGCATGCCGATACGCCCGTGAAGCGGAAACGAACCCCGCGGACCGTCGGCCGCAGGTCCCACATGGTCCAGCCCGCAGGTCACGAGCAGGCCTCCGCCCAGCCCGTAAAGCCAGCTGTTGCCGCTCCGTGCATAGATATCGGGAGCCGCAACGCCGAGACGGCTTATCCACGCCAGCCCGAACTGGTTCATGAAAGCGTCGGCAATGTCCATTCCGCGGTCGATGACGACCTTGAAACGCAGTCCGCTGCCCGTATTGAACCATGCGATCCGCACTCCGTCGCCGGGACCGCCGCACAATTCGGACAACTCGATCCCGCCGACTTGGCAGGGGTTGGATATCTTATCCTCGTAGGAATCCAGCAGATAATAACTTTTAGCCATACAAGCCGTTACCGTTTTTTATTCGTTATCCTTCCATGCGGCCATCCGCTCCCAGACGGGTCCGAGCGACTCGACGGCGCAGCGGTACAGCGCATATTTCCGTTCATAGGCCGCGGCATGCTCCGCCACGGGTTCCACGCGGCGCCAGACCTTCACCATCGAAGCCGCCGCCGAAGCGAAATCGGGGTAATCGCCCGCACCGACGGCCGCAGCCATGGCGCAGCCCATCGTCCCGGTCTCACCGACATCGACGGTCTCGACCGGACACTGCATCACGTCGGCGAATATCTGCGCCCAAACCTCCGAATTGGCCACACCGCCGGCCAGCCGGATCACCCGGACGGGAGTGCGGCGCGATGGCCGGAGTGCGGCAGTTCGCGGCAGGCCCGCTGCAACCCAAACGGGCCAATTTCCAGAATTACGTCGATGAAGTGGCCGTTCTGGCGCAGACCGACTCCGCGACCCGGCTTTCTGCGCTCACGGCCTACGACCTCGCCGCGGGCGACGAGGCGTGGGAGGCGTTCCGCCGCAACGGCGAATTCGAAGCAACGGACGACGGCGTCGCACTGCTCTCGACGCCGGGCGAAAAGCGGTGCGGAAGCGCCGTGGCCCTGAAAACCACACTGCAGCCGGGCGAAAAGAAAACGTTCCGCTTCATGCTGGCGTGGTACTACCCCGAACTCAAAGTGGACCGCCGCAGCGATCCGCCCGAATTCTACTGGGCCGGAGGCAGCGATTACGGCCGCTATTTCCACAATTTCTTTTCGGGACTGTCGTCTTTGGTGCGTTACGGGGCCTGCGAACGCGCGAGGCTCTGCGCGCAAACCGTCGAATGGCAGCGGCCCGTGTTGGAAAGCACGCTGCCCGACTGGTATAAGTTCAAACTCATCAACAGCGGGTACGTCATCTACACCAACATGATCCTCAACAAGAAAGGAGACGTAACCGTCAACGAAGGCGGCATGGGCGGACTGGCCGGAACCATGGACCAGCGCATCTCGTCGCACCCCTTTTACCAGAAATTCTTCACCCGGCTGGACCGTTCGGAGATGATGATATTCGCCGACGCCCAACAGACCCGCGGCAACATCACCCACTTCATCGGCCACTATTACTTCGGCATGGGAACCGTCGGCGGACGCATCCCGACCGAAGAGGGTTGGATGATCGACAACACGGGCGGCTGGATCATCCAGCTCGCAAAGGATTACGAACAGACGGGCGACATGGAGTACCTGCGGCGTTACGCCGGACGGGTGTACAACGGCATGGAGTTCCTGCGTTCGCTGATGCCCGAAGGGCTGGAGATTCCCATCGGCGGCACCACCTACGACGACTTCCACCATCCGCCCGTCTACAGTTACGGCGCGACGATCTACCTCGCCACGCTCAAGGCCGCCCGCGTGGTCGCCGCGGCCATGGGCGACGAAGTACGCGTCAAGACTTACGAGGAGCAGTACGCACGGACGCAGAAAGAGCTGATCCGGATGTTGTGGAACGGCCGCTTCTTCGCCTACGGCTGCGAGAAGGACGGCTCCGGCCGCCGCGACGACCTGCTTTTCACCGGACAGCTCGGCGGACAGTTCGTAAGCCGTTACTGCGGCTGGGGCGACGTCGTGCCGATGCCGATGACCCGCGCATCGGTCGTCTCGCAGTTCAAGATATCGCTCTCCAAGACCCCTGACTACTACGCCAACAAAGTATGGGACATCGGCCGGGGACACGGCATCGACAACCGGGGGTCGCAGTGCTGGCCCTTCTATCTGGAGAGCTACACGGCCTATGCCGCCATGCAGGCCGGATATTACGACGACGCACTGGAGATCATGCGCCACATACAGCTCGTCAATCTGCGCCGGGGCTGGAGCTGGTGCCAGAATTTGTGGAATCCCGCCGAACTGACCTACATGACGGCTCCGGTGGTATGGTTCTCGACCGACGTGCTCGCAGGCGCGGGCCTGAACGTCCCGGCGCAGGAGCTCCGGCTGGCGCCGGTCGTAAAAGGCCGCGAGAAGGTCGTCATGCCGCTCTACTACCCCGGATTCTGGGCCAGACTGACGGTCGATCCCGCCCGCCGGAAGATAAAACTGCAGATCACCAAAACCTTCGGCGAGCGGCAAATAACCCTCTCGCGCATCGTGTCGGAACATTACGGAGTCCCCGCGGAAGAACGCAAAATCATACCGATCGCCCCATTCACGATCCGCGAAGGGGCCGAACTGGATCTCTCGGCCCACTATAAGGAGATCGTGCAGACCCCAACCGAACGCGCCGTGCTTCCCGACGCGGAGAGCGTCCCGTTCCTGACCGTCGATACCGCAGCAGCGACCGGCCGATAGCGAAACCGCGGCAGGCAGGCGAGGACCGCAGACTGGAAACCGCAAAGCGAAGTGCGAACCGCAGCCCGGAATAAGCGCAAACGCCAATCGACAAAAACGCAAACCGCAGCCCGACAAAAAGGGTTGCAGAGAGAGCGAAAAAAATACCGCGCCCCGAAAAGCGCGGTATTTTCTATTCTACAATATCCGAACCCCCTATTTGGTTTCGGGCCGCCCGGCAGGGCGTTCTGCCGGAGTTCCGGTCTCCTTCTTCTTGCTGTAGAGGAAACGCTTGATTTTGTGCGTCGGGGTTTTGACGAAGTCGTCCTTCTCCTCAACGACCTCCGAGATACGCGAGAAACGGTTGACCTTGGCATTCACGAAATCCAGAATCTCTTTTTTGAGCTGTTCGGTCTTGGCCTCCAACGCCTCTTTCTTGGAGGTCCACTCCTCGCGCCAGTCGTCGATCATGCTTTCGATCTCGTCGCGGTTGAAGTGCACGAGGGCCACCAGACGGCCCTGCTGTTCGGTGACGATCGAATCGGCGATGTAGACATGCGAATTGAGGACGGTTTCGATGTCCTCCGGATAGATATTTTCGCCGCCCGGCCCCACGATCATGTTTTTCAGACGGCCCTTGATATAGAGCCATCCGTCCTTGTCGAATTCGCCGAGGTCGCCCGTCCGGAACCAGCCGTCGGCCGTAAATACCTCCTTCGTGGCTTCGGGATTCTTGAAATAGCCGAGCATGACGCTGGGCGAATGCGCCACGATTTCGCCCTGACGGGTATCGGGATTGATATTCTCCAGCCGCAGTTCGACGCCCGGAGCCTGCGGACCGGTCGAACCGAGCCGCACCTGCGAGGGCGCGGCACCGGCCAGCAGCGGCGCAGTCTCGGTAAGTCCGTAACCGATGGCGTAAGGCACCTTGGCCTCCAGCAGGAATTTCTCGGCGTCTCCGTCGAGCTTCGCGCCGCCGATTCCGAGGAAACGCAGACGGCCGCCGAAGAGCTTGAGCAGTTTCTTGCCCGCGACGCGGTGCAGGTAACGGCGCATGAAGCCGATCTTATAGAGCGTGCGCCAGAATCCGGTGGACTTGAATTTGGCGAGCACCTGCAAGCGGTAGATTTTTTCGATGATCAGCGGCACGATCAGCATCACCGAGGGACGCACCGCGCGCAACGCCGGCATCAGGGCCGAGGCCGTGGGCGGACGGTCCAAATATACGACCTGCGCGCCCATCGAGAAGGGATAGATCATGCCGATCGAACATTCGTAGGTATGGGAGAGCGGCAGCACCGAAAGGAATACGTCGTCGGGCTGCACGGGGAAGATGCTCGACGAAATGCCCACCTGCGCGCAAAGGGCCGAATGGGTCAGCATCACGCCCTTGGGCTTGGACGTGGTTCCCGAAGTATAGATGATGACCGCCAGATCGTCGGGTTTGGGCACCGCCGTCGAACCTTGGGCATGAACCTGCTGGGCGATGACTCCGAGGTTCTTGGTGCGGACCACGACGTTGAGCCGTCCGATGGTCTCTTTCGAGAGTTTGGTGAAAAGTTTGTCGGAGACGAGCAGTGCACGAGCCTCCGAATGCTCGATGATCATGTCCAGCTC
>CDZQ01044183.1_pt1 | contig 11813 bp, 9 predicted proteins | sample 554831 | NCBI WGS metagenome assembly CDZQ01 (sample SAMEA3182112, study PRJEB8094) | gut metagenome | biome: human; feature: gut; material: Stool; isolation source: human stools | place: Canada | collected 2013-05-06
AGACATAAACAAATCCTCCGCATGGTCTAAGCCATACGGAGGATCAACTGTTTTACGGACACCCGTCTATGCCGGAGGGTGCTTTTGCTATCCCTTTTGATGGCGGGTGAGCCAGTCTTTGCCGTCCACGAAGCGGGACACCAGAAACGAGACCACATAGTCCCCGGAGGAGTTGATCATGGTGGCGGGGGGTCCACCAGATTGCCGACGGCCACCAGAATGGGGAAGGCCATCTCCATCTGCCGGGGGAAGAAGAGGGAGCAGATGATGTACTCCCCGATGTAGCCGCCGCCGGGGACGCCGGACATCCCCACAGAGGACAGCACCGCCACCGCCACGATGGGCAGCAGCTTTCCCCATGTGAGCTCCTGCCCGAATACGCCCCAGACAAAGGCGATCTTCAGCACGCAGCTGAAACATGAGCCGTCCATGTGCATGGTGGCCCCCAGAGGAATGACCATCTCCGCCACGTCCCGGCTGATGCCGGTGTCCTCCGCCGCCTCCAGATTGGCGGGGATGGTGGCAACCGATGAGCAGGTCCCCAGAGACGTCAGGGCCGGGCGGGCGATGTGCCGCAGCATGATGCCAACGCCGCCCCGTCCGCCGCCCAGCCGGGCCATCAGGGGAAAGGCGGTGAAGAGGTACACGAAGCACAGGGGGTAATACACCGCCATGGCCCGGCCATAGGCCCCGGCGATCTTGGGGCCGTAGTCCGCCACCAGTCCGGCGAAGATGGCGAAAAAGGCCACCGGGGCATAGTAGGTCAGCAGGCGGATCAGCTGCATCATTACCTGCGTGACGGCGGTCAGGCCACGGGCCACCGGGCCGTCGGGGCCGCCGGTGAGATTGGCGGCGAAGCCCAGCAGCACGGAAAAGACGATGAGGGGCAGCATGGCCCGGCGGCTCAGCAGGCCCACGAAATCCTCGGCGGTAAAGAAATTCACCAGCAGCTGACCGGGGGCGGCATAGTCCCCTACGGCCTCGGTGGGCAGCGACTGCCACGGGGTCAGCACCGGGGGAAATGCCTTCATCAGCAGGAACATCAGCACGGCGGCGAGGATGCCCGTCACCACGAAGGTCAGCACCGTGACGCCCATGATGCGCCCGGCCCGGCGGACGCTCCGCATCCCGGCGATGGCTCCGGCGATGGAGGAAAACACCAGCGGCACCACCACACAGAACATGAGATTGATGAAAATTTGCCCCAGCGGGCGGACGGTCCCGGCGGCGGCAGGCCACAGCCAGCCGGTGACGCCGCCGGTGAGCATGGCCGCCAGCATGGCCCCCAGAAGTCCGTAATTTTTCAGCACGGCTCGTTTTTCCATAGCACTCCTCCTGTCTGCCAGCCCATAGGGCGTGGCCCTGTGAAGGGAGTGTATGCGGGGGAGAGCCTGCCCCATGCGTCAGTCTGCCAGATACTCCAGATAGTCGCTCTCTGTGGCGAACAGCTGATAGCTGCCGCCCACCAGGCCCATATATCCTCCGCTGACGAAATAACCCTTCATATCCGTGGCCTCCTTGCTTGATCTTGAGGCTATTATAAAAGAGAAACTGTCCATTAAAACGGACAGTTGGGCTTTTCATATGAGAAAAAATGTGGTACACTGGAGAAAAAGGAGGCGGGGGACATGGCCAAGAGCGGGAATCAGAAGGGGAAGCTCCTCTATCTGGCGGAGATCTTTCATCGGGAGACGGACGAGGCGCACGGACTGACACTGGCGGAGCTGACGGAGCGTCTGGCGGCTTACGGCGTGCAGGCGGAGCGCAAGACCCTGTACGCCGACATGGAGGAGCTGCGGCGCTGCGGGCTGGACATCACCAGTTGGAAGGAGGGGCGGGAGTACCGCTACCGGCTGGCGTCACGGGAGTTTGAACTGCCGGAGCTGAAGCTGCTGGTGGATGCGGTGCAGGCCTCCCGGTTCATCACGGAGAATAAATCCCGCAGTCTCATCAAAAAGCTGGAGTCGCTGGTCAGCGTCCACGACGCCCGGCAGCTGCAGCGGCAGGTGCTCATCGCCGGACGGGTCAAGACCATGAATGAGAGCATCTACTATAACATCGACAAGCTCCATACTGCCATCGGAGAGGGAAAGCAGATCCGTTTCCAGTACTTTCAGTGGACGGTGGAGAAGAAGGAAGCGCTGCGCCGGGACGGCGGGTGGTACTGCGTCAGCCCATGGCATCTGCGGTGGGACGACGAGAACTACTACCTCATTGCCTATGACGCCGAGGCGGACCGGGTGAAGCACTATCGGGTGGACAAGATGAAGCGCATCACCCTGTTGGAGGCGCCCCGGTTGGGGCAGGAGCGGATGGCTCGGTTTGACCCGGCTGTATACACCCGGCGGCTGTTCGGAATGTACGGCGGTCAGCCGGTGCGGGTGACGCTGGAGGGGGAGAACGAGATGGTGGGCGTGCTCATCGACCGGTTCGGCAAGGAGGTGCCGGTGCTGCCGGTGGACGGGGCGCACTTTCAGGCCTTCGTGGATGTAGCGGTGAGCCCCCAGTTCCTGGGCTGGGTGGCGGGCCTTGGCGGCGGCCTGCGGATCGTTTCACCGGAGCCGGTGGTGCAGAAGATGCAGGCACTGGTGCAGCGTCTGGCGGAGCAGTACTGTGCGCCGGATGGGGACAAGACATCTGTATGACGGTTTTTCTGACAAAAACAAGTGGAAATTCGCTAAAAAGCAGCTCTCAATGTATCGAAGGGCTGCTTTTATGCAGTATATACAGAAAAAAGCGGCAGCGTGCCAATTTGATTGACGGGAGTGACAGCGAAATACACAAAATATATTACGCAAAATGTACGGATAGCAATATTGACAATACGTTAAGAACTTGTTACACTCAAACTAACGGACGGAAAGGTCCGCCGGCAGAGGGCGGACAGGCATCCTGACGGTGGCAGTTGGCGGAAGGAGGCGCACAAGCCCACTGACGAAGGGCCGGACCGTTTGAAAAGCGTAGGACACAAGCAGAGACTCAAGACCCGAAGTAACACAATATGAGAAGAATGAGGAGGCAACTATGCAACACAGAAGACCCCGCCTGATGGCGAAGATCCTCGCGTTTGTTCTGGCAGTTTCCCTCGTATTCCCTGTGTCTGCCTTCGCCAGCGTGGCTGATCTGGCGGATGACACCCGTGTTCCAGGCAAATCTCTGGCAAACACCTACCCCAACCTGCCGGTAGACTGGCAGGTATCTCTGGCTGAGGACACCAAGGACGTCACCGTGAGGGTTCCCGTATCCCTGACCGCTGACGAGCTGACCGCCGCCATCGAGGCGCAGTCCATCAGCTTCTCTCTGGTACGTGACGGCGAGCGTCAGTACCTGAACCCCGAGAAGTTCCCCAACCCCTGGGAGGGCGGCACACTGGATCAGTGGGTCACCCAGAACAACAAAGAGACCGTCCAGATGTTTGACATCAAGGAGATGGGCGTCGAGACCGACAACGACGGTAAGGTGTATCTGAAGGTCCTGATGGACATCAACTGCTACTTCTACACCACCCGTTTCGGCGCCGTTGACTACAGCGCTCCCCACAACAACGGCGGTGCGTATCTGGACATCTGCGGCTACTTCAACTTCAACGCCATCGTGGCGGAGAAGACCGTGGGCAGCGTGGCTACGAAGGTCGTTCCCTATGACACCTTCCGCACCATCTATGAGCTGTACGACGATGTGGATGCTCTGGCCAATGCCGAGACCGATCTGTACGTCTCCCGTGAGTCCATGGGCCGTTCCACCACCGACGGCTACGACATCCCCTACGTGATCATTGCCGACCAGAAGGCGTCCGTGGATCGCTGGCTGGAGTACACCGAACTGGTGGAGCAGGATCCCGATCTGGTCCTGGCTCAGCTGAAGGAAGGCAAGTGGGATGACCTGCGTGTCCCCATGTTCGCCTCCAACGTCCACTCCAACGAGAATGCCGCCGTCAACGGTATTCTGGAGTTCGGCCATATGCTGCTGGAGAACGAGACCGTTGACGTCAAGACCCTGACGGGCTTCACGGATGCCGGTAAGGCGCTTCTGGCCGAGGAAATGGCAAGAAACAATGCCAAGACCCCAGACCTCATCAAGGATTACGCCTCCTATCTGGGCTACATCCGCGGCGAGAACGGCTACAACCACTGGACCACCAGCGGCTCCTCCAAGGGCCTGTACTCCGGGCAGCTGGAGCTGGAGAAGTACTACAACGTTGAGAGCGAAACCGTGAATATTAAGGAACTGCTGACCGACGTGTTCGTCGTCATCGTTCCTGAGCAGAACGTGGAGGGTTATGAGCACATGACCCGTACCACCGGTCAGGGCTATGACCCCAACCGTGACGAGGCCAACCAGACCCTGTTCGAGGATGCCAACGCTATGGCTCTGGTGAACAAGTTCAACCCCATGGTCTTTACCGAGATCCATGGCCGTGTGGACGCCGTCCTTATTGAGCCCTGCACGCCTCCCCACGAGCCCAACTACGAGTATGACCTGATCGCTGAGCAGTTCATTAAGCTGGGCGAGGCCGTCGGTGTCGGCGCCATCGCCAACAACCCCGATCACAACAGCTTCGAGATGCCTTTCCGGGATTTCCTGAGAGGCAACGAGGATTCCCCTACCGGCAAGGAGTGGACCCAGCCCTGGGATGATATGACCACGGCTTACGGTTCTCAGTATCCCGTGCTGATCGGCACCGCCGGCATCACTTGGGAGCTGCCCGTGTACAGCGATATCAGCGCCGAGTACATGGTTCCCTACGGCCTGATGACCCAGGCTATGTTCATCCGTGACAACAAGATCTCCATGCTGGAGAATCAGGCCAAGCTGTTCTCCCGTGGCGTGAACAACACCAACTCCAACGCCGATGTGGCTCCCTGGTACGTGAACCAGTACGACGAGACCGGCGCTCAGGCTGAGCTGATGCGTCCCGTGTACGACGGCGAGGGCCAGAACGGCAACTTCTATCCTGAGTGCTACATCATCCCCCTGGATCGTGACAACCAGAAGAACCTCTTCGACGCCGCTGCGGAGCTGAAGTATCTGACCCGCAACGATGTCAAGGTCAACGTGGCCACCGAGTCCTTCGTCTATGACGGCGTGACCTATCCCGAGGGCACCACGGTCATCTCCATGTATCAGGCCAAGCGTTCTCTGGCTAACAGCCAGCTGTACGACGGCACCTTCATCAGCGTGTGGTCCGGCCTGTACTCCGAGAGCTTTGCCCAGCGCAGCCATGCCCGTGGCTATGACCGTATCATCGTGGCTGAGCCCGCCGCCTATGAGACCATCATGCAGTCCTGCCAGGCCACCATCGACTATGAGGGCACGCTGGCCGCTCTGGCTGAGTGCACCGCCGACTTCGACGGCGTTGAGAATGCCGATGTCATCATCGACAACGTCTCCAACGATTCCGCCAATGCCGTCAACGCTCTGCTGAACGCCGGCAAGACCGTGGCCATGATCACCGAGGGCGAGGAGAAGGGCAACTTCCTGTGCTCCTATGAGGACTTCCTGACCATCGCCGATGAGTATGTCGTGACCGCCACCGGCGTGTACGGCGCCAACTACAAGGCCGCCGTCATCGACAACCCCACCGTGTATCTGCCCGGCAAGCCCGCCAACAACACCAGCGGCTACGTGGAGACCACTCTGCGCTCCGGCTCTTACAACTACCGTTTCGACTGGCTGGCTCTGACCAATATGGGCTTCACCGTCACCGACGACCTCTCCGCTGCCGACGTCATCGTGGGTTCCCGTGCTCTGAATGATGAGACTCTGGGCGCTGTCAAGGCCGGTACTCCCTACATGGGCTATACCGCCACCGCCGTTAGCCGGGTCAGGGAGCTGGTGGGTCTGGAGATTTCTTCCTGCGAGATGGGTACCGACTTCCTGGGCCGTGTGGTGTATCCCAACAACACTCTCATCAACGCCACCTACATCAACGAGGGTGACGACGTGATGTACGAGTATGGTACCTATTGGTTCTCCGAGATTCCCGACGGCGCTACCGTTCTGGTGCAGAACGCCGGGAAGGATCCCCTGCAGGGCTGCATCTGCCTGACCGACGACGATCTGGTGAAGCAGTTCGAGACCTACAACAACGGTGTGGTGGGCTTCGAGTATCAGTCCGGCAACATGGACATCGCTCTGTTTGCCAATGTACTGAACCACAAGATCCATCAGACGGATGAATTTACCTTCATCAGCAACTTCATCTTCTCTCGCAGCCTGAGCGCCGTCGCTTACGAGGGTGTTCAGCAGCCTGAGAATCCTGAGCCCGGCAACCCCGACCCCAAGCCCGATCCTAAGCCCGGTGATTCCGGTACCACCGATCCCAAGCCCACTACGCCTCCCGAGACCGGCGACACCAGCAACGTGATGCTGTGGGTGGCTGTGGCCGTTATCAGCTGCGGTATGATCCCCGCCGCTGTGGTGGTCCTGAAGCGTAAGGCTCGCTGAATCACTCGCTGTGAGAGGTCTGCGTGACCGTCACATGAGAGGATAAGCACCAACTGCAAAAGCGTGCCCGCCGCAGGCTTCGGCCTGCGGCGGGCATTTCCTCATGGGAAAGTGTGCTTCCGAAGGGGGATTTTTCCCGAACGTGAGGTGTTTCCCGGCGTGAGGATACCCCTACGGGAACAGCACGGAAGAACATTGCGGAAAAGCAGCGCCCCGGCCATGCGGCCGGGGCGCTGTTTGTGGGGCTTGCGCTGTTTGCGGTGCGGGCATGGGCTGGGGCAGCGGGGGGATCAGCGGCCGGACATGGCCCTCAGCTCCTGCACCTTTTGCCGGATGGCCGCCAGTGCCTGCTGGGGGTCGGCGGCATTGGCGGTGGCCTCCTCCATGGGGCAGAGGCCCGTGCCGGTTCGATTCAGGATGGACTCCGCCACCTCATCGCAGGTATAGGGAACACCGTATTGGGTGAGGATGGCCGTGGCCCGGCGGCTCATCACCGGGGCATAGACCATCGCCGGGTGCAGCAGGGTATAGAGCCATGCGGCTCCGGCACCTACCACCCGATCGGCCACGCTCCAGCCGGAAAGGCCCTCCTCCAGCCAGCTAAGAAGGGGCGCTATCCCCCGAAGCTGGGTGGTGCGGACCTCCCCGTCCCGGCACAGGGCGCAGGTGCAGTCAATGGTTGTCAGGGCCTCCTTGGCCCGTTCCAGATCAGTCATGGTGCAGAACCTCCATTGCTATAATTCGTGAAATCAGATGCGGAGACGGAAGGTGCGGGGAGCCAGCCGGTAAACCAGCAGCAGGAACACGGCGTAGTATTTGTCCTGGTCGGAGGAGATCACGTCGTTGTTGGAGAGCCCCCCCGATGAGGGTCAGGAAAACCAGAAGGTGGAAGAAGCTGCCCGCAGGGAGGGTCAGGTGCAGCTTGTGACCGGCCAGCGTCAGGGGCAGCAGAAACATCAGACCGAAGTACAGCTTCAGATCGTTTACCAGAAGCTTCATGGTTTCCTCTCATGTGAGAGTGGATAGCATATATGGATGCTATCACACGCATGAGGCACCTGTCAAGGAAAGGCCTTGCCGGGGGCGGTGAGGTTTGCTATAATAAGACGAAAAGCAGCAGGGAGGGGGGAGAGAGGATGCGGACCTTGGCCACCATAGCGCTGTCCTTTGCGGCGGGCGTTTTTGCCGCCGTGCTGCTGGGCGTGGGCGTCTGGCAGCTGTGGGCGGCAGGGGCCTGCCTGCTGGCGGGACTGGTGCTGCTGGGGCTGAAGCGGACGATGCCCGCCCGGCTGCGGCTGCGGGGGATGCTGATCCTCTTTGCCCTGTGCGGGGCGCTGGTGTACACGGCGCTGTTTCAGGCACTGGTACAGGCTCCGGTGACAGCCCGCTGCGGGCAGATGGGGGAGTTCTCCGGCACGGTGCTCTCCCGCCCGGTGGAGACGGAGTGGGGCGTCCGTGTCACCATCCGCCTCTCCGACTCGGCGGCCAAGGCGGAGGTCTACGCCGATGCGGAATATACCGCTCTGGAGCCGGGACAGCAGCTCTCCGGCATGGCTCAATGGCAGGACGCCGCCCGCATCCGGGAAAACGATGTGACGGCCTTCACCTCACGGGGCGTGTTCGCTCTGCTGTATGCCCGTGGACCGCTGACGGCGGAGGAGGGCAGCGCCGGAAGCATCCGGTGGCTGCCCCAGCGGGCGGTGTACGCCCTGCGGGAGAAGATCGCCGCCATATGGCCCGACGGCGACACGGCGGCCTTCGTCACGGCGGAGCTGACCGGCGACCGCAGCGGCATGACGGAGGAGGACGCCGCCGTCATGACGCAGGCGGGGGTGGCCCATCTGTTCGCCGTATCGGGGCTGCACTGCGCCTTTTTGGTGTCTCTGCTGGGACTGCTGCTCCCCGTCCGGCGGCGGGCGCTGGGGGCGGGGCTCTCTATGGCGGTGCTGCTGTTTTATATGGTGATGGTGGGTCTGACACCCTCGGTGGTCCGGGCCTGCATCATGCAGATATTCCTGCTGGCGGCTCCGCTGCTGCGCCGGGAGAGCGACGGGCTTACCAGCCTGTCGGCGGCGCTGCTGGTGATCCTGCTGGCCAATCCCTTCGCTGCAGCGGGGGTGAGCCTGCAGCTGAGCTTTGCCGCCACGCTGGGGCTGGTGTGCTTCTCCCAAAGGCTGAGCGGCTTTTTCAAGGGGCTGTACCGGGGGAAGAAGCGGCCGGTGCGGGCGGTGGTGTCCTTCGTGGCCGCCAATCTCTCCGCTTCGCTGGCGGCCATGGTGTTCACCATCCCGCTGACGGCCTGTTACTTCAACACATTTTCCCTCATAGCGCCGCTGAGCAATCTGCTCATCCTTCCGGCGGCGGGATGGAGCTTCATGCTGGCCTTCGTGGCGACGCTGGCGGGCTTTCTCTGGCTTCCGGCGGCGCAGGTGCTGGGTTGGGGCGTGTGGGCGCTGGTGCGGTATGTCCTGTGGATGGCATCGGCTCTGACCCGTCTGCCGGGCCATGCGCTGTATTTTTCCAACCGTTATCTCAAATACTGGCTGGTGTACGCCTACGCCCTCTTCACCGCCTGCGCCATCACCGGGGAGCGGCGGCGGAAATACGCCGTGGCGGCAGCGCTGGCGGCCATGACCCTGCTGCTGACGGTGGGACTCAATGTCCGGCTCAGCCGTTGCGGAGAGATGAACGCCATGGCGGTGAATGTGGGGCAGGGACAGTGTACCCTGCTGTATGCCGGGGATCAGGCGGTGGTGGTGGACTGCGGCTCCAGCAACAGCTATGTGGATGCCGGGAGCCGTGCGGCGGATCAGCTGGAGAGCATGGGCATCCACAGGCTGCGGGCCGTGGCGGTGACCCACTATCACGCCGACCACACCAACGGCCTGTATCAGCTGCTGGCCCGGTTGGAGGTGCAGACCCTGTATCTGCCGGATATCGGGGACGAATACGGCGTGAGGGAGCGGCTGCTGCGGCTGGCGGAGAAGAACGGCATCGAGGTGATGTATGTCCGCCGGACGGTGGAGTGTCCGCTGGGCGGGGCGGTGCTGAGCCTCTATCCCCCGGTGGGGGAGGGCGACCTCAATGAGCAGGGGCTGACGGCCCTGTGCAGCGCCGGGGATTTTGACGTGCTCATCACCGGCGACATGGCGGGCAGCACGGAGCGCAAGCTGGTGGGGCAGTACGATCTGCCGGATATCGAGGTGCTGATGGTGGGCCACCACGGCTCCCGATACAGCTCCTCGCAGGAGCTTTTGCAGGCCGTGCGGCCGGAGACGGCCATCATCAGCGTGGGCGACAACAGCTACGGCCACCCCACGCAGGAGGCCATGGACCGGCTGAGCCAGGCGGGAGCGGAGATCTACCGCACCGACCGGCAGGGAAATATTTTAGTGACCGTACACGGAGGAGACTGACCATGCCCCCTAAGGCTGAAAAAAAGAACAACGGCTTCGATCGCCTGCGGGCGGATCTGAAGGCACAGACCCCACAGAACGTATACCTGTTCTACGGAGAGGAGACGTATCTGCGGAGCTACTATCTGGAGGAGCTGCACAGGCTGCTGATCCCGGCGGGCTTCGAGGAGTTCAACTACCACCGGCTCTCCGGCAAGGGACTGACAGTGCAGGAGCTGACAGAGGTGACGGAGGCCATGCCCATGATGGCCCAGCACACCATGGTGGTGGTGACGGATCTGGACATCTTCCGGCTGGATGAGCAGCAGCGCACGGCGCTGATGGCCCTGCTGGCGGACTTTCCGGAGTACTGCACGCTGGTACTGGTATACGATCTGCTGCCCTATAAGCGGGACGGCAAGATGAAAAAGCTGTGCGCTGCGCTGGACAAGTCCGTGTGCGAGGTGGAGTTCCGCCAGCAGGAGCGGGCGCAGCTGCTGCGATGGGTGAAGCGCCGCTTTGCCGCCGCCGGACACGACATCGACGACGCCACGGCGGATCATCTGCTGTTCACCTGCGGTTCCCTGATGACGGAGCTGGTGCCGGAGATCGGGAAGATCGCCGCCTATGCCAAGGGCCGGGCGGTGACAGTGGAGGATATCAACGCCGTGGCGGACCCGGTGCTGGATGCACGGGTCTTTGATATGACCAACAGCATCACCGCCGGGAAGTACGATCAGGCGGCGCAGGTGCTGGGGGAGCTGCTGCGGATGCAGACGGAGCCCATCGTCATACTGGCGGCGGTGGGCAAGGAGCTGAGGCGGCTGTATACGGCCCGGATGGCGCTGGATGCCGGGAAGGACCGGTTCTGGCTCAAGCAGCTGTGGAGCATGAGCTCCGATTATCCCGCCAAGCTGTTGATGCAGGCGGCAGGAAAGGTGGATCACGAATGGTGTCAAACGGCGGTCATCCGATGCCAGAGGCTGGATCGGCGGATGAAAAGCGAGAAGAATATGGACAGCGAGGCGGAGCTGAAGCTGTTCCTCATGGAACTGGCCGGCAGCCGGTGAAGCCCCGTGTGCGGCAGGTCATCGTGGTGGAGGGGCGGTATGACAAGAACACCCTCTTGCAGGTGGTGGACGCCGTTATCGTGGAGACGGGGGGATTTTCCGTGTTCCACGACCGGGAGAAGCTGGCCTATCTCCGCCGTCTGGCGGCGGCCCGCGGCGTCATCCTTATGACGGACCCGGACGGGGCGGGCTTTGTGATCCGCAATCACCTGAAGGGTGTTCTGCCGCCGGAGCAGATCTTGCAGGCCTATGTGCCGGACGTGTACGGCAAGGAGCGCCGCAAACGCAAGGGCGGTAAGGAGGGCAAACTGGGCGTGGAGGGGATGCCCCCCGCCGTGCTGCTGGAAGCCCTGCGCCGCTGCGGCGCCACATGGGAGGGAGAGGAGGCCCCGGCGGCCCCCTTGCGGCTTACCAAGGCGGATCTGTTGGAAAAGGGACTGATCGGCCCCGACTCCGCCGCCCGGCGGCAGGCGCTGTGCAGGAAACTGAGTCTGCCGGAGCGCATGACCCCCAACGCCCTTTTGCAGGCGCTGAACACGCTGCTGACGGAGGAGGAGTGGGCGGCGCTGTAAGGCAGGCGGCTCCGCAGAGACGGACGAAAGCTCTCCTGCTTCAGGCAGGAGGGCTTTTTTAGTATCTGGATAGGATTTTCTGCAAGTATTCGTACTACGGCCAGTATCAGGGAGAGAAATTTGTTGTTCCGGGCACGATATCATAGACCAGAAGCTCCTACCCCTTCAACTGAGTGGGAGCGGCAGCGGGTCTGTTGCTGAGTCAATTCCCGTTACGACCTATAATAAACGAAGCTCTTGAGAGGAAAGGAAGTTTTGAAACCATCGGTTTCAAACGACTCTTTTGCCCGCTTTTCCAGCTGCTGGGAAAAGTGGGCCGCCGGAGGCAC
>CDZQ01022756.1_pt1 | contig 11802 bp, 7 predicted proteins | sample 554831 | NCBI WGS metagenome assembly CDZQ01 (sample SAMEA3182112, study PRJEB8094) | gut metagenome | biome: human; feature: gut; material: Stool; isolation source: human stools | place: Canada | collected 2013-05-06
GGTCAAAGGGGGAACCCTCGCCGGGGGTTCCCCCTTTGCGGGCGGCCCCGCCGCCCGCAGCCTCGCGCAACACCGCAGCGTGGGCGGTCATCCCACGCCGGTCGGGGGTGGAACCCCGCCCCTAAAGGGCTTCTGCCCGTCGTACACATAAGCGCAGTCGTATCCCGCTTGCAAAACAAAAACGCCCCCAACGGGGGCGTTTTTACCTTTTCTGCGGTGCGGAGCGGACGCTTTGAGGTCACCGGCTCAGGCTTTGGGCTAGGCGGACGGTATCTTCGGCGGAAAAGCGCGAGGCTTCAAGGGATACCAGCATGCCGGTGCTCGCTCCGGGCTCGGCAATATACACGCACCAGTAGGCACTGACGGGGACCTCTCCGCCCACGGCTTCGGCGGCGGTACACAGGTCGTAGGTGTTCCTCGTCAAATACGCCGGTGCGGACAGGCCCGTCACCGGACCCAGGTTATCTATCTGCATATGATTGGAGTATATCAGCACCTCGGCTATCTGCTCACCCTCCCAGCGGAGGCACTGGGCAGCATTGAAATCCGCTATGACGCCGGAGCTGCGCCAATAGTCCGGCGCGCTGCCCATGTCCTCGTAGACCATCGGCAATATCATCCGCCCGCCGCACAGTATGTCGCCTTCGTATTCCGAAAGGCTCAGGCCCTCCGGCAGCGCGGGCTCGGCTGGTTTCGGCTCGGTCAGGAAGCACACGGCCAGCACGGCGCAGGCCGCGACGACCGCGATGAGCGCCCAGCGCGCGGGCTTCTTATAGTTCAGCACGCCCTTCACGCGCGCTTTTGCGCCCGTCTCTCCAAAGGCCAGCGGGCAGGCCGCGGCGCGGCGCGGCGAACTGCACTCCAGCAGCGCGCGGGCATAGGCCCGGCGGCCGTCGGCGTCCAGGCCGCCGACCACGCTCTCGTCACAGGCATACTCCACATCGCGGCAGAACAGCGCGTAGGCCAGCCAGACAAGAGGGTTGAACCAGTGCACGCTCAGCAGCAGCCAGCCCAATGGCTTCCAGATATGGTCCCTCCGCCTCAGGTGCGCCCTCTCGTGCGCCAGGACGAAGCCCAGCTCCGGCTCCGACAAATCCGCTGCGGGCGCGATGCCGGATACGCTCCCCGCCGCGTCTGCGCTCTGGGCGCCGGCTCCGCCGGAGAGCACGGCCCCGGGCGCATGCGACGCTGCGCGCGGGATAAGGTTCAGCGCGCAGACTGCGGGGATCATCCAGGCCGCTGACACAGAGAGTTCGGCCACCTGCAAAAACAGGCCCGCCACCTCAGTCATCCCCCTCTATCATGCGCAGTATATCCCGCTTTTCCGCCTCGGACAGCGGTTTGCCGCGCGTGAAAGCGGCTATGAAGGCCGGCAGCGAGCCGCCGAAGCTCTCCGCGACCACGCTGCGGCTGCGCAGGGAAAAATAGCCCTCCCGCGAAACCAGAGAGCTCACTACGCCCTTTTCATTCTGAAACAGTCCCTTGCAGCAAAGGCGCTTGAGCACCGTGAAGGTGGTCGAGCGCTTCCAGCCGAACTCCTCGGCGCACAGCCGCACCAGCTCGGAGGAGCTGACAGGCTCATTTTCCCATATAATGTCCGCAAAGCGGGCCTCAATGACTCCCAGCTGTATGTCTTGCATTATAAAGCCTCCCCCAGAGACTACACGCTGTAGTCTCTGGGGGATAGTCTACACTATGTAGTCTCATGTGTCAAGCCTCATTTCCCGGGTCATATGAGGATGATGACCAGGGCGAGCGCCAGGGCGGAGAGCGAGACCCCGAGGAAGGCCCAGAGCTTCCAGCGCTGCGGCGGCGGGCCCGGCGGGCCGGCGCAGGCCCCGGCGGCGCGGCGCGCCTCATTCAGCACCTCCTCCCTGCTCACGCCGCCCGAGCGGGCCACGTCCTCGCGGACGATGAAGATGGCCTGTTCAAACACGCTCTCCGGCGGGGAGCGGACGATGACCACGCGCCGCGCCACGCCCTTCAAAGTTTCCTGTCCTCTCATGTGCGCGCGTCCACGCGGACGGCGAGCACGGTCATGTCGTCCGACGTGCCGCACTCGTCAGCCGCCTTCCGCAGCACCTCCCTTGCCAGTGTTTTCATGTCCTTTTCCTCCGGTGTGGAGCGCATCAGCTCGCGTAGCCAGGCGTCGTCGCCGCCGCTTATGACCCCGTCCGAGGCGATAACTGCGAGGCTGCCGGGTTTGAGCCGCATGCGCACCACGTCCGGAGCCGCGCCCTCACCCGCCACCAGGCCCGCGGCAAGACTCTCGCCCGAGACCCGGCGCACGCTGCCGCCGGAGCGCACATAGGACGGGGCCGCGCCGTATTTATAGAAGCTCGTCTCCCCCGTGAAGAGGTCCACGCACATGAGGTCAACGGTCGCAAAGCCCCATTCGTCCCCGTTGCGCAGGAGCATGACGGAGTTGAGTATCTTCATCGCTGTAGCGGGTTCTACGCCGGAACGGAGGAAGCGCTCAAGTATCTGCACGGCCTCCACGCTCTCTGCGGCCGCGTCCTCCCCCGTGCCCATGCCGTCCGAGAGGATGACGCACAGCACCCCCGCGTCGGTTTTGAAATATGTGCCCCGGTCGCCGGAGACGTTCTCGCCCTTCTTCCGCATGGCCGCGATGCCGACAGAGACCGCCAAAGGCTCGGCCTCCAGCAGAGTGAGCCGCCCCTCCCCGCCCGTATTCGGACGGCACAGGCGCACGCCCAGGACGGCGGACAGCTTGTCAAGATAGGCCGGGTCGCTCGTCAGGGCCGAGAGCTTGCCGGACTCGACCACGGCGCGCAGGCGTCCCGTCGCGTCCCTGAACACCGCCGCGTCTGCCTCTATGTCCTGCGAGCGGAGATAGCGCATGAGTCTGCGCTCGGCCAGCGGGTCCGCGCCGTTGAGGCTGCCGAGTTCGCGCGCGACGTCTATCAGTATCTCTGCAAAATCTTCGTACTGGCCCCAGGCGGCGGCGCGGTTTTCCTCCACGCGGGCGCGGAACTGCTTTCTGCCCGCAGCCGCGCGCAGCTCGGCGTTCACCGCCGTCACGAAAGCGGGCAGGCTCCGGCACTTCTCGCGGAACCACTCCGGTATGTCCTCAGCCTCCAGCAGGCCGCGCTCCGTCATGGCCGCGGTGGCCTGGTTGAGGGCGTCCAGCGTCTCCATATAGCCTTTGACCCAGCACTCGTCCCGGCGCTTGCAGCGCAGGCAGGCGGCGTCCGCCGCTCGGTCAAAGACGCGGGCGATATCGTTGTCGTTCACGAACTCGGTGTTTCGCCGCGCGACGGCAGAGACTTCGTCAAAGGCGCGGGCTATGCCCTCCACGCGGCGGGAGGCGTATTTACGCAACCCGCTCTCTCCCAGGCCTGCGGAGAGCGGCTGGATAAAGGCGCCCGCTCTGGCCAGCAGCCCCGGCGGCAGCAGCATGAATATGACCGAGGCCGCGAAGACCTCAAAAAGCGCGTCCAGCCTCTGCGTCCAGCTCCAGGCGCACAGGACGGCGAGGGCGTTCGTCACTATGAAGCTGACGACGTAGCTCAGCCGTCCGAATCGGGAGAACATGCCCGATACCAGCCCGGCGAAGGCGTAGGCCATGGTGTAGAGGGGCTCCATGCCCGAGGAGGCGTCCATGGCCAGGCCGAAGGCCGTGCCGGCCGCCGCGCCAGCCGGCGAGCCGCCCTTGAGCGCGCAGGTCATGACGAGCACCAGCGCCAGCACCCGACCCACGGAGAGCACGCCCATGATATTCAGCCGCGAGAGGGCCATGAGCGCGCAGGCCGCAAAGACGATCACAGCGGCGTCGTGGCGCTTGATGGCGGCCTCAGTGCTGCGCTCGGCGGTGCTCATCGCCTCGCGGAAAAAGCATACCGCCCCGGCGGAGAGCACAGCCTCCACCAGCGCCGGGAGGATAAGCTTCAACGGGTCCTCGCCCGTGGACAGGCCGCCCAGCAGGCCGGTCGCCGCCATTATTGCGGCCGCGCAGACTGGCATGAACCAGAGGCTGCCGCGGACACGGCTGTCGATGAATATGAAGCCCGCTGTGAATATCAGCACGCAGGCTGCGGCATAGCGGATCCCCCAGGCCAGGCCGCCGACAGCGAGATATCCCAGGCAGGCCCCGGCGAGAGAGGCGATGCCGTTTAAGCCCGAGCCCGCCTGGGCCACCATGGCGGCGCCGAAGGGCGCGGCGGAACCGGCTATGCGCGCCGCAGACATCAGGAAGCCCGTGAGAAAATAAGCGCCCGCCGCACCGAGCGCCCCTGTCCAGTTCCTGGCCCGCGCGCCCTCCGCCGCCGCTCCCGGACCGTTGAGCTTATCCCTAGCCGCCATAACAACGCCTCCACTCGAAAAGTTTACATAAATTATAGGTTATTCAGTTATGCAAACCATGTCACTCGGCGCTGTTGAGAATTAGGTTTTTCGAGGCGGATATGAGATAGTTTATCGGGAGAAAAAAATTCGCCGCAGAGTTCCCTCTGCGGCGACGTTTTCATCTCTGCTCGTTCACATAGATGCCGACGCGGTCCTGGATGAGCCGCGCCGTATCTTCGGCACTCTTCGCGCCGGAGAAGAAGGATTGCAGCTCCTCGGAAACGATATTCATCACGTTCTTGTCATAGGCGGCGCTGCGGTCTGTGGAGTTTATCAGCTCGCGCAGGGCCTGGGCCTCCTCCTTAGTCATGGCGTAAATGTCGATTGTGAAGTCGCCCCAGCCGACGGTGCGCCTGGGCCACTCCTTGACCTCTCCAGTCTCCTCGTCCTTGTAGGTCTCCTTCTTCATGGCCTCGGCCTCGGCGGCGTCGTAGGCCCGGGCGTTGATGGGCAGGCCGCTGAAATACTCGATCTCATCACTGTCCTCATCCAGCAGGCTTGAGATGAATCTCCAGGCCTCCTCCGGGGCCTTGCAGGCGGTGCTTATGCACAGGGGGCTGTCCGCATAGCTGAGCACGTTGCCCACGCCCTCCGCAGTGGGGTAGCCCTTGAACACGGCCTCGCCCTTGGTGGAGACGATGCAGGTCTGGTAGTCCACGAAGTCACGCAAATCATATTGCAGCAGCAGCTGGCGGCCGTCGGACATGAGCTCGTAAGGGCCGGTCCCGGGGTCGTCGTAGGTGAATTCCTCCGGGAATATCTTCAGGAAATCCAGCATGTCGATGAAATCCTGGCTGTTGAAGCTGCACTCGCCCTTCTGCCAGTCCACGTAGCGCTCAAGCCCGTATTTCAGCATGGTATCCAGCATGAAGGAGCGGGTCATGCCCTGGCCCAGGATGTATTTAGCCTCCGGGTGGGCCTTGATGACCTCCTGCAGCTCAGAGAGCGTCCAGCCCGGCTTCTCGCCCACAACGCTGCTCTTGCCCACAAGGGTGCTCAGGGTAAAGGCCGGAGCGATGGAATAGAGCTTGCCGTCCGTCTCCATGGCCTTTAGCACGCCCGTCATGAAGCGCTCGCGGCCGCCCTTGTCGGCGTCTATGAACTCGTAGAGGTCGCGCAGCAGCCCCTTGGCCGCGTACTGGGCTATAGGCAGGTCCGTCGTCACAAAGATGTCCGGCACGTTGCCGCTGAGTATCTCGGTATTGAGCTTCGTCACGCCCGCGCTGAAATCCTCGTCCGTGGCCAGGCGTGAGTAGTCCGTGACCTCGATGCGCGCGCCGCCGCCGCTGGTATTGAAGTTCAGTATGGCCTTGTTGAGGCTGGGGCTCAGCCAGTTGCAGGCCAGGCGGAGCGTCACGCGCTTCGCCGCCTCCTCGGGCGAGAGCTCTGTCAGGCGCAGCAGCTGGGTCTTGTCGGCTGAGTAGTTATCCACAAGGCAGTAGATGTCCCCCGCCTCGCCGAGGTAGACGCCGCTCAGCTCGTTCTCGTCTATGCCGCAGTCAAGCAGGCCCGCGAGGCGGGTGCTCTTGCCGCTCTCGGCGTCCACGCCGTATATGTAGACGCCGTCCACATAGCCGCTGCCGTATTTGCCGCCCCCGGCGCAGATTCGGCTCGGGTTCACGGGCAGGGGCAGGTCGCTGCCAAAGCCGCCCGCGGCGAAGTCCACGGGCCGGAGCACGTAATCGCTCTCCTCACTGCCAGCGACAGCCGCCCTTCCGTCCCTGAGCTGTAGCGCACTGTCCCACCAGCCAGGCAGCGGCTTTACGCCCAGGAGCGCCCCGTCCTTTGAAAAGAGGGCCGCCGCCGTCTGGTTGAACACCGCGCAGAGGTTCCCCTCCGCGTCCGCGCTCATTGAGGAAACATAGGGCTCATCGTCCGGCAGTTGGAGAGTGGATTTCACCGCATCCAATGCCTTATCCAGCTCCGCGGTGAGCTTTTCCGCGCCGGTGGCGGCGTCCACAAGGCGCAGGCGGCGCTCGCTCACGTCCTTTGCGTAATCATATTTCTCATATTCCTCGCCGGAAAAGCCCTGCGGCAGCTCGTACACCGTGCCGTTCACCGTCTCGTAGAGCCAGAGCCCGACGCCCGAGGCGGCCATTGAGTTTACGCTGCGGCGGATGGAATCCGCGCCCTCCGGTGCCTTGGGCTCCTCATACTGCGCAAGGGACTCCGCCTTTCCGCCCTCCAGCGGCGCGGACCAGAGGCGCTCGTGCTCCTCATAGGTCTCCTCGTCCGTGACGGAGGTCGTGAAGTAGAGCTTGCCCTCCGAGACGGCCTTGGCCTTCATAAGTCCCTCAACCCCATCTATTTTGCGGCGCTCAGACTGCCAGACCGTACCCGTGCCGCCCGCGGCCGGCCCTGTGGGCTCCGCGCCCTGCGGCGCGCCGCCGCAGCCGGCGAGCAGGCCGGTCATGACCGCCGCAGCCGCAAAAAGCGCTGCCGCGCGTTTTTTCCTTTGCATCTGTAAATCCTCCGTATCTGTATTGACTACTGTACTAGCTGTAGTAGCACAGTTAGGTTATCATCAGAGGACGCGCGCGTCAAGGCGGCTTCTGTGAACTTTCCATTAACTTTCCAAAGGCACAAGAAAGCGCCGCGGGGTTTCCCGCGGCGCTTTTGGGCGCTTTAAATATTCAGCTTTGCTCCGCGACGTAGATAGAGACGCGGTCCTGGATGAGGCTGGCGGCCTGCTCGGCGGTCTTGTTGCCCGCGAAGAAGTCGGCGCTCTCCTCGGTGACGAGGTTCATGATGTTTTGGTCGTAGCGGTAGCAGCGCTCGACGGAGCCGACGAGCTCGCGCAGCTGCGCCTCCTGCTCCTCGCTCATGGCGTAGACCTCGATGTAGAAGTCATCCCAGCCCCAGCCGCCGGTGGAGACTTCGACCTGTTCGCCGGTCTCGGGGTCGGTCTCGTACTGCTTCTCCATGGCCTTGGCGACGGCGGCGTCGAAGGCGGCCTGGTTGATGGGGTAGCCGTAGACGTAGTAGTTTTCGTTGCTGTAGTAGTCCTCAACGAGCATGGCGCGGATGAATCGCCAGGCGGCGTCCACGTCCTTGCAGGTTGAGCTGATGCTCAGGCTGCTGCCGGTGGGCATTATGACGTTGCCGTTGCCCTCGGCGGACGGGAAGCCCTTAAAGGCCAGGTGACCGCCGAACATGGCCTCGTACATCTGGAAGCTGCCAAAGTCGCTGGCGGAGAAGCTGGCCAGCAGCTGCCTGCCGCTGGAGACGAGGGCGGGCGTGCTCTCGTAGTTGTTGCTGTCGTAGTCGTACTCCTCGGGGAACATGTTGCAGAAGTTCAGCACGTCGATGAAATCCTGGCTGTTGAAGCTGCACTCGCCGGTGGCCCAGTCCACGTACTCGTTCAGGTTCAGCGCGAGCATGGTCTGGAGTATGGCGGCCTTGGTGGTGCCCGGGTCGAGGACGTACTGCACCTCCGGGTGCGCGTTTATGACATCCATCATCTCCTGAAGCGTCCAGCCCATCTCCTCGCCCACCACATCGGCGTTGCCGACGAGGCTCATTATGCCGAAAGACGAGGCTATGCTGTAGAGCTTGCCGTCAGACTCCATGGCCTTGAGGATGTTGGGGATGAAGCTCTCTCGCGAGAGCTCGCCGTCCGCGTCTATGAGCGTGTAAAGGTCATAGAGCAGGCCCTTCGCGCCGTACTGCTCTATTGGCAGCTGGTCGGAGACGAAGATGTCGGGAACGTTGCCGCTGATTATCTCGGTGTTCAGCTTGGTCACGCCGGCGCTGTAGTCGTCCTCGGTGTTGAACTGGGAATAGTCCACGACCTCGATGCGCACGTCCTTGTTGGCGCGGTTGAAGTTCAGCACCTGGGTGCGCAGGTCCTGGCTTATGTAGTTGCAGGCCAGGCGCAGAGTCGTGACCTGGGGCAGGCTGGCGGCGTCCACCTGCTTAACGCGGGCAAGCTCGGTCTTGTCGCTGCTGTAGTCGGAGAGCAGGCAGATTATCTCGTCGTTCTCGTCCATGTAGGCGCTGCGCAGGGTGCTCTCGTCTATGTCACAGTTTATGAGCATGGCGAGCTTCGTCGTGGTCTGCGTGGCCACGTCGTAGCCGTAGAGGGTGGAGCTGTCCATGTAGCAGAAGCTGTAGCTGCCCGCGCTGGGATAGAGCTGATAGGCGCTGTAGGGCAGGCTGATGTCCTCGTCGAAGCTCTTCGTCTCAAAATTGAAGGGGCGCAGCACCGAGCCGTCGCCCTCGTGACCGCGGAAGGCGGGCCTGCCGTCGGGCAGGACTATGGGCGCGTCCCACCAGTTCTGGAGGTCCTCGCACAGCTGCACCTGGCCCTGGGCGTCCACGAGGACAGCAATGCGCTGGTTGTACATCAGCAGGGCGCTTCCGTCAGGCCCGGCGCACATGTAGCTGAGGTAGTTCGACGAGCCGTACATATCCTCCTGGCCCTGGAGCTTCTGCGCCACGGCCTCCGCGGCGGCGGTGAGGTCTACGATGCTCTTCTCAGCGCCGGTGGAGTCCAGGAGGCGCAGGTAGTCCGTGCTCACGTAGTCGGCGTACTCGTATTTTTCTTCCTCAGTGCCGGAGAAGCCCTCGGGCAGCTCGAACACGGTCATGCTCACCGTCTCGGAGACGAGCAGGTCGCCGTTTTCAGCGGCGGCAACGCTGTTTATGTAGGAGTAGCTGTCCTCGCTCTCCTGCGCCGCGGCGGGGGGAGCGTAGCCCGTCAGCTCGCTCATCGTGCCGGCGGCGGCGTCCACGCACCAGAGCTTCTCAACAGAGCGCTGTGCCTCCTCGTCGTAATCCGAGGTGTTAAAATAGAACTTGCCCCCGGCGAAGCTGACGCTGGAGACATAACCCGCCGCGCTGCCGAGGTCCGTGAACTCAGAGGTCCAGACCAGGCCCGTGGCCTCCTGGCCGGGCGCGTCCGTAGCCTGCTCGCCCTCGGTGCTGCCGCAGCCGGCGAACAGCCCGGCCATCAGAGCAGCCACGAGCAAGAACGCGGCAAGGCGTTTGCTATTTTTCATTTTTCAGTCCTCCAATAACTGTATTATTCATGATAACACGGGGGAAATTATAGCACCCCGGACTGTATCTGTCAATGTAGGACGGTTTAAGTGCTGTTTAAGTTTCGATTAAGCTGTGGAGAAATTAAAAAAAGACCGCGAAATTCGCGGTCTTTCGGGATGATTATTCACTTGCACACCAGGTGTTCGCCTATCTTATACACGTCTCCGGCGCCAACGGTGAGTATGATATCGCCGGGGCGGGCCGTCTCCCTCAGGGCGGCCTCTATCTGCTCGAACTTCGGGCAGAAGTGACAGCCGTCTATTTGCCGCGCGAGGTCGGCGGAGGAGATACCCAGGGTGTTGTGCTCCCTTGCAGCGTATATCTCCGCGAGGTAGGTGACATCCGGGCGCACGAGCTGCTCTATGAAGTCGTCAAAGAGCGCGGCGGTGCGCGTATAGGTGTGGGGCTGGAAAACGAGTATCGTCCGCTTGTAGCCCAGCGGCTCCACGGCGTCGAGCAGGGCCTTCAGCTCGCCGGGGTGGTGGGCGTAGTCATCGTATATGTCCGCGCCGTTATACTTGCCCTTGAACTCGAACCGGCGCCCCGCGCCGTTGAAGCCGGCGAGGCCGTATTTCACCGCATTTGGCCGCACGCCGAGGCAGATGCAGGCCGCGGTGGCCGCCAGGGCGTTCTTAACATTGTGCATGCCCGGGATATGCAGCGTCACGCTCGTGAAGAGCTTGCCGTGGCAGTAGATGTCGAACTCGCTGTTCGCGCCGACGCGGCGGATATTGCGAGCGTAGACGTCCGCCTTCTCCGTCAGGCCGAAGGTGAAGAGCTCCCTCCCCAGCGGTGCGAGGGCGTCCATCGTGTTGCGGTCGTCTATGTTCGCGACGATGCGGCCGTGCTCCGGCACCTTGGAGGCAAACTCGCGGAATGAGCGCTTCACGTCCTCCAGGCCGGAGAAATAGTCCAGGTGGTCGGCCTCTATGTCCAGGATGACGGCGATGGTCGGGCGGAAATAGAGGAAGGAGTCGTGATACTCGCAGCTCTCAAGGATTATGGTGTCCCCGCCCCCGACGCGGTGTCCCGCGTGCAGCAGCGGCAGCGTGCCGCCTATCATGACGGTCGGGTCCCGCTCCGCAGCCATTAGGATATGGGTACACATGCTCGTCGTCGTCGTCTTTCCGTGGGTGCCGGCGATGCACAGGGCGTTGTCGTAGTCGCGCATGATGGCGCCCCAGGCCTGTGCGCGCTCGAAGATCGGCACGCCGCGCGCCCGCGCCTCGACTATCTCAGGGTTGTCGTCATGCACCGCGGCGGTGCGGACGACGAACTGGATATCCGGCGCGACGTTCATGGCCGAGTGGCCTATCTTGATGTCTATGCCCAGACTGCGCAGATAGCGTGTTTTCTCGCTCTCCGCCATGTCGGAACCGTCTATCACCAGGCCCATGCCGGCCAGCACCTCCGCCAGCGGCGCCATCGAGACGCCTCCCGCGCCAATGAGATGGCCGCGCTTGCCGGGTTTCAGGTATTGTTCAAAGTCTGCCATATATGCTCCAAACCCTCGATAAAATAAACTCTTGTCATTTCCATGAGATTATAATACATTATGCTTAACAATACAAGGATTAAAACAGGAGTCGGTATGAAAGCCCCGCCGAAGTATGTACTCAACATTCTATGCGCCCTCGACAGCGCCGGTCACAGGGCCGTGCTGGCCGGGGGCTGCGTGCGTGACAGCCTGCTCGGGCGGCGGCCTTCGGACTGGGACATCGCCTCCTCCGCCTCGCCGGAGGAGGTGCTTGCCCTATTCCCCCGCTGTGTGCCGACGGGCATAAAGCACGGCACCGTCACCGTCCTGTCCGGCGGCGGCAGCGTCGAGGTCACCGCCTTCCGCGCCGAGGGCGGCTATTCCGACCACCGCCGGCCGGACAGTGTCTCCTTTGGCTGCCCGCTCGAAGCCGACCTCGCCCGGCGCGACCTCACGGTGAACGCCATGGCCATGGACGCAGCCGGGGAGATAACGGACCCCTTCGGCGGGCGGGACGACCTCCGGCGCCGCCTGCTCCGCTGCGTGGGCGAGCCGGAGCGCCGCTTTGACGAGGACGCGCTCAGGATGCTCCGCACCGTCCGCTTTTCCGCCCAGCTCGGCTTTGAGATAGAGCCGCGCACGCTGGAGGCGATACGCGCGCTGGCGCACCTGTCCTCCGGTCTCTCCGCCGAGCGCGTCCGGGACGAGCTGCTCAAGACCCTGCGCAGCCCTGCGCCCGGACTCGTCTGGCAGCTCGTGGACCTCGGCCTGCTGGGTGCCTGCCTTGCGCCCGGGGACGCCTCAGCGCCGCGCGAGGCGCTCGATGTACTGCCCATTTACGCGCGGCTGGCGCACTTTTGTCGGGACCTGGAGCTGGGTGGATATATTATGTCTACCGATCGCTTCCTTGCGGCCCT
>CDZQ01057403.1_pt1 | contig 11787 bp, 9 predicted proteins | sample 554831 | NCBI WGS metagenome assembly CDZQ01 (sample SAMEA3182112, study PRJEB8094) | gut metagenome | biome: human; feature: gut; material: Stool; isolation source: human stools | place: Canada | collected 2013-05-06
CCGCCATGTATGGCGGCAAGATACTGGCGACCGGCACGGCGGAAGAAATGATGCAGAAAACCGGCAAGGATACGCTTGAACGTGCCTTCATCCAGCTGCTGCCTGAAGAACGCCGCGAGAATTATCATGAACTGGTCATCCCGCCATTAAAGGAAGAAGAAAATCAGGTATATGCCATTGAAGCGGATGGCCTGACCCAGCAATTCGGTGATTTCGTCGCCGTCGATCACGTCAGCTTCAAGATCCCACAGGGCGAAATTTTCGGCTTCCTCGGTTCGAACGGCTGCGGAAAGACCACGACCATGAAGATGCTGACCGGACTCTTGCCTCCGACGTCGGGATCGGCCATGACCTTCGGCAAACCGGTCGACGCCAAAAATATCGAGAGCCGCAAAGACGTCGGCTATATGTCCCAGGCGTTTTCACTCTACGGAGAACTGACGGTATTGCAGAATCTGGAACTGCATGCCCACCTTTTCCATCTTCCGAAACAGGAAATCCCCGGACGCGTCCAGAGTCTGGTCGACCGTTTCGGACTGGAAGCCTATCTGCATTCTGCAGCCGCCGAACTGCCACTTGGTATCCGGCAGCGCCTGTCACTGGCCGTCGCCGTCGTGCACAACCCGAAACTGCTGATTCTGGATGAACCGACATCCGGCGTCGATCCGGTTGCACGGGACGATTTCTGGCAGCTTCTGATCGAGATGTCCCGCGAACAGAACGTGACCATCTTCATCTCGACCCACTTCATGAATGAAGCGGAACGTTGCGACCGCATTTCCCTCATGCATGCCGGGAAGGTACTTGCCAGCGGCAAGCCGAAAGAACTGCAGGAAAGCAAGCACGCCGAAACTCTGGAACAGGCCTTCATCGAATACCTTGAAGAAGCTTCCGGATCAGAAAAAACAACGTTCAGTGAAGACGTCGAACTCGAGCCTGAAAAACACGAAGAAGAATCGCCTTACTTCAGTTTGAGACGCCTTCTGGCTTACGCATCGCGTGAAATGCTGGAACTGCGGCGCGACCCTATCCGGCTTGGTTTCGCCATACTGGGCAGTATCCTGCTTTTCTTCGTTCTCGGCGGCGGTATTTCGATGGACGTGGAAAACCTGAAATTCGCCGTACTGGATCTCGACCAGACGCCGCAATCGCGCGATTACATACACAATATAGCCGGTTCACGATACTTTATCGAACAACCTGCCCTGAAAGACAGCAAGGATCTTGAGAAACGGATGGAAAGCGGTAAAATCAGTGTTGCCATTGAAATCCCCTCAGGATTCGGCCGTGATCTGACACAAGGGAAAAATCCGCAAATTGGAGCCTGGGTGGATGGAGCTATGCCTTATCGGGGTGAAACCATCAAGGGATATATTCAGGGCCTTCACTCCAAATACCTCCAGCAGCTGGCAAGCGAGTCGAGCAGTTCCGGCAAGTCCGCGTCTGCCAATCTGGAACTGCGATACCGGTACAATCAGGACTTCAAGAGCCTTTACGCGATGGTTCCTGCCATCATACCGCTATTGCTGATGCTGATTCCCGCCATTCTGATGGCGCTGGGTATCGTACGTGAAAAGGAACTGGGCTCGATTACCAACCTGTACGTCACCCCTGTCACGAAACTGGAATTTCTGGTCGGGAAACAACTGCCCTATATTCTCCTGTCCATGATCAGTTACTTTTTGATGGTCGGCTGTGCCGTATTTTTCTTCCATGTGCCTTTGAAAGGCAGTTTTCTTGCCCTGACAGTCGGCGCACTCCTGTACGTCACGGCAACGACAGGACTCGGGCTCGTCATATCGACGTTTACGAATACCCAGATTTCCGCCCTGTTCGGTACCGCCATCCTGACCATGCTGCCAACCGCCCAGTTTTCAGGACTGACCACGCCAGTCGGCTCGCTTGAAGGCAGTGCTTACTGGATCGGGCAATTTTTCCCTGCCACCTATTTCCTGATCCTCTCCCGCGGTGTATTCACCAAGGCATTGGGTTTTTCCGACCTGATGGGGCCGATCCTCTCGCTGGCCCTGTTCATACCGGCCCTGACATTCCTTGCCTGGCTGTTCTTGCCCAAACAGGAGAAATAAATGTCGAAATTCAGAATACATCTCAGCAACATCTACCGTCTGGGCATCAAGGAACTGAACAGTCTCTGGGCAGACAAGGTATTGCTGTTTCTGATCATCTGGGCGTTCACGGGAGGCATTTACAGTGCGGCCAAAGGTGTTTCGCAGGAACTGCATAACGCACCGGTCGCCATTGTCGATGAAGACCATTCCCAGCTGTCGCAACGCCTGATCGGTTCGCTGACCCAGCCTTTTTTCAAAAAACCGGACGTCATTCCTCTGAAAGACATGGATGAAGCGCTCGACCGCGGGTACTATTCTTTCGCCGTCATCATACCGCCCAGCTTCCAGAAAGACCTGCAGGCCGGACGCAGTCCGAAAATCCAGCTGAATATCGATGCGACCGTGATGAGCCAGGCCTTTATCGGCTCCGGATACATCCAAAGCATTTTCGAGCGGGAGATTGCCGAGTACCTGAACAGGACGACCGACACATCAACGGCCCCGCCCATCGATCTGGTCACACATGTCCGCTTCAACCCTAACCTGACCGGTTTCTGGTTCGGTGGTGTGATGGAAGTCATCAACAACGTCAACATGTTGACCATCATTCTGGTCGGTGCCGCCTATATCCGGGAACGGGAACACGGGACGCTGGAGCATCTTCTGGCCATGCCGCTGGGAGCGACTGAAATCATGATTTCCAAAATCTGGGCAAACGGCCTGGCCGTGCTGATAGGGGCCTCGTTCGCTCTTATTTTCGTGATCAAGATCGCACTTGGCGTCCCGATTGCCGGTTCGATTGCCCTGTTTATCGGGGCGGCAGCCGTTTATTTGTTCTCCGCCGCTTCCATCGGCATTTTTCTCGGGACACTTGCGCGGTCGATGCCCCAGCTCGGCCTGTTGATCTTTTTGACGATCATCCCCCTGCAAATGCTGTCTGGCGGCACGACACCGCAGGAAAGTATGCCGGTCTGGGTCCAGAACGTCATGCAATTCGCGCCGACCACTTACTTTGTGCGGCTGGCGCAATCCATTTTGTACCGTGGAGCGGGATTCTCCATCGTCTGGCCTGAATTCCTGGCAATGGCTCTGATCGGAGTCGTTTTCTTCTTTGCCGCGCTGGCGCGTTTCAGAAAATCCGTCGTTCAGGGCGGCTAAGGCTCAAAAAAATCCTGCCGTTTGCATGACCGGCAGGATTTCTTGTTGTGGTCAAATCATTTGATCGGCGTATATTCCACAGGTACCCAGCTGTACCTGCCATTGCCTTCATTTCTGACGTAGCCCAATCCCGGGAACGGCAGGTGCATACCGGCAACCAGTTCACCCTTGTCTGACGCTTCCTTCAACAGATTCTTTCTGGTCATAACAGCCTTGGTGGAATCGGAATCGTATTCAATGGCAATGTCCGGACGATTGAACTGGATAGCATGGCTGTGAACGATATCACCCCAGATCAGCAATTGCTGCCCATCGGACGATACCTGAAAAGCCGTATGGCCCGGTGTATGGCCGTAGGCAGCAACTGCCTTGATTCCCGGTACGATTTCAGCGCCCGGTTCAATGGGCTTCCATTTCTCTGCAGACAGATAGGGGACGGCAGATTCACGGGCCAGTTTGAAAAACATCTGTTTTTCCGGTGGTGCGGCAGCAGCCACCTGTTCGGAAAGCCAGTATTCGTTTTCAAGCTTGTTGGCGTACACTGTCGCATTCGGGAACAACAGGCTGCCTTCCTTGTTGGAGAGACCGCCGGTATGATCGCCATGCAGATGGGTCATCACAATCGTATCCACCTGTTCGGGCTGATATCCGGCCGCCTTCAGGTTTTCCATCATGTGTCCCTGCTTGTCTTCGCTGAAAAGCTTCCCCGCCCCCGCATCGACCAACACAAGGTGGTCGCCTGTATTGATCAGATAAGCATTCACCGCCGACTGGATGCCGTTCAATTTTCCATAATGGTGCGTCAGCACCTTGTCGATTTCCTGCTTGTCAGCATTTTTCAGCAGTTCCGGATGAAATTCGAACGTCCCGTCAAAGAGTGCGGTAACCTCAAATTTTCCCACCATCGTCCGGTAATAACCCGGCACCTGTGTCCTGACCATCGCCGGTGGCTGGGGTTTGGCCGGTTGCTCAGGAGCCGCAGCGGACTGCTGTCCAGTCGCATTCTGATCAGCCGGAGTCTGTGTTGACGGTGCAACGGCCGTCCCTTGTGCCATGACATTGGCACAAAAACCGAAAGCCGCCATCATCAGCAAGGCGCCCAGTTTCTGTCTGAACGGCATCTTGTTATCCTGCATATTTTCTCCTGTCCGTAAACTGCAAAAGATCAATTCGTCAAACAAGCTTATTATCGGATAATTTTCGCCATTATTTGCGAAAACTGAAAGAATCGTTCAAAAAAAAGAAATACCCTAATGACAGTATGGTTGAAAAACCGTTTCTTTTAACAGAAAGAAAGGTGCAACATGTTCAGGCTAGCTGTCATTATCGGAAGTACCCGCCCGGGCCGCAACGGGGAAGCGGTCGCGAAATGGATCTATGAAATCGCCCGGCAACGCACGGATATTGAAGTGGAACTGGTCGATATCATGGACTATAACCTGCCTCTTCTGGACGAGCCCCAACCTGCTTCATCCGGTCAATACACGCAGGCCCACACAAAAAAATGGGCCGAAAAAATCGACTCTTTCGACGGTTTTGTATTCGTCACCCCTGAATACAACCACTCCCCTCCTGCCTCACTGAAAAATGCGATCGACTACCTGTTTTTCGAATGGAACAACAAATCGGCGGGATTTGTCGGCTATGGTTCGATGGGTGCGATCCGTGCCATCGAACAGCTTCGTATCCTGATGGGAGCGCTGATGATCGCCGACGTTCGGGCGGAAGTCATGCTGTCTCTCTTTGAAGACTTCGAAAAACTGACAGTATTCAAGCCCAATCCGCGACACGAAAAAACAGTCAATAACATGCTTGCACAGGTCATTTCATGGGGTAACGCGTTGAAACCCCTTCGCGAGGAAGAATAATCCATTCATACACAGAAACCGAATCAGGAGATAAATTATGAAACATATCCAGATCATCATGCCGCAGGTCAAGGCCTGTACCGCGCAGGCTTGTGGCTTCAATAAAGACATGGGCTGCCATGCGCGCGCCATCACCGTCGGTGATGAAAGCAATCCGGGTTGCGATACCTTCTTCGCCGTCCCTGACCAGTCTGCCCATGCCAAATCAGTGGGACGTGTCTCCGGCGTAGGTGCCTGCAAGGTATCGGACTGCAAATTCAATGACGACTACGAATGTATGGCCGATGAAATCATCGTCGGATTCAACAACACAAAAGCCAGTTGCCAGACCTACGTTCATCAGTAATCCCGCCTGAACGATGAAAAAGCCGTGCAATGCACGGCTTTTTCATGTAAACATCACGTATTGCCCCTATAATCCTCGCGTCATTTTATGTCATCACCCCATCCAGAGGGCATTATGCACAACACTTTCACTCCTGGAAAAGCAGGCCCTTTCCACAGTCTTGCCAGGACATTCGTTCTGATTATCGGCTGTCTTTTTTCCAATCCGGCTGCTTATGCGGAAAATACCGCTGCCAGAGAGCCCATTCTCGTCACCGGACACAGTAACCCGGATACCGATTCAACCGCTTCCGCCATCGCGGCGTCCTACCTGTTGAATCAATTGGGCAAACCAGCCATACCCATCACGCAAGGGCCGTTGAATCCCGAAACAAAATACGTTCTTGAGCGATTCTCTGTTTCCTCTCCCGAACCCGTCGGCAATGTCGCCCACCGGAACGTCGCCATCGTTGACTTCACCGATACCACACAGGCCCCTGCCGGTTTCGACAAGGCCAATCTGGTCTTTATTGCAGACCACCACAAACTCGGTAACGTGACGTCCATATCCCCGCTGGAGGCATGGATATTACCCTACGGAAGTACCGCCACTGTTCTGTATCAGGTGTACACCTATTACGGCATTCCGGTTCCGAAAGACATTGCGGGTATCATGCTGGGAGCCATTCTTTCGGACACAGTCATATTCAGATCGGCGACAACCACCTCCAAAGATATTGAATCGGCAAAGGCTTTGGCCAAAGTCGCCGGCGTGCACGATATTCAGGCGCTCGGCATGAAACAGTTTGCCATCAAATCCGATATCAGCCAGACCGGCAGCGGGGAATTGCTTCTGAGAGACTATAAGGAATTCAACATGAACGGCCGGAAAATCGGCATCGCCCAGCTTGAAATGACCGATTCTACGTCTGCATTGAAACGCAAAACCGGTTTTCTTTCCGCCATGAAAGACATCAAGAAAAAAACCCGTAGCAATACCGTTTTATTCATGCTGACAGACGTCATGCAGGGCAATACAAGCCTGCTGGTTCTTTCCGACAATCCCCAACTGATCGAAAAAGCCTTTTCCAGACAAATCGTCAACGACGAAATAACTCTCCCGGGCGTCATGAGCCGTAAAAAACAGATCATTCCCGAGCTGGAAAAAGCTTTCGGCAAGTAGGACGATCTGTTCAAAAACAAAAACCGGACAGTTTTCTGTCCGGCTTTCAACCAAATCGTCCTGAATATTTTCTGAAATCGATCTGTCCAGATCAATCGAACGCTTCGTTTATGACTTGATCGACTCCAGTTTTTCCTCCAATACCTTAGGAGGGATGGAACCTTCTTCACGTGTACCGTCGGCAAAATAAATTGTCGGCGTCGCCCGTACCTGAAGCTTTTCACCCAACTGCAAAATCTCATCGTTGGGAAAAGCGCAACCGGGATTGGCGGTAGGGGGACGTTTTCTTTCCACCATCCAGTCGTCCCACGCTTTTGCAGGGTCCGGAGAGCACCAGATCGCATGCGACAGATACATCGATTCGACGGACAGGATATTGTAGGGAAAAACGTAAATCGTCATGTTATCGACCTGACGCAACCCATCCTCGAACTGCTGGCAATAATGACAGTTCGGATCGGCAAAAAGGGCAATCACCCGTTTGCCGTCCCCCTTGACGATTTTGATAGCCAGCTCTTTAGGCAAACCGATTTTTTCCATGTGAGGCCTTCTTTCTTTTTCATTGATAAAAATGTGCCCGAAGTCGCACGAAACACTAAGGAAGCAGAATGAAAATCTTAGGGAAATCGTGAATGAAACGCGTGATCTCACACAAAAAAACGAAAAACTGCCAGGACGACGACAATCGATACATGATGAGTAATAAAAGAAACCCGGGCATCTTTCCTTTGCAAGAGAATAATCAAATTGAAAAGAGATATTGAGAAAGCGTCAACTTTCACTCACAATAGAGTGATTTCATTTTGCACAGTATTTTTATCCACGTTCAAGTCATAAAAACAAGCTGACAATGCCACGACCACCAGCAAGCCAGAACCATCCAGCCGCAACAGCAGAATCCGGTTTGCCTCGTCGCACTTTCGGCCTGCGCGAAGCCATCACATTGATAGTCGGCATTGTTATCGGTGCCGGCATCTTCAAGACCCCTGCCGTTGTCGCCAGCATGACAGGCGATACGACTTCCATGTTTCTCGCATGGATCGCCGGAGGTGTCGTTTCCCTGATCGGTGCCCTGTGCTACGCAGAACTCGCAACGGCATACCCGAATGCCGGTGGCGATTATTACTTCCTGCACAGGGCTTACGGACGTTCTGTTTCTTTCCTGTTCGGCTGGGCAAGACTTTCTGTCATCACCACCGGCTCGATTGCTCTCCTGTCTTTCGTTTTCGGCGATTACATGAATCAGATCATTTCACTGGACTGGTTCGGTTCCGGTTCCGGAACGACCATATACGCTATCGGTGTCATCCTGATCCTTTCATGGGTCAACCTCAAAAACGTCCGTTCCGGAATGGCGACCCAGTCCTTTTTCACGGTTCTTCAGGTCATCTGCCTGCTGGCCATTGTCGGAACGTCCATCTATCTTTTTGCGACAGGCCCATCCGCCGATACCACTGCGCCTTTCGTCAACGCATTGCCGGAACCGGCGTCGTTCGGCTCCAGTTTCGGACTGGCAATGGTATTCGTGCTGCTGACCTTCGGCGGCTGGAACGAAGCGGCTTACATCAGCGCGGAAATGAAAGGCAGCCATCGCAACATGGTCAAAGCCCTGACCTTTTCCATCCTGATCATCACGACGCTATACATTCTCATGACCTGGGCTTACTGGCAGGGTCTGGGCTTTCACGGCATGATGCGCTCCCAGGCCATCGCCGCCGACCTGATGCAAATCGTATTCGGCCCCCCCGCCCGGACAATCATTTCCCTGATGATCGCCATTTCCGTCCTTACCTCGATCAACGCTACAATCATCGTCGGAGCCCGTACCAGTTATGCCATGGGACGTGACTGGCCCTTGCTCCACAAACTAGGCGTATGGGATACCTGCCGCGATACTCCCGCCAATGCCTTATGGGTACAGAGTATCGCGTCATTACTGCTCGTCGTATTGGGAGGATGGATAGGCAGCGGATTCAAATCCATGGTTGAATTCACCGCGCCGGTTTTCTGGATATTTTTCCTGCTGGCAGGCATTTCCCTGTTCGTGCTCAGGTTTCGCGAACCCCAAACACCCCGTCCCTTCAAAGTTCCCCTGTATCCGCTTGTCCCGCTCATTTTCTGCGTCACCTGCGCCTATATGCTATGGTCCAGCCTGTCATATGTGTATGACCAGTCACTCGGGGGTGTCAACGCCGCATGGATAGGTGTTGCAGTATTATTGATCGGTGTCATACTTCTGTTGCTGGTCAACCGGATCGCACCCGGCCAGAAACAGACCGGCACCATTCTTTCAGATTAACTATCAAGGAGAATCGCATTTCATGAGTTCGCCCAAACGCACCAGTCTGACAATCGCCGCCTTTGTATTTGTCGCCGTACTCATTCCGATCATTGTCGTCATCACCGCCAAAAACCAGTTCGGGCTCGATGAAATGATGGGCCCGGAACTCGATGCCGGATTCATTGCCACATGGCCTGAAACCGCTGACGGCATGGTCAAACTGGCAGACGTCAACAAGGACGACCTCGTTTACGATCTGGGATGCGGCGACGGGCGCATCGTCATTGCCGCCGCCAAACTTCGCGGTGCGCACGGTGTCGGCCTTGACCTCAATCCGAAACGGGTTGAAGAAGCCAAAGCCAACGCCAAAGTGGCAGGAGTCGAACACCTGACCGAATTCAAACTGGGCAACTTCTACAAGGACGACTTTTCCGACGCCACCGTCGTCATGCTCTACCTGCCCCAGAGCATCAATTACGAACTGCGTCCGATCCTCTGGAAGCAACTCAAGGTCGGTGCCCGCGTCGTTTCCAACGAATCCGACATGGGCCCTGAATGGCCAGCCGAGAAAATCGAACAGGTAGGCACCAAAACGATCTACTACTGGACCATTACCGAAGAACAGAAACGACAAGCGGCACTGATACCGGACAGGACTGATGCCTGACAAACCGGACCATTGTTGTGCTTGTCTTCCACAAACTATCCTGAAAAAACAAAGTTCGTGACAAATACCGCCACACGGTAACCGGTTCATACCGAAACGAAAGTCTGTGCTTGCCCGGGCAAGCACAGACAAAAAACCGCAAACGGTTGCCCTCACTGCGCTTGCACCAGACTTGACATCGCTTCGCCCGCCCAACCGCCGAAAAGAGTATTGACGAGCTGGTCTATCACAAATGGAATCCGGCCAGGCCGTCTGCCCATCACCTTCTCCTTCCCCAAGCCCAATCATTTCTAACACGATGTCGATGGCATCCAGTTCCTCAACCGTTTGCGCGGCATCGATAATGGCTTCAAGCTGCCATTTGAGCCGATACAGCCGCTACAAATTGACGACGATTTCTTTTCGCATCATTTTAAGCTGTTCTTTCGTCATTTCATGAAAGCTATTGCCACATATACAAAATAGCGCGCTTTCACCGGATTCAAGTACCAGCCCTTCACTGTTCCGTTTAGCAACTTCGTCGGCATTGTTCCCGAATCCGGATTATGTCACGCAAGGGGCAATTTTTGTGACTCTGGCAAACAAGTATTCCGTTCGCACATTTTGGCTATTTTTGCTTAATCCAGCGTCTGTTCCGACACGTCGACAATTTAATAATCTCTTGTCTTCGATCATGGCTGCGTTGACGTTGCATCACTGAGGCATTGCTATGTATGCTAACCGGTCAATTAAGGGTTTTTTATTTGTTTTCCGCTCATTATTTCCACATTTTCTAATATCCACATGCAAACCAGTTCCGGTTGGAGAATTTGGGAAAGCTGCAGCCGGTTAAACTCACATCAGATGGCTCGCCGGAAAGATCAATAATGGCTGAAGCGGGCGGATTAAATATACCGCCATACCAGTCTTGATTAAAATATTGAGCCTGGGAAAAACATATATTTATGGTGTCAGAAAACGGTATGTGGAAATTGATAAAGACTTTCCCATATGAACCAATACCCGTTATCGTCCCACTCTGTTCAAGCCAACCATCAGACCATTTCCTGTACCAGTTGCCATTTCCGTCACGGAAACTGTCAATGACATATTCGATATTTTTTCCATTAATGATTTTATCTACTTTTCCAGCCATCTCATTCGCCAAATCAGTCACATCGATCAGAACAGGATTCGTTACCGCATCGAAGGCTTTGATGCAGGGCAGCAATGTAAGAGATGATGGCTGGACAGTTTTGGATTTACCGTAAATCTCGTTGGATTTGTCAGCTGAAAAATTAAAACATACAGTAGAAGATGTTGTCCCTCCATAAGTCGGTGAAACACCTTCAACGGTCGTTAAAAATGCACCTGAGCTTTGATGATTTGTACCGACCATGACATTAGTGATATCACCTTCAATATTCGGCAACCCCGCTGCAGGTGTGCTGCTCCCCTGCGCAAACTGGTCAATCAGATCAGGCAGGTTGAACGTGGTCTCTCCATCCCCTTCACCGAATATCGTCCCGACAGCAGCAAATAAATCCGGATAGGTACCCCTTCTCACAGCCGTACCATCTGCTTTCAGATAACCTGCCGGAGGTATTGCCATCGCAAAATATCCGATGGTTCCAACCGGTACCCCGCTGGACGGCGTAATGCCTTTGGCCGGATTCTGCAAAACCCATCTGTCCAGGGCTTCGTCATATTGCAGCTCCAGCCAGTGTCCCGCTCCGGCGATATCACCTTCCTCAAGGCTCAGGTTATTTCCCTTGATAATGACTTTCTCCCCGATTTCATTCGCCTTGAAAACCGGCGTTTTTATCCGGTTTTTCTCGTTGGCTCTGACATGAACCAGCGTCCCGTTTTTCAGTTCGCTGAGTTCTGGAGAAAACGAAGCGCTCAACACATCACTTGTTCCCTGTACTTCGGCAATCAACAGGGATGAAACAGCACTCAGTGCCGTTTCAAGGTTTTCCTTCAGGATGCTTACCTCCCCATTGTCCAGCATGTCCTTTCCGCTCTTTTCAGCAGTAAATTCCGCGACAGCGGCTGCGATACTGGATGCCTGACGGATCGCCTTGTTCACTTCGACCGATCGGGCCAGGCCCCTTCTAAAACCTTCACGCAAGGCTTGAGACGTTTCGTACTCTGCCTGTCCCAGAACGGCTGCATTGGATGCAACTGCAAAAGGCTTGAATTCATTTTGTGGCATTTTTAATTTCCTTGACTTCATGATTGAACAGATTTTTTTTATC
>CDZQ01049316.1_pt1 | contig 11773 bp, 9 predicted proteins | sample 554831 | NCBI WGS metagenome assembly CDZQ01 (sample SAMEA3182112, study PRJEB8094) | gut metagenome | biome: human; feature: gut; material: Stool; isolation source: human stools | place: Canada | collected 2013-05-06
GGCCAAAGGCCCCCGCCCCTGGGTTGTGGGCGCGGAGCGCCCCCGCCGCCCCCCACGGGCCGCTGGAATTTTTATGGGCCAACCCATCCATCCGCCATCCCTTTCCGCCCTGAATTCCGCCTAACCATGGCGGCTGCATGTATTGACCTATCGGGTCCTGGCTTTGGCTCAGATCCTGCGGCGTTGTTGGTTGTGCCAATGGCTCCTTTTTTTGTTTATGCACGTTTTCTTGCATAAGGTATCCCTTTTCCCTTGGGCCGAAAATACCATTATCTTACTTGAACCAGGTTGCCAATGGGAAAGAATTGTCATAAGTCACAAAAACATGTATTGAAACCCGAATTTTGGTCGACTTTTATCCCCAATTGACCTGGTTTCCCCATGCATAGACGGGATTTGACATATGCAGCCATTCAGGATAAAATATCTACAATAAGAATCAGACGCAATATAAGGGAGTTATTCATATGGAATACAAACGTCGTTTTGGAGACCGAAGCGAGGGCCGGCGTATCCGTTCTGGCAACCCCATCGACCGGATCTCCCCCTATATCATGAAGACACGAAATACGTCTTCTAATTTTTTGCGGGATAGCATCGAGATCACCCCCATGGAACAGTATATCCACGAAAAGCGGCGGGAAGGGCTGGATGATTTTGGGATTCTGCATGTATTTTTAGCGGCCTATGTGCGCACGGTATCCCAAAAACCAGGCATCAACCGCTTTATTGGCGGGCAAAAGGTATTTGCCCGCAAGAACATCCTGGTGATGATCACCGTGAAAAAAGAAATGGCCGCCGATTCTCCGGATACGGTGATCAAGGTGGAATTCCCCGCTACCGCCACGGCGGCGGAAGTGTATTCCATACTCAACGAAGAGATCCAAAAGAATAAGCAGGCGGACAGCAACTTTGACGATACGGCCCGCCTTCTCAACTATATACCAGGGTTATTGATGAAATTCGTGGTGTGGCTATTGAACCTATTGGATTATTTCGGTCTGATTCCGCAAAAATTGTTAGCTGTCAGTCCATTTCATGGTTCATTATATATTACCAGCATGGGCAGCTTGGGGATACCGCCCATTTTCCATCACCTATATGATTTTGGCAACGTACCTGTATTTTGCAGTTTTGGTGCAAAACGTAAGGCTATGGAATTGCAACCGGATGGTTCCGTGGCTGCCCGGAAGTATATCGACTATACCTTTGTCACGGATGAACGCATTTGCGATGGATTTTACTACGCCTCCGCCCTTAAGCTCATTAAGTCCTACTTGCGCTCACCCGCCGCCTTGGATTCCCCGCCGGCGCAGGTGGTGCCGGATATCGATTGATTCGCCCCATAGATGCGGTTGAGCAATTTTTCTACTAAGCTGGGGGAAAGGTGGGTGGCGATATCTGGGTCCAGCAGGGTTTCCCGGGTCTCTTCCCGGATCAGCTCTAAAATGGCCTGGCGCAATTCCGCCGATAGCTGCCATTCCCAGCTGCCGCCTGCCTTGGCTGCACAGCTGCGGCGTACCACCATGGGACTGGGTTCTGCATTTTCCGTTAATCCCAGCAACCAGTCCACGGATACTTCATACAGCATCGCTAACCGGATCAGCGTATATACATCGGGATAGGTTCGGCCGGTTTCCCAGGCCGTTATAGATTGCTGCGTCAGGCCCACCATCTCTCCCAGTTCGCTTTGGGTCAGCCTGTGCTGTTTGCGCAGCTGCTTAATTCGCTTGCCAAATACTTTTTCTGCTACTGCCATCGGTTTTCCGGCTTTCCTCCTCCCTGGCCTCCCTCTCCTACATTCCGCGGCCATTATTCCCTATTAAGCATGATATTGTCTTGGTTATTACTGTATCAACACAAATTGAAATTGTAAAACAAAGTGCAGCCTTTTTTTCTTGACGTACCGTCCATATTTGTGTATTATACTATTATATTTAGTATTATATGTACATTTCCATGATGGGAATCCGACAAGCACACTATCTTATTTTCAAAAGGAGGCCTTTCTATGCCCGACTATCAAGTTCCTTCCCTCGAATCCGCAATCAGCGGTCCGCTAAACTTTGATCCCATCTGTCCCGATGAGAACATAGGTACGGATCGCCGGATCCGCAAAACCCGCCAACGATTACAAGCGGCTTTGCTTTTGCTCATGAAGGAGGAGCCTTTAAGTCAGATCACCATGCGTGAGGTCTGCCGCCGGGCAGATGTGGGGCGTTCCACCCCCTATTCCCATTTCCGGGATGTGGAGGACATTTTGGATCAGCTGGAAGCGACCTTTTTCCAGGCCCTCTCCCAGTTATTGGATGCATATCCCGCCCATGCGGATATGGAAGAAAAGGCCCAGTGGTTCGTCCAGCTGTTCATTTTGGCGCGGCGCCACGGCCTATACCTGGATCTGCTGCTGGCCTGCCATGTGCGGCCGGAATTCCTCGGCCGCTGCACCCAGGTGTGCGATGCCTGCATCGCCCGAAGCCTGGATCTGGCCCCTTCCTCCTGGCGGGTCACCTTCATTTCCGGCGCCCTCTTCGCCCTGGTGCGGCAATGGGTGCTATCCGGCTGCAAGGAAACCCCCGAACAGATGGCCCAGCTTACCGTGGAGCTTTTGCAAACGGTGGCATAGGCAAGCCTTATCCCTTTCCACGGCGGAGCCCCGGGACCCTGGGGCTCCTTTGTGTTGTTTATAGGGTGGGGCTGTGGTATAATTATTATAGATAAGTAGCATCGTTTGGCAGGATAGGCTCTGTCCCATCCTGTTTCCACTGTAGGCGGTCCCCTTGGGCCGCCGGAAAGGAGCACTTTTTTACCATGAAAAAATTCTTGGCCTTTTTGCTGGCGGCCCTCCTGCTGTGCCTGCCCGCCGCTGCCTTTGCCCAATCCACCCCTTCCCTGGAGGAGCTGACCGCCGACTTCGGCTATTCCGTCCAGGTGATCAAGTATGCCCTGGTCACCAAGGAGAAGGGCCTGTACGACTACATCCCCGCCAACAGCGCCCAGGCCGCCAACGGCGTGGACGTTTACTGGGCCGTGCGCCTGGAGGTGCGCCAGCCTTCCCAGGCTGTGCGGGACCATGCGGTGGTGGAAATCCAAACCACTGCCCTAGGCAATGTGCCTACCTCCGTCACCATCCCGGTGGGGGATCTGGATACCGGCGCCTATTATTATTCCTATACCGGCCAGGAGCCCGGTTGCTTCCGGGAGGATGGCTTCTATGCCCATCCCTGGCTGGGCACCCGGCATATTTCTTCCACCCCTGTGCTCTCCGGCCGGTGCCTGGATACGGAAACCGTCCAGGTCTCCGCCCAGGTCGCTGTGGAGATCCCCCTGTCGGATGCTTTCCAGATCGGCCCCTATGACGTTACCATCGCCGATGGCCCCGACGGAGTGGCCCAGCGGATCATCACCTTCCGGGAAACCGCCCAGTCCAACCTGGTGGCCGGTATGTTCCTGCTGGATAACAAGTCCATCGTCACCGATTTTATCGCCTCCAGCGCCGACTATGCCGACGCCTTCCAGGAGGCTGACACCCAGGCCCCTGCCTTTGCTCCCGGCGCAGGAGAATCCCTGCTGGCCTGGTTGGGCGGCGGCGATGCCGCCGGCCTGCAGGATTCCATTGCCAACGGAACTATGTGCATGAGCGATGAAAATATCGCCCAAGCCTTCGGCTTCTCCTTCCAGGACGAGGCTACCATCACCTGGGAGGCCGCCACCAAGCCCCTGTTTACCAGCGGCTGATAATGCGTTCTACTGCACAGAGGGAAGCTGCTGCTTTCCCTCTTTTTTTGTGGTTTTGGTTCGGGTGTGTGTTTTCTCGACGGGGTATCTGGTTCTTTTGCCTCGCCCCAAAAGACTTGCAGGGGCGCGCCGGCGCCCCTCGCAGTTCGCAATGGTCGTTGCGTCGCTAATGGGCGGGCTTGTTGCCTTTGTGGGGTTGTCCGACGGGGTTTCTGGTTCTTTTGCCTCGCCCCAAAAGACTTGCAGGGGCGCGCCGGCGCCCCTGCACAGTTCGCAATGGTCGTTGGGCGTCGCCGCTAAAGCGGCTTCCTTCAACTCCCTTGCTCACTGGGCTTCCGCCTCGCTTTTTCCGCCACTGGCGGCGCTCGGCTCCGCCCCCCCGCCAGGGGCGGCTGCCCCAGGACCCCGCAAAACCTGCCGCAGCTTTCCCCCCGCCTTTTGCTCCCTCTCCTCTGACCCCTCGCGCCCTCCCTGACCCGGCTCCCCCGCCGGCTGCGCTCCCGGCGGCCGTGCGGGCCATTTTTCTTTATCGCCGGCCTTGCTTCCTGCGCTTTCTCCCTTCCGCTCCCCTGGCTCCATCCCCTAACGTAAAAAATGGCCCGCAAAGCCGCTCTTTTCCTTTTCTGCCCAGACGGGCCACCCCCCACGGCCCCTCCTGGGACTTGCGCCGCTGGTTTTGGAGGCGGCCTTCCGCCCCGCCCCGGCCTCCCTGCTCCCCCTGGCCTCCCGCGGGGGGGCGGCGGGACGCTTCGCGTCCCCCAAGCCCGGGCCTCCGGCCCGGGCTTCCGGTTTGGCGGCGGGGGCCTCGGCCCCGCCAGCCAAACGCCGCCCCCCCGGCGCAGCGCCCGTGCAGTCCACTGCCCCCAGGTTTCAGGGCATATTATCGTTCCTTTGTATGCATTTTAGCACATATGCCATACAGATGTCCGTATAGAGCGAATTAAAACTATGTCTACGACTTTGTGCCTCGTTCCAGAAGTGTTCCGACTTCTTACAAAAGTATTTCATACGCTCTTTGCTTTTTGTAACATTTCGTAATAAACTAAGAGCGTGCTAAAGCGAGTGAGCCAAACTTGCAAAACACAAATACTTTTTGAAAGGGACAAAAACAATGAAGAAGATTTTTGCTATCGCTCTCGCGGTGGTCATGGTCCTGAGCATCGCCTCTGTGGCGGCTGCTTTTAACTGGGGCCCCGCTGCCAGCTCCGGAGATTCCTTCGGCTATGGCATCGACGTGATCAAGTTCACCCGTTCCACCGGTGAGATTGGCTCTTCCTACTTCAATGCCGATGACGCCGCTACCGCCGTTAACGGTGCTGACGTATACTTTGCCATCAAGCTGACCGTGCCCGATCTGCTCGCCACCAACGACATCCGGGCCAACGCTGAGGTCAAAATCGACGCCACCGCTATCAGCGGCTTCGACGGCGGCACCTATGACATCAGCGGTCTGAGCAAGGGCACCTACTACTACATGGAAGACGCCCCCGGCCTGGCCGATGGCTTCTACCTCATTGACGCGTTCGTTGCCAACGCTCGTTGGATGAACTTCGTCTCCGAGACCCCCGTGTTTGCCCGGTACTGCCTGGATACCGACACCGCCGAGGTTTATGCGGAAGTTACTTCCGACCGTCCTCTGGGCCGTTGGTTCAACGTTGGCAATTATGACATCGGTAAGGTTACCGTAGGCGGCACCGCTGGAGTCCCCGCCGATGTTACCTTCAACGCGAACACCGTAACAGTTTACAACGCAAGCGATGTTAACAAGCCCACTCAGATCAACTTCACTTTCGGTGGCTTCAACTCTAAAGGGGAGTATAAACTGGTCTACAATCTGGCCGGGATTCCTGTGGAGCATTTGACGGACGTGTATAACGATACGACTGGCAATGCTATTGCTTATCAGATTGCCAAGAAGCTGGGTATTGGCAGCACGGTCACAATCGACGGCGTGAAGTTCTCTGTGAATTACGATGCTGCAAACTATCCTAATATCGTCTACTTCACAGAAGTGGGCGCTCCTGCAGACTATACCACCCAGTTCAACGGCAAAACCCCCATTTTCACCGCTGAGGCCATCGGCACCGCTGGTACCGCCGGCACCACCGTGGTGGAATTCCGTGAGGCCAACCATCCCATTGGCAAGGGCAAGCTGATCGCCGTTATCCCCTTGGGTGGCAGCGACCTCGCTCTGGATGTGCTCGGCAGCAAGGACGAGCTCAAAGCCTACAATGGCGGCGCTCTCAACGCCGAGTATGCCGGTGCGACGTGGGCTGGTACCCAGGCTATTACCAATCTGATGGCTTGGCTGGACGAGGGCAACTCCAAGACCTTCCGCGATGCGGTTGCGGCTCGTGAGGTTTACTTCACCGACAGCAACATGCGGACTGCCTTCGGCTTTGCCAACAAGGTATCCGATTCCATCACCTGGAAGGCCAACAGCACCCCCATCATCCTTGACCCCACCGTGTCCATCCCCAAGACCGGTGACAACGCCAGCGTGATCGGCTTCGCCATGATCATGGTTGCCGTGGTTGCCGCTGCCGTGGCCGTACGGAAGGTCAACGCGTAATTACACGCACCTGTAAGCCGGGGCGGTTCGCCGCCCCGGAAAAACAAACCACATCGGGCTCACGGTTTTAGCATCCTTTCAGAAAAGCTGTTGCAAGTGCAGTTTTTTTCGCAAGGGAAAGCCTCCGGATTCGGGGGCTTTTTCCTTTGCCGGAAAAAAGGCTGGGCCTGCACAAAATAGAACGTTTGTTTCTATATGTACCAAGGGGCGGGGGCAGGCGTTTGCGGGAGGGGGGCGGAACCATATTCCTTCTTAAAAAAAGAAAGAAGGGATGGAAGGGGGGTGCGGCTACAGCCCCTCCGAAAGACCCAGGGCAAGCGCAAAAAAAAGCCGCCCGGCGGGGCGGCAATGGAGCTGGGGAGGTCAACCCAGCAGGGCCATGGAGATGCGGACGTAGATGAGCAGGGAAGCGGCGTCCACGATGGTGGTGATAAAGGGGCTGGCCATGACGGCGGGGTCGAAGCCCAGGCGTTTGGCCAGCATAGGGAGGGCGCAGCCCACGATTTTGGCGAAGAGAACGGTGCAAATCAGGGTACAGCACACCACCGTGGCCACAGGCACGCCCACCCGGTCGAAGAAGAGGAGTTTTGCAAAGTTGCATACAGCCAGGGTAATGCCGCATAAGAGGGCCACGCGGATCTCCTTCCAGAGCACCCTGGGGAGATCGCGGAACTCCACATCCCCCAGGGAGATGCTGCGGACGATGGTAACGGAGCTTTGGCTGCCGGAGTTACCGCCGGTATCCATGAGCATGGGAATAAAGGCGATGAGGGCGGTGGACAGGGCCTGCTCAAAGCGGAGGAGGATCATGCTGGTAAAGGTAGCGGAAACCATGAGCAGGAGCAGCCAAGGGATACGGCTTTTCCAGGTTTCAAAGACCCCGGTGCGCAGATAGGGCTTATCGCTGGGGGTAATGGCGGCCATCTTTTCCATATCCTCGGTGGCTTCATCGGCCATAACGTCGATCACGTCATCGATGGTGATGATGCCCACCAAGCGATTTTCGTTATCCACCACGGGCATGGAAAGCATATCATATTTGGAAAACATCAAGGCGACCTCTTCCTGGTCGTCATGGGTATGGACGCAGATGATGTGGGTGCGCATGATATCCCCAACCACGGTATCCGGGTCCGCCAGGATGAGCTCCCTTAGGCCCACCACCCCATCCAGATGGTGCTCGTTGTCTATCACATAGCAGGTATTGATGGTTTCCTTATCGATGCCGGTTTTGCGGATATTTTCAATGGCCTGGCGCACGGTAAGGCTCTGCTTGAAATAGACGTACTCGTTGGTCATGATGCTGCCAGCCGAGTCCTCGGGATATTGGAGGTACTGGTTGATCAGCTTACGGTTTTCGCCGCTGGAGTTGCGCAGCACGCGCTTGACCACGTTGGCGGGCATCTCCTCCACCAGGTCCACATAGTCGTCCAGATAGAGGTCGTCCAGGATGAAGCGGAGCTCCCGGTCGGTGATGGCGCTGAGGATATGCTCCTGCACGTCCGGCTCCATGTAGGCAAAGGTTTCGGCAGCCAGCTCCTTGGGCAGCAGCCGGAAGAAGAGCAGGGCGCTTTCCCGGTCGCCATCATCGTCCAAGCGGGCAAAGACCTCTGCGATATCCGCATAGTGCATGTTCAAGGCAGCGGCCTTTACCTGGGCATATTTGCGTTCCCGCAGGTACTGAAGAACTTGTTCGATCATAAAAAAACACGTCTCCTTTACAAACGGCGTGCCAAGATCGGGGTACGCCGTTCCCATATGTAATTCAAAGCTTTGTGGCGACTACTGCCACATGGTCCGGCGTCCATGAAGTTCTCCTTTCTCAAAGAATCGGCAAAAATCACCTTGCCATACGTATTTATTGTAACCCGTTTTGCAGCGGGAAAGCAAGCCCCTTGGCCAGGCTTTTGCAAGAAAAAAAGTGGCCGGAGCCACTTTTTTCCAAAGGGGAGGGATCGGGTTATTGGGATATGGGGTCCTGTGCTGCCTGGCGTTTTTCCATCCAGCCCTTGCCCTCCACGATGCGGGTGACCAACATGCCGGCAATGGTATCGCCGCTGGAGTTGATCATGGTAGCAGGGGGGTCCACCAGGAAGCCGATCATGGCGATAATGGGGAAGGCTTCGGGGGGGAAGCCGTAGAGGCTGACGATGAGCATTTCGCCGATGAGGCCGCCGCCAGGGATACCGCTCATGGCCACGCCGGAAAGCACAGCCACGCAGATGGCGGTAAGATAGGTGCCGATGCCGGTGAACTCCATGTTGAAGATGCCGAACAGGAAGGAGATCTTCAAAATGGCGGAAAGCACGGAGCCGTCCATATGCATGGTGGCGCCGATGGGCACCACGATCTCGCTCACATCCCGTTTGACGCCGATTTTTTCGCAAGCCTCCAGGTTTACGGGGATGGTGGCGATGGAGCTGCCGGTGGCAAAGGCCGTGAGAGCGGGAGCGGCGATGTTGGAGAACATGCGCCTTACGCCCAGCTTGCCGCCGGCAAAATAGGCGTACAAGGGGAACATGATAAATAGGTACAGGAAACAAATGGGATAGTAAATGACCATGGCCCGGGCATAGTCTCCCAGGAGCTGGGGTCCGAACTCGCCCACCAGGCTGGCGAAATAGGCGGCCAGGCCGATGGGGGCATAATACATGATGATCTTCACCAGCTTCATCATGATATCGTTCAGGTTAGCGATGACCTTACCCACGGCGCTATCCTGGCCGCCGCACATACTCAGGCCGATGCCGAAGAGGATGGAGAAAATGATCAGGGGCAGCATATTATTCCGGGAAAGGAGGCCGGAGAAATCGTTAACGGTGATGCCGTTTACAATGGCGTCCGCCAATACCACCTCTTCAAAGCCGCCATCCCCAGACATATCCAAGGAAACATTCTGGGCCGGGGGCCAAATATTCACCACGGCGATGATAATGATGCCGGCGATGATGCCGGTGACCACAAACACCAGCAGCATGTTGCCCAGGATCTTACCCAGGCGTTTCAGGTTCACCATGGAGCCCACGGCAGTGACCACGCTGGTGAACACCAGGGGCACCACCACGGTAAACATCAGGTTCAGGAATACCTGGCCAAAGGGTTTGAGGACGGTGGCCTTCTCCCCCATGGCCCAGCCCAGCAGGCAGCCAACAACAATGGAGCCGATGAGCAACAGCGGGAAGCGATAGCTTTTCCAGAGGGATGTTTTTTTGGTTTCCATTCTTCTACGCTCCTTTACAGATGATGATGATAATGGCCCATCCCCCGGCCGTAACCGGCCAAGTGAATGGAATGTTATTATATTTTATCATACCCTTGTAAAAAAAAGTAGTGTAAGAATTGCAAGCCTTATGGCAAACCCTGCTCAATGCCTCCACAAACAAACAGGAAGGCCCCCGCTAGGGCCTTCCCGACCTTTTCCGGCCTATCCCCTGGGGGCGTATGGAAACCTCGCCGCTGCAAAGGTCCTCCCGGCTGCCGTCGGGATACCGCACCCGCAGGCTGCCGTCCGCCAGGATGGCCTCCGCCAGGGCAGGCCGCTGGGATCTCCCCCGCAGCACCAACACCTCCTTGCCAACCACCAAACTCCGTTGCCGGTACTCCTCCAGGATATCCGCATCCAGCGGCCGCTCCAGGCAATCCATCAGCTGGTCGATCAGCAGGGCAGCCATGCGGTTCCGGGGCAGGGGCGGCGCACGGTGGGGACCATACAGGCTCCCGGCAATATCCTTTAGCGCCGGCGGGAACCCCTCCGGCGGCTCCGTATAGTTCACCCCTACCCCTACGATCACATACTCCAGCATCCCGTTTTCCACGCTGGTGGCCGCCTCGGTGAGAATGCCGCAGACTTTTTTCCCTTCCAGATACACGTCGTTGACCCACTTGATCCGGCCTTGCAGCCCGCCCGCCTGCTCCATGGCCCTGCAAACCCCTACGCAAGCCCCCAAGGTCAGCCGTACCCCTTCCTGGGCGGGCAGCTGGGGACGCAGCAGGATGCTCACATAAATGCCCCCCTCCGGGCTCTCAAACCGGCGGCCCATCCGGCCCCGGCCCGCGGTCTGCTTATGGCTGAGCACAACCGTGCCATGGGGCGCCCCTTGCTGGGCCAGCTGCTTGGCCACGTTGTTGGTGGAATCCACCGCCCCTGGGGTCACCAACGCCACCTGGGCCTTCATGTAGGGCAGCACGGTTTCCCGGCACAGCACCCCGCTGTCCGCCGCCAGCATATATCCCCGGTTGGTGGCGCCTTGGATGCGATGCCCATCCTGCCTGAGCTGCTCCATGGCCTTCCATACCGCCGTGCGGGATACCCCCGCCGCCTGGGCCAACGTCTGGCCGGAAACAACCGTCCCCCGGTTTTCCTCCAATATGGCAAGGACCCGCGCCTTGGTGTTCATCTTGTCAACATCTCCTCCACATGGGGCCGCAGCCGGCCGCTAAGCCATGCCGCAGCTAAGATCTTCAGCCCATCCCCCGGCAGGAATGGCAACACACAGTAGGTCAAGCTAAGCCACAATCCCATGCCGGTCACCTGCATGAACCAGGCCGTGCCAAACAGATAGCAGGCCAATGTGCCCGCCACCATGGCCAGGCAGGTTCGCCAATAGCCCGTTCCCTTCCCGGCCAGCAGCCCGGTCAAAAAGGCTGCCAGCACATATCCTATTATATACCCGCCGGTCTTTCCAAACAACGTCCCCGGCCCTGCGCCAAAGGAGGCGAATACCGGCACGCCCAGCAAGCCCACCAGAACGTATACCCCAATGGCTGCCGCTCCCAGCTTTGGCCCCAGCAGCGCCCCGCCCAAAAGCGCCGCAAACAACGCCAGGTTGATGGGCACCATGGGCAACGGAATGGACAGCTGGGAGCAAACCCCCATCAGCGCCGCAAACAACGCGCAAAGCATCAGGCTACGAGTGGAGAACCGCATACTATATTGTAAACCTCATTTCATAATATTGGTTGTTAATTAGTATAGCGGATCTTACTCCCCTTGGCAAGGGGGGATGGGCTGTTCTATAGCTGCCCTGCGCGGACGGCGGCCCTACGCGGGCGGCGATAGTCGCGCACCAGCGGGCGCGGGCGGCCTGAGGCCGTAGCCCGCGGCGAGGCGGGCTGTTCCGCCCGGGCCCGTAACGCGTGGGCCCGGGCTTTGCCCACGGAGTGAACCGGCGTCTTGCCCTTTTCTGACAGCGTTTCGCGTGCCATGCCCCTGGGAAACAGGCTCGCGGCCGCTACCACCTTTTCCCGGGTGGGGCGGAGCGGGGCTGGAGTTTGCGCTGCCTTTTTGGCGTTGGCGGAAAACCCGGCGGGGGGGCGGCGGCTGGACGCGAAGCGTCCTGAAATAGCGAGCCCGGGGCCTTTAGCCCCGGGCTCGCTACAGGCTGTCGAAAAAGTGGCTTGCGCCACTTTTTCGAGGTTTTCATAGCTCCCTTGCGCCTACGGCGCGGCCAGGGAGCTATGCAG
>CDZQ01017016.1_pt1 | contig 11764 bp, 15 predicted proteins | sample 554831 | NCBI WGS metagenome assembly CDZQ01 (sample SAMEA3182112, study PRJEB8094) | gut metagenome | biome: human; feature: gut; material: Stool; isolation source: human stools | place: Canada | collected 2013-05-06
ACAGATGGAATATTCAATTTTAAAACCAAGCCGATACTAAACTTCCAAATATCCGGATTTTTTATGCAAACATACTATATGAAAACCCAAAAGTATATCATTCTTAATGTGTTCCATGCCATAGAGATAACGGAACGCTCCGCAAAAAATATTGGCATAGTCAGTCTTACTAACTATGCCAATGTTTTTTCAAAAAATAAAAATCTGCTTAAGACACTTTACGTCGTTTCTCTTTTTATTCTGTTTTCTGTTTTAACATTTCTTCTGCAGCCGACAACACGGAAGGCGTAATATGTATCCCACCCAAAATCCGCGCTAATTCCTGAATGCGCTGGGCATGATTTAATAAAACAACCTCAGTATATGTTCGGTGTTCATCATGATTTTTTCGAATCAGGTAATGCCGATCTGCGTAACAAGCGATTTGCGCCAAATGTGTAATTGCAATGACTTGACACACTTGCGCCATCTGACCTAGTTTGATGCCGATCTTCTGAGCAGCTCTTCCGCTGACTCCCGTATCGATCTCATCAAAAATCAATGTCTCAGTATGATCCGTATCTGCCAAAACATTTTGAATACTCAACATAATACGAGACAATTCTCCACCGGAAGCAATTTCAGATAACGGTTTTAACGCCTCTCCAAGGTTTGGACTCAACAAAAATTCTACTTGATCCACACCATCATTTTTCGGATCGCATGAGCGAATCGAAACATGGAATCGGACATTCGGCATTTCTAAAAAAGCCAAGTTGTCTACGATCTTTTTCTGTAAAATCTCAGCCGCTTCTTGCCGAGAACGAGTCAGCCTGTCGGCTTTTTGTTGCAATTGTTCCAATGCGGCATCTTGCTCTTTAACTAAAGCTTGAATCTGCTCGTCCGCGTGCTGAATCGAATTCAACTCTTTTTGTGCCTGCTGCAAATATGTCTGAATTTGTTCAAAGGTATCGCCGTATTTTCGTTTTAAAGAACGGATTAAATCCAACCGCTCTTCGATTTCATCCAATTCCCGATCATCGTATTCAAACCGATCATACTTGTCGGCAATTTCTTCTGTCACATCTTTTAAATTTTCGTACGCATCAACAAACTGATGATACAAACTTCCAAACTCAGCTGAACATTCTGATAATTCCGCAAAGAAACGATCTGCACGAGCTAAAATATCATAAGCACTACCCTCGGAAGTTTGCAGTAACTGATGTAGCGCGCCTAAATTTTCCGTTATTTTTTCTGCATTGGCTAAGATCTTTTTCCGCTGTCGGAGCTGTTCTTCTTCTCCTTCGCTTAATTCTGCCTGTTCAATCTCTGCAACCTGATACGTGAGTAAGTCAATCCGCGCGGATCGTTCCCTTTCGTCAACATCCAGCATCCGAATTTGTTTTTCCAATGCCACACAATGTCGATAACATTCTCGATACTCTTGTAAAACAGCTTCATTATGAGCAAAGGCATCTAAATATTTAATGTGAGACGATGCGTTTAACAACGCTTGATTGTCATGCTGTCCATGAATATGGATCAGTTCTTTGCCAATATTTTTTAAAACCGTGACCGAAACAGGACGCCCATTGATTCTAGCAGAACTTTTCCCATCTACCGTAATCTCCCGCTGGATCAATAACTGGCCGTCTTCTTCTAATTCAAACCCAAACTGCTCAGAAAGCTGCTGATAATAACCAGGATCGTCCGAAAAGAAACAGGCGCTTACATACGCTTTTGCGCACCCACTTCGAATCAAATCCTTATTAGCCCGACCACCTAACAATAAGTTGATGCTATCGATGATGATAGACTTCCCGGCTCCGGTTTCTCCGGTCAAAGCGCAAAACCCCTGATCAAAATCAATATCTACACGCTCAATAACCGCAATATTTTCGATATGAAGCTGTGTTAGCATTGCATATCCCTTTCTTTATTGTTGTAAAATCGTATGGATTTCATCGGCCAATTCTTTTGCAATAACGTCCGAATCCGTGGCCAAAAAAATTGTATCGTCTCCGGCGATAGACCCGACAATGCTTCCTTTATTTAATGAATCAATAGCCGCACAAGCTCCTTGTGCCATACCCGCATAACATTTTACAATAACCAGACTGCTGGCGGGATGTACACTGATAATACTATCTTTCATAATCCCGCGAGATTTCAAATTGATTGCGTGCGTAGCTCCGGACGCTTTTTCGCGCGGTTCATACTTATACACATTATCCTTGGTCAAAACTTTAACCAAATGCAATTCTTTAATATCGCGCGAAACAGTGGCCTGGGTTGTTTTGAACCCTGCCGCATTCAGATATAATGTTAGTTCGTCCTGAGTTTCAATATCATTATCCCGGACAAGTTCTAATATCTTTGCATGACGTTTATTTTTTACTTTCATACAGATACTCCCGCCAAATCACTTTAGTTTTTTTGCCAATATATCATAAAATGAAACATCTTTAAATTTAATTAACTTTGTAGTGCGCTCGGATTTTTTGATATGTATCACATCAGTCTCCTGCAATTTATGGTTGACGCTTCCGTCTACCGTTAAATAAGGAACCGCACCGACATTGTTGAGCCGAACCGTTAAATCGGCAGAAGAATGGAATAAAATCGGTTTTGTCGTCAATGAATACGCGCAGATCGGCGTTGATAAAATCGTTTTCAACAACGGATCAACAACCGGACCTCCCGCCGCAACAGAATAGGCTGTAGAGCCGGTAGGCGTTGAAAAGATTACTCCATCCGCACAATACTCCGTGATAAACTCATTTTTATTATAAATCGTAATATCAATCATACGGGAAATAGCTCCGTGAGAAATCACCGCATCATTCAAGGCATCCACTCGATAGCAAGCTTCGCCATCTCGTTCAATATAAACCTGAAGCATCATCCGCTGCTCGATAATATAATCCCCCGAAAGCAATCGGTCTAACAACCCTAATTCATGCGGCTCGATCTCCGCCATGAATCCAACTCGTCCCATATTGATTCCGAGAATCGGCTTGTCTAACGCCGAGGCCAACTGCGCCGCTTTTAGAATCGTACCGTCTCCCCCGACAGTTAAAATTACATCTGCACGTTCAAATGCTTCTTCTGTCGAACAAACGTCCACCGAAGAACAAAAAGTATGCAATGCCGCAACATCTGTACAAATTCCCATTTTTAATTCATCCAGTTTGCGGATCAGTTTTTCCGTAACTTCGTAATCACGATCCTTTTGTTCATTACAAACAATGGCAACATTCACAGATCTTCATTCTCCCTTATCTTTTTGATGCGCCTGCTCCACCACAGCAACGATATCCGGCACAAAATGCCGATTTTCTGTGCTCAAATATAACAAAAATTCGATATTCCCATCGCCGCCTCGCACGGGAGACGCACATAGTCCATTGATATAAAAATAATCGGATGCAAACAACAACAAATCACGAATCACAGATAGATGTTGTTTTTTATCCCGTACAATACCATTCTTCAGCCGACCAGGGCCCACTTCAAACTGCGGTTTTATCAGCGCCACCACTTGACACGATGTTCCGACCAATTTTCGCACAGCAGGCAGAATCTTTTTTAATGAAACAAAAGATACGTCAATGACTACAATATCAGGCGTTCTTATTTGCCCTGCCGACACCTCCGTGATATTGGTCCGTTCCATGTTGGTGACTTTCTCATTATTTCGAAGACTTTCATCTAACTGGTCATGCCCAACATCCACCGCATAAACATGTTCAGCTCCATGCTGCAACGCACAATCGGTAAATCCGCCCGTAGATGCGCCGACATCCAAAACAACTTTTTGCTTTAAATCTATCCCAAAAACTTCGATTGCTCGCGCCAATTTATATCCACCGCGCCCCACATAAGGCAACGAAGAAATCAGGTTGACCTGATCCGTCTCTTTTACAGAAAAACTTGGTTTTATGACCACTTTTCCATTCACAAAGACGGCCCTGTTTTTAATCAACTGTGCCGATTTTTCTCGACTTTGTACAAGCCCGTTTTGACACAGCCAAACATCCAATCTCAAGGAGAATACCTCTTTTACTTTTCTCGTTTAAATACGGCAATCATTTTAGACGAAAAATGGACAATCGAATTGCTGTGTTTTACTGCTGCATTTTTTCCTAACGCCTTCGCAAAAATCAAAACCCCGGAAGACAGCGCCGCCACAACAATATTGGTCCAAAAACTATTCCATGTAAAAATATCGACCAGACAATTGGCGATCACCACACACATCGAACCGCTCAAAATTCCGCAAATATCGCCGATAACATCACTGCAAAAATTAGAAACGGTATCGGCATTGGAAATCAACATCAGCGCGGTCTTAGCGCCTTTTACTTTTTTCGTCGCCATCGAGTGGAACTGCTTTTCGGTCGCTGCCGTCACGCTGGTTCCGATTACGTCAAAAGCAACGTTCAAAAAAATAAAAATAAATAAAACAAAAATGGCTATCCATATATTTACATTTTCGGTCGCAGATTCCGACGCAAAAGAGAGCACACCGGAAATCACAACAGAAATTGCAAATATGCGAAAAGCCCAATTAAAATTAAATGTTCCTTGTTTTTTTGATTTTGTTTTTCCTGCCTTTTTCTGAGGGTCAGGCTCCTTTTGTTTAGGGTGATCCATATCTATAAGTTCTCCAAATAAAAATCAAACGATGATAACGTTCAAGGTTAATCTTACGTCTTAGGTCAAGTAGGTTTCCCCGTAGCTTACTTGTTGTCGCCATCCAAGCGGTTTCCCTTAAAAAACTACGAAAACTATGTCGCCATAATTCTGACTTGACTGCCACTGAGTACGTACTGCAATCCCTTCAACGCAAACAGTCTAGGAGATTTCCCCAACAATATCCAACAGTTCTTAGTCTCTTTTGCAAACACCGTTTCTCAACGCAATAAGAACCGCCCTATGGCCATAGGACCGCTCTCTGAACAAAGTCCGCGGCATTCACTCAAGACAGGCTACACTGCACACAGCGCTGTCCCGTTTTTTTGCGAAAAGCCTCTCAAAGAAGCAGGAACAACACCGCATTGCAGGTTTCACCCCAATCCGTAGCGCGCAATAACACCACATAATTGGGTCTCCATGGATGGAGGAACAAGACCATATGCCATTATGGCTGCCCGACATCCTACCTTCCAGCACCCACCCCAAACTGGGCGTAAGAAGCAAGCACAAGAAGTTTCATCGATATGCCCTTCGGTGGATTTTTAGCCCCACCCTGGTAACTGCAGATACTGACTAGAATACTGCATCATCGTGTTTTATAGTATAACACATTTTTAAAAAAAATTCAAGTGGTGCAAAAATATTTCTATACGTGTACAATCAGCCAATCAAGCTTGTTTGTCGTTTTCCGTCAACACGCAGAGAGATTATATCATAAATATCACGTAATAGATTGTCGAAACTACAATGCCTAAAACCGTTCCTGCAAACGTTTGCAATTTGGTATGCCCAAGGAATTCTTTTAATTTGCGATCACTGTCTTCTCGATTATCCGCTTTGATTTCTGCAATAATCTGATTGATCAATTTGGCCTGTTGTCCTGACTCGTACCGAACTCCGCAAGAATCATAAATTACCACAAACGCCACCATAAGCGCTAAGGCAAATTCTACCGTATTCAGACCTCTTGTCAAACCAACAATGGTTGCCATAGATGCCACTAAGGCACTGTGTGAACTCGGCATTCCGCCCGCGCCCAGATATCGAGACAAATCAAACTTTTTATTTTTAACCCATTCCAGTGTTCCCTTGATCAGCTGTGCAATAAGCCAAGCAATAAACGCACAAATCAACCACTGATTGGAAAACAAATCATTGACCAAATCCATTTCAATACACCTCTAATATTTAATACATTCTGCCACACAGTACATCTGCAAATGTACTTAAAAATTCCCTATTTGCAAACACAGAAAGACTTTCTTTTGCCTCTTTGGTAAGCCGTTCGACCTCGTTTTGAGCACGCTCTATACCAAGCAGATCAACAAATGTGATTTTTTTTGCTAATTTATCTTTTCCCACACTTTTACCCATATGCTGTTGATCGCCAATCACATCTAAAATATCATCCCGGATTTGAAACGCTAATCCAATCGCTTTTGCATACTGACAAAGACTTTCTGATTGTTGAACAGTCGCATTGGCAGCAATTGCGCCTAACTCCACGGCAGCCTCCAACATCGCACTGGTTTTCAACCGATGGATACGCATTAAATAGTCCAAATCAACTTTAGGATTATCTGCCACATTTCCGATATCCAATACCTGTCCGGAAACAATACCGTTTGTTCCGGATGCGGATGCCAGCACTTTGATTCCGTCCAGAACCTGTCGATCTGTTAGCCCAAACTCCTGTTGCGTATCCGAAACCGTTTCAAAGGCCCGTGCATATAATCCCATTCCGGCCATCAAGGCAATATCTTCACCAAAAACCACATGATTAGTTGGTTTGCCACGCCGCAATGTATCATTATCCATGCAAGGCAAATCATCGTAAATCAGCGAATAAGTATGAATCATTTCCAATGCCCCGGCAAGCCCCAGTGCTTTCTTTGGATCGCTGCCGAGCATCTCACAGACAGAAACCGATAAAACCGGACGTATTCTTTTTCCTCCGGCCATAATACTGTAACGCATGGATTGCTCCAACACTTCATCGGACTCCGGGAAACACCGCTCTAAAAAATCATTGATCAGACATTGATAATCATGAAGTTGCTGTTTAAAAAGACTCATGTTCAAAATCCTGTTCTCCGTTTTCGGTCAATACTTTAATCTTCCCCTGATATTCTTCTAACAATTGATAACAATAAGTACTTAACTTCACACTTTCCTCAAACAACGCCATGCTTTCCTCTAAACCACGGCCGGAATCCTGAAGTAATTGCGCAATCTCTTCCAACCGAGAAACTGCTTGTTCATAGGACATCTTTTTTTGTGCTTTCTGCGACACAGTTCACCACTCCATCCTTTAGTTTGAGTTCAAACGGATCCCCCGGCCGAAATTGTTCAACGCTCCCGACAACACATCCGTCCTTTATCGCAACGCTAAATCCTCTGGATAAAATCGATAATGGATTCAGACCATTTATATGATTTACAAGACCTTCTAACCGTGTTCGTTCCGTTCCTAAACCGGCTCGAACGGCATCTGCGATCCGAGTTGTCAAATAATCCAAGCGCTCCACCTGGATATTCAACAATTCCGAAAACCGAATCCGACTTCGGATCTGCTCCACTTGACTTTTTCCATTTTGTAATTGATATTCCACTGTCGATAAGCAAAACTGAGATAATTGATCTAACTTAACTCGTAAATCCCGCTTATCAGGCGTAATCAACTCGGCGGCCGCAGACGGAGTTGCCGCACGTAAATCCGCAACAAAATCTAAAATCGTATAGTCTACCTCATGCCCCACAGCGCTGACAACCGGGATATCAGACCGATAAACCGTACGTGCCAATTCCTCATCATTAAACCCGGCAAGATCTTCGTACGAACCACCACCCCGAGCCACAACAATTACATCCACATTGCACTGCTCATTAAAAAAGTCAATGGCTTTTATGACGCTTGCTGCACATTCCGTCCCCTGTACCAAACAGGGATAAATCAGAATGTCCGCCACCGGATATCTACGTGCAATAATACTGCACAAATCATGCACAGCCGCTCCGGTTCGAGAAGTTGCCAGTCCGATTTTCTGCGGATATCTGGGCAGATTTTTTTTATGCTGTGCGTCAAACAATCCTTCTTTTTCCAATTTCTCTTTTAATTGCAAAAAGCGCAGATATTCGCCGCCGACTCCCACCGGAGTCATTTGCTCGGCATACAATTGGTACTGTCCGTCTTTTTCATATAAAGTAACTCGTCCGGACAAATAAACTTCCAACCCATCTCGAGGTTCGAACCGAACCTGCGAGATATACGATTGAAACATCACAACACGGACTGCCGCATCCGCATCTTTCAGCGTAAAATAGGCATGTCCGCTCTTTACATTTCTGTTATAATTGGAAATTTCACCACGCACTACCAATTGCTTTAAATTCCGATCCCCGTCTAAAACAGACTTAACATACATGTTTAACTGACGAACCGTCAGCGCACGTAAAACAGGCATTTTATCTCCTCTTTATATCTTTCCATGATATTTTAAACCAGCCAGATAAGCAACGCCGGCAGCATTATCACAAGACAGGTCCGGCTCTGCAAAAAAAGCATCATATCGAAAAGATAACAGATCCCGCAGCCAAAGATTCGACATCACGCCGCCCACAAACAAACAGGGCCGCGCCCCCAAATCATGAATCACTGCGTCTACCATTTCGCAGATTGCCGAAGCAACAACGCTAAAAATGTACTGTGCAATCTTCTGCGGCGATTCTCCTGCGGCATACAAATCCTTTGCCTTATTTTCAAACCCGGAAAGGCAACAGTCCCGTCCCTTCATACAAACTTTGACATTCTGTTTACTTTCCCACGTTCCGGCTAACTGCTCCAATGCACGCCCACACGGAAACGCAAGCCCAAGCAGAACTCCCACCCGGTCAATCAATTGTCCAGCCGTGATATCCAACGTTTTGGAGCAAATCTTAATTTCATCCAACCCGTTGACTGAAAGCATTTCCATAGTTCCGCCCGATATATGAAAAGCATAAAACGGCTGAGAAAACAAGTCTAAATTTCCGCAGCTCAAAATCCCGGCTGCAATATGCCCTTGCTGATGCGAAAAAGAAAAACGGGGAACATCCAATGCCTTTGCAAGAACCTGTGCAGTACTCTGACCGACTAAAAAACAAGGCATATACGACCCGGGCTCGCTGCGAGGCTTGTCCGAATATCCTATTCCTGCAATATTTTTAATATCTAACGCACCAAGAACCTCAGAAATTTGCTTGGTATGAAAAAAAACCGCATCACTCTGGCGCAGCCCACGCTCACCCTGCCCAACAGGCAAAAGTTTTCTGCTGTTCTGCAAGGGGCCATCCCCGACAATCGCAGCAGATGTTGTGTAGTTACTGGTATCAATCCCTAAAAAGTTACTGAAGCTCTTCATTTTTTACAAATCCGCCCAGCACACCGTTGATATATTTTGCAGATTCCTCGCTGTCGTACTTTTTCACCAGTTCCACGGCTTCATTGATCGCCACAGCCGTTCCGACATCTTGTCCATGCAAAATTTCATAAATGGCCAGACGCAACGCACAAAGAGCAACCTTAGACAATCTGGATGCTTTCCATTTGGTACTGTATTGATTGATTTTTTGATCCAATGTATCTTTCTCCTGCAAAACGCCCGAAAAAGTTTGCACAACATACGGATCCGGCTCCGACGGCTCTTCCTCTTCTGTTCTGTTCAAGAAATGTTCTGCTTCTTCCTTTGAATGAAATTCCGCCTCAAATAAAAGCAAAAAAACAGCCTCTCTTTTTTCCGATCTCGTTCCCGACATATTAACCCTCTTTTTCTCTGTTTCCTCTTTTTGGTATTTCCTTATAACACAACAATTGGATATGGCATCGCCATATCCAATTGCATAGGTCATTCTTCTGCCGGAACCGGTTCTGAGGCGGAGGCTACAAGAGATACAACAAACACATTGATTTTATTCACTTTTAACCCTGTCATACTCTGAACGGCCTCTCGAACATTCCGCTGAACCTTTACCGCCACATCCTGAATATTCACATCAGGTTCTACCGCAATATTCAGTGTAAAGTCCATTCCGTCTTCCGTGGTCGCGATAGAAACGCCTTTCGCCGCCGATTTAAAATTGGCGATCATGGATTTCGCACTCGGAATCCCCCTGGAAACCAATTTCGCAACGCCGTCGATTTCACACGCCGCCGTATTGGCAATACTGGCGATGACATCTTCGGATATCTTGATCATTCCAGAATTATTAAATTCTTCGTTCACGCTCTGCCCCTCCCGCTACAAATTATTTCAAAAATATAAAATACATCTTAATCGATAGATATATTATACCACATATTTTTCGATTTGTCACTATTCAACTTCAATAATTTTGATAACATTTGCATTCAAGTTGGTTTCTGCCGCAACAATATCCAAAATCTGAGCGGCCTGCTCGGAGGTCAGCCCATCTGTTTGAACCATGACACTGGCATTATCTTCGCCAATATAAACAATACATTCTTCAAACCCCTTTGCCTTGATTTGATTTTCTGCTGCGGTTTCTTTTTCAGAACGAACCGCATATTCATTGATATTTTCAGAAGCCTCCAAACGGGCTTCGCTGTCTGCATTTTCATTCTCAATTACACTGCGGAACACGCTGATCGCCTCATCCCTGGACTGCTTGCGAGTATACCGGGCCTGATCAAAATACGAGTCATCCTCTGAAGTTTTTACATAAACTTCCTCCCCAAGCACTTTTCCGTCTGTTTCCGGCTTCTCTTCCGTTTTTGTAAATTGAGCACTCAATAAAACCGCCACACAAATGATCATTCCCATAATAGGAATAACCATCCAATTCTTGCCAAAATGCACTTTCCCTCTCCAACCCCAAAGCACTTGTTTTAGTTTTTCTGTGTTCACCTTTTTCATCAAAACTCCTCACTTTCTTTTACTGATACTAACCGCAGCGCCATCTACGCCAAGTGTTTTTTTCACTACTTCTAATACCGTATTTTTTATCTGGCTACTGTCGCCGCCTTCACACACAACGGCAACACCTGCAATACGCGGTGGAATTTCACGAATCACAACCGGTTTTTCCGATTTGCCGTCTGTGACTGTTTTATAAGTACTGTCTGTTCCATAACTGTTTGTTTCAGATTCCGTTGCATAAATATACTCCGTCCCAGATTCCAAAGCAATCATCACTTCGCATTGTCCTACCCCCTCTATTTTTTCCAACAATTGTTTTAGTTTTTGCTCATTTTCCTGTATAAAAAGTTCATCCGCAGTGGATTCGTCCTGCTGAACTGTCGTCTCAGATGAATCGGATTGGGTCAAACCCGACCCGACAGCCAGCAAAAGCGCAACGCAAACGGCGGCTATTATTATCATAAGATAATTCTTTTTAAAAAATGACAGCAATCCGGAACCTTTTTGTTTTTTCTCATCACTCATCATAATCAATACAGTCCATTCCGCAGGTTTGTTTTAACGTTTCCAAAAAATCTTCGTCATGAATATCCGTTTGAATCAAAACAGCATCGATATATATCGTACCATCCTCAAAGTGGCTTTGAATAGAAATGTCTTCCGGGTAAACATTTTTTTCAGCATAAAACAAGCTTTCTATTTGTGATTTTATGGATATTTCAATGTTCTGTTTATAATATTGTTCAAAATCAGCAACGGATGAAGCCGTTTCTTCGTCGGGAAAATCCTCGGCAGATATTTGATCCGGCAATGTCAAGAAGGCTCCGATAACACCAATTGCGACAAACAATGAAATCGCAAATACGACACTTTTCCCAAGACTGCTTTTCGGAACTACTAATTTTAATAAACTTCCGCCGATCACAACCAGAATCAACGTTTTTATAAAATCCGACATTTTATCCTCCGATCCTTGTAATCAGGGTTATTGCAATAATCAAAATGACCGATAAACCAATCGTCATACTCAACATCATCGAAAAGGCATCCCGAATGACCTCAAAAAAAGATAATAAGTTTTTATTATCAAAAAAAGAACAAAACATTTTTGCAATACTCAATAAAATATAATTTACAAGAATTTCTATAACCGGACCGGAAACCGTAAA
>CDZQ01037017.1_pt1 | contig 11761 bp, 11 predicted proteins | sample 554831 | NCBI WGS metagenome assembly CDZQ01 (sample SAMEA3182112, study PRJEB8094) | gut metagenome | biome: human; feature: gut; material: Stool; isolation source: human stools | place: Canada | collected 2013-05-06
GTACACTTCAAGTCTAACGCCGTCCGGTTTCCGGGCGGCGTTTCCGTCCCTTCTCCCGGCTCTCCTATTCTGCATCGCTCTGGTTGTGGACATGCGAAGCATGGACAACAGCCCCCCGATAGCCGGTATGCATTATGTAAACCTCCGTGTTCCGTGTATGTGGCTCCCGGCTTTGACCAGATACCCCACCACTTTGTATTCAGATGCCCCCCCCGGGCCAGACTATAGAAAGAAGGTGCTACCATGAAGAAAGCAAGGAAGTATCGGCGTATGAATTGGACAGACCGATTGAAGATAGAAGCCCTGTATAATGCTGGGCATAGCTACCGCTTCATTTCCCGTGAATTGGGCTTTACTCCCGCCGCTATCCATACAGAGGTAAAGCACGGCCTGTATGACCACCTGGACGGTAGTACCTGGCTTTACATACGGAAATACTCCGCAACCATAGCACAGGACTATGCAGACCAACAGGTCACCTCCAAGGGTGTCCCTATCAAGCTGGGCAAGCACTATGACTATGCCGCTCATGTTGCTGTAGAGGTGCAAGCGGGTAAGTCTCCTGATATAATTGTGAACGAGTTAAAAAAACAGGGCAGGTGGACTGTCTCCACTTCTACTCTGTATCGTTATATTGAGAATGGCTATATTCCCGGTGTGACTTCTGTAGATCTCTTGGAGAAGCCAAAGCGCAAACCACGTAGAAAGTCCGTACAACCCGCCTCCCGGCCTCCCAAGGGGATTAGCATAGAGCGCCGCCCCCAAGAGATAGACAGCCGCCACACCTTCGGGCATTGGGAAATGGATACCGTCATAGGTAAGACCAAGGGCAAGAAGCAAGCGGTCTTAGTTCTCACAGAGCGAAAAACCCGCTATGAGATAATTTTTAAGCTGTGGGACAAATCGACCAAGTCTGTGATTCGTGCCCTTGACTATACACTTTCAAAATATCCGCACGGCATATTCAAAACCATCACCGTTGACAATGGCTCAGAGTTCCAGGATTGCTATAGGATGGAGCATGATAAGCACGGGAATAAACGCTTGCAAGTCTACTACTGTCACCCATATTCCAGTAGTGAAAGGGGCAGTAACGAGAGGGCAAACCGCATCATTCGCCGCTTCTTCCCTAAAGGTCATTCCTTTGTAAAGTACACTTCAAAAGACTGCCAGAATGTAGCGGATTGGATGAACAACTACCCCAGGAAAATCCTGGACTATTCTACCCCCGCTCAATTATTCCAGGCAGAGTTAGAAAAATTTTTTGAATAAAGTGTTAAAATGGACTTGACAATTTACAAAAAGTCTCTGTTGTTGAAGCCAATAATTTTACTTTGAAGTGTAAATGGTTTTATTAAACCTCTCTGATCCGTAAAGTTATGGGCATTTTGTCAAGTGTTCCCTTATGAAGATAAGGTATGCAGCTTATATAAGCGCATCTACACTGTAATTGCGTGGATACGCTTTCTAGTTATTTTGAAAAGAGTTTTTATGAAACCGAATACCCACGCTTATCTACAACAGGAACAATAAAAATGTCTCCACCGATAGACAAACCGGCCATTCCTTGACGATGGACGGGCCTGGGCGCAAAAAATTCTGCCCACTCCCATCGGATGGGCAGAATTTTATTACATTCCGGGGCGGTACGGCCCTTACGCCGCCGCCTCGCCGGTTGCGTTTTCCCGGAACAGCAAAGATACGCACCAGAGTCCTGCGATCCCCACGATCGTATAGATAATGCGGGACAATACGGCCATCTGGCCGCCGCAGATGAAGGCCACCAGGTCGAAGCCAAAAAGCCCCACAGACCCCCAGTTCAGCGCGCCGATAATCACCAGCACCAACGCGATCCGATCCCAAATCACAGTCGTTACCTCCCTTCCGTTTGCAAGCCGCACAGTATCCGGCTTCACCGCCTAGTCTCCCCAGACATTTTTCGCTTATACATCTCTTCTTACAAAATTATTTTTTGCGCAGTTGACAAAGAATTTGCCTGATTCTGACTTTTCCGTTGAAAAAGGCTGCGAACCTCTGTATAATACGGGTAGACAGCATAAGGAGGCTTAGACTGTGAAATACCTACTGGTCATCGGAGACGGCATGGCCGACAACCCTGTCCCGGAGTTAAACGGCAGAACGCCGCTTCAAACCGCCTCCATCCCAAGCATCGACCGCATGGCTGCCAAGGGCATCGTGGGGCGGGCCGTCAATTGTCCGAAGCCCCTGCCTGCCGGCAGCGAGACCGCCATTCTCTCCATTTTTGGCTGCGACCCCCGGCGCTACTTTACCGGGCGCTCCCCCATGGAGGCCGCCGCCGCAGGGATTGCCCTGGCGCCGGGGGACGCGGCTTTCCGCTGCAATCTTGTATCGCTGGAGGACGGGAACCTGCCTCTGGAGGAGCGAAAAATTTTGTCCCACAGCGCCGGGTCCATTGAGGGAGACGCGGCCCTGGCCGCCGTGGGCATCCTGCTGGATAACCCCGCCTTCACCAAGGCTCTGGAGGAAGCGCGGCTGGAAATTCATCCCTTCCCCGCTTTCCGGCAGCTGGCCATACAGCACAAAAGCGACTTAACTGGTATTCGCTTTACGCCGCCCCACGACCATCTTGGGCAAAGGGCCGGCCCTCTGCTTCCAGCCGGAAATGAGCGGGCGGCGGTATTTACCGACCTGATGCGCCTGGCCACCGAAATTCTGGACCACCATCCAATTACGGAGCGGCGGCGGGCGGCGGGAAAGCTGCCTGCCAACGGCATTTGGTTCTGGGCGGAGGGCACCGCCCCCTCCCTGCCCAGCTTCCGCAGCCAATATGGGCTGGATGGCGCCGTTGTCAGCGCCGTGCCCCTCTGCCACGGCATCGGAATCCTGCGGGGACTGGAGATGGTGGAGGTCCCCGGCGCCACCGGGGAACTGGACACCAACTTCACCGGCAAGCTGGAGGCCACCTGGGAGAAGCTGGGGCAATATGACTTTGTCTGCCTGCACCTGGAGGCTCCGGACGAGTGTACCCACAACGGCGACCTGGCCGGCAAAATTCAGGCTATCGATTGGCTGGACAGCCGCCTGGTGGCCCCCCTTCTGACCCGGCTGGAGCGAACTGGTCTGGATCACCGTGTGCTGCTGCTCAGCGACCACAAAACGCTTACCGCCACCCGTGGCCACGACGGCGACCCGGTACCCTTCCTGCTCTACGACAGCCGCGTGGACACCGGACGGGGTGGCGTATACGATGAGGCCGCCGGTGAAAACGGCCCTTACGTGGAAAACGGCTGCCAGCTGCTGGACCTGCTCTTTGAAAAATAGTATCTCCCCGGACACCGCGTCTATCAGGCGGGTGGAGAAGCCCGCGTTGATATAGGGTAACAACATCACATACAACGGAGGAAAAACGACATGGACAAGACCTTTCAAGCCATTGGCATGGCCCCGGCGGACATTCTGCTGCCCCGGGACTGCGACATGACCCGCTGGGCCGTGGTTGCCTGCGACCAGTTCACCTCCCAGCCGGAGTACTGGGCCCAGGTGGACCGCATTGCCGCCGATGCCCCCTCTACCCTGCGGCTGATCCTGCCGGAGAGTCAGCTGAACGACAGCGATGTGGAGGAGCATATCGCCCACATCAACCGCTCCATGGCTGACTACCTGGCCCGGGATATTTTCAGGACCTACCCCCACTCCATTTTTTATATTGAGCGCCGCCAATCCGATGGGGCGGTCCGGCGGGGCCTGGTGGCGGCGGTGGATCTGGAGCAATATGACTACACCCCCGGCTCCGGCTCCCTGATCCGGGCCACCGAGGGCACGGTGCTGGAGCGCATTCCACCCCGGGTGCGGGTGCGGAAGGATGCCCCCATTGAACTGCCTCACGTGATGCTGCTCATTGACGACCCCCACGCCACCTGCCTGGAGCCCATTGCCGCCGAAACAGCCGGCATGGAGCCGGTGTACAACTTCGAACTGATGATGGGGGGCGGCCACCTGCAGGGCTGGAAGCTGACAGAGGGGCAGATGGAGCGTCTGGCCTCCGCCCTGGCGGAGTTGGCCAGTCCTGCCGCCATGGAGGAGAAATACGGCATGGGTTCCGCCGCTCCCCTGCTCTTCGCAGTGGGCGACGGCAACCACTCCCTGGCCACCGCCAAGACCTGCTATGAAAATCTGAAGCAGGTCACGCCGAAGGACCAGTGGGCGGACCTCCCCGCCCGCTACGCTCTGGTGGAGATCGAGAACCTTCACGACAGCGCCCTGCAGTTCGAGGCCATTCACCGAGTGGTATTTGGCGTGGAGCCGGCGGAATTTATGGAGGCATTTAAGAAATTCTACCCCAACGCCCACGAGGGCAAGGGTGAGGGCCACACCATTGAGGTGGTATGGCCCGGCCACGACGGCTTTATTACCGTCCCCGACCCAAAGGTACAGCTGGCGGTGGGCACCCTGCAGAGTTTCCTGGACGCCTACTTAAAGGAGCATGGCGGCGAGGTGGATTACATCCACGGCGACGACATCACCCGCCAGCTGGGAGGAAAACCGGGCAACATGGGCTTCCTGCTCCCGGCCATGGGTAAGGACCAGCTGTTCAAAACCGTTATCGCCGACGGCGTGCTGCCGCGCAAGACCTTCTCCATGGGCCACGCCGAGGACAAGCGCTACTATGTGGAGAGCCGGAAAATCCGCTGAGACACAGCGTCATTTTTGCGCGGGACGTATTACAGGGAAAAAGGCAGATAGGAGACTTGGCTATGCTGACATATAAACAGGCTGAAAATCTGATGGTGACGCTGGGCCTGCCCGGTATCGTGCTGCTGGTGGCGGCGTTTATCATCAAAAACGTTTGGGCCGCCGGCGTGGGCGTCGTCCTGTGCCTGCTGGCGGCGGCGGCCTGGCGGATTTTTGGCCGCTGCCCCCACTGCGGGAAATTTGTGGGCTTTCGGGATGACGGCAAGGTGTGCCGCAAGTGCGGCGGCAGTCTGACAGACATACCGGAGGAACTGCTTAAGCGCCGGGGCAAGCGCTGAGCGGCGGCAGGAAGAGGCTGGCCATGATCCTGACAGAACACGCCTACGCCAAGCTGAACCTGTCTCTGGACATTCTGGGCAAACGGCCCGACGGCTACCACGACCTGTGCATGGTCATGCAGTCCATTGACCTCCACGACACCCTTACCCTTACGGAGCGGCCGAAGGGAGAACTGGAGGTCTGCACCACCCTCAGCTATCTGCCCAGGGATGAGAGCAACATTGCCGTCAAGGCCCTGCGCCGCTTCACAGAGGCGACGGGACTGACTCTGCCCGGTTTTTCCCTGGCCATTGAAAAACGGATTCCAGTCTGCGCCGGCATGGCCGGCGGCAGCAGCGACGGCGCCGCGGTGCTGCGTGTCCTGGGCAGGGCCTACGCCCCCCAGCTGCCGGGTGCATGCCTGGAGAGGATTGGCTCCGCAGTTGGCAGCGACGTACCCTTCTGTGTCCGGGGCGGGACAGCCCTGGCGGAGGGCCGGGGCGAGAGGCTGACGGATCTGGCGGCGCTGCCTCCCTGCTGCTTTGTGGTATGCAAGCCTCCTCTCTCCGTCTCCACGCCGGAACTCTTCGCTCAGGTCCGCCTGCGGCAGCTGCGCTGCCACCCGGACACTGCGGGCATTGTCCGGGCCCTGGAGGAGGGGGATCTGGAGGGCGTGGCCCGGCGGCTCTACAACGTCTTTGAGGACGTGCTCCCCCGCCGGTACGCCCAGGTGTTCGAGATCAAGAGCCAGCTGCTGGAATTGGGGGCTATGGCCGCCTCCATGACCGGCAGCGGCCCCACGGTATTTGGACTTTTCCGGGAACGCAGTCGGGCTGAGGATGCTCTGGCCGTTCTGGCCGGACAGTTTTCCTCCGTATTTTTATGCCAAAGCGTGGAAAAATCTGTATAAAACAGAATGATACCGTCCATACTGGCAGTAACAACTCCAGTATGGACGGTATATGTGATGAAAATTTGGCAAAAGCTGCTGCTCTCCGCCCTGGCGGGCGTATTCGCAATGCTCCTGTACAGCACCCCCATGTGGTGGGGCGTGCTTTTCTCCCCTATCTCCCAACCCTTGACTACTGCCGATGAGGCAGAAGTTCTGCGGGAGGAAGGCGGGCTTATTTCCTGGGAGGTGGACGGCGTCACCTTCCGTTTCCGGTCCCTGGACCTGCTTTTGGATTTCCTGGGCCGGTTTTAGCGTCCTCCCGCCGCGCTGCCATGTTATGGGCCGGCCCAGGCGCTTTCCCACCCGGGAAAGCGCGGGCTGGTCCCTTTTTATTGGCGCAGGCGCGGACGCTGGAAGTGGCGTTTCGTCAGCTGGGCCGCTACCGGACTCAGCGCCAGAATCGCCACCAAGTTGGGCAGCGCCATCAAGCCGTTCAGGGTTTCCGCAATATTCCACGCCAGTTCCAGCCGTATGGTGGCTCCCACCACCACAAACATGGCAAACACAAACTGGTAGATTCTGCGCACCCCGGAGCCAAAGAGGAACTCAAAGCAGCGCGTTCCGTACAGCCCCCAGGTCAGCATGGTGGGCAGTGCAAAGAAGGTCAGGCACACCGCCACAATCACCACCGGCAGCGCTCCGGCAAACACGGACTGAAAAGCGGCAATAGCCAGGGCCGCCCCGGTGTCCACACCATAGGGGACGCCATCTGTTCCCAGGCCCACCAGGATCACCAGGGCCGTGACAGTGCAGAGCACAATGGTATCCATGAACACCTCAAACACCCCGTAAAACCCCTGCTCCACCGGGTCCTCCACGTCGGCAGCTGCATGGGCAATCGGGGCGGAGCCCATCCCTGCCTCATTGGAAAAAATGCCCCGCCCCACGCCCTTGGTAATCACCGTCCGCACTGTCGCTCCCACCGCTCCCCCGGCCACGGCCTGGGGAGAAAAGGCCCCCGCAAAGATGGCGTATAGTGCCTCCGGCACCGCATCGATATTGCGGGCAATGACCGCCAGGGCTGCCGCCACATAAACCACCGCCATCACCGGCACCAGCAGTGCGCACACATCTCCCAAGCGCTGAATACCGCCGATGAGCACCACCAGCAGCACCACAGCGCAGGCGACGCCCACCACCAGGGCAATGAGCACCCGCTGCCGAGCCGTCGTATCCACAAAGCAGGCCACAGCCTCGTTGATGGCGCCGGCAACAGTGTTGACCTGGGTCATGTTTCCAATGCCAAAGGCGGCAATGCTGCCGAAAAGGGCAAATACCCTGGCCAGCCGCCGCCAGCCAAGCCCGTTCTGGATATAGTACATCGGACCGCCCACCCAATCCCCCTGGTCGTTGCGCTGCCGGTACCGTACCGCCAGGACCACCTCACAGTACTTGGTACCCATCCCCACCAGGGCGGATACCCACATCCAGAATACAGCCCCTGGCCCGCCGATGGCAATGGCCCCTGAAACACCAGCGATGTTGCCGGTGCCAATGGAGGCCGCGAGAGCGGTGCACATAGCCTTAAAGGGGGAAACAGCCCCCGCCCTTTTCTCCCGCCGCCCCCGGGTCTTGCCCAGAATGGCACGCAGGATATCCCCCAGCCTTGTCACCTGTGGAAAGCCGCACAGAGCGCTTACCACCAGGCCCACGCCCAAAATCAGCACCATGGCCGGGACGCCCCACACCAGGCTGTTGACGGTTCTCTCCAGGCCCCCTTCCCCCAGGAGGCCTCCCCCACCATTCACACCAAAAATCCAGTTTTCCACCTGCTCCATAGCCGCCCTCTTCTCCCTTCCAGCCCTGCCGCCGCATCTCCGGCGAACACAACGGAAGCATTCTATCAATCCAGCGCCGCAAACACAAGGGATTCCTGCGCCGGAGACAGGTTCTTGACTTGCCATGGGGGCATGCTATAATAGATAAAAAGATACTCATGCGCCCGCCCTCCGGGGACCATCCGCCGTATCCCCGCCGCCAGGAAAGGAGACGCTCTATGACCTTGTCGGATGCCATCTATACCCGCATTTCCGTCCGCTCCTATCTGCCGGATCCCATCACCACCGATCAGTGCCAGGAACTGTGCAAAACGATTGAACAGTGCAACCACCACTCCGGACTGCATATACAGCTGGTCTGTCAGCGGCCGGAGCCCTTCGCATCCCTGTCCAAAAGCTACGGCATGCTCAAGGGTGTACGCAACTATCTGGTCTTTGCCGGCCCCGCCGGGGACCCCCATCTGAGGGAGAAGTGCGGCTATTTTGGGGAACAGATTATTCTAACCGCCACTGCCATGGGCCTGGGCACCTGCTGGGTGGGCGGCACCTATGACAAAAAAAGCTGTCTGGAGCACCTGGGCGGCGGCGATGAACTGGTATGCGTGGCCGCCATCGGCCATACCTCCGCTCAGCGCAGCGGTCGGGAGAAGCTGATTCGCCGCGTCACCGCACGCAAGAGCCGCAGCGTGGCGGAACTGGCCTCCGGACTCAGCCATGCTCCCAGCTGGTTTATGGCCGGCATGGCCGCCGTACAGCGTGCTCCCTCCGCCATGAACCGCCAGCCCGTCCGCTTTGTGAAGAAGCGGGACAATACCGTTGAGGCCCATCTCACGGAAAACACCCCCTTCTCCCCTGTTGACCTAGGCATTGCCAAACTCCACTTCGAACTGGGGGCCCACGGCGGGACCTGGGACTGGGGAGACGGCGGCATATTCCAGAAGGCGGCGGAGGAAAAATCCTGCGGCGCGGTGATTTGGCGGGGCGACTCCGCCCACCACCAGTACCTGCTGGTACAGCACAACGGCGGCCACTGGAGTTTCCCAAAGGGCCACATGGAGGACCGGGAGACAGAGGTGGAGACCGCCCTGCGGGAGATTCGGGAGGAAACCGGCCTGTCGGCCCGGATTGATGACCGCTTCCGCCAGGTCGTCACCTACTACCCCATGCCCGGTGTGGTGAAGGATGTGGTTTTTTTCATTGCCCAGCCCACCGGCGGCACAGAACACGCCCAGGAGGCGGAACTGCGGGATCTGGGATGGTTCTCCTTCCAGGAGGCCAGGCCCCGCGTCACTTTCGCCACCGACGAAGAAGTTCTGCTGGCGGCGGAGGCCTATATTACCGGGGCGGAAGGCCCCCATTCTGATCCACGGGAGCGCCTATGACAGACTACTTTAACCTGCGCCTGCCGGAGGACGAGATCCGTGCCATCAGCAGCATCGGCCTGGCCCATCTGGGAGACGGGGTGTACGAACTGCTGGTGCGCGCCTATCTCTGCGCCCACGGCAGAGCCACCGGAAAGGGCCTCCACCGCGCCACGGTGGAACTGGTAAAGGCCCCTGCCCAGGCCGGCATGGCGGACAAAATTCTCCCCCTTCTGACGGAGGAAGAACTGGCTGTATTTAAGCGGGGCCGCAACGCCCACGTAAACTCTATTCCCCACAACGCCAGCCGCACAGACTACCTCAAGGCCACCGCCCTGGAGTGCCTGCTAGGCTATCTCTACTTACACGGCAGCCGGGAGCGCATCCTCCAGCTGTTCGACGCCATGATTGAGGAGGCTCCCCATGCCACTTGACGCCATCTGCCTGTCCGGCATCCTGGGGGAACTGGACGGGAGCATCACCGGATTGAAAATTGAGAAGGTGCAGCAGCCCGCCAGGGATCAGATCATTTTATCCCTGCGGGGCGGTAAAAAGCTGCTGCTATGCGCCGGGGCCAGCCAGGCCCGCATCCACCTCACCGCCCTGAGCCGGGAGAATCCCGCTTCGCCCCCCATGTTCTGCATGCTGCTGCGCAAGCATCTGACAGGCGGGCGCATTGTCTCCATCCAGCAGCCCACTCTGGAGCGGGTGGTGCGTCTGACGGTGGATATGGTGGACGAACTGGGAGAACCCGGTCAGCGCCACCTGATTCTGGAGTGCATGGGCCGCCGTTCCAACCTGATTTTGCTGGACGGCCAGGAACGAATCATTGACTGCCTGCGCCGGGTGGATATGGAGATGAGCGAAGCACGTCAGGTACTTCCCGGCCTCTTCTACCACCTGCCCCCCGCCCAGGAGAAGGCAGACCCCCTGGCCATCGACGGCGCCGCTTTCGATGCGCTGCTGAGAAATGGGGAGGGAAAACCGGCGGATCAGTTCCTGCTGGACAGCTTTTTCGGACTGTCCCCTCTGATCTGTCGGGAAATCGCCTTTCAAGCCCTGGGAGACAGCGCCCGCCTGCTGACCGCCGGAGCGGAGGCTCCCCTCTCCTCCGCTTTCTATTCCTGGCAGGAGTCTGTAAGGGAAAAACGCTTTACTCCAATTCTGCTTTTTCAGGGGAACAAGCCCGCTGATTTTTCCTACCTTCCCATCGCCCAGTACGGTGAGAGCATGGCCTGCGAATCTCGGGAGAGTTTTTCCGAACTGCTGGACAGCTTCTATGAGACCCGGGAGCAGCTGGAGCGGGTGCGTCAGCGGGGCCACGACTTAATCCGCACTGCCACCACCGCCCGGGACCGGGTGCGGCGGAAGCTGGCGCTGCAGGAGAAGGAGTATGCCCAGACCCAGGACCGGGACAAGCTGCGCGTGTGCGGGGAATTGATCACCGCAAACCTCTACCGGATGGAGAAGGGCCAGCGGTTCCTGCAGGCAGAAAACTACTATGAGGAAGGCTGTCCGCTTCTGGACATTTCCCTGGACCCTCTTCTGACTCCCCAGCAAAACGCGGCAAGGTACTTCAAGCAGTACAGCAAAGCCAAAACGGCGGAGCGGTATCTCACCGAACAGATTGCCGCCGCCCGTCGGGAGCGGGACTGGCTGGAGAGTGTGCTGGATGAGATCAGCCGGGCGGAGACGGAGCAGGATTTTGTGGACATTTGCCGGGAACTGCGGGAGGCCGGCTACGGCAAACACCAGAGTACCGGAAAAAAGGAGCCCCGCCGGCCGCCCAGCCGCCCCCGCGTCTTTCGCTCCAGCGGAGGCCTCCGCATCCTTGTAGGCCGCAACAATGCACAGAACGACCAGTTGACCCGTCAGGCCGCCAAGAGCGACTACTGGTTCCACACCCAGCACATCCATGGCTCCCATGTGATCCTTTGCGCCGAGGGCGGCCAGCCCGACAGCCAGTCCATGACGGAGGCGGCCACGCTGGCCGCCTGGTTCTCCCAGGGCCGCGACAGCAGTCAGGTGGCGGTGGATTACACCCAGGTGCGCAACGTAAAAAAGCCGGCTGGAGCCAGGCCCGGCATGGTGGTGTACGATTCCTACCAAACCGCCTATGTGGCCCCCAGCGAGATGCTGGTCAAGAAGCTGGAAGCAGGAAAATAGGGCACAGAAAATGGGTATCCATAAAAAAATTGCTGCGAATGAAGAATCATCCGCAGCAATTTTTTTGTTTATTTTATATGACATGCTGCCAATGGGCAACAGCCCGGCAAACGGAAGTTTTTGGTGGTACCAAATAACTTTATTACTTTTTTGCCAACACACAATACCAATCAACTTTACTCAAATCTACATTCTGAAAATATGATGGATGACACATTACTTTTATATCCTTATATCCCATATTTTCTAACTTATTTATGAGTATTTCTCTTTTTATCGGATAATAGTGTTCTGTAAATTCTTCCGTCTGGAATATTAAATTTTCTCTTTCAAATGTATATAGAAGATGAAAATCCATTGTAGCATTTTCATTATAATCCCAAACTTGTATCAAGTTAATCCGAATATCCTCTTTAAACTGAGGCAGATATAAATAAAATCTTTTTTGTCATGTAAAATTTTATCCCAATTTCTCATATCAAAATAAAGATACCCGCCTTTTTTTACAAGAC
>CDZQ01031354.1_pt1 | contig 11752 bp, 14 predicted proteins | sample 554831 | NCBI WGS metagenome assembly CDZQ01 (sample SAMEA3182112, study PRJEB8094) | gut metagenome | biome: human; feature: gut; material: Stool; isolation source: human stools | place: Canada | collected 2013-05-06
CCATGCTTGTCTGTCGTCGGAAAGGAGGACAAAATGTTACAGACAGACAAGATTACCGCTTTATATTGCAGATTGAGCCAGGAAGATATGCAGGCCGGGGAAAGCGAGAGCATACAGAACCAAAAGATGATTTTACAAAAGTATGCTGACGAACACCACTTTTTCAACACGCGCTTTTTCGTAGACGACGGATTTTCCGGCGTGAGCTTTGAGCGTGAGGGGCTTCAAGCCATGCTGCACGAAGTTGAAGCCGGGAACGTGGCGACCGTCATAACAAAAGACCTCTCCCGTCTGGGACGTAATTATCTGAAAACCGGGGAGCTGATAGAGATTGTTTTTCCCGAATATGAAGTGCGCTACATTGCCATTAAGTTGAATGACCCGCCAAAAATGGTGCATCGTTCAACAAAACAGAGCGTCGTTGCCTTTCCAATGCGGTCCGTTTGGAACTGCTGCTGCTAAACATTGGAGGAGGCGTTGTTCTTTGTTCTGCCGTAAAACGGATGCTATTATATGTAGATGTTTACGGCCTAAGCGTCAAACGAGGGTTAACTCTATGGTTTATGGTAACCGCAGGCATTTGTTTTCTCTTCTTGGCAGTGCGATGCCTGTGGCGCCGCTTTCGTTGAATGACCCGCCAAAAATGGTGCATCGTTCAACCAAGGAACAGTGAATTGGAGTTCGTCTTGTTATAATTAGCTTCTTGGGGTATCTTTAAATACTGTAGAAAAGAGGAAGGAAATAATAAATGGCTAAAATGAGAATATCACCGGAATTGAAAAAACTGATCGAAAAATACCGCTGCGTAAAAGATACGGAAGGAATGTCTCCTGCTAAGGTATATAAGCTGGTGGGAGAAAATGAAAACCTATATTTAAAAATGACGGACAGCCGGTATAAAGGGACCACCTATGATGTGGAACGGGAAAAGGACATGATGCTATGGCTGGAAGGAAAGCTGCCTGTTCCAAAGGTCCTGCACTTTGAACGGCATGATGGCTGGAGCAATCTGCTCATGAGTGAGGCCGATGGCGTCCTTTGCTCGGAAGAGTATGAAGATGAACAAAGCCCTGAAAAGATTATCGAGCTGTATGCGGAGTGCATCAGGCTCTTTCACTCCATCGACATATCGGATTGTCCCTATACGAATAGCTTAGACAGCCGCTTAGCCGAATTGGATTACTTACTGAATAACGATCTGGCCGATGTGGATTGCGAAAACTGGGAAGAAGACACTCCATTTAAAGATCCGCGCGAGCTGTATGATTTTTTAAAGACGGAAAAGCCCGAAGAGGAACTTGTCTTTTCCCACGGCGACCTGGGAGACAGCAACATCTTTGTGAAAGATGGCAAAGTAAGTGGCTTTATTGATCTTGGGAGAAGCGGCAGGGCGGACAAGTGGTATGACATTGCCTTCTGCGTCCGGTCGATCAGGGAGGATATCGGGGAAGAACAGTATGTCGAGCTATTTTTTGACTTACTGGGGATCAAGCCTGATTGGGAGAAAATAAAATATTATATTTTACTGGATGAATTGTTTTAGTACCTAGATTTAGATGTCTAAAAAGCTTTAACTACAAGCTTTTTAGACATCTAACTATTTGATAACCTTCTGTTATCTGAAAAAGTTAATTTGGAATTGCAGGGAACAGAGAATGCAGAACATGGCTGTCTGTCATTGCGCTATGCTGTGAAAAATAAGGATTAGTGCAGCATACTTTAAAAAGTGTCTGTTGGGACAGTGTCCTAAAGGAAGCATAAGCTCATGGCTAGCGGCGGTGTTAAAGTAACGGCACTCGGCCCCAATATATAGTTGATATGCCCCTAAGCCTTTGAGGGCAAGGCGGTCAACCGCGCCTTTTCCGGTCCGCATACAGTCGTTCAATGAGGGTATCAAGCTCGGCAATGCGGCGGTGCTTCTCGGTGGTTCGTTTCTTCGCCGCCGTTTTCGGCTAATTCTAATTGATCCGAACTGTAAGGATAAGCAATTATCCGGGGCTAGTTAAGTATCTTAGAGAGGAAGATAAAGATACCTTATTGCCCTTGGAAGAGTTAGATAATTACCTAAAGGGCGATAAATTAATAAAGGTTCTAATTGATAAAGATTGTAGAATTAAAAGGGACATAGTTCCGACTGATATAGATTATCATGTAAGAAAGCCAAGCGCAAGGGAGTATGATGATTGCTGCAATGAATTTTGGAATGTAACACCTTATGTTATTAAAGGATTGTGCCGTAAGGAAATTTTATTTGCTATTGATCATTTTAATCAGATTGTTCGCCATGAGCTGCTGAGAATGATATCATGGAAGGTCGGCATCGAAACAGGCTTTAAATTAAGTGTAGGCAAGAACTATAAGTTTATTGAAAGGTATATATCCGAGGATTTGTGGGAGAAACTTTTGTCCACCTACCGGATGGATTCCTATGAAAACATATGGGAAGCATTATTTCTATGCCATCAATTGTTCAGGGCGGTATCCGGTGAGGTGGCGGAAAGGCTTCATTATGCCTATCCGGAGTATGATAGGAATATAACAAAATATACCAGGGACATGTATAAAAAATACACTGGTAAAACCGGCTGCCTGGATAGCACATATGCCGCTGATATAGAAGAGAGGCGGGAACAGTGATTACAGAAATGAAAGCAGGGCACCTGAAAGATATCGATAAACCCAGCGAACCATTTGAGGTGATAGGTAAGATTATACCGAGGTATGAAAACGAGAATTGGACCTTTACAGAATTACTCTATGAAGCGCCATATTTAAAAAGCTACCAAGACGAAGAGGATGAAGAGGATGAGGAGGCAGATTGCCTTGAATATATTGACAATACTGATAAGATAATATATCTTTACTACCAAGACGATAAATGCGTCGGAAAAGTTAAACTGCGAAAAAATTGGAACCGGTACGCTTATATAGAAGATATCGCCGTATGTAAGGATTTCAGGGGGCAAGGCATAGGCAGCGCGCTTATCAATATATCTATAGAATGGGCAAAGCATAAAAACTTGCATGGACTAATGCTTGAAACCCAGGACAATAACCTTATAGCTTGTAAATTCTATCATAATTGTGGTTTCAAAATCGGCTCCGTCGATACTATGTTATACGCCAACTTTGAAAACAACTTTGAAAAAGCTGTTTTCTGGTATTTAAGGTTTTAGAATGCAAGGAACAGTGAATTGGAGTTCGTCTTGTTATAATTAGCTTCTTGGGGTATCTTTAAATACTGTAGAAAAGAGGAAGGAAATAATAAATGGCTAAAATGAGAATATCACCGGAATTGAAAAAACTGATCGAAAAATACCGCTGCGTAAAAGATACGGAAGGAATGTCTCCTGCTAAGGTATATAAGCTGGTGGGAGAAAATGAAAACCTATATTTAAAAATGACGGACAGCCGGTATAAAGGGACCACCTATGATGTGGAACGGGAAAAGGACATGATGCTATGGCTGGAAGGAAAGCTGCCTGTTCCAAAGGTCCTGCACTTTGAACGGCATGATGGCTGGAGCAATCTGCTCATGAGTGAGGCCGATGGCGTCCTTTGCTCGGAAGAGTATGAAGATGAACAAAGCCCTGAAAAGATTATCGAGCTGTATGCGGAGTGCATCAGGCTCTTTCACTCCATCGACATATCGGATTGTCCCTATACGAATAGCTTAGACAGCCGCTTAGCCGAATTGGATTACTTACTGAATAACGATCTGGCCGATGTGGATTGCGAAAACTGGGAAGAAGACACTCCATTTAAAGATCCGCGCGAGCTGTATGATTTTTTAAAGACGGAAAAGCCCGAAGAGGAACTTGTCTTTTCCCACGGCGACCTGGGAGACAGCAACATCTTTGTGAAAGATGGCAAAGTAAGTGGCTTTATTGATCTTGGGAGAAGCGGCAGGGCGGACAAGTGGTATGACATTGCCTTCTGCGTCCGGTCGATCAGGGAGGATATCGGGGAAGAACAGTATGTCGAGCTATTTTTTGACTTACTGGGGATCAAGCCTGATTGGGAGAAAATAAAATATTATATTTTACTGGATGAATTGTTTTAGTACCTAGATTTAGATGTCTAAAAAGCTTTAACTACAAGCTTTTTAGACATCTAATCTTTTCTGAAGTACATCCGCAACTGTCCATACTCTGATGTTTTATATCTTTTCTAAAAGTTCGCTAGATAGAGTTCTATATTAGAGATGTAAAGAGTTTTGGTGAAGAGGTTGTTGAATGACCCGCCAAAAATGGTGCATCGTTCAACGGAAGTATGGGAGAGACACGTTATTACACTGGGCTGCGGTCTGCTGACGCTGGTGCTGGTATTCGGACTGGGAATGCACAGTATGGGTGCAGTGTGGGAGACCTTGAATTTAGGCAGCTTTTTTACAAGTCATTTCTGGTATACGGCGGGACAGTCCGCGGAGACTTCCAGCGGCATTAACTGGGAGACGATCGTATTCGTAGCGGGAATGATGATCATGGTAGAGGGAATGGCGAGAGTCGGATTTTTCCGCTGGCTCTGTGTTGAATGACCCGCCAAAAATGGTGCATCGTTCAACAGGGGAAGCGCGGACGTGCGGCTGATCAATGAGAGAATACGGCCGCCGCATTCCCCCATGGCCAGGGGGCGCACAAAGAGCGGCAGATCCCGGCGGAGCCTGTCGGTATCCGCCTGGTTAATCTCCAGAAGGCTATGCAGCATAGCCCGCTTGATACGAGGCATGCTGTAGCGCTTGGTTGAATGACCCGCCAAAAATGGTGCATCGTTCAACAAATCATAATCAAAAACTCTGAAAAACAAACTTTTTAATTTTGAAAAGGAAGGATATTAAATGAAACACTTACCTAAAAGTACACCTACGGAAATATTGAATGACCCATACGGATTTACTTACAAAGAAATGTCGGAAGTAATTGGAGAGGATAAAGCAAGAGCCTTATATGCGAAATTGTATAAACAGCCATTTCACAAAAAAAATCTATCAATATCAACAAAAAAAGTCTATAAAAGTAGCGATACTGAAAAGTATGTTTATGAATTGAAAGACAACAGGTATATCGAAACGGTTTTTATTAAACGGCGAGATGGTGGGACTGTTTGCGTAAGTACGCAAGTTGGTTGTTCTGTTGGCTGTATTTTTTGTGAGTCCGGACGCAATGGTTTCGTTCGTAATCTAACACCGTCTGAAATTGTGCAGCAGGTTGTATTGATACGTCAAAAAGTAAATCGTATCGTTTTTATGGGAATGGGAGAACCTTTATTCAATTACGACAACTTGATTGCAGCAATCCATATTCTTCGAGATAGAAATGGACTTAACTTTCCAACCGACGGCATTACCATATCAACAGTTGGTCCAGTTAATCAATTAAAAAAATTGCGCGAAGAACATCTAAAAATTCAGTTGACAATATCTTTACATGCAGCAACACAGGCTGTGAGAAACTGTATCATTCCTCATATGCACATGTACGCTATTGAAGATGTTGTTAAGCAAGCATTGTCCTATTCACAAAGGCATAATCGAAAAGTGGTATTTGCGTATTTGCTTTTACCAGGTATAAATGACCGTTCCTCAGATATAAGGCAACTTGCAAAATGGTTTAAGGGCAAAAATGTTATGATTAACGTGCTGCAATACAACCCGACGAGTAATTCAAAAATTAGAGCACCACAAAAACAAGAAATGGTTGCGTTCAAACATCAATTAGAGCAAACAGGACTTGAAGTTACCATGAGAGTTTCTCATGGTAGAGAGATTAAAGCAGCTTGTGGACAGTTAGCTAATACATATAATAAAGCCAAAAAACAACAAAAATAATTTAATTAAAAGAGCCAGACGCACAGACGCAGAGCCGATAATATGCAGTTTGAAATACTGCTGTTATCGGCTCTTTTTTGATTTAATTTGTGCCCCCAATAACCATATTGGAGCAAAATCAGAACTGTTGCTTGTCGTTCTTTGATTTCCGCAGCAGCTTTGAAAAATGATATGCTCCCTTTAAAGTAGACAGCGGAAAAAACAAAACTGTCGAAACGGAGGGAGCAATTATCATGAGCTTAAAAGGCAAAATACCGCCGGAGGTAAAGATTCAGGCTGTGGAGGACTACCTAGCGATCCGTAAGGGTTCCACACAGATCCGGGAAGAGTTAGGCATACGATTGAGCACTTTCCAGGCATGGCTGCGGAAATATCAGACGGAGGGGCCTGCGGGTCTGCATCCGAAAAAGGGTTTTACCAGTTACCCGTCGTCGCTCAAGCTGGCGGCCGTGGAGGACTATTTAAGCGGAGAAGGGTCGCTGGACGCCATGTGCCGCAAATACGGGATATCCTCCCATGCGGTTTTGCAGCAATGGATTACGTTGTATAATCAAGGCCATAGAGAGTTCAAGACACGCAGAGCGCGGGAGGAAACAGATATGGCCGAGAAAGAAAAATTATCGCAGGAGCAAAAGCTGCAGGCAGTACTATACTGCTTAGAACATCGACTGGACTACCGGCAGACCAGCGAGCAGTACAAGATCACCTATCAGCAGATCTATAACTGGGTCAAAAAATATCAGGAGCAGGGAGAAACCGGGTTGCTTGACCGCCGGGGGAAACGCCGCCCTCCTTCCGAATACAGCGAGGAGGAAAAAGCCGCGGCAAAGCTGCGGCAACTGGAGGCGGAAAACAGAAGGCTTCAAATGGAGAACGATTTCTTAAAAAAATTGAACGAACTGGAGGGGAGGCGGTAAACAGGCTCACACGCCGCAGGAAGGTCTATGAGGCGATCCATATGCTTCATCAGGAAAAAGGATATAAAATCGCATCGTTATGCGCGTTATCCGGGATTCCCCGCAGTTCTTACTACAAATGGCTTCACCGGGAAGAAAGTGCCTCAGAAAAAGAAAATACCCTCTTGCTGGAAGAGATCATCCGTTTGTACAGCGAAGTAAAAGGCATCTACGGTTATCGCCGTATGACGCTGAATGTGAACAGCCGGCTCAAAAGGAACTACAACCACAAGCGGATTTACCGCCTGATGAAAAGTGTACATATGCAGGCCGTGATACGCCGAAAGAAGAAGCACTATGTCATGTCGGAACCGCGCATTACAGCTGAAAACGTATTGAACAGAGCATTTACGGCAAACAGACCCAATGAAAAATGGCTGACAGATGTCACAGAATTCAAACTTCACGACGGGAAGAAAGCGTACCTGAGCGCGATCCTTGATCTCCATGATAAAAGCATCGTTGCGTATGCGCTGGGCCGATCCAACAACAATCAGCTTGTTTTTGACACCTTTGACAGAGCGGTGAGAGCCAACCCCGGCGCCCATCCTCTGTTTCACAGCGACAGGGGCTATCAGTACACCAACCGGCAGTTCAAAGCAAAGCTGGACGGTATCCATGCAACGCAGAGTATGTCCCGGCCCGGCCGCTGCATCGACAACGGCCCTATGGAGGGCTTCTGGGGGATTCTCAAATCTGAAATGTACTACCTCCGGCAATTTCATACCTTCGAGGAATTGAAGAAAGCCATCGACGAATACATAGACTTTTACAATACAAGGCGGCTTCAAGCTAAGTTAAAGGGCCTGGCTCCCCTTGCTTACAGGAACCAGACCCTCGTGGCGTAATTTTTCTTTTTTTACCTGTCTACTTGACAGGGGGCGGTTCAAAATCAAAGCCGCCGTTTCTTTTTATCTTCTCAAGAAATGACGCGGTATCACTGTTAAAAGCGGCGGCTAAAGGAGGTAGCCGCCATGAAGCACATACCATATCGACAAAATCCGACGGTCATTGACACATCAAAAAAAGCCCGACCACCACCGGGGGAAATTACGCTTGTATATATGAACTGTCTAATCATCTAAATACTACTCACAATACCAATGCGCCTGTCCGGGCTTTTCGGACAGGCGCATTTTGCTGCTCAAAAAATTTTTTGAAGAAATTTCAAAAAATCTTCGGCGTTTTTGAAAACCGCCGTATTGCCCCGCGAAAAGGGGGAAGCACCACCAACTTTCCAACGAGAAAGGAGGTGAGAATGTGGAACCTAACAGCAGGGAGTTTTACAAACAGTGTGCTTTTCAGAAGTTTTGTAATACGGTACTTCACAATGAAGCGTGCGACACTCATAGAGAGCTTCGCAGACACAGGGCAAAGGAAGTGACCTTTTCCGACATGACCTTAGACGAAGCGCGACAGCTTCATACGTTTGATGAATATTTCAAACGGGAAACTGTTGAAACCGTCTTTGAGAAAGCCGGGAAGAAAATCACGCCAAAGCTGCTTCTTGAAGCAATCCGTACTTTGCCGGAAGAAAAGCGCAAAGCCATACTGCTGTATTACTTCGAGGGAATGAACGATACCGAGATTGCGGAACTGTTCAATACGTCGAGAAGCACGATACAGTACAGGCGGACAAGCTCTTTTGAGAGATTAAGAAAATATCTGGAGGAAAATGCTGATGAATGGGACGAATGGTAACGAACCCGGCTACCCGGAAAATGCCCTTGTTCCCTATCCTGTCATTGTGGTAGCGACAAAGGGCGACCCGGACGCTATGAAGATTGTCTTGCAGCATTTCAGCGGCTACATAGCCCGCCTCTCCATGCGGAAGCTGTACGACGAGCGCGGGAATGTCTATTTCGGCGTAGACCACGACATTCGGGAACGGCTGCAAGCAAAACTGATGATGGCTGTCCTCACCTTTAAGGCAGAGGAATAAACCGCAGCGGCGGCGGGACGCTTTCTCTCTCCCCCTTTTCCGTTCCGCTGCTGACGCGGCAGCAAAGCCATTCTGAACCTTGACAAAGAAAGCGGCGCAAGATAACGGCGGCGCAGCATAGGGCAAATCGGATACGTTCCTTTTGCGCCGAGCCATACGGCGGGTGCGCCATGACGCTATCCGGGTGAGGTTATCCCCGCCCGGACAGCCGAGCGACCAACACCGCGCCGGAAAGCAAGTGTAGCGGCTTGCGGGCGACGACACGCAGAATATACAATGATACTTCCTTACAGCCACAGTCCGAGCGTTAAGAGCGTCGCAGGCAATGGGTAGGGCTGCATGAGAACCATGCCGGGGTGAAATTCCCATGAGGTTATGCTAATAACCGTCCGATTAAAGCCTTTGTTTTATTGAATAGTGGACTTGCTGCTATTCATAGACTGTATTATATGTTTGCGAAAGAAAGGGGGATTTTCTTTGACGCAAAACCAAACGCCCGTTACCACAACGGAGCATAAAATAGGAAAAGTTACTTACCTTGTATGTTCGTCCGCAAGTGAACGCGCAACGGACACACTGGATAAAAAGATAAAAAAACTCATTCGCAAAGACATGGAACTGAACCCCGCAAACGCCCGGAAATAGGGCGTTTCTTCACATTTTATACATGACACAGGCAGCGGTATGTGGTATAATATAGACAGTACAAATGCCATGCTTGTCTGTCGTCGGAAAGGAGGACAAAATGTTACAGACAGACAAGATTACCGCTTTATATTGCAGATTGAGCCAGGAAGATATGCAGGCCGGGGAAAGCGAGAGCATACAGAACCAAAAGATGATTTTACAAAAGTATGCTGACGAACACCACTTTTTCAACACGCGCTTTTTCGTAGACGACGGATTTTCCGGCGTGAGCTTTGAGCGTGAGGGGCTTCAAGCCATGCTGCACGAAGTTGAAGCCGGGAACGTGGCGACCGTCATAACAAAAGACCTCTCCCGTCTGGGACGTAATTATCTGAAAACCGGGGAGCTGATAGAGATTGTTTTTCCCGAATATGAAGTGCGCTACATTGCCATTAACGACGGTGTAGACACAGCAAGGGAAGATAACGAGTTTACCCCTCTGCGGAACTGGTTCAACGAGTTTTACGCCCGCGACACTTCAAAGAAAATCCGGGCTGTCAAACAGGCAAAGGCGCAGAAAGGCGAGCGCGTCAACGGGCAAGTGCCTTATGGGTACATAGCTGACCCCAACGACCGCAATCATCTATTGCCCGACCCGGAAACGGCGCACATTGTAAAACAGATTTTCGCTATGTATGTGCGCGGCGACCGTATCTGCGAAATCCAGAACTGGCTACGGGAACATGAGGTATTGACTGTTGCAGAATTGCAGTACAGGCGCACAGGAAGCCACAGGCACCCCCGCCCACACCCGAATTGTATTTACAACTGGCCGGATAAGACGCTCTATGACATTCTGGCGCGTAAAGAGTATTTGGGGCATACCATTACAGGCAAGAGCTATAAGGTATCTTACAAATCGAAAAAGACGAAGAAGAACCCGGAGGAAAAGCGTTACTTCTTCCCCAACACACACGAACCCTTGATTGATGAAGAAACCTTTGAGCTTGCACAGAAACGGATTGCCACCAAACACCGCCCTACAAAGGTTGATGAAATTGACATTTTTTCGGGGCTTCTCTTTTGCGGGGACTGCGGCTATAAAATGTATCTGCAACAGGGAGCCGGGACACTGGAACGCAAACACGCCTACACTTGCGGCAAGTATCGAAACAGGATAAGGACTGGCGAGCTTTGCACTACCCATTATATCCGAAAGAGCGTCCTTAAAGAACTTGTCCTTGCCGATTTACAAAGGGTATTGTCCTATGTGAAAGAGCATGAACAGGAGTTTATCGAAACCGCCAACGAGTGCAGCGCAAAGGCAGTACAAAAGACGCTGACGCAGCAACGGAAAGAGCTTGACAAGGCGCAGAGCCGGATTAGCGAGCTGAATATCTTGTTCCGCAAGCTCTATGAGGACAACGCTTTAGGGAAACTTTCAGATGAACAATTTGCTTTTCTGACTTCCGGCTATGACGAAGAAAAAAAGACGCTGACCCGGAGGATTGCGGAACTGTCACAGGAAATTGACAACGCCACCGAGCGCAGCGCGGACGTGAAAAGGTTTGTCGCACTGGTACGCAAATACACCGCCATTACCGAACTGACCTACGAAAACGTCCATGAATTTATTGACCGCATTCTTATTCACGAACTGGATAAGGAAACGAACACCCGCAAAATCGAAATCTTTTATAGCTTTGTCGGCAGAGTTGATACAGGCGACAAGCCTACTGAAAGTATCTCCTATTTCAGACAGATTGGAGCCGACGTAAAGAGTTATGCTATCTAACATACATCAAAAAGAGGTAAGATAACACCCTCTGCAAAAAAGGTTACGTTATCTTACCTCAACAAAGTTCGCGCCGGAAAAACCGTCGTCGGTGTACCAGCGCAGATTGGTAAAGCCGTTCTGTTTTGCGTAGGTTTCGAGTATCCTTTTTTGGTTCGATATGGAATTACTCTCGCCTTGCAATTCATCCTCGTGGGACAATCTCGGATAAAGGGCGGTAATGAGGTTTTGGGTGGCTTGTCTTAACATAAAATCCTCCGTTTCCGACAGCCAGCCCCACTATTCCGTGGTTTCATTGTACCACGGAACGGCGGGGGCTGTACAGCGGCAAAAGCGTTAAATTTGCTTCTTTACAGCTTTTCAATTTTCCGATTTTTATGGTATGGGTTGTCGTCCCATATTTGCAGTAGAAAAGTTCATAACTCCGTGGTATACTCTGATTTAACAAAAAAATCAGAAGTTAAAGGAGAAAACATGAAGTATACAATAGATGAATTAACCGCGGCCAAAAGGCAAATTGATTCAACTCTGCACAAGCTAAGAGAAACAGTAAAAACATTTGAATCAAAGGATAATTCCGAGCGTTATAAATCACAAATCACATT
>CDZQ01004704.1_pt1 | contig 11707 bp, 7 predicted proteins | sample 554831 | NCBI WGS metagenome assembly CDZQ01 (sample SAMEA3182112, study PRJEB8094) | gut metagenome | biome: human; feature: gut; material: Stool; isolation source: human stools | place: Canada | collected 2013-05-06
GCCCCAAACCCCGGGCGGCTGACCGCATTCACAGCATCCTGACACATACTTGCGGGCCGCCGACAGAATATGGTTTCTGACGGCGGTCCTTTTTCCGGCGCAGGAAGCCCCAATGCACACGGATGAACCTTTTTACAACGCCCGACAGCTTTTTCCACGCGGGCTTGAGCAGCCGGAAGGCAGCCTGCGCTTTGGCGCAGACGCCCTCCTGCTGGCTGCCTTTGCCGCACGGCATGTGGAAAACCTGAACGCGCCACGCCAGACGCATTTGACTGCGGCAGAATTGGGCTGCGGCTGCGGAGCCGCCCTGCTGGGGCTGGCCTTGCGTTGCGCTGGCATTACCGGGCTGGGGCTGGACAGGGAAGGGCCGCTCGTGCAGGCCGCCACAGCCAATGCCGCGCGCCTTGGCTTGACAGACAGGCTGCGCTTTGCCGAAGCTGATCTGGCCGACAGAAAGCTCTTGCCAGAACAGGCAGGCGCGACAGGTGGCAGCCATGCCGGAAAGTTTGATCTGGTTCTGGCAAATCCGCCCTATGGAGTAGCCGGGAGGCCCTCGCCCTGCCATATGCGCGAACGGGCGCTGCGTGGCGCACAGGGCGAGGAAAGCCGGGAATACGTGCTCCAGCTATTCTGCCGCGCTACGGCAGCCCTGCTGCGGCATCAGGGCTGTTTTTGCTGCATTTATGACGCACAGGCCTTGCCGCTGTTGTGCACGGCCTTGAACGATGCAGGCCTTGGGCTGCGCCTCCTGCTGCCCGTGAGGGCGCACAGGACAAAACCCGCATTGCGGATTCTCGCTCTGGCCCGTAAGAATGCCGCGCACGAAACCCTGATTGAAGCGCCGCTGACGCTGCACACCGGGGCATCCATCAATGTCAGCCGTGGAACCAGCAGCGTCATGGGTGGCGGCACGGGCGGGCCTCGGTGGTCTGCACAGGCCTTGCGCTTCTGCCCCTGGCTGGCCTGACGCATGCTTTGCCGTAATCAATCCCGCACAGATTCCATCCCCACAGGGTGAATTATGAATTTTATAGCTGATCTGCACATCCATTCCCGTTTCTCGCGCGCCACAAGCAAGGCCCTCAATCCCCGCCATCTGGCGGCCTGGGCGCGCTGCAAAGGCATCAACGTACTGGGCACCGGGGATTTTACGCACCCCCAGTGGCGGGCGGAACTGGCGGAACAGCTCGTGCTGGACGAGCACACGGGCCTCTACAGGCTGGCGGTTGAGCCGGAAACGCTTGAGTTCATGGATGCCAAGGCTGGCCCGGGCATGCAGGAATCCACCGCTCCGCTGTTTTTGCTGCAAACGGAAATCAGCTCGATCTACAAACGCGGCGGCAAGGTGCGCAAGGTGCACAACCTTGTGTTTGTGCCCACCCTTGAGGATGCGGAGCGCATTTCGTTGCGGCTGGCGCAGATCGGCAACCTCAATGCCGATGGCCGCCCCATTCTGGGGCTGGACTCGCGCGACCTGCTTGAAATCATGCTGGAATGCGCGCCCGGATCGGTGATGATTCCCGCCCATGTGTGGACGCCATGGTTTGCGCTTTTCGGCTCCAAATCAGGCTTTGACAGGCTTGAAGACTGCTACGGCGATCTTTCGGAGCACATTTTTGCGCTGGAAACGGGCCTTTCGTCTGACCCAGCCATGAACCGCCTGATCAGCAGGCTTGACGGCTACGCCCTTGTGTCCAATTCAGACGCGCATTCCGGAGCCAACCTTGGGCGCGAGGCCAATCTGTTTGCGGGCCGCCCCAGCTATGCGGGCATGTTTGCGGCTTTGCGCGCCTCTGCCCGGCGCGAAGACCAGTGCAATCTGGACTGCCGCTTTCTCGGCACCATGGAATTCTATCCTGATGAAGGTAAATACCACCTTGACGGGCACCGCGCCTGCAACGTGGTGCTGGAGCCTAAAGAATCGCTGGCTCTTGGCAACATCTGCCCGGTCTGCGGCAAGCCGCTCACGGTCGGCGTGCTGCATCGGGTGCTGGAACTGGCAGACAGGGAAACCCCGCCGGAACTCCCGCGCGAACCGGAAGTGCGCCCGCTGATTCCGCTGGCCGAAGTCGTGGGCGAAATCCTTGGCGTTGGCCCGGCATCGCGCCGGGTGCAGGAGCGTTACAGCAGTCTCCTGCGCGAGCTGGGGCCGGAGCTGGATATCCTTTGCCGTCTGCCGGAAGCAGACATTCGCGCCCACTGGGAGCCGCTGGGCGAAGCAGTGGCCCGCATGAGGCGCGGTCAAGTCTACCGCGAAGGCGGCTATGACGGCGAATACGGCACCGTGCGCGTTTTCTCCCCGGAGGAAGTGGCCGATGCGCGCGGTACCCTGCCGGGTGTAAAGGCTCCTGCCAAACGAGGGCGCAAAAAGGCTGAACCACTTGAAGCTGCAACTGCCGCACAGCCCGCATCCGTGCGCGTGCGTCGGGCCAGCCTCCCCCTTGCGGGTGATACCAACGCAGAAGCCACAAGCAATTTTTCCGCGGTAAAATCCGCAGCTAAAACTGACATGCCTGCGCAGGCCTTTTCCTATTCTGACGAGCAGCAGACGGCGCTTGCAGCGGGCCCAGCGCCCGTGCTGGTGCTTGCTGGCCCCGGCGCGGGCAAAACCCGCGTTCTGGTGGGCCGCCTGCAATGGCTTGCGGAACAGGCCGCGGACATGCGCAGGGTGCTGGCTGTCACCTTTACGCGGCGCGCGGCGGATGAACTGCGGGAAAGACTGTCCAAGGCCTTTGATGGTGGCGCGCAAACGGCGCTGCCGCAGTGCGACACCCTGCACGGCATGGCCTGGGCGACCCTGCGCGCTGCCAGCGCGGACAATCCCCCGCTGTTGCTTGGCGAGGATGCCGCGCTCAATTTGTTCCGTCTGGCAAATCCGGAACTGGAAAAGCGCGACGTGCGCAAACTGTGGGATGCCCTTGCTCTGGCGCGTGAGGGTGGCGTTCTTGCGCAGGAGCCTGCTCAAAGCCCTCTGGCCCGAGCTGCTGCCAACTACGTTGCGCGCAAGAATATGGGGCAGCGCTATGCGGACTACGCCGACCTTCTGGACTGGTGGCTGGAGCACGCCCGCACCCTGCCCGAAAATGAGCGTCCACAGCATGTGCTGGTAGATGAAGTGCAGGATCTTTCCGCTGTGCAGCTTGCCATTGTTCGCGCCTTGCTGCCTGCGGATGGGCATGGATTTTTCGGCATTGGCGACCCGGATCAGGCCATTTATGGATTCCGTGGCGTTACGGGCCAAAGCGAGGCCAGTCTGCGCGCCTGCTGGCCGGGGCTGAACGTCTTCCGCCTTGGGCAGAGCTTCCGTTCCAGCCAGAGCGTACTGGATATGGCCCGCAGCCTCCTGCTCCACAAGGGGCAGTGCGGCCCATTGCTGGCCGCGCAATCCCTCACGGCTGAACTGCGGCTCTTTTCCGCTCCCGATGAGCGCACCGAGGCCCGCTGGGTAGCAGAGCGGGTTCGACATCTGCTGGGTGCAACGGCCCACACCTTGCTGGATCACAGCAAGGGGGACGACCTGCACGGCCTGGCCGGAGCACTGGCACCGGGCGACATTGCGGTTCTTGTGCGCCTGAAAGCGCAAATTCCCCCCCTGCGTGCGGCCCTTGAACAGGCGGGGATACCATGCGCCGCGCCCTCACAGGATGGATTCTGGCAAGACGCCGCCTGCGCGCACCTGTTGAGCCTGCTAGGCGCTCATTGCGGTTTTGCGCATGTATCTACCGAGGATCAGGGTCAACAGGATACCTTGCCGCAAAACTGGACATCGGCAGAGAGCCTGCCTGCTCCGGAGCGTATGCTCCCCTGGCTTGCCAAACAGCCATGGGCAGGGGAAGTCTTTACCGGCAGCCGCCCTTGGCGCGAACTGTGCCGCCTGTGGAACCAGAGCGGGCACTGGGCGGGCTTTTTTGAGCAGCTGGCATGGCTCCAGGAGGCCGAGCTTGTACGCGCCAAGGCCGAGAGTGTGCAGATTCTGACCTTGCACGCATCAAAGGGGCTTGAATTTCAGGCTGTTTTTCTGCCGGGGCTTGAAGACGGTCTTTTGCCTTTGCGGCGTGAACTTTTGTTCCCTGCTGCGGATGCCGCGACCAGCAGCACCCAAAGAGAGGCCGACGAGGCCGAGGAGCGCCGTTTGCTGTACGTGGGGCTTACGCGTGCTGCGCGGGCGCTTTTTCTCAGCCATTGCGCACAACGCTCTCTTTATGGGCGCACCCTGCATTTGCAGCCCTCGCCCTTCATGAGCCAGATATGCGAATTTTGCCGACACAGCACCCTTGCAACACGCACCCGTAAGGAACAGAAACAGATCAGCCTGCTCTGATTTCCTCCCCCGATCTACGCCACCGATGGCAGGATGAAGGGCACAAAAAAAGCGCCAGTTGCGCTTGTGCTTTTGCGGAATTAATTTCGACCTGTGGCTCGATAGGCGATCAAGCAGGCTTGTAGGTTGGGCATAGGAGCATTGCACCACCCTTGCCCCTATATCTAGCGGCCTGGAAACAAGGGCGCAACAGGCTGTCCGGCCTGACAAACGCCACACCCGGCAAAACTGCTCAAGAGTGCGCCACAATGTGACGCAGAAAAGCCGCTTATTCTTCCAGCCAGGAGTCGTCTTCAAGCACCTTGTAACCGCGCACGATGAGGTACACCACGCCGTCCGCTTCTTCCATGATGCCTGATACTTCCACGGGCACGCTGACCTCGTCATCCAGGTCAACCCCGGCGCCGCGCGGCACAATGCGGTATTCCACATCATCCTGCACAACAGCGACACGGGCCTGGCGCGCATCCACAGAGCGCGGCACTGCCGCGACATAACCTCTGACAGTAATGGGACTCTTGTTCATAAGCTCTAACATTGCCTTTCAATGCCGGTTTTTCTCGCCTATAGCTCCTTTTATTTTCTGACGCAAGCATCCCTGGCTCTTTGCCGCGTTTTTTTGACGCGCTTCGGCTCCGCACGCCTGAAGACCTTGTTGCAGGCCGTTTTTTTTCATCAGCTCATACCAGTGACCACGTGAAATACCTGCCACTTCCGAGGCTTTTCGCACGTCTTCCGCGCACATGTCCCAAACCTGCCGCACGTAGGCTTTTTCAGCCTGCGATTTCCATTCACGCAGGCTCGGCGGTTTTTGCCCCAGCGCGTCATTTACCAAAAACCCGTTTTCCTGGGCAGTTATCCCCGCGCCGTCACTGCCGTGCAACCCACCATTCTCTTTGACCGGCGGCACGGTTCCCTGCCCCATGCGACGCCGCACGGAGTCCACGCGCATACGCGTGGGAAGATGCGCAGGCAGGATCAGGTCGCTTTTGCCAGCCGTGAGGCATGCCCGCTCAAGACAATGGATCAATTCGCGCACATTGCCGGGCCAGGCATACTCCAGCAGCACATCCAGCGCCTCGTTGGAAAGGGTTTTTTCCGGCTGGTCGTTGCCCAGGCAAAAGCGCGCAATGGCCTGCCGTGCCAGCGCGGGGATTTCGTCAAGCCGCTCGCGCAACGGCGGAATCACAATGGTGAGGCCTTGCAGCCTGTAGAGCAGATCTGCCCGGAAGCTGTTTTCCTTGGCCATGTGCTCCAGATTTTTATTGGTGGCGGCCACCAGCCTGAAATCGCTGCTGACCTCGCGCACCTCGCCCACAGGGCGAAAACGCCGCTGTTCCAGGGCTCGCAAAAATACCCCCTGCATGGGCTGAGGCAGGTCACCCACTTCATCCAGAAACAGCGTCCCTTTGTCTGCCGCAAGCAGCAACTCTTCGCGCGCCCTGTCCGCACCTGTGAACGCGCCGCGGCTATGGCCGAACAAATGGCTTTCCACCAGGGTTTCTGGCAGCGAGGCGCAGTCAACCGTTATAAACGGCCTGGCTGCCCTTGCACTGTTGCGAAAGAGCGCCCGGGCAAAGAGTTCCTTGCCTACCCCGGTTTCACCCAGCAAAAGCACGTTTACTTCGCTTTTTGCAGCCTGCGCCAACAGCTTGAGGGCGCGGCTCATGCCGGGGCCACTGCCAAGGATATGCCCGCTGTCCACAACCAGAGCTTCTGATACTGGGGTACGGTTTTGCCTGAATTGCAGAATTTGCCGCAAACACTGCTCAATATCGCGCATCTGCAAGGGTTTGGTGAGGAATTCCCACGCCCCGGAGCGCAAGGCGGCCTCGGCATTGTCGCCATCGCCGTTACCGGTGATGACAACCACATCCGGCGTACCGGGCAGGTGTGCAAAGTCGGCCTGATATTCAAGCCCGTTACCGTCCGGCAGCCATACGTCCAGCAAAACTACATCCACAGGCTCGCTGACCATGCGCAGCGCCTCCTGAATGGAAGCGGCCAGCAGGGTTTCGTGCCCCATGCGGTTGCAGACCACCTGCACCATTGTGCGCATCAGTCCTTCATCGTCCACCACAAGCACTTTGGCCATCAGCTTGTTCCCCTTGTGATCACGCTTCCGCCGATTTTTTGTCTGCACGCCTTGCCGCGTCTGTCGGACAATACCTTTTGTGCTGGTATTCTGCACCTCAGACGGTCTTCTCCTGCTCCACGGTTGCGGCGAGCACCTGCGCTGCTTCCTGCATTGCGGTGCGCAATTTTTGCACTTCTTCCGAAATACGTTCTGATTGCGCGTCTTCTGTTGCTGTTGCAACCGCCCGCAGATGGTCAAGCCTCATGACGCCTGCCGAATTTTTGCAGGCATGGGCTGTGCGCCGCAGCTGCTCAAAATCACCCGTTGCAATGGCGGCATCCAGGGTTTGCAGACGCTCGTGAAGTTCATGTTCCAATACGTTGGCAAGGCTTTTCAGCACGACTTCATCGCCATCCAGCGCTTCAAGTGCTGCATTGCGGTTCCAGACAACATTTTTGCATTGTATGTCAGCAGATTGATGCTCAGTCACGGCGGTTTCTGGCCTGTTCGCAATTGCGTTTTTTACCTGCGCAACAGTTTTTGGCCTGCCGGAGCAATCTGCCGACTTTGCTGTCACCAGTTTTTCCAGTTCATGGCGCAACTGTTCAAAGCTCAAGGGCTTTAGAAAAACGCCGTCAGCGCCAAGCTCCTCGCATTTGCGCAAAAACGAATCGCTTGTTGTCGCTGTGTAGACAACGGAGAGGGTTTCTGCCGGGGACAATGTATCGCCATTCCGCAAAGCCCGCAGCACATCCAATCCACCAATGCCGGGCAACCGGCTGTCGAGCACAAGCAAGTCCCACGGCCCTTGCCTGGGATCACGCAGCAGTTCCAGTGCCTTTTCGCCGGTTTCAACCGCTACTGGTTCTGCCCCCATGCTCCGCAACATATGCTGCATGGCGTAGGCAATGGACGCGGTATCCTCCGCCACCAACACTTTTTTGCATACCCGCAAGGGCTTTGCGCAACACGGTTGCCCTGACTTGGACGCATCTGACGTGCCCGCATTCTCCCGGGGGCTGGCTTGTAAGGGTTGCGAACACTGCGAAAGCAACACGTAAAGCGTAAAACAGGCCCCCTGCCCTGTACGGGAAGCCAGATCCACATCCCCGCCCATGAGCCGTGCAAGGGTGCGGGCGATGTTCAGCCCGAGGCCGGTTCCCGGTGTGCGGGCGGTATCGCGCCCCCGCTGAAAACTCTCAAACACCCTGGCCTGATCTTCCTGCGACATGCCGGGGCCAGTATCAGTGACAGAAATTGCCAGCTTCAGATGTTCACTGGTACATTCAAGGGCCGTGGCATAAACGCGAACAGAACCAGCCTCGGTAAATTTGACGGCATTACTGACAATGTTGCCCAGGGCCTGCCGCAAGCGAAAGCTGTCGCCCACCGTACATCGCGGTAGCTTTTCGTCCAGGCCGAGGGTCAGGGAAATCCCCTTGCTGTCGGCAATGGGCCTGTACAAGTTCACACAGCTTGCGAGGCTCTCCCGCAGATCAAAGGGCGCGGCTTCAAGCGTAGGGGTTCCCTGCTCCAGCGCTGCGTGGTCGGTTATGTCGCCCACCATTTCCCGCAGGGTCTCTGCGGCTTGTGCAAGATAGCCCAAGGCCTTTTTGCGTTCCTTTTCAGGCAGGTCAGTGCGCTGCGCCAGTTCGCTCATTCCTACAATGGCTGTCAGCGGTGTGCGCATGTCGTGGCTGAGGTGCCCCATAAACGAGCTTTTCATGCGGCTTGCTTCCTCCGCCAGCCAGCGCCGATGCGTGAGGTTGAAGGTCAGGCCGCCAATGGCGAGCACGCCCGTGACTGCAAGCAGCCCGTACAGCAAGCGCATGTTGTAGCGCTGCCTTTCCAGCCCTTTGTGGAATGAGCTTGCGTCCTGGCTCACGCTGATGCCGCCGAGCACTTCTCCCACTTTTTTGTTTGTATGGCACCGCAAACAGCTTTGCTGGGCCATAAGCACACTCAACAGGCGCAGGCTTTGACCATTGCCTGGTTGTGGAGCCGTAAACACTTCGGGGGTTTCTTCCGCACAGCGGGCAAGCGCTGATTTTTCCCACACATCCGCCATGTTTTCAGGCCGCAGGGGCGCACTGCTTATTACGCTGATGGTCACCCCTTCGCGCGAGCTGCGCTCCGCCAGCTGGCGGCTCATGTATGCCGGGTTAACCAGCACCAGGGTGCGCCCATCCTGTGTGGTTACTGTGCGTTCCGATTCTGGCAACCAGGGGTTTGGCTGACCGTAGTCACTTTTTTCAACATATACGCCGCCGTGCGCGGCATTCCAGTTTCTTGCGTCCATTAATTGCTGCGCCATGGTTGAAAGTCGTGTATGCTCCAACTCAAGGCTATGCTCAGCATTGACCTGCACTGCCTGGCTGTAAAGAAAGCCAGTAAGACCAAGCCAGGCAAGGCTGGCAACAAGTACCAGCCACGGCATCTTTTTCGACTTTACAAATGATTCGCGCAGCATGCTCACCCTTCCGGTGGTGTTGTCATTTATTTCTGAATCTGTCTTTTTTTTCTGAATTTTTCTGTGACCGAAATCACTCTTTTTCTTTCGACTTCATGCAATTATCTTATTTATCTACTAATTATTTTTTTATTTTATTTACTGGTTTTGGTACGTTTCTTGTTTTCATAACCAGGATGCCGCCATGGGGGCGGCACACAAGGAGCGAGTTAAGGAGGCTCTATGGGAACACCCCGCAATGGACCATGGCTTAAGGTGCTGTTGGGCGGCGTTGCGGCGGGAATGGTGCTTTTGGGTGTGCTTGCGTACGCCATGACGACAACTGACCAGCGACCTTTTTGCGCCAGTTGTCACATAATGCAGGAAGCAGCCGTGACCCAGAAAATGGGATCACACGCCAAACTTTCCTGCAATGAGTGCCATGCCCCGCATAATCTGCTGGCCAAGCTGCCGTTCAAGGCCCAGGAAGGCCTGCGCGACGTTATCGGCAATGTTTCAGGCCACGACATTCCGCGTCCTTTGAGTGTTCGCACCAAGGATGTTGTCAATGCCAACTGCATGGCCTGCCATAGTCAGACCAATGTCAATGTGGCCAGCATGGACGCCAAACCCTACTGCGTGGATTGCCACAAGGGTGTGGCCCACATGCGCATGATGCCTATAAGCACAAGGACGGTAGCCAACGACTAAGAGCAACATACACAAGGCCCTGGGAGTGGCGGCCCTGCTTGGCATAGCTTTGCTTGCGGGCTGTCAGGATGTTTCCACTGACCTTAAGCCCCCGAAGTACAAAACTTCCATACCTGAAAGTGAAACCCGTATTTCTGCTTTCCAGAAAGATTTTCCGCAGCAGTACGCCTCGTACATGAAGAACAACGAATCCTCGGTCATGACCGAATACAAGGGTTCCATCCCCTATCACAAGAACGACAACGTCAATCCCCTGCCCAAGGGCTTCAAGCATGCGCAGCCCTATCTCAAGAATCTGTGGCTGGGTTATCCCTTCATGTACGAATACAATGAAGCGCGCGGCCACACGTACGCCATTGAAGATTTTCTCAATATTGACCGTATCAACCGCTTTGCCGCCGACGGCAAGGGCGGCCTGCCCGCCACCTGCTGGAACTGCAAAACCCCCAAGATGATGGAATGGGTCAAGCAGTACGGCGATGCCTTCTGGTCAAAAGACGTCAATGAATTCCGCAGTAAAGACAAGATCAACGAAATGGATGAAACCATTGGTTGCGCCAACTGCCACGATCCTGTGACCATGGAACTGCGCCCTTACTCCGAGCCGCTCAAAGACTGGTTGAAGCGTAGCGGGCAAGACTGGGCCAAGCTTTCGCGCAACCAGAAGCGCAGCCTTGTATGCGCGCAGTGCCATGTGGAATACTATTTCACCCACAAGGACAACGGCCCTGCCGCCAAGCCCGTGTTCCCCTGGGACAACGGCTTTAACCCCGAAGACATGTACCAGTACTACAAAGGGCACGGCCCCAAGGGCGCCGATGGCAAGCCCGGGCCTTTTGTTGACTGGACGCACGCGGCCTCCAAGGTCGGCATGATCAAGATGCAGCATCCTGACTATGAAATGTTCCAGGACGGCCCCCATGGCGCTGCCGGAGTTGCCTGCGCCGACTGCCACATGCCCTACATGCGTGAAGGCGGCAAAAAGGTTTCCAGTCACTGGATGACCTCACCCCTCAAGGATCCGGAACTGCGCGCCTGCCGTCAGTGCCACGCCGACAAAACCGCTGACTACCTGCGCGGCCGCGTGGAATACACCCAGAAGAAGGCCTTTGAACAGCTGCTGAAAGCGCAGGAAATCTCGGTTAAGGCGCATGAAGCTGTTCGTCTTGCCAATGCCTACGAAGGCAAGCGCGCAGCCGATTACGACGCCCTGATGACCGAAGCGCGCGAAATGGTGCGCAAGGGCCAGTTGTTCTGGGATTACGTTTCTGCGGAAAACAGCGTTGGTTTCCACAACCCCGCCAAGACGCTTGATACGCTCATGACCTCTATGGAATGCAGCCAGAAGGCCGTTGATCTTGCCACCAAGGCTACGGATTTTGGCATTGCTGAAGCGCTTTCCAAGGATATCAAGGAAACTGTGCCGCCCATTCTGGAAATGAGCCGCAAGCTCCAGCAGGACCCCGAATTCCTCAAGAAGAACCCCTGGACCAAGCTGCTGCCCACCTTGCCAAAGGCTGATCAGGTTTGGGACAATCAGACAAGGATCACTTCTGAGGCAAAGCCTGCCCAGTAGCCCGTAGTTGCATGCAGGCCAGGCGATTACGCGGCACTGCATAACTTTCAAAACAGCAAGGCCCCTCTTCAGGGGCCTTGCTGTTTTGATCTCTCAAAGTATGAATACTGTTGTTATTACAGTTTGTTATCCCATTATTATTTTTTTGTCTGCCAAAAATAATCCTCGTAGCTTGCCAATCAGGCACACAAATTGCTTAATCCTGTGCAGCACATATGTGTTATATTTTTGACTTTTGCAAAATTATTTGCAAACACAGTAGGTTGCAGCATGGAAGCAGCAATACACTCAAACACTTGGCGAAGATGGCGCAATTTTGCGTTGCTCTTGGCATGCGCCGTACTTCTGACAGGCTGCGGAGCTTTCAGATCCGCGCCCGATAGCGGCCCAGCACCAGAATCCGCGCGCAAGGTTGTTAAAACGGCCTATACACAAATGGGCAAAAAATACAGACCTGGCGGAGCCTCACCGCAAAAGGGCTTTGACTGCTCCGGTTTGATCTGGTGGGCATATAATCAGAACGGCGTAAAAGTGCCGCGCATAACAACTGATCAGGCTCACACAGGGCAGCAG
>CDZQ01024867.1_pt1 | contig 11689 bp, 9 predicted proteins | sample 554831 | NCBI WGS metagenome assembly CDZQ01 (sample SAMEA3182112, study PRJEB8094) | gut metagenome | biome: human; feature: gut; material: Stool; isolation source: human stools | place: Canada | collected 2013-05-06
GGTTTTACCGCGTCCCCGGCAGCAGGAGCGACAACAGCCGCCGGTTTTTCCACCGGAGCGACATAACCTGCTGTCATCGGCAACATCGGAACGATCAGCAAGGCAACGATATTGATGATCTTGATCAACGGGTTGACCGCAGGGCCTGCCGTATCCTTGTATGGATCGCCAACGGTGTCACCTGTGACGGCTGCCTTGTGGGCTTCGGAACCCTTGCCACCGAAGAAACCGTCTTCGATATATTTCTTGGCATTATCCCAGGCGCCACCGCCCGTCGTCATCGAAATGGCGACGAACAGACCAGTCACAATTGTCCCCATCAACACACCACCCAAAGCTGCGGGGCCCAGAGCCAGACCGACAACGATCGGAACGATGACCGGCAACAGGGAAGGAATGATCATTTCCCTGATAGCGGCAGAAGTCAGCATATCGACAGCCTTGTCATACTGTGGCTTCGCGGTGCCTTCCATAATGCCGGGGATTTCCTTGAACTGTCTGCGAACTTCAACGACAACGGAACCGGCTGCACGGCCGACCGCTTCCATCGCCATTGCGCCGAACAGATAAGGAATGAGGCCACCGATAATCAGGCCGATAATGACTCTCGGATTGGACAAATCAAAGGATGTCGACAAACCGATGGAATCCAGCGCATGAGTATAGTCGGCAAACAGAACAAGTGCCGCCAGACCGGCCGAACCGATCGCATAGCCTTTCGTCACTGCCTTGGTTGTATTGCCGACAGCATCCAGAGGATCGGTCACGGCACGGACTGATTCCGGCATACCGGCCATTTCGGCGATACCGCCGGCGTTATCGGTAATCGGACCGTATGCATCGAGTGCGACAATGATACCGGCCATGGACAACATGGACGTTGCAGCAATCGCGACACCGTACAATCCGCCACAGAACTGATAAGTGACGTAAATGGCGGCACATACGGCGAGAACAGGATAAGCGGTCGATTTCATGGAAACGCCCAGACCGGCAATGATGTTAGTGCCATGACCTGTCGTGGATGCTTCAGCGATATGCTTGACCGGTTTGAAATCCGTACCGGTATAGTATTCCGTGATGTAAACCATCAAACCTGTCAGAACGATACCGACAACCGAAGCGCCGATCATCTGATAGCGCATGTCTTCCGGCATGATCCACCATGTGACGCCAACGAAACCGATAAGCGACAGGATCGCGGACCACCACAAGCCCTTGTAAAGGGCAGACATGACTTTCTTGTTGGGATCGGCCTTGACCATCGAACAACCGATGATCGAACCGATAATCGAAACGCCGCCGAGCAACAAAGGATAAATGATTGCCTGAGTCGTCGCGTTCGTAATCAGGAGAGCGCCCAGAAGCATCGTTGCGATCAGCGTCACGACATAGGTTTCGAAAAGGTCAGCCGCCATCCCTGCGCAGTCACCGACATTGTCACCGACATTATCGGCAATAACGGCCGGATTGCGTGGATCGTCTTCAGGAATACCGGCTTCGACTTTACCGACCAGATCGGCGCCGACATCAGCGCCCTTGGTGAAGATACCACCCCCCAGACGGGCGAAAATGGAAATCAGGGAAGCGCCAAAAGCCAGACCGACCAGAGGCTTGATCATATCGTGAGGGGAAAGGTTTGCTGCCGAAGGCAGATACGAAAGGACTATATAAAAAAGGGAAACACCCAACAGTCCCAGACCGGCGACGAGCATACCGGTAATCGCCCCCCCGCGAAACGCAACGTTAAGTGCGCTTTGCATCCCATTGACGGCTGCCTGTGCCGTACGGACATTGGCACGAACGGAAACGTTCATTCCGATAAAACCGCATGCTCCGGACAGAACCGCGCCGACGAGAAAACCGATTGCCGTTGCCCAGCCCAGTCCGGGAATAAAGCCGATGATGATAAACAGGACAACGCCAACTATACCGATTGTCCGGTATTGCCGAGTCAGATACGCGGCAGCGCCTTGTTGAATTGCGTGGGCAATCTCCTGCATCCTTTCGTTTCCGGCGTCCTTTGCCAGAATCCAGCTTCGTGTGACCAGACCGTAAATAACGGCCAGCACACCACATGCAACGGCAAACCACAAACCTACAGCCATAATGACTCCTTTATCAGATTGACGTTCTACTTCTTCAGTTTAACGGGAATGTTGGTTGCCCACGAATGAGATCAATTCTTCAGCGCGTCGATAATACCTGCGCGGATCTGCTCAATCGGTCCGACGCCAGAGAGCTTGCGATACTGGGGGGCACCCGGCGCGCCGGACTGGGCCCATTTGCTGTAATAGCCAACAAGCACTTCAGTCTGGTCATGATAAACAGCCAGCCTCTTCTTGACTGTTTCTTCCTTGTCGTCATCACGAATAATGAGGTCTTCTCCCGTCAGGTCATCCTTGCCCTCCACTTTCGGAGGATAGAATTCGACGTGGTACGTTCTTCCAGAACCGGGATGGACACGTCTGCCGCTCATGCGGGCAACAATCGTTTCATCCGGTACATCGATTTCGACAACGTAATCAATGGCGATACCCGCCTCTTTCATCGCTTCAGCCTGACCAATCGTGCGAGGGAATCCATCGAACAGATAACCCTTTTCACAATCCGGCTGCTTCAAACGATCCTTGACCAGATTGATAATCAGCTCATCGGAAACCAGTCCGCCGGACTCCATGATTTTTTTCGCTTCGAGACCAAGGGGGGTGCCGGCAGCGACAGCTGCACGCAACATGTCACCGGTTGAAATCTGTGGAATACCGTATTGTTCACGGATAAAAGCCGCCTGAGTGCCTTTGCCTGCACCCGGAGCTCCCAACAATATTAGACGCATTACAAAATTCCTAAAAATATGAATAAAAAATGACGGCCTGTTCGCTGCTCGCGGTCAACTCACGCCAATATACGACAAGCCATCTTTGAAATAACTGATTCTACCTTGGAATCCAAACAAATTCGACAATTGTCAATAAGCAGTGTTGCAATTAAAAAGAGTGCCTGACACGTTCCAGATCTTCCAGGGTATCGACACCCGCTTCCGGAATCGTCTCCGTCACGTGAACCGCAATCGAATAACCGTGCCAGAGTACCCGCAACTGCTCAAGGGATTCAGTCTGCTCTATCGGGGAAATAGAGAGAGAAGAATACTTCTGCAGGAAATCGTTGCGGAATGCATACAGACCGATATGACGCAAGGCACTGAATGGATTGGGAAAGACCTTGTCCGGTTTTGAATAACCATCCCGGTACCACGGTATGGCCGCCCGCGAAAAATACAATGCCTTGTTGAACCTGTCCAGAACGACTTTGACAAAATTCGGATTGAAGATTTCGTCAGGCTGTTCCATCCGGTGTGCCGCCGTCGCCATCGGTACGTTTTCTGAAACAAGCGCCGCCGTCGCCGAAATCAGTTCAGGGTCGATCAGTGGTTCATCCCCCTGCACGTTTACTACCACATCGGAAGCCGACCAATTCATCTTTGCCGCTACTTCGGCAATACGATCTGTACCCGATACGTGATCTTTTCTCGTCAGCACGGCGTTCACTGCATGTTTTTCACAGGCATCGACAATTGATTGATCGTCTGTGGCAACAATGATATCTTTCGCTCCAGCCAGGACAGCCCTTTCCGCCACCCTGACCACCATAGGTTTTCCGCCAATATCAGCAAGCGGCTTGTTCGGCAAACGGGTCGATGCCAGCCGTGCGGGAATAACGACATAAAAAGACATAATCAATTCAGGAATAAAAGTGAAATTCAGTATTTGCCAGGCATGTCATCCAGCACGCGCGCCTGATCTTCCCACATAATGGGAATGCCATCCCGTATCGGGTAAGCCAGCCTGTCTGCCCGGCAGATCAGCTCCTGTTTATCCTTGTCATATTGCAATTTGCCCTTGCATAAGGGGCAAACCAGTATCTCAAGCAAATCTGCATTCACGGCATTTCTCCACAATCCGGCGTTCCAGCTCATCATTATTATCGATTTCGACACGAGCAGGAACAACCCATATACGATCATCCGACACTATTTCCTCAATTTGTGCACATTTCACGGCATCTTTTTCAGTGATCAGAATAATATCGGCATCCAGTGTCCCAAATGGATTCGATGTAAAAGCGAAATGATCCGGCAAAGGCAATTCCGTAAAATTCAGTCTTGCCATCCGCAAGGAAGCGAAAAAACGGGATGGATTGCCGATTCCGGCCGCCGCGACTGTTTTCAGCATTTCCCCTGAAGAACCGGTCTGGATTTCCTGAAGTTTTTTAACATGTGTCCGGTCTTTCAACTGTTCTGCCCTGTCGGTGACCATTCGCATAAGAAACATGTCATCAACGTAAATGGGATTGCCCGGAGCCGGGCTGTTATTTCCGTTGATGACCGTAAAATCACGGCGTCGCGAAACCGGTTCACGCAAAGGACCTGCAGGCAACATCCAGCCATTTCCACTACCACGGCCGTCAAACAGCATTATTTCCACATTTCGCGCCAGGGCGTAGTGCTGCATCCCATCGTCTGAAATAATGATGTCCACTTCAGGATGCCGGTTCAAAAGAAACTCTGCGGCTTTTACCCGTTTTCTGCAAACAACGAGGGGGCATCCGGTTTGGGAAACGATCAGCAATGGTTCATCACCGGCCTGATCCGATTTTGAATGGTCCGTCACCAATACAGGATCAACGTTCGACGTACCATACCCTCTTGAAATGACGCCGGGAGTGAACCCGGCTTTCCTGAGAATGCCGACCAGCCAGATGACCAGAGGGGTTTTTCCCGTCCCCCCCACAAAGACATTCCCGACGATAACCACCGGAACAGGTAGACGAAACGACTTGAACCAGTTGTTTTTATAGGCATAACGGCGGAAAACGACAACCAGCCTGAAGAGCAGGGAAAACGGCCACAGCAACGCGGAAAACAATCCACGCTTTGTCCAGATGTTCATCCATCCACTTTGTTTGCTGTTTTGCTGGCTCAAAAAGATCCTTTCGATTTCTTAACCCGCACTGAAGACCATCATTCAGATTGAACCTGTGTCGCAAACGTCAACCTGTCCAGGCCTGCAAGCCGTGCCGCCTCGAGAATGTGGATGACATTCTGATGTCGGGCGCCACCATCGGCCGAAATGATGACAACCGGTCCTTTTCCATCAACCGTCTTCGGCACCCGTTTCTGCATTTCTGATGCAAACTGGGAAGGGCTGACATAAGGGATACGCTCGTTGTTGATGGCAAAATCACCTCTGGCGTCAACCGACACATTCAACTCCAGCAAACGCTGCGGCAATTTTTCGGCATTGGCCGTTGGCAACGTGATCTGCAATTCGGAAAACTTGCTATATGTCGTGGTCACCATCAGAAAAATCAAAATGACCAGAAGCACATCGATAAACGGGATCAGGTTGATTTCAGGCTGCTCATGGTTTTTTCCGCGTCGAAAATTCATGCTGACCTCACTTTATCCGGACTGGCGCAATGAACAGATCACATCGACAAGCCTTGCCGACTGTCTTTCCATCTCGATCAGAAAACTGTCGACAAGTGCCCGGAAATGACGATAAAAAACGAGAGTCGGCATGGCGATCAGCAAACCGAAACCGGTATTGTAAAGTGCCACCGAAATCCCATGGGCCAGTTCCGCAGGATTGGCACCTCCGGCATTCTGCGAACCGAAAATCTCGATCATCCCGACAACCGTGCCGAACAGGCCCATCAGCGGCGCCAGCGTCGCAATCGTCCCGATCGTCGTCAGAAAGCGCTCCATCTGGAGAGCGACACTGCGGCCGGTTTCTTCCATTGCCTCCTTCATATTGTCACGGGAGACGTCGGAATGCTGGAGGCCGGTTGCCAGCACCGCTCCCAGAGGCGAACCCTTTTCCAGCCGGTCGACCAGCACCGCATCCACACAGCCTTCCCGGTAATCCCGTATCACCTGTTCCAGCAAACCCGGAGGCAGAATCTTGCGACGTCTCAGATAAATGAGACGTTCGATAATCAGGGCCAATGCAATGACAGAGGCAATGAGCAAAAACCAGATCGGCCATCCTGCCGCTTGAATGATAGAAAACACAAAAGCCTCCAGACGAAAATCGAAACTTGTTTATCAGTCAGCCTGCTTCTTATAACCCTAGCCGGTCTCTCATATGGGCGATGGCATTTTTGACCTGTGCAGGCGCCGTTCCCCCGATGTGATCCCGTGCCTTGACCGATCCTTCGAGTGTCAGGATCTCCATGACATCCGATTCGATCAGAGTCGAGAATTCCCTCATTTGATCCAGTCTCATTTCACTCAAATCACAGCCCTTTTCTACGCAGAAACGGACTGCTCTCGCAACCGCTTCATGCGCATCACGGAAAGGCAAACCTTTTTTGACCAGATAATCGGCCAGATCGGTTGCCGTCGCATACCCCTGAAACGCCGCCTGACGCATCATTTCCGGTTTGACCGTGATCGCGCTGACCATATCCGCAAAAATACGCAAGGTATCGGATACCGTATCCACGGTATCGAAAAGCGGTTCCTTGTCTTCCTGATTGTCCTTGTTATACGCCAGCGGCTGGCCTTTCATCAGCATCAGCAGCCCTATCAGATGACCGTTAACACGACCGGTTTTTCCTCTCGCCAGTTCCGGAACATCCGGATTTTTCTTCTGGGGCATGATCGAGGAACCGGTACAGAAACGGTCTGCAATATCGATAAAACCGACTCTCGGGCTCATCCATATAATCAGCTCTTCAGACATTCTCGAAATATGCGTCATGATCAGGGCAGCATCGGCGCAGAATTCGATTGCGAAATCCCTGTCGGAAACCGCGTCCAGCGAATTGCGGCACACTTCTTCGAATTCCAGCGTTTTCGCCACTCTTTCACGGTCGATCGGAAACGTCGTGCCAGCCAGCGCAGCAGCGCCGAGAGGAAGACGGTTGACACGCTTTCTGCAATCCCGCAAACGTTCGATGTCCCGGTTGAACATTTCAGCATAAGCCAGCAGATGGTGGCCGAAGGTGACGGGCTGCGCTACCTGCATATGCGTGAAACCGGGCAAAATCGTGTCGAAATGCTTTTCTGCCAGATTAAGCAATGATTCACACAGACGGTGCAATAAATGATCGATATCGTCGATGGCACTGCGCAGGTACAGACGGATATCGGTCGCTACCTGATCGTTTCTGGAACGGCCGGTATGCAGACGCTTTCCGGCATCCCCGATCAAATCGGTCAGACGACGCTCGATATTCATATGAACGTCTTCCAGTGCGATTTGCCAGTCGAAGCGGCCATCCGCGATTTCTTCGGAAATCTGTTTCAGGCCGCGCATGATATCGGCAAGATCCTGCGGACTGATGATTTTCTGTGCACATAGCATTTCAGCATGGGCAAGGGAGCCCTGAATATCGAAAGCGGCCATTCGCTTGTCGAATGTCACTGACGCCGTATAACGTTGGACCAGTTCGTCCACCGGTTCGGAAAACCGCCCGGACCATACATCGCTTTTTGTTGAAGATTGATCGCTCATAATAAAATCCTGTTGAATAGGCAGGATTATAGAACAAGCTGCCCCAAACAACGAAACCCGTCAAAAATAAAGCCTGATAAAAAAATCCCCGCAGACTCGCGGGGATTTTCATTTAATTGAGATAAATCAGGAAATATCCCTTACCGCGCCACGGTCAGCCGAAGCAGCCGTCGCCGCGTAAGCTTTCAATGCTCTGGAAACCTGACGGTCACGGTTGACCGGCTTCCATGCATCGGCACCTCTGGCTTCCATTTTCTGGCGACGGGCTTTCAATTCGTCATCGGACACTCTCAACTGAATGCTGCGTGCCGGGATATCAATATCGATCATATCGCCTTCCTCGATCAGGCCGATGGCGCCACCGGAAGCCGCTTCAGGGGAAGCATGGCCGATCACAAGACCGGACGAACCACCGGAAAAACGGCCATCCGTAAACAGGGCGCAAGACGTGCCCAGTCCCTTGGACTTGATATACGACGTCGGATACAGCATTTCCTGCATGCCCGGACCGCCTTTAGGGCCTTCGTAACGAATGATGATGACGTCGCCTGCATGTACCTTGTCGCCCAAAATCGCGTCAACGGCATCTTCCTGGCTTTCGAAAATCCGTGCCTTGCCGGTGAATTTCAGAATACTGGAATCGACACCTGCCGTTTTGACGATACTCCCCTTTTCAGCGATATTGCCGTAAAGCACGGCAAGACCGCCATCCTGCGAATAGGCATGAGCCTTGTCGCGAATACAACCGGAAACGCGATCCGTATCCAGTTCCTTAAAACGGGAATTCTGGGAGAATGCCTGAACAGTTCTGACACCGCCCGGAGCTGCCTTATAGAAAGTTTTGACATTTTCATCGGATGTCGTCATGACATCGTACTGTTTGATCGCATCGCCCAATGTTTTGCTGTGAACCGTCGAGGTATTCGGATCGATCAGACCGGCCCGATTCAATTCAGCCATAATGCCTAGAATGCCGCCCGCACGATGAACGTCTTCGACGAAATAATCATGGGTAGCTGGCGATACCTTGCAAACACAGGGTACACGGCGCGATACCTGATCGATGTCAGCCATCACGAAAGGCACTTCACCTTCATTGGCCACCGCCAGCAAATGCAAAACCGTATTGGTCGAACCACCCATGGCAACGTCGAGAGCCATCGCATTTTCAAGTGCGGCCTTGGTCACAATACTTCTCGGCAAAACGGAATCATCGTTCTGTTCATAGTAACGTTTGGTGATTTCGACGATCGTTCTGCCCGCTTTCAAAAACAATTCCTTGCGGTCGGCATGCGTTGCCAGCAAGGTGCCGTTTCCGGGAAGCGACATACCCAGCGCTTCCGTCAGACAGTTCATCGAATTGGCGGTAAACATACCTGAACAGGAACCGCAAGTCGGGCAGGCCGACCGTTCATAGTCCGCCACCTGTTCATCGGTGATATTCGGATTACCTGCCTGAATCATGGTATCGATCAAATCGACCTTGATGACTTTCTTGTCGCTCTGTCCATGGAAAGCACCCAGAATCTTGCCCGCTTCCATCGGACCGCCGGACACGAAAATGCTTGGAATATTCAGACGCATGGCGGCCATCAACATTCCCGGAGTGATTTTGTCGCAGTTGGAAATACACACCATTGCATCGGCACAATGGGCGTTCACCATATATTCAACGGAATCGGCAATCAATTCCCGGGATGGCAGCGAATACAGCATACCGCCGTGACCCATAGCAATACCGTCATCTACGGCAATCGTGTTAAATTCTTTGGCAATACCGCCCGCCGCTTCAATTTCACGCGCCACCATCTGACCGAGATCTTTAAGATGGACATGACCGGGAACGAACTGGGTAAAGGAATTGACGACAGCGATAATCGGCTTGTCGAAATCGCCATCTTTCACACCGGTTGCACGCCAGAGCGCACGCGCACCTGCCATATTCCTTCCATGAGTGGAAGTCCAGGAACGATATTGAGGCATTTGAAATCTCCAGTTTATTTTTGCGATAACGGAATATTTTGACACGAAATGCAAAATGAAACATCTTTATTAAACGTGCACCCTACAAACAATAGCGTTAAACTCGCACTTTATTTGTTCTACAGCTGTGTCATATAAAAAAACATGTGACACAATTGCCACCTTGGAGAAACAGATCAGGCGTCATTCTTCGATGCGCCCTTGAAAATTATGCTCATACATCCATTACCCGATCCGGTCGCTTTTTCAATCGGCCCACTCCCTGTACACTGGTACGGCCTCATGTATCTGTTTGCATTTGTGCAATTTATTGTGCTCGGCAGAGTACGCCTGAAACAACCGCACATCGAACAGGAAGGCTGGAAAAAAACCGACCTGGAAGATATGTTGTTTTACGGTGTTTTGGGCGTGATCATCGGCGGCAGGCTTGGCGAGGTTTTTTTCTACAATGCTGCATATTTTCTGTCGCACCCCCTTCAGATTTTTGCCGTCTGGCATGGAGGCATGTCTTATCACGGAGGTCTCCTCGGTGTTATTGCGTCCATTTCGATCTGGTGCTACAGAAAAAAAAGAAATCTCGTCGAAACATTTGATTTCATTTCACCACTGGTACCACTCGGTTACGCTGCTGGCCGTATCGGAAACTTCATCAACGGGGAACTACCGGGGCGCCTAGCCGATCCATCCTTACCCTGGGCAATGATCTGGCCGAACGTCGACATGTTGCCGCGCCATCCGTCCCCTATCTATCAGGCGCTGGTCGATGGATTGCTAATGTTCATTCTTTTGTGGTTATATGCCCGCAAAAAACGCCCTCTTGGAGCTGTCAGCGCCATGTATGTATTTTTATACGGTTCCGCCAGATTCTTCACTGAATACTTTCGGGTTCCGGACTATGAAGTAAGCTTCTTCGGCATAACGATCTCTGCCGGGCAGATGCTTTCGCTTCCCATGATTGTATTCGGCCTTGTGGTATGGGTACTGATTATCCGGCACACGGCAAAAAAGAAAATTTTCCGGTAACATAAAAACGAAAAGGGAAGAACGCTAGTCATGTTCTTCGCAATTCAGGACACGGCGAACGATATCGCCGGAAAATCCCCTCTGCGTCAGAAAACGGATCTGTTTCGCTTTTTCCGAAGCATCAACAGGTTTGCTGCCAAATTTTTTTCGCCAGATACCGAGCGCCCTGTCAAACTCATTTTCAGACATCACGCTTTTTGCTTCGTCCAGCGTTTTTTCATCCACGCCATGCATTTCCAGTTCGCGCAGGACACGCCCGCTGCCATAACGCGAGCAACGCCGCCTGACAAAAGCTTCGGCAAAACGTTCTTCGGAAAGAAATCCCTGCTTTTGCAACCACTCCATCAGCGCGGCCAGATCATCCCCTTCTTCCACATAAGGCGATAATTTTCTTGCAAGCTCTTTCGGGCTATATTCGCGTATGGACAAATACCGCAATGCCCGCGCTTTCAGAGTCGCTTTCGGTTTCATCGATTCTCACTCCCGATTACCCAAAAAACGACTCTTCACGGACATATCCGGTCATTTTGTCTCAACGGCGCTTTCTTCCGTATCTTTTATCGGAGGCAATTCCCGGACGCCATACGATGCTCGGACCTTGTTTTCGATTTCACGGGCCAGTTTCGGATTGGCGCGCAGGTAGTTGCGTGCATTGTCCTTGCCCTGCCCGATCTTCTCGCCATTGTAGCTGTACCATGCCCCCGCCTTGTCGACAATCTTGGCTTCGGAGCCCAGATCTAGAATTTCCCCTTCACGGGACGTGCCTTCACCATAAAGGATGTCGAAATATGCTTCCTTGAATGGAGGTGCCGTTTTGTTCTTGACAACCTTGACCCGGGTTTCACTGCCGATGACTTCATCACCTGACTTGATGGAACCGGTACGGCGAATGTCCAGACGGACTGATGAATAGAATTTCAATGCATTCCCACCCGTCGTCGTTTCGGGATTGCCGAACATGACGCCGATTTTCATACGGATCTGGTTAATGAAAATAACGGAGGTATTGGTTTTGTTGATACTGCCTGTCAATTTGCGCAATGCCTGTGACATCAAACGCGCCTGCAGACCCGGCAGCGAATCCCCCATATCGCCTTCGATTTCGGCTTTCGGCGTCAATGCGGCGACTGAATCGATAACGATCAGATCGACACCTCCGGAAC
>CDZQ01021033.1_pt1 | contig 11680 bp, 21 predicted proteins | sample 554831 | NCBI WGS metagenome assembly CDZQ01 (sample SAMEA3182112, study PRJEB8094) | gut metagenome | biome: human; feature: gut; material: Stool; isolation source: human stools | place: Canada | collected 2013-05-06
ACGCTGACTTACTGTGATTTCCCCTATGAGCACTGGACTCGGATCCGCACCAACAATGTGATTGAGCGACTGAACCGGGAGATCCGCCGCAGGACCCGTGTGGTGGGCACATTCCCGGACGGCAACTCTGCTCTGATGCTGGTCTGTGCCCGGCTGCGCCATGTGGCCGGAACTCAGTGGGGCAACAAAAAGTACATGAATATGAAACACTTGGAGGCGGCTATGGAAGACGTCTCTATTGCTGGCTGACTTCATTCAGCCGGAGTCTGCAAACTAATTTGCGCATAACTCTTGACGGCACCACTATGCGCTTAATCGCCCTTGCCTGAGTCCGTTTTAAGGAGCGCTCAGATCTGCCATTCATTGCCCCCCATCTCTTATCGTATTCAGCTATCGTTTTTGCCCAGTCCAGCCCTTGGATCATATGCGTCTGTACCAGGAAGCGTTCGTCGTCGGGAAGCAGCTGAATCCAACATTCGATGATGCCCTTTTTCAAAAGCAATTCATTATACCGTTTTTCCAATTCTGCATCCGCTATCACCCAGATACGCCGCTTTGGAATAAGCACATGGTTAAGCGCATGCTGGAGAATAAGCGGTATACCGGGATGGATGGGTATCCCATCATCATACAGCCGGAGCTGTTCGAGCGGGTAGCCGTTATACGGGCCGGAAAGGCCGTAAGACGTGAGAAAGCCGAGAAACAGCCTGCACCAACACTGTCGCCTGTACCGCCCACTGTGCCTGGTCGTCTCACGGATATCTCAATTGTACGCATGGAAAGCCAGATCAATCAGGAACTATCCAGGCCGGTGCTGGAACCGGAGCGCCTCCAGGACATGATCTTCCAACTGGCCATAAAAAAATATGAAGCGATACGGGGCTATAATTCCATACAGAGCAATCAAGTGGACGCGGACAGCGTCCATTTTGATATTTGAAAAAGGAGCGAACGAAAATGGCAAAACCAGTACGAGTCATTCCCGCCAAGCCCAAAGCGGAGCTTGAAAGAGAGCTGAAAAAGGGCCGCTTGCGCGTGGCCGCCTACTGCCGGGTCAGCACCGATGACGAAGAACAGTTGACCAGCTATCAGAATCAGATCGAGTATTACACCGAAAAGATCAACGCCAATCCCGATTGGGAGATGGTTGGCGTGTATGCTGATGAGGGGATCTCAGGTACTTCCACCAAGCACAGGGATGAGTTCAATAAGCTCATGGCGCTCTGCCGCCGTGGTCGCGTAGACCTCATCCTTACCAAGAGCGTATCCCGCTTTGCGCGTAACACGGTAGACTGCCTGAAGTATGTGCGGTTGCTGAAAGAAAAGGGGATCGGAATCCTGTTCGAAAAGGAGAATATCAATACCCTGGAACTCTCGGGCGAGTTGATGCTGACCTTTTACGGGGACTTTGCCCAGGCTGAGAGTGAATCCATATCCACGAATGTGGCGATCGGGCAGCGCATGGCAATGAAGGCCGGAAAGGTGGTCTTCCAGTATAAATGGCTGTATGGCTATAAGCGTGGAGAAAACAATATGCCGGAAATCGTACCGGAGGAAGCAGTAATCGTAAGGCGAATCTACGACAACATGTTGTCGGGATACAGCGCCAAGCGTATTGCCGACAGCCTGAATAATGACCATGTACCGCCGCCCAACTTTTCCGAGAAATGGAGCAGCATCATAATCCAGCGCATCCTCAAAAATGAGATTTATGCCGGTGATTCACTGCGGCAAAAAACCTATGTTGCCGACTGTATCTCCAAAACAGTCAAGAAAAATACCGGCGAACTTCCGCAATACTACATTATGGACAACCACTCCGCTATCGTACCGCGGGATATATACAATCGTGTGCAGGAGGAATTCGCTCGGAGGAACAGCAAAATCAGCCCTTCTACAAAATCACCCACGGTGAACAAGGGGAGGTTTTCCAGCAAATACGCACTGACAGAGTTGCTTCGATGCGGGGCGTGCGGTGCCGCATATCGCCGTGTAACATGGCCCGCTAAGGAAAAGGGCGGCGAGAAACGTATCGTTTGGCGCTGTATATCGAGGCTTGAACATGGCAAGAAAATCTGCAAAACCGCGCCGACAATCCCGGAACCGGCCCTGCATGCGGCAATCATGGAAGCCATTCAACTGCTGAAGCTGGACACCTCCAAGGCAAAAACCGATGTGCGCGAGATACTGCCCGAAGTCATTCAATGTCCACACGGCGAAACTGTACAGGATATCGAAATCCTCATTGAGCGACGGCAGGATGAACTTATCCAGTATTTAGCACAAAATCCGACCGCGAATGAACCCGAAAGCACAGGGCATGCAGACTTCACCATGCTGCTCAACAGCATAGGGGTTCTGAGAAAACGCAGAGAGGCGCTCTTGCGGAGGGCACAGTCCGATGAAACTGTAGAACAGAGAATGACCGGGATCATAGAAAAGCTCCACAACGAAAAACCGGATATCACCGGATATGACGACATATTGGTCAGAAAGCTTGTGGAGTGTATAACAGTCGTATCCGATAAGATAAAGGTAGTATTCAAAAACGGGACAGAGATTTGGGCGAGGTGGGACTGTGAGTAGGCATTTTGCAGTTAGCGGCTGGTATCTATCCATAAAGATATCGAGTTTTCATCATCTTTTTCAAATAGGCATATGAAGAGATGATGTGATAGCGTTATAACACATATCCTGTGTTACAGTAGTCATGAGGGATTTGCACTTCCGTTCGGTCTTTGTCGTTACATCAAACTTACAATAATTGATTTGGCCGGGTCCATTCATCCTTTTTCTTCTCGCTGTCCAAGATGTATTGTAATCCTACATGACCTGAAATCCTTCCGTGAGGAACGCAACGTAGCCGCATGCGACATTGTAGCCGTCATGCGCGAACAATACCCCGGATATGACAAGACCCTGCAAAGCAAGGTGGAGCGCCCGGACAGATACGGCATCAGGCTTGTAAACGATGCGGAACGGCTGATAGATGAAGCCTTTGCCAAGACAGCACAGGAACCCCGCAGACGCGACAACCGCCGATTAAAGGCACGAATCCAATGCCGCATGACAAAGACCGAATTAGAGCGGTTGCAACATGCTTTAAACGCAGATGGATACGACACCATACAGGCCGGATTGACGGCCATCATCAAGAAGTATTTGGAGGATAGAAAAGATGTTTGATGCTGCCTTTGACCCCATGAACACATATAACGATGTGCAGGACGATATTCAGGCCGAACAGTGCTTGCAGGAAATCAGGCGCATCAATGAAGAATCGCAGCGGCTGCTGAATGTGTGCAAAGCGCAGATCGATTTCTACACCGCGCGTGCCAAGCAGATCGAGGAAGAACGTGACAGGAAAAAGGCCGATATTAACGGCAAGCTGTCCATCTACTTTCAGACTGTCCCGCACAACAGCACCAAGACGCAGGAAACGTACAAGCTTGCATCCGGCGTGCTGAAACTGAAAAAGCCGTCCCCGGAGTACAAGCACAATGATTCGCTGCTTATAGAAGCGTTCCCGGAATTCGTGGAACAAAAGCCGCAGTTCCGTTGGGGCGAGTTCAAGAAAACGCTGAACGTTGTGTATGAAGGGTATGACACGGTGATCGTCCACAAGGACACCGGGGAAACCGTACCCTCCGGACTGGTTGAAATCGTGGAACGTGAGCCTGAATTTGTGGTGGAGGTGTGATATGGGGAACATGGCGTTGTATGAGAAATACAGGGCCGTACCGCCCGAAGCGCAAAAGAAGATAGGCGGCGGCAGATTAAAGGGCATGACCGATATAAATCCGATGTGGCGCATCAAGTGCCTTACCGAAGAATTCGGGCCGTGTGGAATCGGATGGAAGCCTGTAATCGTGCGTCAATGGCTTGAACCAAGCGAGAGTGGTCAATGCGCAGCGTTCTGCAACATTGATTTGTATGTGAAAGTCGGCGGTGTGTGGAGCGATGCAATACCTGGAACTGGTGGCGCAATGTACATCGCAAAGGAAAACAGCGGGCTGTATGTAGACGATGAAGCATTCAAAAAGGCATATACAGACGCTATATCGGTCGCCTGTAAGGCGCTTGGATTCGGAGCCGATATATATTGGGACAAGGATTCAACGGAGTATACGCAGCGTACCGAATCGCAGCGGATGGCGCAGGGCGACAACGAAGCGCGTGCAGAGCGCGGAAAGCGTTTGGTGGAAATCAGACGGTTGTGCCCGGATGAAGCGAAGCTGAACAAGGCGTGCGCGCGGACATTCGGCAAGAACATTGCGCAGTTTACCATTGACGAGCTGGACGAGATCCTTGCCAAGCTTGCGGTAAAAGACAATGCGGCTGATAGCTGACGCGCCGCGCGCAAGTGTGGACATGCTGACGGGCGATGCGGTTCTTTCGTTCCGAATCGCCCCAGAATCCAAACGCATGCTGAATGAACTGAAATCGCTTGGTGATAGCAAACTGGCGGTTGATGTGAAGAAGTATCGCCCCAAGCGGTCATTGGACGCAAACGCCTATTTATGGGTTCTGTGCGATAAGATCTCTGCCGCACTGGACAGCACAAAAGAGCTGGTTTACATCGAACTGGTTCGGCGGGTTGGGAAATTCGCAGTTGTGGCGGTGCGTGATGGGGATGCGGATGAAATCATTCACGGATGGAGCTGCCGGGGGCTTGGTTGGTTTGCCGAAATCATAGACGGCTGCAAGATTGACGGGTGTGTCAGGGTGATGTTCTTCTACGGTTCTTCAACCTACGACACTGAAGAAATGTCGCGGCTGATTGACGAAGCGGTGTTCGAAGCAAAGGAACTTGGCATTGACACGGCAACGCCTGATGAAATCGCACTCATGAAAGCAAGGTGGAACGATGAAAAGCAGACGGACAAAGGCGCTTGAAATCCCGCAGAAAGTAAAATATGCGGTGTGGGAGCGAGACGGAGAGCGCTGCATCCTATGTGGCTCACCACATGCCGCGCCAGAAGCGCACTTCATCCCACGGAGCAAAGGCGGTTTGGGGATTGAGGAAAACATCGTTACATTGTGCCGCGAGTGTCACAGGCGGTTCGATCAGACAACAGACAGGGAAAACATAGCCGAGTTTGTGAGGGCGTACCTCGCCAAGAAATACCCGGAATGGGATGAAACAAAAATTTACTATCGAAAGGTGAATGCATGAACAAAGTTATTTTAATCGGCAACCTGACAAAAGACCCTGATGTCAGGACAACGAACAGCGGTACATATGTAACAACGTTCGACATCGCCGTACAACGCCAGTTTAAAGGCGCTGACGGGCAGAAACAAACGGATTTTATACCGATCGTTGTGTGGCGGCAGCTTGCGGAGCTGTGCGGGAAGTATCTTGTAAAGGGGCGCAAGGTTGGAATCATCGGTGAACTTCAAACGCGCAGTTACAAAGCAAAAGACGGCACAAATCGGCATGTTGCCGAGGTTGTAGCAAGCGAGGTCGAATTCCTTACGCCAAAGGGCGCAGTGCAAGGAACAGTAGACGCAGAAGGTTTTACAGACGTAGACGATTCAGATTTACCGTTTTAAAGGAGGACACATGATTACAGTAGTAATGGTTAAGCACAGCGGAAACCAGAACAAGTACCTGTTCCGCGTTCCAGATGGACACAAGATTGCAAGCGGCACACGCATCATCGTTGATACACGGTATGGATTGAAGGAAGCGGTTGCCATCGCAAACAGCATAGACATCGAATCAGAAGAAGCAGCCGTTGCCATTTTCAAAGGTGTAACACTTCCGTTAAAGCGTGTACTGATGAAGGAGAAGCCGGGATGGGAACCGTTGCGAGAAATCCCGTTTGCACAGAAACCGCTTGAATTCATGTTTTAAGTTGGTGATGCGGAATGCCGAATCGAATTTTGAAAGAGAGCATTTGCACGAGTGATTCGATTGATCGGCTGAGCTGGTTTGAAGAAGTCGTATTTTACAGACTGATTGTGAACTGCGATGATTACGGGAGATTTGACGGGCGGGTTGCGCTTATAAAAAACAAGCTATTCCCGCTCAAGGAAAGCGTTACGTTCAAGGCTGTTGAAGATGCCATCAATAAGCTGGCGACTGTAGGATTAGTCACCCTGTACGAGTATGAGGGTCGTCAATACTTGCAACTACCAACTTGGAATGAGCACCAAAGCATACGAGCAAAACGCAGTAAGTTTCCTTCGCCTGATGGATGTGTGAAAGCATCTGAAATCATTTGCATGCAGATGAATGCAAATGTTCCCGTAATCCAATCCGAATCCGAATCCAATCCGAATCCGAAAGAGGGCGCTAAAGCGCCAAACGCGCGTGCGCGTTTCTCTCCACCGTCCGTATCGGATGTAGAGGCATATTGCCGGGAGCGGCGGAATGACGTTGACCCGCAGCGATTTGTTGATTTCTATGCATCCAAGGGGTGGAAGGTCGGATCGCAGCCGATGAAGGACTGGAAAGCAGCCGTACGAACGTGGGAGCAACGCGGGAAAGATGAACGCAGCGCAAGCAAGCCAAAGCAGAGATCCTTGAACGGTGCGCACAACCATCATCAGCGCACCTACACGGATGCAGACCTGGACAAAATCGGCATCGATCTGCTGGGGGATGAAGACGATGAATAACCGCGAGGAACAAGAGCAGATCGCCGTATTCGAGTGGGCGGCGTTGCAGGAAGCGACATACCCAGAGCTGTGGCTGATGTACCACATTCCGAACGGCGGAGCACGGAGCAAGGCCACGGCAGCGCGGTTAAAGGCGGCGGGGGTAAAGGCCGGAATACCTGACATATGCCTGCCGGTTCCGCACGGTGGATACGCAGCCCTGTACATCGAACTGAAAACGCCGGAAATCAAGGCGTTGGGCGTTCAAAAGGGCAGACCTAGCAAAAGGCAGAAGGAGGTCATTGCACACCTCCGGGAGCGAGGAAACTGCGCCGTGGTGTGTTACGGCGCGGAGGAAGCAATTAAGACGATCAAGGGGTATTTGAACGATGAAATATCAAATTGTGGCGATAACTGCGGGGCGTGAAACGTTAATCGCCGAAACGAATGATATGAAGTGCGCAAAGCGCATCTATACGGACAAGGTTTCACAGGGTTCGCATGTCAGGGTAAAGGTAAACGGCAGGATGCTGCGTATTTTTGAAGCCGACAAGCAGTTTATCACAAACAACAAACACAACATGCTGGGAGGTAAGGGATATGTTAAACGAGCTGTCTAAGGAAATCAATGATAACGCTGTAAGTCATGGATGGTGGGACGAGCCGCGCAATCTGCTTGAAATTGCCGCCTTGTGCCATTCCGAGCTGTCGGAAGCGGTAGAGGAATACCGTGCGGGAAGGCCGATGGCGTATGTAAACATGTTCGATGGTGAAACGGTATACTATGAATCCGACATGGAATCATGGGGTGGCAGGAAGCCGGAAGGAATCGCGGTAGAAATGGCAGATTGCCTTATTCGCATTCTTGACTGGTTCGGGCATGAGGGTTTGGATGTTGATGCGATCGTCCGTGAGAAGATGGAATACAACCGCACAAGGCCGTACAAGCATGGCAAGAGGTGCTAGCGATGGCAAAAATCGAACTGTATCACGATAACTTTCAGAATTTCAAGGGGTATGCAATACCAAAGGCGCAGCTTGTGATTGCCGATATCCCGTACAACCTCGGGAAGAATGCATACGCATCAAACCCCATGTGGTACAAGGGCGGAGATAACAAAAACGGAGAAAGCGACAAGGCCGGGAAAGCGTTCTTTAACACGGACAATGATTTCAGAATCGCAGAGTACATGCATTTCTGTAATCGTCTGCTGAAGAAAGAGCCGAAGGAGGCAGGTCAAGCCCCGGCGATGATTGTATTCTGCGCGTTCGATCAGGACGCGATGCTGATTGACTATGGCAAGCAATACGGATTCAATCACAGCTACCCTATATTCTTCATCAAGGACTATTCAGCGCAAGTGCTGAAAGCCAACATGAAGATCGTTGGAGCAACGGAACATGCGATTGTGCTGTATCGTGACAAGCTGCCGAAATTCAGAAATGGCGGGCACATGGTTTTCGATTGGTTCAAGTGGCAAAGGGATGATAAGTCCATTTATCCGACCATTCATCCAACGCAAAAGCCTGTAACGGTGCTAAAACGCTTGATTGAAATCTTCACAGACCCGGGTGATGTCGTGATAGACCCATGCGCCGGGAGCGGTTCAAGCCTTGTGGCGGCATATGAATTGGGGCGAGATGCATACGGATTCGAGGTAGACAAGGGTTTCCATGCGAAAGCGCAACAGGGAATGATTGAACCCGCGAAAAAGCGCGGACAGCAGATTTCATGGGGGGTATAGCGATGCGAGACTACGCGAACACAGCTGACAAGGAAATCATAGTAGTGCTGGCCGGGTGCATCGGGTACGCGGACACGCTGAAAGGCTTGGAGTTCCGCAACAGTGAAAAAGCGCGGAGCAGTTTAGCGGAAATGCAGAACCACGCAAGCAAGGCGCTTGAAGCGGTCATGTACGGGCTTAACCCAGAACAGGTTGAAGGGCTGATACGGTTTGCAAACGGCATGGAATTGATGTGCGTTCCGAAGCATAGCCCAGCATCGAAAAAGGACTATTACATGTGTCCTGTGGATGCATTCGACAGGCTGATGGGCGATGTGGCAAACGCCTGCGCGTTCTGCGACAAGGAAGGCAATGAAGTAAAACGGTGTGACCGCCGCAAGGGTTTGCTGGCATGTGGCGTTGTGCCGTGGGGCAGCAAGGAATGCCCGTATCAGGGATGAAATGAAAGGAGAAAAAATGATTCTGGTTATATTTGGTGTGTTTTTGCTCGTAGGAATAGGCGCAATGTTTCTATATTACCGTACCTGCGATGAGTCAGCCTTAGGTATTGGCATATTAGGGATAATCACCACGTTCTGCTCAGTTATATCCATTGTGATCCTCGGTATAGAGGTGTCAAACCTATCAGTTATCGACGATCGAATCGCAATGTATCAAGAAGAGAACGTAAAAATTGAAACACAGATCGCTGAGATCGTAAAGCAATACCAAAAGTATGAGGCTGATATTTTTGCAGAAGTGAACCCCGATTCAGCCATAACGCTTGTGTCGCTTTACCCGGAACTCAAATCGGACAGCCTTGTAAATTCTCAGATCGAGGTCTATGTCTCGAACAATCAGAAGATTAAAGAGCTCCGGGAAGAAGAGATCGAGGGAAGTGTTAAACGCTGGTGGTTATATTTCGGAGGTTAAGATACAAAAACTGGCGAAATTGCGCACAGAAACGAAAGGAGAGCACACAATGGAAAAGAAAATTCTTGATGTGACATGCGGATCTAGAACGATATGGTTCGATAAAAAACACCCGCAAGCTATTTATTGCGACAAACGCCGCGAAACATATATCGGACTTTGGAAAAACAGTGAAATAATTTGCGCGGTAGACCCGGATGTGCTATGCGATTTCACGAACCTACCATTTCAGGACAACAGTTTTTCACTTGTCGTTTTTGACCCGCCGCATCTGACAGGTGCGAAAGAAACGGCGTGGTTGGTCAAGAAATATGGGAAACTGGATGATACATGGCCACAGATGCTGCATGATGGTTTTGAAGAATGCATGCGCGTGTTAAAGCCAGACGGTGTGCTGATTTTCAAATGGTCAGAATACGACATTCCAGCAGATAAGGTTTGGAAAGAAATTGGGGAAAAGCCTCTATTCGGGCACCACAGCGGGAAAAAATCTCGTACATTTTGGGGTTGTTTCATGAAGTTTTGTGAAGTGGACGAGCTGAAAGGAGCAACAAATGGCAACGATAACTGATTACGCAAGGATGTGCAAGGCTTACGAGTGTGTCGATTGCCCGCTATCCGGCAGAAATAACGCGTATAGTACTAAATGCCCTCAGATACTGAGGCTTCGCCCCACCGAAGCATCCGCGATCATAGACAAATGGTGCGCGGAGCATCCGCAGAAAACGTACTTGCAGGATTTCCTTGAGAAGCTCCCGAAGACAAATTTGCTCGCCGATGTTCCAGCGGGTTGTAGAAAGAATTATTACGGATGGGATTCAAAAACGTGTGAAAGAAATTGCTTCGACTGCTGGAACGCCGTAATGCCGGATGAAGCGGAAAAGGAGGAAGTATGAAACGCAGACGATTTACACGCGCTGTGCGCGAAGCAGTTTATAACAAATGTAACTGCCACTGCGCTTACTGCGGTATACAAATACCTATATCAAGGATATTGATAACCCTTTTGCTGGGTCAATGCCGACATACTACATAAAATGCGATAAGTGTAAAAGGAGTATGATGGTGCGACTTCGTATGACAGACATAAAGCACCGGGACAAGTGCAAGCGCGACCTTATTAAGGCATGGAACAGGAGGGCGAACGATGAGTAAGGAATACATAGAGCGTGAAGCGCTGATCGAAGAACTGAAACGGCGGGATTTTCTGCCAGTTATTGTAAAGCATGCAATTGAAGCTGTTTCCGCCGCCGATGTTGCGCCTGTGGTGCATGGGCATATTGTCAGCGACGGGATGGACGAGTTGTATGCGGAATTTGGAGAATGCACGAAATGCGGAGGGGATAATATCGTTACCGCCGAGTTTTGTAATTGGTGCGGCGCGAAGATGGACGGAGGTAAGCATGAATAGCCCATGTGATGATTGCCGCAGGGACTGCGAAGTACCGTGCTGGAAGGTGGATCACGGATTGCTTGTGGAAGTGGTGCATGCGAGGTGGAGACATCTTTGCGGCGACGAATGGCGCTGTACAAATTGCGGGAATGTCATACACACAGAAGGAAGCTGGGAAAGGCCGGAGCAGAAGTATTGTGATGACTGCGGTGCGAAGATGGACGGTGGCACGCCATGAAGCATTCCCCTGATTTCAAGCCAACGTGCAAATGCGGCGCAGAGCTTAAACGGCTGTCAACGAACGTGTACCCAAATTTCACAACAATCTATTACGACTGCAAGCAATGCGGCGTGAGACATTCGTTCAAGATGAAGAAGGACGGAACTGTAGTGGAACACAGGGAAATCGGGGTTCGGGATCATCCGCACAGAACGGCACACAGGCAGATGAAGAATAATCAAACGTTATGTTGGGACTGTAAAAACGCCATAGGCGGCGGGTGCAGTTGGTTCACGGATTTTACACCGGTTGCAGGCTGGAAAGCGAAAAAGGAACGGTTATATGCCGGATGTTCGTATACGGTAGAGGATTGTCCGCAATTTGAGGATGGGAGGGCGCAATGAGTAATGACAACATGCGTGCCGCGGTTCGGCGGCTATTGAAACGGTGGGGGGCTGCGACACAGATGTGCCGCAGAAAGCAGGAGGAAATCGCAGAATACAACGGCCTGATTGATGCAACATACGGGTTGCATGCACAGAAGTTAACCGGCATGCCGCATGGGGGCGAAGTATCAAACCCTACTGCTATAACAGCAGAACGTGCGGAAAAGCTGCGGGATGCATATCGGCGCAGGATAGCAGACATAACGGATGACATTGCGAACCTGATGGACTTTTGCGCGGCCATTGACAGCCTGCTGCTTGATTTGTCTGTCGACCAGTACAAAGTTATCGATTTGCGATACAGGCGATTCAACACGGCGAAAAAGCCGCCATGGGTGCGCGTTGCGCGGATGGCAGG
>CDZQ01055325.1_pt1 | contig 11676 bp, 9 predicted proteins | sample 554831 | NCBI WGS metagenome assembly CDZQ01 (sample SAMEA3182112, study PRJEB8094) | gut metagenome | biome: human; feature: gut; material: Stool; isolation source: human stools | place: Canada | collected 2013-05-06
CCCAACTGCTGGGCCATCTACTGCTGCGGCAAGGTATTCAAGTACCTGCTGAACATGGGCGGTCTGGAGGAGATGGAAAAGCGCAACATCGAAAAGGCCAAGGTGCTGTATGACTTCCTGGATTCCTCCAAGCTCTTCAAGGGTGCCGTGGTGCCTCAGGACCGCAGCCTCATGAACGTCCCCTTCGTCACCGGCGACAAGGATCTGGATGCCGCCGTGGTGGCCGCCTCCAAGGAGGCCGGCTTCGACAACCTGAAGGGCCACAAGTCTGTGGGCGGTCTCCGGGCCTCCATCTATAACGCCATGCCCAAGGAGGGTGTGGAGGCTCTGGTAGAGTTCCTCACCAAGTTCGAGGCTGAGCATCAGGCGTAACGTCCATCTCTCGGGACGCAGGTCCGGAAAACCGGACAAATCGCCACATTCCCACAATAAAACGTATCATCGAAGGAGAATATTACTATGCGTATTCTTATTACAGACGGTATGGACAAGGCCGCCATGGCGCAGCTGCGTGAGCTGGGCCACGAGGTGGTGGAGCAGTTCTATGAGCCGGATCAGCTGGGCGCCGCCCTGCGGGACTTTGACGCCGTGGTGGTCCGCTCCAAGACCAAGGTCCGTGCCAACCACATCGACGAGGCCAAGGGCGGTAAGCTGAAGCTCATCATCCGTGGCGGCGTGGGTGTGGACAACATCGACGTCAAGTACGCCGAGGAGAACGGCATTGCCGTCCGCAACACCCCCGGTGCCTCCTCCCAGTCCGTGGCGGAGCTGGCCATGGGCCATATGTTCGCCTGCACCCGCTATATCTCCATCGCCGGTCACACCATGCGTGAGGGCAAGTGGGAGAAGAAGGCCTACGGCAAGGGCATCGAGCTGCAGGGCAAGACTCTGGGCATCATCGGCTTCGGCCGCATCGGTCAGCATCTGGGCGTCATGGCCAAGGCCATCGGCATGAACGTCGTCGCTTACAGCACCACCCGCCGTCCGGAGGTGGAGGCCAAATTCGGCATCCCCTATGTGACGCTGGAGGAACTGCTGGCTCAGTCTGACTTCATCTCCCTCCACGCTCCCGCCGCACCCGGCGCTCCCCTCATCAACGCCGATACCATCGCCAAGATGAAGGACGGCGTGGTCATCATCAACACCTCCCGTGGTGCCAACGTGGACGAGGATGCCCTGCTGGCTGCTCTGGAGTCCGGCAAGGTGCGGGCCGCCGGTCTGGACGTCTACGCCGACGAGCCCACTGCCAACGCCGCTCTGTACAGCCATCCCATGGTGTCCTGCACGCCCCACATCGGCGCTGCCACCGTGGAGGCTCAGAAGCGCATCGGCACCGAGATCGTGGATATCATCCGCAGCTTCTGATCTCCCTATTATGCAAGAAAAGAAGGGGTACGGCAGAGCCATACCCCTTCTTTTTCACCGCCTCGCAAGAATGCAGCCTGTGAGCACCGCTCACAGGCTGCATTTTCGTTTCTCTACTTACGGTCGTTTCCACCAGCTGCCGCCGCCTCTAACGCCGCCGGAGTCCCCAACGCCGCCGGAGTCCTCAGCACCGCCGGTATCCGGCGTGGTGGGATCTGTCGGATCCGTGGGGGGCGTCGGTTTGGTGGGGGTCGTCGGTTTGGTGGGGTCGGTAGGTGTCACCGGTGTGATGGCCTTCTGGTGCGCCGGGCAGATATCATCCTTGGGATCGTTGGGCGTAGCGGAGCCGTCCAGCACCTTCAACAGGTACTCATGGTCCCTGGCTTTGATATCGTTGAACAGCGCCCGGTTCCAGTCCAGCACCGCCACCTGCTTCACCTTGTCCTTGGGGCAGTACTGGGTGGCAATATGCTTCCCCTCGGTGCAATAATCCACCATCTTGTGAACGTTACAGGTCGCCGTGGGAGCCGTATCCGCCGCCACCGTCACGGTGCGGACACGGTTGCCCCGCAGGTCCTTGGTGCAGGCATCCGTGGCCAGCAGGCCGCTGTCAGCGCACACCGTCACCTGCGTCAGGCCGGTGCAGCTGTCGAAGGCCTTGTCCTCCAGATCACCATGGATCTCCCGCATCACCTGCTTCCACAGCTGCGCCGAGCCGTTGCCCATACCGTAGGACAGCTCATCGTTGGACTCATAGCCCGTCCATACCGCAGCGCAGTAGTAGGGGCTGAAGCCCACGAAATAACGGTCCCGGTTGTCATCCGTGGTACCGGTTTTACCGGCGATGGTCATGCCGGAGAAATATGCCTCCGTACCGGTACCGCTGGTGATAACGCTCTCCAGTATATCCCGCAGCAGATAGGCGGTAGTCTCCTTCATGGCGCTGTGGGCGGAGGTCTCGTTCTCCATGACGACATTCCCCTCGGAGTCCTCCACCCGCAGCCATGTCCGGGGCTTGGTGTATACGCCGTCGTTGGCGATGGCGGCATAGGCCGCAGCCATCTCCTCCGTGGTGACACCCACGTCGTAACCGCCCAGGCCCATGTTACCGGACTGCTGACTGTCCCGCTGGGTCAGGGTGGTGAAGCCCAGCTTCTCCACCATATAATTATAGGAGGCCGCCGAGCCGTAGCTCTCATTGACCCGCACGGCGCAGGTATTCAGAGACTCCACCAGCGCCGTCCACACGGTGGTCAAGCCGTAGAAGCCGGAGTGGGAGTTCTTGGGCCATGCGCCGTAGCCACTCAAATCCCGGACGGGATAGTCGTCGATAGCGGAGGCAGCGGTGATGGTACCGTCGTCCAGCGCCGGGGCATAGTCGGAGATGGGCTTGGTAGCAGAACCGCACTGCCGGGGCTCCGTGGCCCAGTTCCAGCCACGATCCACCGTCTTGGCGCCCAGACCGCCCACCATAGCCACCACGTTGCCGGTGGAATTGTTCACCAGCGTGATAGCCGCCTGCAAGGGCTTGCCGTAGTCGTCCGTATACTCCACCAGATCGCTGTTTTCAAAAACGCTCTCCGCAATGGACTGGAGCTTGCTGTCCTGCAGCGTATAGATCTTATAGCCGCTGCTGTAAATCTTGCTGACGGCCTTCTCCTGTGCCGTACGGACGTTGCCGTTCTCGTCGGGTGCATCGTCCTCCAGCCCCAGCTTCTCCACCAGCGCCGCCGCCACATCGGAGATGACCTGATCCGTATAATAGGAGTTGTTGGCGGTGGACTGCACGGTGGGCTTCTCCGGGGTCTCCTGATCCTCCGTAGGCTCGGTGAAATTGCCGAGATTCGTATACCCGTCGCTGAACTGGACCTCCTCCGCCACGGCGGCATCGTAGGTGGCCTGATCGATCTTCTCCTGACCGAGCATCTCGCCCAGGATGGTCAGCTGCCGCTCCCGGTTGTTCTCACGGGCCCAGTCGCTGAGCAGAGGATCATACATGGAGGGATTGTTGGTGATGCCGATGAGACAGGCACACTCCGCCAGCGTCAGGTCCTTCACATCCTTGTGGAAGTACATCCGGGCAGCCGTCTGCACGCCGTAGCACTGCTCTCCCAGATAGATGGTGTTGAGATACATCTCCAGGATCTGGGACTTGGAGTAATCCTTCTCCAGCGCCAGCGCCCGGTAGATCTCCGTGACCTTCCGCTTCACCGTCCCCTGATTGTCGCCGGTGACGTTTTTCAGCAGCTGCTGGGTGATGGTGGAGCCGCCCTGTGTGCCGCTGCCGGTCAGGGTACTGGTAATGGCCCGCAGGGTCCCCTTCCAGTCCACCCCGTGGTGGGTCTTGAAGCGCTTGTCCTCGATGGCGATGGTGGCCTCCTGCAAATACTCGGGGATGTCCCCGATATCCACCCAGATGCGGTTTTCATCGCTGAACAGCGTCTGATACATCTCCCATGTCTCGCCGTCCGTCCCCAGACGGTACAACTCCGTGGATACCTTCCGGTCATATTCGGACATATCCACCTCTACGTGGCCCTTCAGGGACTTATTGATGTAGGTCATGAAGATCCCCACAAAAATGGCCATGGTCAGCACGCCCACCAGCACGATGGTGCCGATGACGCCCCAGACCCTCTTGGCCCGTCCCTTCCCTCGGTTTTTCCTCTGATGGGCGCTCTGCTCTGCCTTATCACGGTCGTTGGAGTGTTCTTTCATGGACAGCGCACCTCACTTTCTGTTTCGTTGTTCCGGCCGCTGGGCGGCCTCAGGCTTTTTATACGGCTTCTCCCTGCCGCTCTGCTCCGGAAGGTCCCGGCTGCGGCAAAAAGCACATATTAAACCAATATAAGAGTTATTTTACCACACCTGTCAACCGATAAAAATACCTTTTTGCGTAAAAAACGCAATCATCGTATCCTTTGACCCGGCACATAGGTTCCGTTTTGTGCTGCTTTTCCAATTTTTGTGCGGAAATCGGCAGCGCCGCCCTCTTGCAATTTCTGTGGAAATCCGTTATAGTAGGGGGACATCAACCTATGCAGGAGGTATTTTCTCATGAGCGATGAGTTTGGCCCCAGCTTTATCACCCTCACCGACGAGGACGGCAACGATATCGAGCTGGAGTATGTGGACGCACTGGAGCACGAGGGGCAGACCTATATGGCCTTCTTCCCCGCCGTGGAGGACGAGGCGGACGAGGAATCCGAGGACTATGGTCTGGTGATCCTGAAATCCGTCACGGAAAACGGCGAGGAGCTGCTCAGCACGCTGGATGACGAAGCGGAGCTGGAGAAGATCTATGATCTGTTCATGGAACAGCTGCTGTCCGACGAGGAATAAAATTCCTGACCATTTCTGCAAAACCCCCTTTTATTTTCCCACCTGGTCTGTTATAATAGGGTTGTCGCCGGAAGGCGATGGTCCCGCAGGGATGTGACGGGTCTTTTTTATCCTCACATTTTGTTATAGGGGATGTCGGATCAGTATGTGGATCGCAGGCCTCCCGGCTGCCGTCTGCGGCTGGAAGTTGGAAGCGGTGAAGCACGCTGGAGACAACCCACCTGCTGAAACGGTGCAGGTTATAACTTGGCCCCCACGCCCGGCGGGACAACTGGTAAAAGCCCGGTCAGCTCCGGAATGCCTCCGGAGCTGACCGCTTTTTCGGCCTATGGCCGGATAATTTCCGTTTCCCCCTTGCACAGCAGACAGATTTCCTGTATAATAACGATTAACTTTACGAAATCGGGTCGTAATGACCCCTATTTTGAGAGGATGAAACAACTATGAGCGCATCAAGAGAAAAGAAGAACCGGCAGGAGGTCGCCGCCAGCGGCGTCGCAGACCCCAAGACTGCTCGTCAAGCTCAGGAGCAGGCCAAGGAGCGCCGTTCCAACCGGCTCTATGCCATCATCGCCATCGCCTTTGTGGTGGTCGCCATTGGCCTGGTGGTGTGGAACTCCAACATCATCCAGCGTGGCACCACCGCCGTCACGGTGGAGGGCGAGTCCTATTCCGCCGCCGAGGTCAGCTACTACTATCACAATGCCTATAACAGTATCGTCAACTCCAAGTATGCCAGTCTCTACGGCATTGACAAGAATACCTCCCTGTCTCAGCAGAGCCTGAACGACACCGCCAAGATGATGTTGCGTGTCAGCGAGGACATGACCTGGGACGCCTACTTCCGTGACGCCGCCAAGAAGAGTCTCATTCAGCTGACCATGCTGAAGAAGGGCGCCGCCGAGAAGGGCATGACCTTCAACGACGATATGCAGAAGGAAGTGGACCGCACCGTGGAGACCTTCTCCACCTATGCTAAGAAGGCCGGCTACTCCACCAGCGCTTACCTGAAGCTGATGTACGGCAATAACATGACCATGTCCACCTTCAAGAGCATCCTGAAGGACACCCTTCTGGCCTCCCACTATCAGCAGGACTACATCGACAGCCTCACCTACACCGACGAGGAAGTGGAGACCTACTATAACGAGCACAAGAACAACTTCGACGTGGCCGACTACGAGTACATCTACTTCAAGGGTACTGCCGACTCCACCAAGGATGCCGACGGCAACACCGTGAAGCCCACCGACGAGGAGAACGCCGCCGCCAAGGAGGCTGCCTCCGCCAATGCCAACGCCGCTCTGGAGGCTGTCCGCAACGGTCTTTTGATGGAGAAGGCCGCCGGCAACTACGATAACGGCACCTACACCGACCGTCCCACCGGTACCTACAGCGGCGACGCCGTCACCGAGTGGGTGTTCAACGCGGAGCGTCAGGAGGGCGATCTGACCCTCATCGAGAGCGGCGACAACTACTATGTGGTCCTGTTCCACAGCCGTGGCCGCAACGACTACAACACCGTGGACGTGCGCCACATTCTGTTCAAGGTGGATACCTCCGATCTGGACAGCAAGGCTGACGACTATCAGGAGAAGCTGGACGCCCGCAAGGCCGAGCAGAAGGAGGCCGCCGAGGCCGCTCTGAAGAAGTGGGAAGACGGTGCCAAAACCGAGGATAGCTTTGCCGAGCTGGCCAACGAGCTGTCCTCCGACACCGGCTCCAACACCAACGGCGGCCTGTATACCGAGGTGTACAAGGGCCAGATGGTCACCGAGTTCAACGACTGGTGCTTCGACGAGTCCCGTAAGCCCGGCGACACCGGCATCGTCTACAACGAGGGCAGCTACACCGGCTACCATGTCATATACTTTGTGGGTACCGACGCCCCCTATTGGCAGGTGCAGGTCCGCAACGCCATGAAGAACGCCGACTACACCCAGTGGAACAACGATCTCGTGAAGGATATCACCGCCACCGAGACCTCCGGTATGAAGTACCTCGCCTGATGAATTTCCAAAAAAGACCGGCCTCGGCCGGTCTTTTTTGATACTGCTTTGAAGCAAAGGAGCCTATTTATGCACGAACAGTTTTTGCGCACCGAGATGGTGCTGGGCCAGCCGGCGCTGGAGTGCCTGCAAAGCGCCCATGTGGCCGTGTTCGGCCTGGGCGGCGTGGGCAGCTATGCCGCCGAGATCCTGGCCCGCTCCGGCGTAGGTGAGCTGACGCTGGTGGATCAGGACACCGTCAGCGTCACCAACATCAACCGCCAGCTCTGCGCCCTCCACTCCACCGTGGGCCAGTCCAAGGCGGAGGTCACCGCCCGCCGTTGCCGGGACATCTCCCCCAGCGCCGTCATCCACCCCATCTGCGCCACCTACGACGCCGCCCATCGGGAGGATTTCTTCTCCGCCCGATATGACTACATTGCCGACTGCATCGATCTGGTAACCTGCAAGCTGGATCTGATCCAGCAGGCCATGGACCGAAGTATCCCCATCCTGTCGGCGCTGGGGACCGGCAACAAGCTGGACCCCACCCTGCTGCGGGTAACGGATATCTCTCAGACCAGCGGCTGCCCGCTGGCCCGTGTCATGCGGAAAGAACTGCGCAGCCGTGGCATCCGCCACCTGAAGGTGGTGTTCAGCCCGGAGCAGCCCGCCGCCACCACCCAGCTGGAGGCCCCCTCCCCCGGCCGCCGCAGCGTCCCGGCCAGTGTGCCATGGGTCCCCTCCACCGCCGGTATCCTGCTGGCCGGCGCCATTGTGCGGGACCTCATCGGATGAGGGGCGGCGACATCGCCGGACTGCTGATCCGGCAGGCCCGCCTTCAGCGGGACTGGAGTCAGGAAGGTCTGTGCCGTGGCATCTGCGCCCCCTCCTATCTGTCCAAAATCGAGCAGGGCAAGGCCGCCCCCTCCCCGGAGGTGACGGAGCTGCTGCTGCACCGGCTGGGTCTTGTCTGGACTCCGGAGCCGGAGGGCTTAGCGCCCTGCTGGAAGGCCCTGCTCTCCGGCAGCCCGAATTTCGATTCCCTCTATGAACAGCTGGTGCAGCCCCGGCGGGAGATTCTTGCATCCAGTCCGCTGGCAGCGGATGCCCTGCTGCTGGATGCCTTTTACGCCGACGAGATGCGCCCTCTGCCGGTGGAGTGGGAGCCCTTTCTCTCCACCCGGCAGCTGGCCTTACAGCGAGGCCTGCAAGGCCGATGGGAGGAGGCGGTGCGGCTGGAGCCGCTGCCGCTGCTGGCTGCCCACTACGGAGAGTTCCTCTACGCCGAGGGCGAATACACCGCCGCCATCGAGGTGCTGCGGGACGCCTACCGCTCGGCATCGGACGCCGGCTACCCCTACCTGATGCTGTCCTGCCGGGCGTGGATGGGCAACTGCTACTCGGATCTGGGCCGCATGGAGGAGATGCTGACCCACTACTCTGTAGCGGAGCGTCTGGCAGAAGCCTTGAGGGATACCGGCAGCTTGTCTGCCCTCCGCTACAATGTTGCCTCCACTCAACTGGAGCTGGGTCAACCGGAAAAGGCCCTGCCCTACTTTGCCTCCCTCCCCCGCCCGGCTTTCTGGACCTGCACAAACTGGCCATCTGCCACGAGCAGTTGGGCCATCGGGAGCAGGCGCTGACCGCCGTCCAGCAGGCGGAGCCTATGGCCTCCGGCGAAATGGAGCAGCGGATGCTGGCGCTGGTGCGCTATCGGCTGGAGCACCCGGACTACCTCCACGACGATACCTACGGCACCCAACTTCTGGACTGCTTCCAGCGTCTGCGAGACACATATCCTATGGGCTTCACCCGCTTCCACCTGCCGTGGGTGCTGGCGTGGTACAAGGCCAACCGTCAGTACCGTCAAGCCTGCCGCCTGTTGGAGGAGTTTCCTGTAAAATAGCATTTTTGCCCCATTAAGAGGGTCATCACGGGAATAACTTTCCCACGATGACCCCCTTTTCTTTTGTAAGCAGCTGTGGGATAATCATAGCAGTGAGGTGAACGCTATGAAACAAACTCTCTGGACACGGAATTTTACCCGCATCACCGCCGCCACGACGCTGGGCGCTGCCGGCGGCATCATCAGTCAATTCGCCCTGTCCTTTCTGGTCTTTGACGAGACAGGCAGCACTCTGGCCTCGGCGCTGGTGGTGGCCATTCAGCTGATCCCCATGGTGCTGCTGCCGCTGGTCGTCGCCCCCATGATGGACCGCCTGCCCCGCAAGCCCTTTCTGGTGTGGGGCGACCTGCTCAACGGCTTGTGCTACGCCGGGGCGGGACTGTTCCTACTGCACAGTGCCTTCTCCTACACCGCCTATCTGGCCTTTTCCCTGCTGGTATCGTGCCTTGCAGCCTTCGATGAGCTGGCCTACAACAGCTTCTACCCCCTGCTGCTGCCGGAGGGACAGGAGGAGCGGGCCTACACCGTCTCCGCCATGCTCTATCCCATTCTGAAGGTCCTCATGATGCCGCTGGCGGCGCTGCTGTACGACACCTTAGGCGTGGGACGGCTGCTGCTGATCCAAGGCGCACTGTCGGTGCTGGCCGCCCTCATCGAAAACCGCATCCATGTGCAGGAGAGCCGCCGGGATCAAGAGCCGCTGCTGTCCCTGAAAACCTGGTGGCGGGACATCCGGGAGGCCGCCGCCTATCTTCGGCAGGAGCACGGCCTCCACGGCCTCTATGAGTACATGGCCGTCACCCACGGCATGGCCATGGGCTATTCTCCCCTGCTCATCGCCTTCTTTCGCACAGCGCCGGGCTTCACCACCGCCATGTACTCCTTCTTCTCCGTGGCGGAGTTTGCCGGGCGCACCATCGGCGGCGCCGTCCGCTACCGCTACTCCCTGCCGGAGCGAAAGCGATTCGGCTTCCTGTTCGGGGTGTATCAGACCTACGAACTGATGGACACCTGCCTTCTGTGGCTGCCGTATCCCCTGATGCTGGTGAACCGAGCCGTCTGCGGCTTTCTGGGCATCCAGAGTGCCACCATCCGGCAGGCGGCGGTGCAGCGCTACATCCCCGACCGGCTGCGGGCCCGGCTCAATGCCTATGAGTCCATGCTCTGCACGGCGGCGGGAGCGGTGCTGTCGCTGGCCATCGGTGCTTTGGGCGAGGTGCTGGACTATCGGCTCTGCATGACCATCTGCGGCTTGATCGTCATGGCGGTTTGCTGGCTGACGGTATTCCTGCGGCGGCGTCAGGTGCAGCTGGTGCTGACTGACCGCCCCGGCGAGGCCCAGCCCGATACACTTTCATAACGCTCCATTCTAAAAAGAAGGACCGAAAGGCAGAGCCCTTCGGTCCTTCTTTTGCTCGATTCCATCAGCGCCGAAGGCGCTTGCCGCCGTGACGGGCCACCGCCTCGTCCCGCTTGCCAGAGGTCTGCCGCCGCCCGGTCTCTGCAGGTCGCTGTACCTCCGCCGCAGGCTCAGGCACTTCCGCCGCAGGCTCAGATACCTCCGCAGACGCAGGCTTTCCCGTCAAGGTGGGGGCTTCCTCCTCCATCGCCGCAGTCTGCACCGATTCGGTGGGAGCTTTCTCTCCCGCATCCGTTGCCATACATCTCCCGGTGGGGGATTCTCCCGTTTTCTCTCCCTTTCGGCGTCGCAGGGGGAAGATGCACAGCAACGCCAGCACCGCAGCAGCCCCCAGCACCAGATACAGTCCCGGCGGCCGGCTGATATAGCCGGACACATAGCCCAGCCCATCGATGCCCCACAGGGGCTGCCCCAGCACATTGTCCCAGTAGACCGGGGCTCCCTCCACATAGAAGAAGCGCCGCTCTGTGTCCACGGAACCGATGACGCCCCCCTCCAGCGATAGGTCACTGTCCGTGACGTAGGCGATGGTGTCCCCAGGCTGCAGCGTCTCCGGCTGCTCCTGCCGCACGTACAGCAGCGCCCCGGCGGACCACGGAAGCCCCTCCATGTCCGCCGGTACCACATAAGGCGTGATGCCGAAGGCCCGCACCCCCATGAGCCCCGCCGCCATCAATAGGATGCACAGGGTCAAAAGCGTCGCCAGTACGCCGCATATTCCTCTGAAAAACTTTCTCATGTTGTCTCCGCTCATTTCCACAGGCTGCCGCATAGGTGTTTTCTATCATCTTACCATGTTCCCGCCCCAAAGACAAGCCCTTTCGCTATCCTCCTACCCCTTTCGCAGCTCCTTTTCCAGCTTCTCCAGCGCCCGCTTCTCGATGCGGGAGACATAACTGCGGCTGATGCCGTATACCGCCGCCACCTGCCGCTGGGTCTGGGGCGGATGCCCCTCCAGCCCGTACCGCCTCCGGATGATGTCCGCCTCCCGCTCCGTCAGGCAGTCCCGCACTAAGCGCCGCAGCAATAGCTGCTCCTCCCGGTCCTGCAGGTCCGACAGCATGGTGTCGTCGGCCCCCACTACGTCCAGCAGATACAGCGAGCCCCCTTCCTTATCCGTGTCGATGGCGTCAGACAGGGACACCTCCCCCTGCAGCTTCCGCTGGGAGCGGAAGTACATGAGGATCTCATTCGCTATCCTCTCCCAACGGATACATAGGTTGGTCAATGGGCGGCAAATCCGCCTCTCCATCCTCCGCAAAGAGGTAAACATAGGCATTTTTGCCGTCCCAGACCACCTTTTTGACGATGGTGCGCAGCAGGCGGCGTTTTTCCTCCAGCGTTGCCGAATCCACCGCGCTGGCGAAGGATTCGATCATTTCCTGATGGAAGGCAAACTCCTGATGGAGCATTCGGCTCTGTTCAGTCAGGGCTTCCAGCTCGGCAAGGCGCAGCTGCTGCGTCTCGCTCTCCTGATGGAGCGCGTCAATCTGCTCCATGACATATTTCGCGGAGGTGTCGCTGGCAACGGACAGGGACTCCACCAGCCGTTTGATGCGTTCTTCCGTCTCGGCGTGTTTCTCCCGGAGCAGCGCAAGCTCTGCGTCGTAACCCTCCTTGCTGCCGCTGATGACCTTCTTGGTCTGCGCCAG
>CDZQ01011032.1_pt1 | contig 11636 bp, 9 predicted proteins | sample 554831 | NCBI WGS metagenome assembly CDZQ01 (sample SAMEA3182112, study PRJEB8094) | gut metagenome | biome: human; feature: gut; material: Stool; isolation source: human stools | place: Canada | collected 2013-05-06
GCTTTTCTCCGCAATTCCTCATCCGAAAAAGCCGTTGCCGAAAAAGCACGGGATATTTGCGACCTGTTCAAGAATACCTACAAGGAACTGATCGACAAATACAACGTATCATGTAGCGTCGGTATTTCCCTTTTTCCGCGTGACGGAAAGTCTTATGAAGAACTTTTCCACCATGCCGACAGGGCACTGTATTATGCCAAGGAGCGCGGCAAGAACGGATATGCGTTTTATAATGAAACGATGGGTAATTCCGATTTCAAAACCGTTCTGACCAATGTGGTGGAAAACTACCAGCTGATCAAATAGGTGTTTCCGCAGGCGGGTTGGCTTAATCCGGTTTTGCCGGCTCAGGCGGGATACAAGGCGCCGAGCGCACGGAGTCCTCTCGCTCCGGTAACGGAAGGAAGATTGCCGGGTTTGCCGATCATGAAACGATGGGCCAGCCATGCGAATGCAAGCGCTTCGACATGCATTGGATCCACTCCCAACGCATCACTGGTTTTCAACATGGCCGGGATGTTTTTCGTTTTGAGCCGTTGTCCGATGAGTTCCATCAGAAACGGGTTTTTTGCCCCGCCGCCACAGACGTAAATTTCATCTGCAAAAGAGGCATGATCGCGTATCGCGTCAGTGATCGTTTCTGCCGTCAGCATCGTCAGGGTTGACTGAACATCGGAAGGTTCGAGCCGTTCGAAAACATCCGATGTCGAGAATACGGAATCCAGCCAGTTCAAATTGAAAAGGTCGCGTCCGGTACTTTTCGGCGGGACTTTTCCGAAGAAGGGCTCTTTCAGTAATGCCCTGAGTAATTCCTGCGAGCAGATGCCGCTTTTGCCCCATGTGCCATCTTCATCATAATTTTTCTTCAGATGCTTGCCGACCCATGCGTCCATCAGCATGTTTCCGGGCCCGGTATCGAAACCGGAAACCGATCCGTCAGGACTCAAAATGCTGATATTGGCGATGCCGCCGATATTGATCACGGCACGGGAAGAGTACTGGCTGCCGAAAACGGCATAATGGAACGCGGGAACAAGAGGGGCTCCCTGTCCATTCGCTGCAATATCCCTGTTTCTGAAATCGGCAATGACATTTATCTGCGTGAGTTCGGCCAGAAGAGCCGGGTTGTTTGTCTGCCGGCTAAAGCCGAGTTCAGGACGGTGACGGATGGTCTGGCCATGAGCGCCGATAGCCCGTACGTCTTTCGCGGAAATGTCCTTTTTCTGAAGCAGGGTATACACGCACTCGGCATACAGGACAGCCAGCCGGTTGGCGGCAAGCGCTTCTTTTTCGATTTCATTCTGGCCCGGCAATTGCAGGGACATCAGCTGTTGGCGCAAGTGCTTATCGAACGGAACGTGGGCGGTTGCAAGAATGCCGGTTTCGCCGCCATCGTAATCGTCCGGTATGAAGGTCAGCACACCGTCAACACCATCCAGGCTCGTCCCGGACATCAGGCCTATGTAAAGAGACATTTCGTAAAGGATTATGCTTTTCAGTTGCTGGCAGCAGCATGTCTCTGATGGGCCGTTGAATCCATCAGGGAAAAACGGTGTTGCATATCGGCCAGGGTCGCCTTGAATTTTACCATTTCCCGTGCGGTCAGCGGATGGGCATTCGGCATATCGATTTTCATCGGGTTTTGCTGGACGTTATTGACCCTGAATTCATAGTGAAGGTGCGGGCCGGTACTGAGTCCGGTCGATCCAACGTAACCGATGATGTCTCCCTGGCTGACTTTTTTGCCTTTGGACATCCCCGGAGCGATCCGGCTCATGTGCCCGTAGGCGGTGGAATAAGCTCCCCAGTGCTTCAGAACGATAAAATTGCCGTAGCCGTTCTGCCATCCCGAAAAGTTGATCGTTCCGTCCGCTGCCGCACGGATCGGGGTTCCTGTCGGAGCGGCAAAATCGATGCCCTTGTGTTGTCTGATATTGCCTGTGACGGGGTGGACACGAGTGGCAAAACCGGATGAGACGCGCGTGAATTCGAGCGGCGATTTCAAAAAAGCCTTTTTGTTGGATTTACCGCTGAAATCGTAATAATCGCCTTTACCGGGCAAACGTTCGAACCAGATAATTTGATGAGCCTCGCCTGCGTTGATGAATTCGGCAGCCAGAATGTTGCCTGTTTTTAACAATTTCCCGTTTTGCCAGAAAGTTTCGTAAACGACGTTGAAATGGTCCCCGCGACGCAAATCGGAATTGAAGTCGATATGAGTGGAAAACATTTCAATCATTTTTTTTGTGACGGCATCCGGAATGCCGGCTGTATCCGTTGCGGCGAAAAGGGACGAATGTATTGTCCCGGAACGCATTTCCACCATTCTTTCGGTTTTTGCCACTTCGTTGGAAGAGGTAAAACCTGTATCGGTTCGTGAGATGACTATGGTGACGCCTTCTTTAGGATCGGCAGCGGCAGCGGAAAGCCAGTAGAGGAGGCCCTTGTCGTCTGTTTTCGCCTGAATGGTACGGCCTGCTTTCAAATGCAGGAATGCCCTGGCTTTCTCATCCGATTTGATGAACTGGAACGCCTGCTGGTCATCCACTCCGAGTCGTGTCAGGAGTGTACCGAGCGTATCGCCGGGACGGATCTTGTCTTCACGCGCAAAAAACTGTTTTTCACCACGCAGTTTTTCAAGCTGGTCTGAGAGGGTTGGAAGCGGGACGTTTTCTTCAATGGTTCTGACGGTAATGTCATGTTTGTCCGGAGGAGAGCCGGGAGCGGTTGCGGCAGCGCCGAAAGCGATGAAAGCGAAAGAGAGTGCCACGACTGAAACGCTACGGGTTTTCTGGCAACGGCCCAAAAGCGATTTTTTCGCTTTCTGGAATAATGGATGCTGTTTTAATTCCTTAACCGAGAGAATTCGTGGTGCTTTCCCGATAGAAAGAAGACGTTTCAGTTTCTCGATGAACCGCATTAAATTCCTCTTATTGCCGCAATCAGTTAAAATTCACTTTTTTGCACCATTCTCTTCTTATTATTTTTATAGGATCAGGCATTTGCAAAATTGCCGAAAGTCCACATTATACCAATACAAACTGTCATAAATTAGTGAAATGAACGAAAAAATTTCTGTGCCTGCGGCCGATGAGTTGTCTTTGTCCGATGCTGTCAGGGAAGCGCTGGCGATCACCTTGCGCGGGTGCGATGAACTCCTGATCGAATCCGAATTTGCCCAGAAACTCGCCCGTTCCGAAAAAACGGGCAAACCGCTGCGTATCAAGCTGGGACTGGATCCGACTGCGCCTGATTTGCATCTGGGACACACGGTTGTATTGAACAAAATGCGCCAGTTGCAGAATCTCGGACATGTCGTGATTTTCCTGATTGGCGATTTTACGTCGATGATTGGCGATCCAAGTGGAAGAAATATTACCCGTCCTCCATTGACACGCGAACAGGTCAAGGAAAATGCCATGACCTATTTCGCACAGGCCAGTCTGGTTCTGGATCCGGAAAAAACCGAAATCCGATACAACTCCGAATGGAGTGACAAACTGGGTGCGGCAGGCATGATCCAGCTCGCTTCGCAATACACGCTGGCACGGATCATGGAGCGCGAAGACTTCGCCAACCGTTTCAAAAACGGTTTTCCGATTTCCGTTCATGAACTGCTCTATCCATTGATGCAGGGGTATGACTCCGTGGCTTTGCAGTCTGATCTGGAGCTCGGTGGCACGGACCAGAAGTTCAATCTGCTGGTAGGCCGTGAATTGCAGCGTCATTACAATCAGGAACCGCAGTGCATTTTGACCATGCCTCTTCTGGAGGGGCTGGATGGCGTCGAGAAAATGTCCAAATCCAAAGGCAATTACGTTGGCATCACCGAACCGGCCAATGTCATGTTCGGCAAACTGATGAGTATTTCCGATGAAATGATGTGGCGTTATTACGATCTTTTGTCGTTCAAGTCGATACAGGATGTGCAACGTCTGAAAGAAGAAGTGGCAAACGGCAGGAATCCGCGTGACGTCAAGGTGGAACTGGGCAAGGAAATCGTTACCCGTTTCCACTCGAGTGCTGCCGCCGACGCGGCTCTGGAAGATTTCGTTGCCCGTTCGCGCGGCGGCATTCCGGATGACATACCGTCCGTTTCCCTCTCTGGCGCGCCGCTGGGAATCGGGCAATTGCTGAAGCAGGCCGGATTGTGCGCATCCACATCGGAAGCCTTGCGCCTTGTCGATCAGGGGGGGGTTCGTATCGACAGCCAGACGGTCAGCGACAGGAGCCTGAAAGTGGAAGCGGGAGATTTTGTCGTTCAGGTTGGCAAGCGCAAATTCGCCAAAGTGACGTTAGCCTGATTCAGGCGAATGCGGAGGATAACATCCGGTTCAGATGTTATCCCTCCCGATTTTTCTGACGCTCGGGACGTGACGGACACGGCGGATCAGATTGGCCAGATGGACGCGGTTTTCCACCTGAATCGTGAATTTGAACATCGTGAATTCACCTTGCGCTTCCAGCGAAACGGCGGTGATATTGGCATTCGCACCGCTGATTTCGGATGTGACACGAGCCAGAACGCCTTTTTCTTCATGAACCAGTACACGCAGATAACAATCGAAGCTGCGATTGCCGAGATCTTCGCCCCAGTCGACATTGATCCATTTTTCAGGCTCTTTTCCCATCAGTTTCTTGGCCTGCTGGCATTCGGCATTATGAACGACCAGCCCGCGGGTCATATTGAGTTCGCCGATAATTGAATCGCCGGGTATCGGGAGACAACAGGCAGCAAGCTGGACATTGATTCCTTCACTGCCGTAAATAAGAACCGGTTCGACTTTTTGCGGTTCTTCCTCATCTGTCGCATTCCCTTTTTTGCGGTTCACTTCGTCGATCAGGCCTACAACTCGGCGGGCTACCAGCGCCGCCAGCCGTTTACCTACCCCGATATCGGTATAAATATCGTCCAGTGACTTCGAACCGGTTTCATACAGGAGCTTGTCGAAAACGGCCTGGGGGATTTCTTCCTCGTTCAAATGCTGCGATTTGAAGGCTTGTTCAAGCAGTCGTTTCCCGAGCTTGATGGAATCAGACTGATTGACGGAGCGAAGATAACTGCGAATGCATGAACGGGCCTTGCCTGTACGCACGAATTCAAGCCATTTCGGCGTGGGATGTGCATTTGGCGACGTGATGATTTCAACAATATCACCGTTTTGCAATTCAGTACGTAATGGGACAGGACTGTTGTTGATCTTGACGGAGGCGGTATGGTCACCGACATCCGTGTGGATGTTATAAGCAAAGTCCAGTGCCGTTGCCTGACGTGGCAGAGCAATGATTTTCGATTTCGGTGTGAATACGTAAACGGAATCCGGGAAAAGGTCGACCTTGATATGTTCGAAAAACTCGGCGGAGTTGCCGGTTTGCTGCTGGATGTCCAGAAGGGACTGGAGCCATCCAAGACTGTGTTTCTGAAGATCGGTTAGTGTCTCGTTTTCGGATTTGTACAGCCAGTGAGCGGCCACACCTGTTTCGGCAACGTGGTGCATTTCAGGTGTGCGAATCTGGAATTCGACTGGCGCGCCGTAAGGGCCGATCAGGGTTGTATGCAAAGACTGGTAACTGTTCAACTTCGGCATGGCAATATAATCCTGCACCTTGCCGGGAATGGGTTTGTACAGGGCATGCAAAACGCCGAGCGCCATGTAGCATTGCGGCAGCGTTTCGACGACGATACGGAAACCATAAATGTCCAGAACCTGGGAAAAAGAGAGGTTCTGGTTGCGCATTTTCCGGTAAATGCCGTACAGGGTTTTTTCGCGTCCGTAGATTTCGGCATGAATGCCGTTTTTTTCCAGTGCCGTGCTGACGGCATCGTGTACCTTGCCTAACAGGACACGCCGGTTGCCCCGGGAAGCCTGAATGGCTTTAGACAGCACTTCATAACGGTAGGGATAGAGGCGGTGAAACGCCAGATCCTGCATTTCGCGGTACAGGTTGTTGATACCCAGACGATGCGCGATCGGGACGTATACTTCCATCGTTTCACTGGCGATACGGAATTGCTTGGAGCGATTCATGACATCCAGCGTTCGCATGTTATGCAAACGGTCTGCCAGTTTGATGAGAATGACACGGACATCCCGCGCCATGGCAAGCAGCATTTTCCGGAAATTTTCGCCCTGTGCATCGACATGGGTCTTGAACTGGAGTTTTTCCAGTTTCGACAAACCGTCCACCATAGCTGCGACCGGCGCCCCAAAACGCTCGATCAGTTCGTCGAGGGTAACGCCCTGGTCTTCGACGACATCGTGCAATAACGCCGCCATGACGGCCTGGGCGTCCAGTTTCCAGCCTGCGCAGATTTCGGCAACAGCGAGAGGATGGGATATATATGGTTCCCCGGATTTGCGGATCTGCCCAAGATGTTTTTCATCTGCAAAGCGGAAAGCCTCCAGAATCCGCTTCATATCAGCGGGAGAAAGGTAGGTCTCCAGTTTTTTGGCAAGGTTCGAGAACGTAACCACCAGCGGTTTGGTCGATGGTGGTGCGATCTTGGCAGCGCTGTCAAACTGGTTGACAGGCAACGCGGCATGGTTCGGGTCAACAATGCCGGTCTGGCTGGTCGAAGAAGCGGTTCCGTTAAGCGTCATAAGTGTTTTCCAGAATCAGCGAAACAGTTTAATAACCGCCAGGCAAAACGTACCGTTTGTGGGTGTATCCAAACCGTTTTAGCTTGGCACCTTTTTCAACATTTCCTTGCCGACTTTGGCTGCGGCGATTTCGCGCAACGCGATTACCGTCATTTTATCCTTGGCTTCGACCTTAGGTGTATGACCCTGTAACAGCTGGCGGGCGCGATAAGTCGCACACAAGGTCAATTCAAAGCGGTTTGGAATTTCTTTCAAGCAATCTTCAATAGTAATACGAGCCATTTCTTAATCCTGAAAAGTAAATCGGAACGTTATTTTACTGGTTGTTGCAACAGTTAATGCCGAATTGTTCAAACAAGTCCTTGTTTTTTATGGCTTGTCGTGTCAATCGGCAACGCGCGGTCTGAACAATGGCTGCCAGTGTGGATAACGCCTGATCGAATTTATTATTGATGATAACATAATCAAATTCGGATGCATGCCGGATCTCTTCGTCGGCAGCCGCAATCCGTTGTTTTATGATTTCCTGCGAGTCCTGGCCCCGTTTGTTGAGCCTTTCCTCGAGTACCGTTATGGACGGTGGCAGAATGAAAATGCTGACGGTTTCGGGAAAAAGTCTTCTGATTTGATGGGCACCCTGCCAGTCGATTTCCAGAATGGTGTCATAACCTTCATTCAACTGGTTCAATACTGCGACACGGGAAGTGCCATAGAAGTTTCCATGAACTTCCGCATGTTCGAGAAACTCACCGTCTTTCAGGCGTTTTTTGAAATCATCTACGGTCGTGAAGTGGTATTCACGACCGTTCTGCTCTCCGGGACGCGGCTGCCGGGTGGTATGCGATACAGACAGGCGAAGACCGGAGTCGCTCTGAATCAGGGCGGCCAGAAGAGATGATTTGCCGGCTCCGGAAGGAGCGGTTACTGTAATCAGGGAACTGCCTGCTACGGCTTGTGCGGGTTGAACCATTTTTAAAAATCAGTTGTTTTAAAACACTTGTGCATAAACCGGCATTTTTTACCAGAATTGCCACCACGGATCGGATTTTTTGTCCGCGGCGCCATAAGGGATCTTGCTATCGGGATAGTTTTGTTTGAAAACGCGTTCCGCGTCAGCACTCAGGTCGTACAGCCCCAGTTTCTTGTATGACTGCACCATGATGTAGAGCGCTTCTTCCACGACATGTGATTCAGGATAATTCTTGATTGTACGCTGTGCACGGTTTGCCGCTGCCAGATAAGCCCCACGCCGGTAATAATATTTGGCGACGTGAATTTCATATTTGGCAAGCATGGTAACCAGATATTTCATGCGGAGCATGGCATCTTTTGTATAGACGCTGTCCGGATAACGGGTCACCAGAACCTTGAATGAGTCGAAAGCATCCTGTGCGGCTTTCGGATCGCGTTCTGACAAGTCCTGCCGGAAGGCAAAATTCAAAAGACCGAGACGGTCATTGAAATTGATCAGGCCCTTCAGATAATACATATAATCGATGTTCGGATGATTCGGGTGCAGCTTGATGAAACGTTCAGCCGCCGCCAGAGCCTGCGCCTGTTCATTCTGGCGATAGTAGGCATAGGCAATATCCATCTGGGCCTGCTGGGCGTATACGCCGAAAGGATAACGCGCTTCCAGCTTTTCGAAGTATTCGACCGCTTTTTCGTAGTTACCCGAGTTCAATTCTTCTTTGGCTTCGCGATACAATTTGCCTGCCGGCCAGGAAGCCGTTTCATCTATTTTTTCAGGCAACAGGCCACAAGCGGATATGGATAGGGCGATAATGCAGGCCAGAAGGATGGTTAAATACTTGCGCATAATTTTTGCAGAATGCAGTTTGTCTGGAAAAAACGTTTAATTTCAGAATTATAGCTGATAGGACACAGTGTGACAGAAAATGAAAAGTCAAATATCCCCGAACTTTTTCAAATTGGATCTGACGAAGAGGAGATATTAACAGAACAAGAGCCGATAAGGTTTGTTTTATCGTTGAAAGACGGTGGACAGCGTCTGGACAAACTCGTGGCAGCGAAACTTTCCCAATATTCCCGCAGCAGGCTTCAACGCTGGATAGAAGATGGATATATCACTGTTAACGGCAAAAAAGCACAGGCAAAACAGATGGTCATCGGCGATGAGGAAATCTGTGTCTTCCCGCAACTGGCAGAGGAAGATCTGGCTTTCACACCTGAGGCGGTCGAATTTCCTGTTGTGTTTGAAGACAAGGATATACTGGTCGTCAACAAACCGGCCGGTCTGGTCGTTCATCCTGCAGCTGGAAACTGGACTGGCACGCTTTTGAACGGATTGTTGTATCGTGATCCGAAAAGCGCAACCGTTCCAAGAGCCGGAATTGTCCATCGTCTGGACAAGGAAACGAGTGGCGTCATGGTTGTTGCCAAAACAATCGAGGCGCAAACCGATCTGGTCAGACAATTGCAGGCACGAACAGTCAAAAGGGAATATCTGGCGCTAGTCTGGGGTGATACCCCGGAGTCGGGAACAATTGACGAACCGATAGGGCGACATCCTAGGGATCGGGTCAAAATGGCTGTCATCCATACGCAATCCGGAAAGCCTGCCGTGACTCATTTCAGGAAAATTGCCAAAGGCATATGCAATAAGATGCATGTCAGTCTGGTCAAATGCAGGCTGGAAACCGGTCGCACACATCAGATCCGGGTTCATCTCCAGTCGATCGGTTTCCCTCTGGTGGGCGATCCGGTTTATGGCAAATCACATCTGGCCTCCGTCTTCCCGAGACAGGCATTGCACGCATTCCGGCTGGGGCTGGTTCACCCATCAAGTAAAGAGTTTTGTGAATGGACGGCGGCACTGCCGGAGGACATGAAAGAATTGCTTGAGCGCTCTTTTATCGAAGAAAACGGGAAATGGTATGAATCTGATTATTCCTGAATGGAGTGCCCCGGAAAATATCCGGGCTTTTTCGACAGTTCGGTATGGTGGCGTGAGCGAGTCTCCTTATCAGGGTGACGATTCCGGAAAAAATGGACTGAATTTCGGCATGCATGTCGGTGACAGCCTTTTGGACGTACAAAAAAACAGAGCGATTTTGAGGAAAGAATTACCAGCAGAACCCGTCTGGCTCAATCAGGTTCACGGGACAACGGTCGTCAACGGGGAAGGTGTTTTGGGAATTCCCGATGCAGACGCTTCTTTTTCGGAAAAAAACGGCATTGTATGCACTATTATGACGGCAGACTGTTTGCCTGTTTTGCTGTGTGACAAGGCCGGTACCGTCGTCGCGGCCGCTCATGCAGGATGGAAAGGACTCGCCGGCGGCATTCTTGAAAATACAGTCACCGTAATGAGGGAAAAGACGAATTCGGAAATCATGGCATGGCTGGGACCGGCCATCGGACCTGACGCCTTTGAAGTGGGAGAAGATGTCCGACGGGCATTTGTTCAAAAGAATCCTTTGATGGGATCGGCATTCGTTGTCAGAAAAAACATGGCGGGGAAATATCTGGCCGATATCTATGCGCTTGCAAAAATGACATTGGACAAGCTGGGCGTTACCGATGTGTCGGGCGGCGGCTTCTGTACGGTGACGGATAAAGAGCGTTTTTATTCTTACAGACGCGATGGTGTTACGGGAAGAATGGCAAGCGGTATCTGGATGGTTGACTGAAAATCAGTTGTTCTTTTGTCATATGCCTCTGATTTTAAAGGCCTGAAATTCGATAATCGGGCAAAATGGCGTTTTGGTTCTGTTCGCGACAGACTTTGTCTTGTCGTTTTTATGGCTTGAAAGATGGATAAAGAAAATACAATCGGGTTCGTTTCACTGGGGTGTCCCAAGGCGCTGGTGGATTCGGAAAAAATCCTGACGAGATTGCGGGCCGAAGGCTATGAGACAGCCGAAACGTATCAGGATGCCGGACTGGTCATTGTGAATACCTGCGGATTTATCGATGCTGCTGAAGCGGAATCGCTGCAGGCGATTGCGGAAGCACTCGAAGAAAACGGCAAGGTCATTGTGACCGGCTGTCTGGGCGCCAAAAAAGACAGGGATGGAAGTGATTTCATCCGGAACATTCACCCGAAAGTGCTGGACGTGACCGGTCCCGATGCGGTTTCCGAAGTGATGGATGCCGTTCACCGCTTTCTGCCGCGTCCGCATGAACCCTTTGTTGACCTGATTCCACCTCAGGGCATCAAACTGACACCGAAACATTACGCTTACCTGAAAATTTCTGAAGGATGTAGTCATCACTGTACGTTCTGCATCATTCCTGACTTGCGCGGTGAGCTCGAATCCTATCCGGTCGGCAAGGTGCTCGACGAAGCTGAACAACTGTTCACCTCAGGCGTGAAGGAATTGCTGGTTATTTCCCAGGATACGGGCGCTTACGGTCTGGATACGAAATTCAGAACGGGATTCTGGGGTGGCCGTCCGGTGAAAACACACGTTACACAGCTGACTGGGGCACTGGGCAAACTCGCGAAGAAATACGATGCATGGGTGCGCCTGCATTATATCTATCCGTATCCTCATATCGATGACATTATTCCAGTCATGAATGAGGGAGGAGTGGTTCCCTATCTGGATGTTCCGTTCCAGCATGCCCATCCGGATGTATTGAAACGCATGAAACGTCCAGCCAGCGGAGAACGGCATCTGGAACAAATTCTGAGATGGCGAAAGATGTGCCCGGATATCACGATCCGTTCGACATTCATTACCGGATTTCCCGGTGAAACCGAAGAAGAATTCCAGTACCTCCTCGATTTTCTGAAAGAAGCGAAAATCGACCGTCTGGGCTGTTTCCCTTATTCACCGGTTGAAGGTGCACCTGCCAATGCATTGCCGGGAGCGGTTCCTGAAGAGATCAGGGAAGAACGACGGGCCCGACTGATGCAGCTGCAGGAAGAGATTTCGTTCGGGACATTGCAAGGCAAGATCGGGAAAACCCTCCGTGTGCTTGTCGATGAAACGATCCGTGGCGGCGCGGTTGGGCGTTCGTCTGCCGATGCACCTGAAATCGATGGTGTCGTGTATGTCCGGAAAC
>CDZQ01003398.1_pt1 | contig 11571 bp, 7 predicted proteins | sample 554831 | NCBI WGS metagenome assembly CDZQ01 (sample SAMEA3182112, study PRJEB8094) | gut metagenome | biome: human; feature: gut; material: Stool; isolation source: human stools | place: Canada | collected 2013-05-06
GGGTGAGGAAAACCGTCAAAAGCTCCCCTCTCCCCCCGCAAAACCGTTGAACAACCTACATCTGCAAGGCCGAAAAATCGGCCAGACGCGCAAACCGCGAGCCAAGGCCGCGCAGCATGCTCAATCTGTTGCGGCGCAGATCCGCATCATCGCACATAACCATCACACCGGCAAAAAAGGCGTCCACAGCGGGGCGTACCGCGCTCAGGCAGGCCAGTGCCGCGGCATGATCGTGGGCGGCCCACAGGGCATCAAGGCGAGGCAGCATTTCTTCCAGCGTGGATGCCAGCGCCTTTTCCGCGTCTTCACGCAGCAAGGCAGGATCCCAATGGTCAGAAAGTTCCTCGGCCTGGCCCTGCTTGCGCAGGATATTGGCAACACGTTTGAAGGTCTGCACCGCAGCTTCGTAGTCCGCCGCCTGACTAAAGGCCGCCAGCGCAGCAAGGCGAGCGCCGCAGTCCTTCACATCTTCTGCGCCCGCGCCAAGGGCCGCATCCACCAGCAGCGTGTCCTGTCCCTGACTCATGAAATAGTTGCGCAAACGCGCCGCAAAAAAATCCATGAGCTTGTCCAGAGCATCGTGCGGGGCAAGCTTCCACTGGCGATCGCCATAAAGCTGTTGCGCCTTGGCAAAGAACTGCCGCACGTCAACCGCAAGACCGAACTCGAGCATGATGCGGATGATACCCAGCGCACAGCGCCGCAGGCCGTTGGGGTCGGCAGCGCCAGTGGGGATCATGCCGAGGCCGAAGCAACCCGCGAGGGTATCGGCCTTGTCCGCCATAGAGAGCAGCGCGCCTGCGAGGCTCTTGGGCAGCGGAGAATCCGGCCCGGCGGGCAGATACTGCTCGCCCAGAGCTTCGGCCACGGCCTTGCTTTCGCCTTTGCGGCCAGCATAGATGCCGCCCATGATGCCCTGAAGGGTATCAAACTCGCCCACAAGGCCGCTCACCAGATCCGCCTTTGAAAGGCGTCCGGCGCGAGAGGCATCATCGGCAAGCTCTGGCGCGCAGCTTTCGGCAAGCCAGCGGCACAGAGCCTCAAGCCTGCGGGTTTTGTCGCCCATGCTGCCAAGCCCGCCGATAAAGATGACCGTATCCAGCTTTTGCAGCCAGTGATCAAAGGTATCGCGCAGGTCGGCCTGCCAGAAAAAGCGGGCGTCTTCAAGCCGGGCGCGCAGCACACGTTCCCAACCGCGCTTGACCACGCCCATGTCTTCGGGGGTGAGGTTCAGCACGGTGAGAAAATGCGGCAGCAGTTCGCCATTGGCCCCTTCAATACCAAAGCTCTTCTGGTGGCTTTCCATGCTGGTGAGCAGCACTTCGCGCGGCACCTCAAGATAGGCGGGATCAAAATCGGCCAGCAGCGGCACAGGGTGTTCGGCAAGGCCCTGCACTTCGTCCAGCAGGCTGTCTTTCCACAGCACCTTGCCGCCAGCGGCAGCCGCCTGGGCATTGCCGCCCTCAATAATGACATTGCGGCGTTGGGCAGGATCAATGGTAATGGCGCAGGCCCCGGCGAGGGTGGCCAGAAATTCATTGGCATGCGCCACAGCAAAAGGGCCAGCGCCGTGGATGCGGTGCCCGCAGGTCTCACGGCCAGAGGCCATGGGGCCAACGGTAAAGGGCACCACCGCATCGTCAAGCAGCGCCAGTATCCAGCGTAGCGGACGGGCATAGGCCAGCGAATATGCGCCCCAGCGCATGCGTTTCTGGAACGAAAGCGCGGTAATCACCGAGGGGCAGATATCAGCAAGCAAGCCGACTGCGGGCGCGCCGCCGGTGCGTTTGCGCACGGCCACGTATTCGCCCTTGTCCGTTTCCACACGAAAAACGTCTTCAAGAGCGCAGGCATTGGTGCGCGCAAACCCCTCAAGGGCCTTGGTGGGCTTGCCTTCGGCATCATAGGCCACGCGTACGGGCGGGCCGGAGACGACCTCTTCCCTCTCCACCTGTACAGGGTTGAGGTCTTCAACAATCACCACCGCGCGACGGGGCGTACTCATAACGCGCAGCGCACCGTATTCAAGCCCGGCCTCGTCCAGAGCGCCGCTAAAACGGGAGGCCAGCTCCCCTTCTTCGGGGGCCAGAAAACGGGAAGGCAACTCCTCGCTGCCGATTTCAAGCACAAAGGTCGCCACGGCTTACCTCGCATCCTTGTTGAGCATGGGATAGCCCAGTTCTTCACGCTGGGCTGCGTACAGTCGTGCCACTCCAGCCGCCAGAGCGCGCACCCTGCCGATATAGCCGGTGCGTTCCGTGATGGAGATGGCTCCTCGGGCGTCCAGAAGGTTGAATGTATGCGAGCACTTGAGGCAGTAATCATAGGCAGGCCAAGGCAACCCCTGCTCCAGCAGGACTTTGCACTGACCTTCGAAATCGCTGAAATGCCGCAACAGCATTTCAGGATTGCTGGCCTCAAAGTTGTGGCGTGACTGCTCCACTTCATTCTGGTGGTAGATGTGACCGTAGGTGACGTTTTTGTTCCAGGCCAGATCATACACGGATTCAACGCCCTGCAAATACATGGTAAGGCGCTCAAGGCCGTAGGTCAGTTCCACGCTGATGGGCGAAAGATCAATGCCGCCCACCTGCTGAAAATAGGTGAACTGGCTTACTTCCATACCATTGAGCCACACTTCCCAGCCAAGGCCCCAGGCGCCGAGGGTGGGGGATTCCCAGTCGTCTTCCACAAAACGGATGTCGTGCTGCGCGGGATTGATGCCCAGCGCCTTGAGGCTTTGCAGATACAGATCCTGCACGTTGTCCGGCGAGGGCTTCATGATCACCTGAAACTGGAAATACCGTTGCAGGCGGTTGGGATTTTCGCCGTAGCGGCCATCCGTAGGACGGCGGGAGGGTTCCACATAGGCCACGCTCCACGGTTCCGGCCCAATAACCCTCAAAAACGTGTTGGGGTTGAACGTACCGGCACCGCATTCCACACCCGAAGGCTGTTCGATGACGCAACCCTGGTTGGCCCAGTAGTTCTGCAAAGTTAAAATGACATCCTGAAAATACATGCGCTGTCCTTTGTTCGTAGCCTTTTTCAGACGCATACGCGCGGCTGTTCAATAATAACGCCGCCCCAAACCATCCCAAACCGAATCGGAAATTTCGGCGCAAACACGGTCACACGTGGCGAAAGTAGCCCCCTTCCCACGAGAGACCCAGGTGATATTGCACAAAACCGTCAATAACCTTGGCGCACGCGCGCCGATCTGCCGCAGGCAGTTCTTCCGCATGCCAGCCGGAGGGAAATTCTTGCTGCACATGACGCAAAAGGTCAAGCCCGGACGCGCCCAGTTCCACGCCATACCGCGCTGGCCCTGCTGTCGCCCGGCACGCGGGGCAGCGCAACTGGGCCTCGTCAACCACAAATTGCGCGGGGCCTGTTATGGCTGCGCCGCATGTGCCGCATCGGCCCAGATCAGGCGCAAAACCCAAAACGCCAGCAAACCGCAGGCGGAAAAACTGGGGCAGCAGCGAGGGCACGTTTTCCGCTTCTTCCAGCGTTTTGCGCAAATCTTCAACCAGCAGAAAGGCCTCGTCCGCGCCTTCGTCGTTAACGCCAAGCGCTTCCACAAACCGCAGGCAGTTGGCCGCCAGCCCCATGCGCCGCCAGTTTCCGCGCAGGCTTTGCGGCCCGGCCAGCAGCACGGCTTCCTCAAGATTGAGAAAGCTGCCGCGCCCCGAGGCCTTTACCCTGCAATGCAGGCTGTTGAGTACATCCAGGCAGCCGCAAAAACGACGCCTGCTGCGGCTGCCGCCAAAGGCGAACAGCGTCAGCAGGCCGTGTTTGCGACAAAGCATTTTCAGCCACAGATCCGCCTCGCGAAAGTGCCCGATACGCAGCACAAGCGCGTGATCTGCCCATTCGGTCATGGCCTGTCCGCAGGGGGAAACACCAGATTGCGCACCTGGCCGCTCTGCCCCGCCGGGGGCAGTTCTTCACCGTCATACCGCAGGCGCACACCGCCAGCGTTGCCGAGCTTCAACTCCAGGCTCTTGCTGAACGTAAGGGCAAAAGTATCGCCCTTATGCAGCGAAAACTGGCGAGTGTCGGTCTTGTCGGCGCTGGAGTGTACCCAGCATTCTTCTGTGGCGGTGATAATAAGCTTGTGGGCGCCAACTGGTACTTCACTGCCCTGCGAAGCGGCAGCGGGCGCAGCGGCGGAGGCCGCCGGAGCTGTTGAAGCAGGCGTCCCCGCAGCGGGTACATTTGCGGCAGTGCCGCGCACCGGGGGCAAACCAGGGGCAGCAGGCTGGGCAGCCTGACCTGTCGGCTGAACCGAAGCCTGCGCAGAAGTCTGGCCAGAGCTTTGGCCAGACGTTTGGGCCGGGGTCTGCCCCTGTGCAGGAGCAGCAGGGGCGGAAGGCCGACTGGTCAGATTGCCGGGGTCAACAGACTCGGCGCTCTGCAAGGGGGCGGGCTGCGCCAGACGGCGCGTCTGCCGGCTCAAAAAATCAAACACTCCCTGTTGCCAGGCAACCAGCACCACAGCAACCACGCACACCATGAATAGCCCGGCCAGAATAGGCTTGAGGTTACGCCGCGGGGTGAGAACCATCTCGGGCTCATAAACATTTTGCGGCGCTACAGGCTCGGAAGCGGCCTCAAGCGCCCCAAGCGCCTCGCTGACTTCTTCTGCCGAAAGGCCAACATAGGACGCATATGAACGGATGAACCCCTTGGTGTACGCCAGTGGGGGCAAGGACGTCTCGTCCCCTTCCTCCAAAGCGCGCAGAAGACGGGCGCTGATTTTCAGCCGGTTTGCCGCATCTTCCATGTCCAGACCCCGCTTTTCGCGCTCAACGCGCAAAGCAGCGCCCAATTCCACTAAGGTCATGAAAAGCCTCGATAATGGTCTTGCCGCCCCGAGGGGGCGGCGGTTGCCAGCAAAAAGCCGGAACCACCCGTGGCGGCCCTGCTACATTCTGATATCAATAACGGCCCGACTGCGAAGCTGGTTGGTGTAGTCCTCAAAACGCTCCATAGCCTTGGGCTGGCGCAGGATGCCGTCGATCATCGGCTTGGCCTGCTCAAAGGTGAGCATCTTGAGTTCGCCGCCGCCAGGGCGGTACAGACGCACCTGCGCCTTGCGGCCCTGAAGCTCAAAAACATCCGTTACATCGCCGGGTTTCATCTTGGTGAGGCGGGCCTCCCACTCGGGGTTGAGCTTGTCCCACTCCACTGCGCCCATGTCGCCGCCGTTTTCCTTGTTGGGAGCGATGGAATACTTGCGCACGACTTCCTCAAACGAAACCGCGCCAGACTTGATCTGCGCAGCCAAAGCCGCAGCATTGGCATTGGGATGATACACCAGAAGGGCCATGTGCAGACCGGTGCGGTCATACATGGTGTCCTTGTGCGCATCGTAGTAGGCCTTGATCTCATCCGGGGTCACAACTACCCGACGGCCCACTTCCATTGCCATAACACGTTGGCGAATCAAACCTTTTTCAATATTGCCACGCAGTTCGCTGACACTGGTCTTTTGCTGGGCCAGGCGTTCTTCAAACTGCTTTTTGGTGAGGTTGTTCCCCTTCATGATCTTGGTGATTTCGCTGTCAATTTCAGAAGAAGAAATGGAAACTTTGAGGCGTTTGGCTTCCTGCGCAACCAGAATATCCATGATCATACCGTCCAGCGCCTTGCGCAGCACGGCGTCCACGGCCTTGGCCTGGGCGGGATCATTGGGATTGATACGCGCCCGCATAAGATCAGGAACAGCGTTTTTCTGCAGATCGAACATGGTGATAACCTGACCGTTCACCACGGCCGCCACCTTGTTGATCTGTGCGGCCTGAGCGCCAAAAGCGGTCATAAAACAGATAACCAGCGCCAAAATAAGCGTTTTTCTCACGTTATACTCCCTGCTTGCGCGCAAAAATTCCGCGCTTTATCTGTAAAATTATATCCCAATCCAGCGCAACATGCAATGCAACTACCGCAGCCGCAGCCATCAGGCAGCCAGCAGCCGGGGCATGTTGCATGCAAATCCTCAGCGACGCCGCGCGGAGCCGCCGTTGTCGCGCTTGCGCTGATGGTCGCCCGAGGCTTTTGAAGCAGGGGCCGTTTCGGGACTATGCCCCTGATTTTCCAATGCTCCATTGGCCTTGGGATCGTGGGTACCTTCAGGCACATCGCCCTCGTACACATCATCCTTGCCGGGGGGCAGGGCCTTCATGTCCTCCGCAGCGCCAGAAACATCCGACACGGCGGGGGCATCACTGCTCTGCCCGCCAGAGTGGGACGCCGGGGGCGCAAGCAGATCGGGGGCAAGCTCCTTGCCCACCATGATGACGGAATCGGCCAGAGCCTTTTCAAGCCAGCGCTCAAAAGCCTCAGACATCTTCTGCTCCCGCAGGATGCCTTCCACCAGCGGATAGGCCTCCGCCAGACTGATGTGCGCTGGCGGGCGGCTTTCAATCAGGCCAAGGCTGCGCCACAGGCCTTCCTCCTGCCGCACTGGCGCGCACTGGCCCGGCTTCAGACCGGCAGCGGCCTTGCGCCATCCCTGGGGCAGATCGGTTGGGCGCACATTCTGGCACTGGAGCTGCACCTTGCTGCGCGCTTCACTTATGCCGCCGGGAAACACGGCGCAAAAGCCTTCCACGTCCTTGCGCGATTCGCCAGAAATCAGACAGACGCGCAGAGTTTCCGGCATCTGAAAATCGTCTTCGTGGGTCTGGTAGTAGTCGCGCAGTTCGGGCAACGAAACACGGATGCCCGCTGCAAGAACCCGCTTTTCAAAAGTAAGCATGGAAAGATGGTCAAGCAGCAAAGCCCGCCATTCTGAAGGGTCAATTGATTCTTCGGCCAGATATTTTTCCAAACCGTCGGCGCCGCCGTAATCATTCCTTACTTCTGCCACGGCCGTCTCCAGCATGGCTGGGCTGACCGACATCTGGAGCCGCTGCAAATCCTGCCGCACCAGAGCGTAAATGATCAGTGTGCCCAGCCCTTCGCCGTATTCGCGCCGCATGTTTTCCAGCGAAGGAGTGCGCATTGCCCCAAGGGAGGGAGAACGGCTGTCGAGCAGGGTCTGCAATCTGCGCAGGCTGATGGGCTCGCCATTAACGGTAGCCACCACGCCATCGGGGGGGCGGGTTTCAAAACAGGCAGCCAGCAGCAGACAAAAACAGCAGGCCAACGCCACGCGCAGAGGGCGGGCCAGGCGGGCAGACCGAGAGCCAATCTGGAAAAAACGCGCCAAAGCTATGAGGGACTGCATGAATCCATTCACCATTTTTCCCATATATTCAGACCAGTTTTATGACCTGAAAAACAGGCACAGCCGCAAACCAGCACCTATGCCCCGGCTTTAACACGGATACCCTCAAGGGCGGTACGCACCCTGCCCAGCCCCTCGGGGAACGAAACATCAGAGGGCATCGGCAGATGCAGCCCCGCAGGCGGCAGCATGCGCGCGTCCTTCATGGAAGCCGTAAGGGCTACAATGCGCTCGGGCTGCACGGCGGTCTGCCCGTCCGGCCAGACAAGCCGCACATGGTTGATGTGCACATCGGCCTTTTGCACCTGCAACTCGGTGAGGAACTGCTTGAAATCCAGCACGGCAAGGAAGTTGCGCAGTTCTTCGGGGAAGGGGCCAAACCTGTCGCGTATGCCGAGGGCCGCTTCTTCACGCGCAGCGCCGCCAGTGGCGGATGTGAGCGTTTTGTAGCAGCGCAGCCTTTCGCGCCCGTCCTCAATGTACGATGCGGGAATATGCGCAGGCAAGCCCAAAGTAAGTTCCGTTTCCACGGTCTGCGCCTCTGGCGTGCCCTTGAGGCGGCCCACGGCCTCCTCAAGCATTTCGAGGTACAGATCAAGGCCAACGCGGCACATGTGCCCCGACTGCACCTCGCCAAGAATATTGCCCGCGCCGCGCAGGCGCAGGTCTTCCATGGCGACCTGAAAACCCGCCCCCAGGTAGTCCATATCCATAATGATGCGCAGGCGTTCCTCCGCAATGGAGGTAAGGCGCTCCGCATCCGGCACCACAAAAAAGGCGTAGGCCTGCCTGTCGCTGCGGCCCACGCGGCCCCGCAGCTGGTAGAGCTGCCCAAGGCCGAACATCTGGGCCTGATCCACCACCAGTGTATTGGCGCGGGGAAAGTCCAGCCCGGATTCAACAATGGAGGTGCATACCAGCACATCAAGCTCGCCATGCCAGAATTTGTGCATGGTGTCTTCAAGTTCGGTTTCAGACATCTGCCCGTGCGCCATGCCCACCCGGGCATTGGGCACAAGGGTGTGCACGTATTCGGCCACCCGCTCCAGCCCCTGCACGCGGTTGTAAACCCAGAACACCTGCCCTTCGCGCTCAATCTCTCGCTCAAGCACTTTGCGCAGCACGGAATCATCCCGCCGCAGCACGGCCGAAGCCACAGGCTTGCGATCCTGCGGCGCTGTTTCAATGATGGAAAGCTCGCGTATGCCGGACATGGAAAGCTGCAAGGTGCGCGGAATGGGCGTGGCCGTCAGGGTGAGCACATCCACGTTCTTTTTGAGGGCCTTGAGCTTTTCCTTGTGGCGCACGCCAAAGCGCTGTTCTTCGTCCAGAATGAGCAGGGCAAGATTGGGAAGTTTGACGTCGCTTGAAAGCACACGATGGGTGCCGATGAGAATGTCCACCTGCCCGGTGGCCGCAGCCTTGAGCACTTCCTTTTGCCTTGGGCGCGTCACAAAGCGGCTGAGCAGCCCCACATTGACGGGAAAACCCGCCAGACGTGCGCGAAAGGTCTGATAATGCTGCTCGGCAAGCACCGTGGTGGGGCAAAGCAGCACCACCTGCCGCCCCTCGGAAGCGGCACGGAATGCAGCGCGCAGGGCAACTTCCGTCTTGCCGAAGCCCACATCGCCGCACACGAGCCTGTCCATGGGCTGGGATTTGTCCATGTCGTCCAGCACGTCCTGAATGGCCTTGGCCTGATCGGGCGTTTCCTCAAAACCAAAGGTTGCCTCAAATTCATGGTACAGCTCGCCGGGGGGATCATAGCGAAAGCCCTTGGTCACCTTGCGGTAGGCGTACATTTCCACAAGGTCGGCGGCGATTTTTTCAATGGCCTTGCGGGCTTTTTCCTTGCCCGAAGTCCAGCCCGTGCCGCCCAACCGATCCAGCGCTGGTTCCACGCCTTCCGAGCCCTTGAACCGCTGGATAAGCCCCATGCGGTCGGCAGGCACGTAGAGTTTGTCGCGCCCGGAGTATTCGATGAGCAGAAAGTCGTTGGCAACGGCGTTGACGTCCATGTGATGCAGACCGGCAAAACGGCCAATGCCGTAATCGCGGTGCACCAGCAGATCACCAGCCTTGAGATCGTCAAAGGAATCCAGGCCCTTGAAAACACGTGAAGAAACGCGGGGCGTCTTTTCCGCCTTGGGGTACAGGATATCCTCGCCCAGAACCAGGGAGTTGTCCCACGCCAGATCCGCGCCCTGACGGAAGGGCGAAACAAGAGCGAAAAGACCGCGCTGGTCTGGCGCATAGCGCTGGGCAGGCAGGATGCCGTCCTGCTCTGCCAGTTTCAGAAACTTGGCGCGGCTGCGGCCGGATGAAAAGCTCAGCACCACCTGCCTGCGCGCGCCCTGCCACTCCTTGAGAGCGGCGGCCAGATGCTGCCAGGGGCGATCCTGTGCGCCGGAAAGGGGAAAAAGATCGCTGAAGGAATGCAGGGTTCTTTCCGCAAAATCCAGACCGCGCTCTTCCACGCCCATGACCAGAGGTTCAGCGTACACGCGCTGAAAAGCGTTCCACGGCGCGGGCTGCGAGCTTTTGCGCAGGGCCAGCGCCGCCGGTTGGGGCAGGGGCGCATCCTCGGCCTCCAGCCGCTCCTTGAGTGCAAGGCGGCCATCGCGCAGGGCCTCGGCGCTGTCGGCCTCGCCGGGCAGCAGCCACAGGCAGTCCTGCGGCAGCCAGTCTTCCAGCAGGCTGGGAGCTTCCACGGCGCAACCGGGCAGCAGGCCCGCGCCGCCAGCATCCAGCGATTTTTTGAAGGAATAGCAGTCGTTTTCGCCAATGCGGCCTTCGGCAAACATGCGGTCAAAGCGCTTGCGCGTAGCCTCTGTCTCGCGCGCATCAAAGGCCAGCGGGCTGACAGGCAGCAGGGTCAGTTCGTCGCATCCCTGCAAGGAGCGTTGGGTCTCCGCGTCAAAAAAGCGCATTTCCTCCAGCGTGTCGCCAAAAAATTCCAGCCTTACGGGCCGGGCATAGCCAGAGGGGTACAGATCAAGGATGTCGCCGCGCCGGGCCATTTCGCCGGGCCGCGTGACCATGGCAACGCGCTCGTACCCCCACTCCACCGCCTGCTCCAGCAGCAGCTCGGGGGCGTAATCGCTGCCCTTGCCAAGCTCCAGCGTGCGCGTGTGGAAAAAATTGACCGGCATGTAGCGTAGCAGCAGGCTTTCAACACTGACTACCAGCACACGCGGTTTGCCAAGGGAGAGAGAATACAGCGCAGCAAGCCGGGCAGCCCATGAGGGTTTGTCCTGCCATTGGCTCAGGGCAGGCAGCCCCAGGCAGGGCCACTGCCACGCAGGGCGCACAACTGCCGGATCCGCCAGAGAAATTTCGGGAGAAAAAAGGGCCGCAAGGGAGCGGGCCGCGTGGAATTCTTCGCGGGTGCGGGCCACAAGGGCCACGCTGCGCCCTTTGTCCAGAGCCTCGCAGGCAAGGCGGCAGCGCGTGACCATGCCGCTGCGTTCCAGATATATCTGCCTGTCGTTGCTTGAGAGCAATGCGCCGAAAGTGTCCATGAACCTGTGGGGGGTTATATAACAGCACAAGGGGCAGCCTGCGCCGCCCCCGACACGGCCACGTCAGCGCGGCCATGAAACGATAAACCGGACAGCAGCTTTTTGCTGCTGCACGGCACTGATGACAAAACCCGTTCACGGGTTTTGCGCCGCCACCGTCGGCAACGCCGCCGGGCGGAAATACACGGAAATCTGTCGCTTTACGGCGCGGCAAAGCCGCAGCCTGCTCCTGATTTCCGACCATGTTGACAAAGTCAGCATGGTCAAACCGGGCGGCAGCAAAAGGCTGCCGTCCAATATTTATAACAAAACCCTTTCACGGGTTTTGCGCCGCCTTCGTCGGCAAGACCGCCGGGCGGAAAGGCACGGAAATCTGTCGCTTTACGGCGCGGCAAAGCCGCAGCCTGCTCCTGATTTCCGACCATGTTGACAAAGTCAGCATGGTCAAACCGGGCGGCAGCAAAAGGCTGCCGTCCAATATTTATAACAAAACCCTTTCACGGGTTTTGCGCCGCCTTCGTCGGCAAGACCGCCGGGCGGAAAGGCACGGAAATCTGTCGCTTTACGGCGCGGCAAAGCCGCAGCCTGCTCCTGATTTCCGACCATGTTGACAAAGTCAGCATGGTCAAACCGGGCGGCAGCAAAAGGCTGCCGTCCAATATTTATAACAAAACCCTTTCACGGGTTTTGCGCCGCCTTCGTCGGCAAGACCGCCGGGCGGAAAGGCACGGAAATCTGTCGCTTTACGGCGCGGCAAAGCCGCAGCCTGCTCCTGATTTCCGACCATGTTGACAAAGTCAGCATGGTCAAACC
>CDZQ01012370.1_pt1 | contig 11531 bp, 6 predicted proteins | sample 554831 | NCBI WGS metagenome assembly CDZQ01 (sample SAMEA3182112, study PRJEB8094) | gut metagenome | biome: human; feature: gut; material: Stool; isolation source: human stools | place: Canada | collected 2013-05-06
GGGGGCGAAAGGTTTCAATGCCATGTTTGCTGTCAGCAGCGTGGATGCGGCCAAGTCGTACTATGAATCTCTGAAGAAGTTGCAGGAAAAAAGTGATAATCCGCTGAAACTGGCCACTATATTTTCCTTTGCAGCCAATGAAGAGCAGAATGCCGTAGGCGATATTGCGGACGAGAGTTTTGAAGTGTCGGCAATGGATAGCAGTGCCAAGGAGTTCTTGAGCACTGTGATTGCTGACTATAACGCATTGTTTAAAACCAATTACGGTGTCGATAGTACGGCGTTCCAGAATTATTACCGTGATCTTTCATTGCGGGTGAAGAATCAGGAAATTGATTTGTTGATTGTGGTCGGTATGTTCCTGACAGGCTTTGACGCGCCTGCGTTGAACACCTTGTTTGTCGACAAGAATTTGCGTTATCACGGTTTGATGCAGGCTTATTCGCGTACCAACCGTATTTATGATGCGACCAAGACCTTTGGCAATATTGTCACGTTCCGTGATCTGGAGCAGGCCACGATTGATGCCATTACCTTGTTTGGTGATAAAAATACGAAGAATGTCGTGCTCGAAAAAAGTTTCAGGGAATACATGGAAGGCTTCACTGATGTGGTGACCGGTGAAGCGCGACGCGGTTTTATGGATGTGGTTGCCGAGTTGGAACAGCGTTTTCCTGATCCTGCTGCTATTGAAACAGAAACCGACAAAAAAGCATTCGTGAAATTGTTTGGCGAATATTTGCGTGCTGAGAATGTACTTCAGAATTTCGATGAATTTTCCAGCCTTAAGGCGCTCCAGAACATTAATCAGGATGATCCTGAAGCTCTTGCCGAATTCAGGGCAAAACATTATCTGGATGATGAGAGCCTGAAGGCATTGCAAGCGATCCAGCCACTGACAGAACGGAAAAATCAGGATTATCGTTCAACCTATAACGATATTCGGGACTGGCTACGTCGGGAAAAATCGGGCGCTGAAAAGGAAGAATCCGCAATTGACTGGAATGACGTGGTCTTTGAAGTAGACCTGCTTAAATCGCAAGAGATCAACCTGGACTATATTCTGGAGTTGATTTTTGAAGAAAACAGGAAAGTTAAAGATAAAGCTGCCTTGGCTGATGAAGTACGTCGTCTGATACGTACCAGTCTGGGTAATCGCGCCAAAGAGAGCTTGCTAGTTGATTTTATTAACCAGACAGATCTGAACAAGATTGGAGACAAGTCCTGTATTATTGATTCTTTCTTCAATTTTGCACAGGTTGAACAACAACGTGAGGCACAGGAACTGATTGATGCTGAGGGCCTAAATGCTGATGCGGCCAAACGTTATATAAGCGTCTCGCTAAGACGGGAATTTGCCAGCGATAATGGCACGGAGCTTAATGCCATTCTGCCCAAAATGAGTCCGCTTAACCCGCAATACCTGACCAAAAAACAAAGCGTGTTCCGGAAAATAGCTGCTTTTGTCGAGAAGTTTAAAGGTGTGGGAGGACAAATCTGATGGCCTCACCAGCAGTCTGCTGAAAACTTTAGCCAGTCGGATAATCAGCAGTGTTCGAAAAGAATACTCTGGGAATAAGAATGTTCATAGAGGTTGGTTAACGGTCTAATGACCCATAACATCGATCATTTGAATACCCGGACTTTTAGTTGTTTGCTGTTTTGTGTGTACGCAACTATTTCAGAATTCTTTTTTATATTAAAGAAGCCTTATTTTGGTCGTCAGATGGCCTTTTCAGTGACAGACAGCCTGTTGATAATCTTCCTCCCGCAGCCCCATACCACCAGCGCGAAGATGCCCGTGGCACACAAAGCCATACTAAAACTTCCGGTATATTCCCGTACCGTCCCCAGAATCAGGGTCAGCATGACATTGGCAATGTTGGCAATCATGTTCATGAAGCCTGCCGCTGTGGCGACGTAAACCGGGGAGACGGTCTGGCCGGTCAGGCTGAAGATGGAACCGTAGTTGGAACCACCGAACAGTGCCAGTGCGACGCCGACAGCCAGTCCGACATACACATTCCCGATCAGCCCCAGCACGATGTAGCAAACTCCAATCAATACGACGGCAGTGTTGATGATCCAGCTTCGTGTATACCAGCGGAGTAATACGCTGCCGTATGCGCGTGCCAGCGTTCCCAGCAACAATACGGCACCGGTTGCCAGACTCCATCCCAGCGCTGTACTTTGGCCGTGCAGGTCGGCGAGTATGGATGGTAACCATTGCCCGAGGTTGTTCAACGTGCCGTAAGATAGGCCATGAAACATGCCCAGTGTCCAGATCGGTACCGATGTGGACACGAATTTAAGGGCGTTCAGGAGATTGGCGAGGCTGTTGCGGTTGCCTGCATTGTTTTTCCTGACTGATGCGGGCAGGAGCAGGGAGAGGGCGATGACGACAAGCGCGATGGCGGCAGGGATCAGGTACGAAAAACGCCACGCCTCATTGCCGAGATACGGGAGTGTGACGAAGGGCAGCATGGTTCCAAGGCTGAAAGCCGCCCCCTGAATACCTTGTGCCTGGGCGATTTTTTCCGGAGGCGCCATCATGGCGGTGACTTTGACGCCAGCCAGAAACAGGACGCCGGAACTCAGGCCTCCGCAAAAACGCAGGGCTGTCGCCAGTGCCAGGTTTTCCGGCGAAAGGAAAGGCAGCAGGTTTGAGGCAAGTGCGATGATGATGGCGATCAGGAAGCCGCGATAGACGCCGAGTTTGTCGAGGATAAGGCCTGCAGGCAGCTGAACGAGACTGTGCGACCACAAAAGCCCTGAAAGAAAAAGAGACATCCCGGCATAGCCCACACCGAAAAGTGCCATGAACTGGGTACTCAAGGGGGCTACGCTCATGAAAAGATATCCGCCCGTTGCACTGATCAGGGCCGGAAACCAGATGTAAGAAAACATGCCTGTGATTATTCCTGGTTGATAGGATGCGATTTTCATTGGCAAAATCGATGAATTTCATCTTACCTAACAAAAGGCGGCGATAAAAATATTTTTTTTATTGCCGATTTATATTTCCCGGATATGAATACCGTGTTCCAGTAATTTTCCGAAAAATTATCGTTTTGAGCATGTCATTTGTTTTTGCTTCACTACGTGCCTTTTGGAACTGGGATATACTCGAATCACGATAAACAGGCACGGCTTTAACGATGTCGGGAGTGTAACTGAATACGTTCTTTATCGTGTCAGAAGAATAAAATATGTTTTGTCATTCATAAAACAATCAGATCATCAGGATTATGTCGGTTCCGGAACACACACATGAAGCAAAAACACCGGTTGCAATGAGCTGGTGGAATTCTTGCCTCCATTATTCAAAAAAACACTGGTTTTATGCGGCTTTTCTGGCCGTGTCGTCTTTGACGATTCTGATCCTGTTTACGCAAAGTCTGTTTGATGTCGCCAGTAACGGTGTCAGTCTGGCGATGCAATATGCTTTCATCGGCGGTCTGGGCGGTTTTGCCGGAACGGCTCTGGGTGCGGTTCCGGCGCTTGTCGTTCGCAAGCTTCCTACAAAAATTGAAGATACGATGCTGGGTTTTGCAGCCGGGATGATGATGGCGGCCAGCGCGTTTTCGCTTCTTTTACCGGGTCTGGCGGCCGGAACCGAAATGACTTCAAGCAAGATGTTCGGTGCCGGTGTAGTCGTTTTCGGCATGGCCTGCGGCGTCATCCTGATGTTGTCGCTGGACAAGTTCACGCCCCATGAACATGAAACGATCGGTTCTTTCGGACCCGGTAACGAGCGTTTCAACAAGGTCTGGCTTTTTGTGTTCGCCATTTCACTGCATAACCTGCCGGAAGGTATGGCGATCGGTGTCGGTTTTTCCCATGCGGACATGGCGATCGGTTTGCCTCTTACGATCGCCATCATTTTGCAGGATATCCCTGAGGGGCTGGCCGTGGCGCTCGCCTTGCGAAGTGCCGGTGTCAGTCGTTTGCGGGCTGTATTGATCGCCGCGGCGAGCGGTCTTTTCGAACCTTTTGGAGCCTTGCTCGGGGTCAGCCTTTCCAGCGGGATGGCTTTGTCCTATCCGATCGGCCTCGGTTTCGCGGCCGGGGCCATGCTCTTTGTCGTTTCCCATGAGGTGATTCCGGAAACGCACCGGAACGGTCACCAGACCCCGGCAACCGTCGGCCTGATGGTCGGATTTGCCCTGATGATGGTTCTCGATACGACACTTGGCTGAAATTTCATTTGCCTAATTCCGGTTTTTTCAACAAACTGTCATTTTGTACCACCATAATCGTCCGGTTTCAAATTTGTTTATTCGCGCATGGTAGGGGAATGTTTTAATGTTTGCTGCGATAGATCTTGGCTCAAACAGTTTTCGTTTGCATATCGGTGAATATGTAAACGGAAGTATTTGCGTCATCAAAAGCGCACGTGAGCCGAACCGGCTCGCTGCGGGACTGAACAAGAAGAACGTTCTTTCCGGCGAAGCCTTCCAGAAAGGGCTGGACGCCCTGAAGCGTCTGCGGGAAATTCTCGATGCCTATCCCTTGTCGGACGTGAAAGTCGTCGCGACCAATACCCTTCGTATTGCCACCAATGCTTCGGAATTTCTGCATGATGCCGAAAAAGTGATCGGGTATCCCATTGAAGTCATCTCCGGTGAGGAAGAGGCACGCCTGATTTATCTCGGTGTGGCGAACGTTCTGGCAAGGCCTGAAGAAAGACGGCTTGTCATCGATATCGGCGGCGGTTCGACGGAGATGATTTACGGAAAAGGACAGGAAATCGTCAGGGCTGAATCATTCAGTGTCGGTACCGTCCGGCAGAGCCTTGCATTTTTTCATGATGGCATCATCGACGAAGCGTCTTTCGAAGCGGCGATTCTCTCAGCCAGAAGCCAGTTCGAGGATGCAGTCGATTATTACCGTTCCTGTGGCTGGACAGAAGTGTACGGTTCGTCCGGCACGATTCGTGCCACGGCTGAAATTCTGGCGATGAACGGTATCGGCGACGGGCGGATGACGCTGGAAAATCTCGAACTTCTGAAAAAGAAAATGATCGAAGCCGGTCATATCAATAAAGCCGGGCTTGACGGGATCAAGACAGAACGGGCTTCCTCGATTCTGGGCGGCCTGACGATTCTGATCGTGTTGGTGAAGGATTTCGGTATCGACGTGATCAAGCCAATCGAGGCTGGCCTGCGAATGGGGATCATGTGGGATATCTATCTCAAGGAAACCCAGAAAGACCGCCGTGAAGAAGCGATCCGGGATATGCTCCGCCGCTACGGCGTGGATGAACAGCGCGCCATTCGGGTGGCTGATTATGCGCTGGCAATTTACAAGCAGCTGGGGCCAGAAGCCGACAAGTTTCTGAAGCAGTTGTACTGGAGCGCCCTGTTGCATGAGATCGGCATTTTCGTTTCTCCGACGAATTATCACAAGCACGGTGCTTACCTGATCGAAAACGCGGACATGGCCGGTTTCACCTCCCGGGAACAAAAGCAGATGAGCAAGCTCGTGCTGGGGCAAAAAGGCAATCTCAGGAAACTGAATGGGGTGTTGACCAATTCCGACGCAGTAAAGGCGGTCGTCGCCTTGAGGCTGGCGGTCATGCTTCAGCATGCCAGGGTCAACTTCAAGGCGGACAAACTGAAAGTCAAGGTCAAGAACCGTATCGACATGACCGTGCCTAAGGACTGGCTGGACAAGTATCCCACCCTGCTTTATTGGCTGGAAAAAGAGTGCGAGTGGTGGGAAGACGTCGGCATTACGCTGACCATCCGATCGGTCTGATTTTTCCGGATTCCCTTACTGGAAAGCCACTTCGCCAGCCCTGTTCGGGTTTTCCTTGATACGGGCCAGTCTCACGGCCCGTTCCACGCTCAGTCGGGAAAGCGATACTTCAGGATGTTCTTCGGAGAGGGCAGAGAGCAGGACGTCATGCACGGGTGGTTTCAATCGGGCAAGAATGAGTTTTTTGCTTTCCTTTTTCATGTTCTCAAAGAAATCCCTTAATGCCTCGACGGTGGTCGCGTCCAGATCGGGAGTCTGTTCAAGACTCAGAATAACGGTATGGATCGGCAGTTTGGAGGTTGAAATGATATCCCTGACCTGTACCAGGATACGGTCTGAATTGGCGAAGAACATGGCCTGATCCGGCCTGACGATCAGGATGCCCGAAACGGGCTGGGCTTCAGGAAAAGCGGCCAGACTGACGAAGTCGTGACTTTGCCCGAGCCGTCCCAGAACGGAAACGGTGGACTTCGAGTTCTGGCGCAGCATGATCAGGAGGCTGATCGCAATCGCGATCATCAGGCCTTGCAATACGCCGAGAACCAATACCGCCAGAACGGACAGGACGATCAGTGCGCGGTCGATTTTCCAGGTGAAATAGAGCCTGAAGCTCGACAGGCTCAAAGTCGTTGCCATCGTGAAGATGACGATGGCAGCCAGCACGGGCTGGGGTATCCATTCAATATAGGGGAGTACCGTCAGGATGATCAGAAAGGTGATGACCATGGCGGCGATACCCGCGATACGCGTGCGTGCGCCATAGGCTTCATTGGCGGCTGTGGCGGAATAACCGGCACCGACCGGCATTCCCTGAAAAAGGCCGGAAACGATGTTTGAAATCCCGAGTGCGAACAGGTCACGGTTTGGATAAATCGTGTCGTGGTGTTTGATGGCAAAACTCCGGATCGACCCATATGATTCTGCGTACAGGATGAATACCAGCGCAACACCGATTTCAAACAACTGGACCCAGTCGGAATAGGGAAGGTCCGGAATCGTCGGATTGTTGAGGTTGAGCTGGATCAGGCCAACGTTAGGGATATCCATTGAAGGCAGGTCGAACCATTTGCTGGCGATGATGCCGAGAATGATGACCAGCGTGCCGCTCGGAAAATTCTTGTATTTCCCGTTTTTTATCCGGCGAAGCCATTCTCCCAGTGACAGAAAGATCAGGGCCAGCACGGTCGTGACGAGACAGCCGATGTTCCAGAGATTGGCCTGCTTGAGGATATCGACCAGGAAAGCGAAGAGGTTGCTTTTGTAGGAATGGATATTCAAAACGGTCGTCAGCTGCTTGATGATAATGACGATAGCCAGACCGAAGGTGAAACCGCGCAAAACCGGTTTGGCGATGAAATCGGTGACGTTGCCCATGCGGGTAAGCGCGGCAATGATGAAAATCAGGCCGGTCATGGCGACAAGGCCAGAGGCAAGCATCAGCCGGTAACCGGGGTTGTCACCCCCCAGCGACAGGGTCGCTGCGGCCAGAACGACGGCGGACGATGACGTGGGCGAAACGAGAGCAAAGCGGCTGGAACCCAGAATGCCGTAACAGAGCAGGCCGGCAAACAGTCCGATGATACCGGCCTGTGCCGGCAGGTTGCCGATGCTTGAATACGCAAGTGCCTGTGGCAGGAGCAGTCCTGCAATGGACAGGCCTGCAATGATATCCTGCCAGTTCAGAAAACCGACATATTTGCTTTTCAGTTTTTCGATATCGTCTATCTGCAGATTCATATAAGGTTTCGACCGCTTCTTGTTGTCATGCACGTCAATTGAATTCAGACAGGTTTACCGCCTGTTGAAAACATCAATCACGGCAGATAATCGGCAAACAACGGTATTGTATACAGAATTGAGTGCCCGGTATTGGGTATCCTTAAAAAGGATACAACCGGGTCGCTTCAGGCAGTGAATAATGCTACGAATGGAAGGGCCTGTTTCTGCCGGACATCAATGAATCAGGCATTTTCGGTGTCAACGGCTTTCTCTGCCATTGCTTCAGATTGACTTTCAGGCAGAACTTCAGATGGGGGCGCTTGTACTTCTTCGTGCGTGTTTTCGGCTGCTGTTCCGGTTGGCGGGATCTCGACAAGTGTCATTTCCGACGTTGCTTCAGCAGGCTGGGGAGTATCGTCAAGCATATCGATAGAGGACGAAAGGGATTTTGGCACCGGTTTCACGTCTTCAATCAATTCCTTCTGCAATGCCGCATCGTAGGTTTTCGCAAGGCATTGCTGGGCACCGAATGCCACCTGTTTTTTGCGAAGCTTGCGCCGTTTATAGGTTCCGTTCGGCTGGAGTTCCCATGAATTCGTATTGTCTTTCAGATAGTATTTGAGGCCCTCGTCAATGACCCTCTTTTTCAGCGCAGGATCAAGGACAGGACAGGCGACTTCGATCCGCCTGAACAAATTGCGTGCCATCCAGTCCGCACTTGAAATGTACAGATCGTGTTTCAGGTCGTTCCTGAAATAGTAGATACGTTCGTGTTCGAGGAAACGGCCGATGATGGAACGGACACGGATATTTTCCGACAGACCGGGGACGCCAGGGCGCAAGGCGCAGGCACCCCGCACGATCAGCTCGATTTTGACGCCTGAGGCAGATGCCAGGTAGAGTGCACGGATAACGGATTCGTCGATCAGTGAATTCATTTTCGCGACGATTCTTGCAGGACGGCCTGCCCGGGCAATACGGATTTCATTCAGAATGGCACGGATCAGATTCCTGTGCAGGGTAAACGGAGCGAGCCATAAATGTTCCAGTTTTTTCGGTTTCGTCAGGCTCGTCAAATGCATGAAGACTTCACTGACCTCATTGGTAATCTGCGGATGGGCGGTGAGTATGCCGAAATCGGTATAGATTTTGGTTGTGGCCGGATGGTAATTGCCTGTACCGAGGTGAGCGTAATTCCGGAATGCGCCGTTTTCACGACGGATGACCAGCGCCAGCTTGGCGTGTGTTTTCAGGCCCATCACACCGTAAACCACCTGGGCACCAGCCTGTTCAAGCTGTTGCGCCCAGTCGATATTCTGTTCTTCGTCGAAGCGGGCTTTCAGCTCGACGATGACGACGACTTCCTTGCCTTTGTTGGCGGCATCGATCAGCGCTTCCATCAGAGCCGAGCGCATGCCTGCGCGGTAGATCGTCTGTTTGATGACGACGACGTCGGGATCTTCTGCCGCCGCACGGATGAAATCGACGACGGTCTGGAATGACTGGAAAGGATGGTGGAGCAGGATATCCTTTTTCTTCAGGATGTCGAAAAGACATACGTCGTTTTGCGCGTCAGGGGCGATTGAAGCCTGATATGGCGGAAAATACATCGACGGCGTTTTGACGAAATTGAAGATTTCGGAGAGACGTACCATATTGACCGGGCCATTGACACGGTACATGTGGTTCTCATCCAGATTGAATTCATTCAACAGGAATCTGGCCAGATCGTCAGGGCAGTTTTTGGCGATTTCAAGCCGGACGGCTGATCCGAAATGACGGTTTTGAAGGCTGACCTGCAGGGCTTCACGCAGATTCTTGACTTCTTCTTCATCAACCCATAAATCACTGTCACGGGTAACACGGAATTGTGAGTAGGCGATCACTTCGCGTTCAGGGAAGAGGTCGGAAATATGGGCATGGATGATCGAGGTCAGCAGGCAGAATGTAAATCCTCCTTCTGACAATTCATCAGGTAATTTAATGACTCGCGGCAGAACACGGGGTGCCTTGACGATGGCAATGGCACTTCCCCGTCCGAAGGCGTCCTTGCCTGCAAGGGAAATGATGAAATTCAGACTTTTGTTGGCGACTTGCGGGAAAGGATGCGCCGGGTCCAGAACAATGGGTGTCAACAGCGGACGGATCTGGCTTTCGAAATACGATTTGACCCATGCACGTTGCGCTTCTGTCCGGTTATTATGGCTGACGATGTGAATACCGTTTTTTGCCAGCCGGGGCAGGATCTTGCGGTTCAGGATAGCATACTGGTAATCGACCAGTGAATGGCACTGGACATTGATTTTATTCAGCAGACTGTTGGCGCTGATGGAAACAGGGCTGTCCGATGTCTGGCGTGCATGCAGGCTGGAAACACGGATCTCGAAAAACTCGTCCAGGTTACTGCTGCCGATACACAGATATCTCAATCTTTCCAGCAAGGGAAGGCTTTCGTCTTCTGCCTGCGCCACGACTCTGCGGTTGAATTCAAGCAGGGAAAGGTCACGGTTCAGGTACAGGTTCGGTTCAAGGGAACCTGTCGGCAGATTCTGAATGGGTTTTGTCACCGGGGAGGCACTTTGAGAAGGCACGGATTATCCTGATTTTGGTCGCTATTGTTTTATGATAACAAAAAAAAATGACGGAATTATGACGAAAGTCGGTTTGATGAGCATGAAGTGGAGTACTGAATCATCCGATTTTCCCGAAAGCCGCGATTGAATGCTTTGTTCAATAAAAAAGGCATCTGCATGAAACAGATGCCATCAATGGAGGAAAAGAAAAAGAAAGGATTAATTCACTGTCACCCGGGTCTTGGTCGAGCCCGGTTTTTTTGGCAGTTTCAATTCCAGCACGCCATCTTTATAGGTGGCCTCGGCTTTGGACTCATCCACTTCCTGTGCCAATGCAAAGCTTCGCGATTGCATGCCGTAATAGCGTTCGTTACGTACGGTCTTGCCGTTTTCCTGCTGCATTTCTTCTTTCTTCAGCTCGTATTCGATTGTGACGAAATTGCCTTCAACCGTTACCTTGATATCGTCTTTGGCTACTCCCGGGGCATCGGCTTTGACGACATAAGCGTCGTCGGTTTCGGAAACATCGATTTTGATTCGTGGTTCCGGTTCCCAGCTGCTCCAGGGAGCGGACAAGCGGAAGTTATTGAAAAAATCATCCATATTTCGCATGGGTTCAAAGCGTGAAATTTCATTGAATGGATGGATATTTGAAAGATTGTTTGCCATGGGTATCTCCTGACTTTGTGGCCTGTCACGCACTGGAAGATCAATTCATTCAAGGGCGTACTCCTTTACTTAAAAGATAACGCGTCTGTTTTCATGGTTTTTGACAGTACGCAAAAATACAAATGTGAAAAAGCAAAAGAAAACGACTGTTTTTTGAAAAAAACAGGGACAAAGTTATTGCTGTTTTTTATTTTGATGTTTAATATTGGGGACATAGTTATAAAAAAGCAGCTTGTTTCATTCATCGGGAGACATTTATGGCACGTGCAGCCCGGCTGGTTTTGCCTGGACAGCCTCATCATGTATATCAGCAGGGAAATAACAGGCAGACCGTATTTTCCGACAGGGAAGATTTCGATACATTTTTGAATCGGGTGAAAGAAGCGTCACGACAGTTCAGGGTCGATATTCATGCCTATGCCCTTTTGCACAATGCATTTCACCTGCTGGCCACGCCGTCGGATGAAATAGGGCTGGCACGCATGATGCAATGGGTCGGACGATATTACGTGCCTTATTTCAACAAGAAATACAAACGGTCGGGGACGCTTTGGGAAGGTCGTTTCAGGACTTCTGTCGTCGATGCGGAAAATTGTCTGCTCGAATGCAGCCGGTTTATCGAACGCAAACCAGTGCTCGATGGGCTGGTTGGCAGGCCGGAAGAATATGAATGGTCAAGCTATGCCCATCATATTGGCGTCAAACCTGATCCGGTCATCCGCGATCATGCCGTTTACTGGAATCTCGGGAATACACCATTTGCGAGGGAGCTCGCCTACCAGGATTTTTTCAATCGTATTGACCATTGGG
>CDZQ01031443.1_pt1 | contig 11521 bp, 7 predicted proteins | sample 554831 | NCBI WGS metagenome assembly CDZQ01 (sample SAMEA3182112, study PRJEB8094) | gut metagenome | biome: human; feature: gut; material: Stool; isolation source: human stools | place: Canada | collected 2013-05-06
TAAAAATCTATCTTTATTTTTTTGAAGCAAGTTTTTTTAGATACTTACATTTTTCACGCAAAAAACATTCTTCACATTTCGGACTTTGCGCACGACATATCTGCCTGCCGTGAGTTACCAATGCATGACAAAAAGTCAGGCTGTCCTCCGGCGGAATAACCTTGCGCAACTCTCTTTCAACAATATTCTGATTTTGACTGTCACAATATCCCAGTCGATTCGACAACCGAATGCAATGCGTATCCGCAATAATCACGCCAGGCACATGATAAACTTCGCCCAAAATCAAGTTGGCAATTTTTCGTCCAACTCCCGGCAATAACAGCAGATCCTCCATAGTGTCGGGAACCTTGCCGTTAAAACGTTCCACGATCATTGCACTCATGGCTTTAATATCCCGGGCTTTTGTATGGAACAACCCACACGAACGAATTTCCTGTTCCAACTGCTCGATCGGTGCCGCGGCATATTCTTCCGGGGATTTCCAACGCTTTCGAACTTGTTGCATCACTAAGTTTACCCGCACGTCTGTACATTGAGCGGAAAGTCGCGACGCCACGAGAAGTTCAAATGGCGTATCATAATGCAATGCACATTTTCCGGCAGGATAATGCGCCAACAATAACTGAGTAACCGTACTATTCTTTTTCATCTTTAATCTTATCCCAATAATTTTTTGCAGCTTGTTCGACTTTGTTATCTCCATAAACATAATAAGTTTTATCTTTTAAGCTATCCGGAAGATATTGCTGCCGAACATAATGATTTTTATAAGAATGCGGATATTGATAAGTCAATCCTCTGCCCAGTTTTTTAGCTCCGGCATAATGACTGTCTTTTAAATGAGACGGAATATCGGCTGCATCCATGGTTTCAATATCCTGCAAAGCCGCATCGACTGCACAGATGGCAGAATTAGACTTTGGAGCGGTTGCCAATAAAATCACGGCCTCAGCCAACGGAATCCGAGCCTCGGGGAACCCCAACTGTAATGCACTGTCAACACAGGACTTGGTGATTTGAATCGCCTGCGGATAAGCCAGTCCGATATCTTCTGCCGCGATCACCAGCAGTCTGCGGCAAATAGAAGGTAAATCACCGGCCTTTACCAGACGCGCTAAATAATGCACGGCCGCGTCCGCATCCGAACCACGGATAGACTTTTGAAACGCGGATAACACATCATAATGAACATCGCCGTCCCGATCGTATCGCATGCTGCTTTTTTGTGCAATCGAAACCGTGTTCTCCAACGAAATCCGCAGTGTTTTCTGTCCCGGTTTCCGAGCCGTCAAGACCTCTACGGTATTTAAAGCCTTTCGAACATCACCACCGCAAGAAGCAGAAATATATTCGATGACACCATCTTCAGGTTGAATCGAAAGATTTTCCTGCTGTTCCAGATAAGTAAAGGCTCTTTTTACGGCTTTTTCAATCTCTGCTTTTTCAACCGGCTTGAACTCAAAAATCGTGCTTCGGCTCAAAATAGCACTGTAAACATAGAAATACGGATTTTCGGCCGTTGAGGCAATGAGGGTAATACTGCCGTCTTCAATGAATTCCAGCAAAACCTGTTGTTGTTTTTTAGTAAAATATTGGATCTCGTCTACATACAGAATAATCCCGTCGTACCCCTGCAAGGTGTCTACTTGAGAAATGACACGTTTAATATCCTCCGTAGACGCCGTTGTAGCATTCAGTTTAAACAGCGTTTTGTTAGCCTTTTCGGCAATAATTCGGGCCACTGTTGTTTTTCCGACACCGCACGGACCGTAAAAAATCATATTAGGGATCATGCCGCTTTCGACAATCCGAAAAAGCGGCATTCCCTTCCCTATCAAATGTTTTTGCCCAACAACCTCACTGAAATCTTTCGGGCGCAATTTAGATGCAAGCGGTGAGTACATTATAACCTCTGTAAATTATTTATAAATAGGATATTTTGCACACAATGCAGAAACCTTTTCACGAATCAATTCCGGTGCCACGTCACCTTTTGCCGTCTCATAAATACATTCTCCGACAATCCGCATATCCTCTTCTACAAACCCTCTCGACGTTACTGCCGGAGAGCCCAAGCGAACGCCGCTGGTAACAAATGGCTTTTCCGGATCGTTCGGAATGGCATTCTTGTTTGCCGTAATGCGTACCTCATCCAGTTTATGTTCCAGTTCTTTTCCTGTGATATGGAACTTCCGAAGATCTACCAACATCAGATGGTTGTCTGTTCCGCCAGATACCAAATCAAATCCGTAACCCATCAAGCAATCTGCTAAAGCAGCTGCATTCTTAACAACCTGTTGCTGATATGCTTTGAACTCCGGCTTCAACGCTTCGCCCAAGCAAACAGCTTTTCCGGCAATGACATGCATCAACGGACCGCCCTGAGTACCCGGGAATACGGCTTTATCAATCGCCTTTGCATATTCTTCTTTGCAAAGAATCATGCCGCCGCGAGGACCGCGAAGTGTTTTGTGCGTAGTTGTAGTTACAATATCTGCATATGGAACCGGAGATGGATGCAATCCTGCAGCAACCAAACCGGCAATATGCGCCATATCAACCAGCAACAAAGCGCCAACGCTGTGTGCGATCTGAGCAAACCGCTCAAAATCAATGATCCGCGGATATGCACTGGCACCGGCAACAATCATCTTCGGCTTGCATTCCTCAGCCTGTGCCTGTAATTTATCATAATCGATCCGATGCGTTTCATCGTCAATGCCATACGGAACCACATTAAAATACGAACCGGACATATTGACCGGAGAGCCATGCGTCAAGTGTCCGCCATGAGCCAGATTCATGCCCATGATCGTATCGCCCGGCTTCAAAAAGGCAAAGTACACCGCCATATTAGCCTGAGCGCCGCTGTGCGGCTGTACATTGACATGCTCTGCACCAAAAACCTGTTTCGCACGTTCAATCGCAATATTCTCAACAATGTCAACATACTGACATCCGCCGTAATATCTTTTGCCGGGATAGCCTTCTGCGTACTTATTAGTCAATACAGACCCCATTGCCTTCAGAACCGCTTCGGAAACAATATTCTCGGAAGCAATCAATTCAATATTCTGCTGCTGTCTGTCAAGCTCCTGCTGCATCGCCTGACCGACTTGAGGGTCATACGATTTTAAAAAATCAATATTCTCCATCCTTAAAACTCCTTTAGACGTCATAAATTCTATACATTATTATATCATCGATTCCCTCTTTTGTAAAGCATTTTTGTATTAGTTTGGTATATTTCAGACATAAATCTACATATATTCATAAGAATTAGAATATTATATAGTAAAAAAACACAATGTTTCATAGGACTACTTGACAAAACGCATAAAAATGCTATAATATAGTGTATATGTAAAAAAGAATGTTAAATTTAGGTTAAATGCCGGGCAGAAAGGCAAAAAATAAACCTTCGTACATTCTTTTAAAAGGAATAGAAATAGAAAAGAAAAAATGCGAACGATGGAACTTTCTTTTAGTTCTTTCGTCTAATAGAATGAACGAAGATTTTAACAACAAAAATCTTCTTTTATTCGCGCGTTTAAAGGAGGAATCTCTTTTGATTGAATTTATCAATACTTTTAACTGGTGCATCTTTGTTGTATTTTTATTGTTCTACGCTTACCAGTTATTTTATATCGTAGCCGCGCTCGTTAAACAAAAAAGACGACTTCCACCGGCAAAGAAATTACATAAATTTGCCTATGTTATTGCAGCACGGAATGAAAGTTCTGTTATTGCAGGCTTAATCAACTCCATTAAAAACCAAGATTATCCATCCGATTTGATTGATGTATTTGTTGTTGCAGACAATTGTACAGACAATACAGCAGAAATTGCACGGGATGCCGGCGCAATCGTATACGAACGCAACGACATGGAGCATGTTGGAAAAGGATATGCCTTAGATTTTGTTTTTGACAAAATCAATACAGAACATGCTGATAAGAACATTGAGGCTTTTTTAATTTTTGACGCGGACAATCTGGTAGACAAAAATTACATGGCCGAAATTAACCGTGTATATGACAGCGGATTTGAAGCATGTACCAGTTACCGAAACAGCAAAAATTATGATTCTAACTGGATTTCTGCAGGATACTCGCTTTGGTTTTTACGTGAAAGCAAGTTCTTGAATAATCCGCGTATGATTTTAAATACTAACTGCGCAGTTTCCGGAACAGGATTTATGATCAGCAAAAAATTGATCGACGAAAACGGTGGTTGGAAATACACCTTATTGACAGAAGATATCGAGTTTTCGGTAGACTCTGCAATCAAAGGCGTCAAAATCGGCTGTGCGGTTGATGCTGTTTTTTATGATGAACAACCTGTCACATTCAAACAGTCCTGGAGACAACGGATGAGATGGGCAAAAGGCTTTTACCAGGTGTTTGGGAATTACGGCAAGAATTTAATCAAAGGAATCTTTACCAAAGGCGGAAGTTTTGCCTGCTATGATATGATGATGACTATCATGCCGGCTCTGTTTATTTCCTTGTTGTGTGTATTTGTAAACGCCTCTTTATTAATCTTTGGTATGGTTTCTGGCGATGTTGATTTGGTAACCGTAACGTTGACATCCCTATTTATTACAGTAATCAATTTCTACGCAACACTGTATGTTATCGGAATTGTAACAACCATTTCTGAATGGGATGAAATTAAGTGCAGCGCATCTTCCAAAATTCTGTATACCTTTACATTCCCCATTTTCATGTTTACCTATGTTCCTATTGCATTAGCCGCATTATTTAAAAAGGTTGAATGGCAGCCAATCAAGCATGACATCACAAAAGAAATTCATGAGTTGGAGCGTGCCGGAGCAGAAAGAGTAAAAAAATAATATTCTAAATTCAAAAAAGACCTCTCTATTTGGGAGAGGTCTTTTATTTTTATAATATATATAAACAGTCATGCAAAACGGGAGTACGAAATAGTACTCCCGTTTGATTTTTTTATTAAGAGGATCAGACGCCCCATTTTGCTCTTCTGAGTTTTTCGTTATCAGTAAAGTTATTTACTGCCGTATATCCCGGGATCGGCATGATCCGTTCATGGATGGCATCGATAATCCAATCCTCTTGCGGGAAGAAGAATTTCTCCAATTCATGAGCCGGCGTAATCCAGTTTCTGGACCCGACAACAACCGGAGGAGCATCCAGATAATCAAAGGCCAGATCTGCAATATTAGCAGCCATTTCTTTCAAAACAGAAGAACGTTCTACCGCATCGGACGCCAAGACGATCCGTCCTGTCTTTTTAACAGACTCAATCACCTTTTCGTATTGGAACGGTACAATAGAACGAGCGTCAATAACTTCCGCAGAGATGTTATATTTCTCTTGCAGAATATCTGCTGCATTCAATGCCTTGTAAAGTGTAGCACCAACAGTTAAAATCGTGATATCCGTACCCTGCCGCTTGATATCCGGTTCACCGATTTCAACTTCATAATAATCCTTCGGCACGCCGCCCTCATGGAAGCGCTCGCCGTAATCATAAACGCGCTGACTCTCAAAGAAAACAACCGGATCAGTTCCTGCCAATGCCGCATTCATCAAACCTTTCGCATCATACGGCGTTACCGGGAATACCGCTTTTAATCCGGGAATATGCGAAATCAACGCCGTCCAGTCCTGAGAATGCTGTGCACCGTACTTAGAACCGACCGAAACACGAAGAACAATCGGCATCTTCAACAAACCGGCGCTCATCGCCTGCCATTTTGCCAGCTGATTGAAAATTTCATCCCCTGCACAGCCTACAAAATCACAATACATCAATTCAACAATCGCACGACCGCCGGCCATCGCATATCCAACAGCCGTTCCGACGATTGCAGATTCCGAAATCGGAGAGTTAAACAATCTGTGATAAGGCATCGCTTCTGTCAAGCCTCTGTAAACCGCATACGCGCCGCCCCAGTCACGAACATCTTCCCCGTAGGAAATCAAAGTCGGATCTTGATAGTACTTATGAATAATCGCCTCAAACAAAGCATCGCGCACCTGGAAGACCTTGTTCTTAGAAACCGGTTTTCCGTCTGCATCAAAAGCAAACCGCTCTTTTCTGGCAATCGCCTGTACCCGAGGATTCTCTTCCATCGGAATCAAAGACTCGCAAGGACGATCTTCCATTTTTTCAACCTTTTGATTGGAGAACATCAATTTTTCAATCTCATCCGGAACGGTAAACAAATCCATTCTCGGAGAAATCTGCTCGTCCACTGCCATCTTACAAATTTTGGTGATCAATTCCCGAACCTGTCCGTTGATTTTTTCAAAATCAGATTTTGCGGCAACTTTTGCTTTCACCAATTTATCGCTGTATGTTTTCAGAACATCAAATTCTTCCCATGCCTTCACTTCATCCGGCGTACGATAAGAGCCAGAGTCTGACGGAGAATGGCCGGTATACCGATACGTGATGGTATCCATCAACACGGGGCCCTTCTTCTCCTTAATGAGCTGAATCTTTCTGCGCATAGCATCAATAACTGCCAGCGGATTGTATCCGTCAACACGTTCCGCATGCATCTGATCCGGATTGATTCCGGCGCCGGCACGAGCCAAAACGCCCCAAGACATGGTCTCGCCGCAAGTCTGGCCACCCATACCGTAAAAGTTATTGAAGAAATTAAAGATGACAGGAAGTCCGCCGCGATGCGCTTCATCCCATAACTGATTGAACTGATCCATCGAAGCAAACATCATTGCTTCCCATACCGGGCCTCTGCCCAAAGCACCGTCACCGATATTGGAAATACAAATTCCGTCTTTTTGATTGACCTTTTTAAACAATGCCGCACCGGCTGCAATGGTTGCAGATCCGCCTACGATCGCGTTATTGGGATAAATACCAAAAGGCAAGAAGAAGGTATGCATCGATCCGCCCAGACCTTTATGGAAGCCTGTTTCACGAGCAAAAATCTCCGCTAAAGCTCCGTAAATCAAAAAGTCGTGCGCCAACTCTTTGGTATCTTTTTGATCTTTCTCTACGATCTTTAAAATCCGACCGTCCATAAAAGAAGCCATCGAATCATACAATTCTTTATCTGACAACTTATGAATGGCGGACATGCCTTTTGCCAGGATCTCACCATGGCTTCTGTGCGAACCGAAAATATAGTCATCAACGCCTAAAAGATACGCCTGACCGACGGCAGAAGCCTCCTGCCCCATCGACAAATGCGCCGGGCCGGGGTTATTGTAGGCAACCCCATTGTATTCGCTTTTGGTCTTGATTTCATACAGCATGGTCTCAAACTCACGGATAACCGCCATATCGTGATAAATGCGCACAAAATCATCGTTGGAAAAATTGGCTTTTTCTTCTTCAATCGTTTTCTTATATTGATTTAAGTCAATATCCTTAAACTTAAGTTTTCCGGGCTTTCTCAGTTCGCTCGGGTCCATAAACTGGCTCTTTGGCATAGGTCATAACTCCTCTCAAATATTATTTAAATTGAAATAAACCTTCACGGATAATTTCGGCGACTGTGGGGTGCGGGAAGACAAGCTCTCGTAACTCTTCCACCCGCATTTCGCTTTCGACCATCATGGCTGCGCCGTAGATGATTTCGGATGCATAATTGCAAATCATATGTACGCCGATAATATTACGATGTTTTTTATCCATCAACAACTTACAGATTCCGTCATCGGTTCCGCCTAAATTCTCGGCAACATACCGGCCGGAATATTTCATTGTCAATGTTACGACTTCAAAATCAATGCCTTTTTCTGTAGCGGACTTCTCTGTTTCGCCTACAAAAGCAACTTCGGGGTTAGTATAAATAACCGACGGAATGGCATGATACCGCATGGTATCTTTTTTACCTAAAATATGGTTGACCGCTACTTCTGCCTCCCTGTATGCCGTATGCGCCAACATAATCTTTCCGTTTACATCTCCGATAGCATATACATTGGGAATATTTGTTCTGCAATACCGGTCTGTCTTAATTCCTGTCCGCTCAGTCTCTACGCCGATGGTCTCTACACCGATATCGACAATATTGGCTCGGCGACCGATCGATAACAGCACTTTATCTGCCTTTACGGATTGCGTTGTACCGTCTTTTTCGTAAACAACCGCATCTTTTTCAACGCGAACGACTTTGCTTTGTAAATAGAACTGTATGCCTTTCGCCTTGTAATTTTTCATCAAGATCTCAGAAATATCTCGATCTGCCGGACCTGCAATCTTGTCCAACATTTCGATAACCGTAACCTGCGTTCCGACCGATTGAAAATAAGAAGCCATCTCCAGACCGATGACGCCGCCGCCGATCACAACCAACTCTTTGGGCAAAGTATCCAGATCTAAAATCTCTTTATTAGTCAAAACAAATCCGTTCTGAAGACCTTCACGAACGCCTTCTATCGGGGGAACCACTGCACTCGACCCGGTTGCAATAATCAAGCGCTTTGCCGTATACGACTGCTCCTCTACCTGCACGGTATATCCGTCGGCATTTCTGCCGCAGATTTTAGCGCACCCTTCCACCACGGTAACATGATTGGCTTTTAATGCTCCCCGCACACCGGAAACCAGTGTTTTTACCACTTTATTCTTACGCTCTACAACTTGATCGTGATGATACGAAACCTGTGAGGCTGTTACCCCATACATCTGTCCGTGAACGGCATATTCGTAAGCTTTTGCACAATATAAAAATGCTTTGGACGGAATACAGCCTTCATTTAAACAAACGCCGCCCAGATGTTCCTTTTCAATCAGCAACGTTTGCAGTCCGGCATGGCCGGCACGCTCCGCGGCCAAATATCCTCCGGGGCCGCCGCCGATAACAATCAGATCATAAACCATGTTCAGCCCTCCTATTTGGCAAGCAATACGGTGAAGTTTTCAAGATTGATCTTTAATGCCTGTAAAAATTTCGCCGCCGGAGCACCATCTAAAGCACGATGGTCAAACGTCAAAGAAAGTCCCATCGCCTGATACGGTACAATCTGCCCGTTTACCGTTTTAATCTTGGTCTGTGTACAATCTACACCTAAAATTCCCGTTTGCGGCGGATTGATCACCGGAGTAAACGACTCAATGCCCAGCGATCCGAGGTTAGTTACAGTAAACGAAGCGCCGGTAAGCAAATCCGGATTGACCGAACCGTTTTGCGCATCCGAGATCAACTGTTTTGCCTGTTTAGACAATTCATTCAAACTCAACAGATCTGCACGGAAAATCGTCGGAACCATCAGTCCCCGAGGCGTATCCACCGCAACGCCCAAGTTGACATGATTGAAGTAAACCATCTTATCCTCATAAAAATGCGCGTTTAACGCCCGAAATTCCGGCAGTGTTTTTGCAACAGCAAATAAAATAATATCATTGATTGTGATATTAGAATAACCCAACTGCTCATAATTTGCTTTGATCATCTTCCGATACTCCAGTACCGCTGTTGCATCAAAAGAAGTATTCAACGTCAGCTGCGCAGACTCCGACAGAGACCGATGCATCGAACGAGCAATCACTTTACGAATATTCGGCAACGGTTCTTCCGTAAATTCGGCCTCAGGCACACTGGCCGAAACCGGAGCCGCAGCGCCCGCAGCCAAATCACCTAAGGAAACACGACCGCCAATTCCGGAGCCCTCATATCGATTTGCAGCGTTAAGATATTCTGATTTTGCTGCAGAAGTCACCATCACACCCTGATCGGCAAGATTGCGAACATCCTGCTCTACAATTCTGCCATTTGGACCGCTGCCAACGGCAAACCGGTAATCCACCCCATGCGCATCGGCCCAGTTTTTGGCACGCGGAGAAATTTTAATGCGCCCTTCCTGCGCGGTGTCTGCGCAAAGCGGTTGTTGCGGGACGGCCTGCGGTTCCGAATTTTTCGGAGTTTCTGTCTGAGCTGCCGGTTTTTCACTCTCTCCTGCAGAAGTCTCAGTTTGAGGTTTATAGGCAGAAACATCTTCGCCATGCTCTCCAATCACGCAAACCGTCAACAGACACTCTACATCGTCGCCTTCCTCAAAGAAGACATCCAACAATTCACCTGCTACGGTAGCCTCCTCATCAAAAGCGGCCTTGTCTGTTTCATACGAAAACAACAAATCGCCGACCGCTACGGGATCGCCTTTTTTCTTGTGCCATTTTGTGATAATGCAGCTTTCTACCGATTGCCCTTGCCGGGGCATAATCACCGGAGTTGCCATAAAATCAGTCACTTCCTATCTGTATAAATAAATATATGGATTCTTTTTTATATCGACTTCGCGTGCGCCAGTAAATACTCTTCAGCCTGTTGGCACCATAAGCCGTTATGCTCTTTTACAATCGCATCCAATTGCGCAAACAGCGGATCCGTCGCCGCCAACTTCTCAAAGTCTGCAATCGCAGTCAACGGGAGATCGATATTAGTATAAATCAATTTTTTACCGCCGGGAATATTCGGCAGGTTCAACGTTGTTTCCGCCGCCGCGTTTAATCCGCCGATATGGGTGATCATCGCAGCCGGATTGATCCGCCCCGACTCCATCAAACGCAGAGACTCTTTCATGTCCTCGGTATTGCCGCCGCTGGTGCCCACGATATGTGTTGCCATATAATGTACATTATAAAAATTAAATTCTGCTTTAAATTGCTGATTGGTCGGTCCGGCAAAGAAGTTCAGACAACCGTCATGCCCCAACAACTGATCACCCTGTTCAACAACCGGTTTAACCGGAGCAAACACAAAGACGTCGTCATACCCGCGTCCTTCATTCAAAGACTTCAGATAAGCAACCGGATCCGCTTGTTCTGCCGTGTTGACATAAACCAGCCGTACCCCGTTTTTGGCCGCTTCTTCTACCGTTAAAATAGAAGCGGCTCTAGCCAAACGAGCGCTGTCGATATCCGTAACCACTAAAAGGGACGGCTTACGATCGCCATGGATTGCATAATCGATCGCGCCCATACCCATCGGGCCGGCACTGGCCAGCAATGCGCAGGCTCCGCCTTCCACAATGCCCATCTTGTGCACATAAGAACCTTGCTGCGTATGATAACTTGCATGGAATCCGCCGACGATACAGCTCATCGGCTCTGCCAATGAACCGTAAAAATAGGCACTGCCGTTATAATCCAGCAAGCAATTCAACTCCATAACCTGCGCCGGAATAATAATATACTGACAGTCCCCTCCGATATATTGAAACGAATAACCGGGAGCCGCATACGGATCGTCTTTTTGATTCAAAGCCGGTTGAATGGAAAACTTCTGTCCCGGATGAAACCGATCCTGCCATTTTGCCCCTACTTCTACAATTTGACCACAGAACTCATGCCCGATAATCACCGGATTTTCGGCCACGTTATTGGGCACTCTCTTATGCGTTTCGCCCTGTAACGCCGCTTTATAAGACGACATGCAAATGCTGTCGGATATTACTTTAGCCAGAATTTCATCTTCCCGAATCTGAGGAAGTTCAAATTCTTCCAATCTTAAATCATTTTTGCCATAAAGTCTTACGGCTTTTGTTTTCATATCGAT
>CDZQ01007953.1_pt1 | contig 11497 bp, 5 predicted proteins | sample 554831 | NCBI WGS metagenome assembly CDZQ01 (sample SAMEA3182112, study PRJEB8094) | gut metagenome | biome: human; feature: gut; material: Stool; isolation source: human stools | place: Canada | collected 2013-05-06
CATGCGGATCTCCTGGCCGATGATGCCCTGCTCCTTTGCCACGCTCTCTTCCGTGAAATAGGGGGTGGAGACAAACTCCAGGAGCATCTTCAGGTTTTCCTGGAAGCCCTCCGTGCACTCGAAGTAATAGGCGGTCATGGCGCTGGAGGTGAAGGCGTTGGGGGAGGCGCCGTTGGCGGAGAGGACGCTCAGGGCGTTGCTGCCGTCGGGCATGTCGAACATCTTGTGCTCCAGGAAGTGGGCCACGCCCGCGGGCGTGTTGAGCCACTCCCCCTGGTAGCGGAAGCGTCGGTCCGCCCCCCCATAATTGGTGGCAAACATGGCGTAGCTCTTTTGGAAGCCCTTTTTGGGAATCATCTGGATGGCGAGCCCATTGTCCAGGGTATGCGTATAGAGGGTTTCCCCCATGCGGGGGTAATACTTACTGACCATCGTCTGCCTCGTCCTCCTTGCCTTTCAGGAAGTATACCGCGTCGCAGGTAACCTGGCCCGCGATGCGGACAACCTGCTCCTTTGTGACCATCTCCGCCAGGGCGGCGAATTCCTCCGGCCCGTAGTCCAGGCCCAGAAGGTTTTGGGACAGGGTAAAGCTCTCCAGGGCCGCGGGGCTGTCGGCGATGGCCCGGTGGTCCGTGGCCACGGCCTTCCGGGCGGCGGTAAGTTCCGCGTCGGTGAGCTGCCCGTCCTGGAGGGCCCGCAGCTGGGCGAAGATCTCAGAAAGGGCGGCGTCGTACTTGTCAAACTCGATCCCGGAGGCCACCAGCAGTACCCCCTTGTGGAGGTCCAGGGCGGAGCTGGCGTAGTAGCACAGGCTCAGCTTTTCCCGGACGTTTTCGAAGAGCTTGCTGGTCACGGCGCCGCCGAAGGCGGCGTTAAAGACCCGCAGCGCCGGAAAATCCGGATCCTCCATGGCGTCTCCCAGGCGGAAGCCCATGCTCAGCTTGCCCTGGGTCACGTCCAGGCTCTCGGTGAAATACCGGGTGGTTTCCTCCACGGTATTCATGCGGATGTCCGTGCCGATGTCAAAGTTGACCTCCCCACGGGGCAGGGTAGCCAGGGCGTCGCTGAGGGCGGCGGCCACCCGCTCCGGCGCAGCGCTGCCGCAGTAGAAAAGCTCCACAGGCGCCGTCTGAAGGAGTTCCCGGTAATAGCGGGTGAGTTTCTGATAGCCGATGCTCCCGGCGGTTTCCTCGCTGCCCAGGACGGCCACGGCGTAATCCTCCCCGAAGCACATCTGTTCCGTCAGGCGGCGGTTGGCGTAGGCCTGCTTGTCGTTGATGAGGCTGCGGATGTCATCCAGGAGCTTGCCCCGCTCGTTTTCCACATAGCTCTGGAGCAGCAGCCCGCCACGGGTAAAGGGTTGGAGCAGAAGCTGGCCCATAAGGCCCGTGATCTGCTCCAAAAGCCGTTCCCCTCCGGGCAGCCAGGCGTCATCCACAAAGTCCGCGTAAAAACCCAGACACTGGACCTCCCCGCGTTTGCGGACCACGCTGTCCAGCCGGGCCCCGTAGAGCCGGTCCAGCTCCCGGGACAGCGCTTCCATGTCCGGGTACTGGCGACAGCCCCGGCGCAGCACCCGGGGCAACAGCGCCCCGAGAGAGGCGGTGTCCCGGTTGAGTTGGGTCAGTAGGTTCAGGCTCAGGCACGCGGTTTTGAACTTGTCTGTCTGGAGGCAGGTGAGGAACACGCCGGGCTTGAGTTCGGTGCGGATGGCTTCCATGGAGATCCCCCTGTCACGGCTCGCCCCGGGGCCGGAAGGCCCCGGGTGCGGCATGGTAAAAAACGGATATGGTATTTTTCCTGCGGGAAAAGCAGGAACGTGGTATTTTCCTTATCTTACCACAGCTTCGGCCCCTTGCCAATGAAAGATTTGTGAACAAATGCCGGATTTTCCGGGAATTGCCTCACCAGGGCAGTCCCGCCTCAGGCATGGCCTCCCCGTCCAGGGCGGCGCCCCGGCGTGTGACAGTGAGTTCGTGGGCGGTGCCGTCCGCGCCCCTGAGCCGGGCGCTCCAGCTCTCCCAGCCCTCCGGCAGCCGGGGGCGGAGGCAGAGCTTTCCGCCCCGGAGGCTCAGGCCCAGAAGCTGCTCCAGGCACACCCGCCAGTACCACCCGGCGGAGCCGGTATACCAGGTCCAACCCGCCTGGCCCAGGTGCCCCGGCGCGGTGTACACGTCCGCGGCCAGGACATAGGGCTCCCCCTCATAGGCCGGCGTCTCCCGGCCCTTGGGCAGCAGGGAGAGGAGTATGGCCTCCCCGTCCTTTGTACGCCCCCGGAGCAGGCAGGCCATGGCAAGCCAGATGGCGGCGTGGGTGTACTGTCCGCCGTTTTCCCGGAAGCCGGGGCCATAGCTTTGGATATAGCCCGGGTCCGGCCCCACGCCGGAAAAAGGCGGGGTGAAGAGCTGCACGATGCTGTGGGGCCGGAGGAAGAGCTGCTCCACCGCCGCGTCCAGGGCCTGGCGCACATGTTCCGGGTCTGCCCCGGGACACAGGGCCGCAAAGCTCTGAGAAAGGCTGTCCAGGCGGCAGGCGGGGTTCTCCGCGCCGCCCAGAGGGCTCCCGTCGGCAAAGCGGCCCCGGAGATACCACTGCCCATCCCAGGCGCCCTCCGCCGCCGCGGTGAGGGCCGCGGCCTCCTTGAGATAACGCTGCCCGTCCTCCCCGGCCAGGGAGGCGAAGCTCCGGCATACCGCCGCGGCGAACCAGGTGAGCCAGACGCTCTCCCCGCCCACCCGGTCCATGCCGTCGTTCCAGTCCCCGCTGCCGAAGGCCATGAGCCCACCTGGGCCGCGCTCCCGGGCCAGGGCCAGGTCCAGGGCACGGCGGCCATGCTCCAGGATGGAGGCCGTCTCCCGGCTTTCCGGGAAGCGGTCGTAGCGGTCCGCCTCTCCGGCAGAGAGGGGCGGCCCTTCCAAAAAGGGCAGCGTTTCCTCCAAAAGACGTGTCTCTCCCCGGGAGCGGACATATTCTCCCAGGGCCCAGGGCAGCCACAGGAGGTCGTCGCTGCACCGGGTACGCACGCCCCGGTCCCCGCCCGGCAGGACGTGCCACCAGTGGAGCACATCCCCCTCTACAAATTGGTGACGGCAGGCGTTGCGGATGCTCTCCCGGGCCAGGGCCGGGTCCAGGGGCAGGAGGTTTACCGCGTCCTGGAGTTGGTCCCGGAACCCCAAGGCCCCGCCAGACTGGTACAGGCTGCTCCGGGCCAGGAGACGGCAGCTCAAGGCCGCGTAGGGCGCCCAGGTGTTCACCATGGCGTCCAGTGCCGGCAGGGGCGAGGAAATCTGGATGCGCCCCAGCTTTTCCCGCCAGAAGGCGCGGGTCTCCTCCAGGGCCCGGTGGGCCGCCTGAGGGGAACAGGCCTCCCCCTGGCCGCAGCCGCTGCTGAGCACCAGCTCGCCCCCAGCAGGGAAGGAGAGGGCCATAACGGATCCTGCGGTCCCGGCGTTTTCCCCGGGACGCGATCCCCAGGCGAAGAAGTTCAGCTCCGGGAAGATGCACCGGGGATTCCGCGCGACGCAGACGCCGCCGGCGTATTCCACTTGGACGCAGCGCCCGTCCATCCCCTGGGCCAGGGAAGCGGAGACGCGCCAGAGGATGGTCCCCTCGCCGCCCTCCGTGCGGATCAAAAGGTGGCGCACGGCTCCTTCCATGGGGATAAAGGCGGTGACCTCCGCCCGGCGCGCGCCCCAGCGCCGTTCCCAGCGGGCCAAGCCGGGGCCGTAGCATACCCGGCTTTCCCCGTCCCCGGGGCAGGCGAAAAGGCTGTGCTCCGCCCCGTCAAAGCACCAGGCAAGGGTCTCCGGCCCCCGGACAGCCAGCGGCTCGTTTTCCCACGGAGTCAGGGGGCACTCCCGGGCGTTTTCGTACCAGAGATGTCCCGTGCCCGCGTCTGTGGCCAGAAAGGAGAGATGCCCGTTGGTGAGGACGTTGCTCCAGGCCCGGACCGGGAGGGAATCCGTGGCTTCAAAAACCACCTCTCCTTCCGGGAGCAGATGGTGCCGGGGCGTCTCCCGGCGCTGGGCCGGGGCGAAACGGCTCTCAAGGCGGCCCATGGGCTCCGGTGTCCCCTGGGGCCGGCCCTGGGCGTCCAACAGGAGGCCCGGCGCGGCCAGGAGCGCGTCCTCCAGGCCGCAGGAGAGAATGTGCACCCCGCCCCGGGCACCCAGGCTGGCCTCCAGATCCAGCTTCCGCAGCAGGCCCTGGAGGGCGGTGCTCCGGGGCTGGAGGTAGGCGCCGGACTCCCCGGTACACAGCACCAGGTCGCATTTTACGCCGCAGTTGCGCAACAGGGCGTGCCGCCCCAGGAGCTTCCGGCACAGGGGCAGGCAGGTGTCCGCCTCCGCGGAAAAGACAGCCAGGGGCAGGTCCCCGGAAAGGCCCAGCCGCCACAGCCCGTCCCGTCCCGGCGCGCAGCGCCCCGATGCGGCGGCGTCTCCGGGCCGGGGGAACCAGAGATATGGCAGCCAGGACATGGCCGCGCCTACCTCCCCGGCGTCCATGGCGTAGAGCCGGGCGGAGATCTCCGGCAGGGTGGAGCCGGTCTCAGGGCCCAGGCACAGCCTTGCCCCCTGGAGGGCCTCCGCCGCAGTATCCCCCATGCACAGGCTCAGCCGGAGCTGCACCGTCTCCCCGGCGGGAAGGGCCAGAGGAATGGCGGCCCGGAGGGGACCGTCCACCTGCCAGCCCTGACAGGCCTGGGGCACGTGAATGGGGCGGTCCGCTGCTAGGGCAAGATATCGGGCTCTCTGCTGCCCACGGGGCAGACGGAAGACGGTGACCGCCCCGTCCAGGGCCTGGATCTCCCGGCCCAGCCGCCAGAAGGATTTGTGGTTTCCATAATCTTCTTCTTTTGCCAGCACTGGTTCCAGTTCTGCCACCAGTTCGCCCTGGGTGCTCCGCGCCGTGCGCAGAGAGAGGCGCCGGAGTTCCCCCGGCAGGCTGGCGGAGACGGAGACAGCCAGATCCAGCTCTATGGCTGTTTCCCGCCGGGAAAAAAGAGCGTTTTCTCCAGAAAAAGCAAAAGAAGTTTTTATATTCTCCAAATCAGAAAAAGGGAAGAGCAGTTCTCGCTGCCCCTCCGCCTCCCAGTAGAGGCGCAGGCCTCCATCCAGATCCTGAGGATGCTCCGGGGCGCGGTAGGGCAGCACGCCGGAACACCGGGCGGCACAGAGCCCCTGGCTAGTTAACATAATAGAATATGCGCCGTTGGAGAGGACGCAGCTTGCCGGCGCTTCTCCGGGGCGGTTGTCCCCCGCCAGGCTCCAGGGGGTCTGCCCCAGTCCGGGGCGCCGGGGGCGGCGCTCCCCCTGCTCTTCCCGGCGGCGCAAGAGAATGCCGCCCATAGGCACCCGTTCTTCCAGAAGACTGCGATAGGCCGCCATAGCCGGGTGGGCCAGAAAGCGCTTCACATTCCGCTGGTCCAGCAGGCAGTTGGCGATGGAAAGCATGCTCATCCCCAGGTGGTGGCTCATGACGCAGCGCACCGGTTGGGGCCGCCGCCCGCAGCGGCCGGGGGTGCAGTCCAGGGCCTCCCAGAAGCCCCAGGGGCCCCGCATTTCCAGCTTTTCCATGCGCTTCAGGTTCCGGACGGCCCCCCGGCGGTCCAGCCCCAGAGCCAGAAAGCTGCTGTAGGGAGAGAGAACCAGCTCCTGGTCCATCCCCCGCTTCAGGGCCAAAGACGCGCAGCCGTGAGCCTTGTAGCGGTAGTTGAGGTTTCCGTCCAGGGCGCAGTAGGCGCTCTCGGAGATACCCCAAGGCTTCCCCGGCGGGACCCGGCGCTTTTGGGCGAAGAGGCAGAAGCGGGCGCTCTCGTAGAGCAGGGAATTCCTCCGGCAGGGGAGAAAGAGCTCCGGCATCAGGTATTCAAACATGGAGCCCGTCCAGCTGGCCATGCCCCGGTAGCCGTCCAGGGACACCTGGGCCCGGCTGAGGCGCCGCCAGTGCCGCCGGTCCACGTCCCCCCGGGCGATGGCCACATAGGCTGTGAGCCGGGCTTCGCTGGCCAGAAGGTCATAACACCCGGCGTCAAAGCGCCCGGTGTCGATATTCCGGCCAATGCGGAAGAGCCGCCGTTTTTCGTCATACAGGGGAGCGAACTCCATGGCCTGCTCCATGGCCTCCGCCCGCCGGGCCAGATCCTGGCGGCCATATTCCCGCAGCCCGGAGCTCAGGGCCAGGAGGCTGGCGCAGAGGTTCCCGCTGTCCACCGTGCTCACATACCGGGGGGACAGGGGCGCCAGGGTGCGGGTGTCGTACCAATTGTAGAAATGTCCCTTCCATTTCTCCAGCTTTTCCATTGTTGAGAGCATATTCTCCAAAAGAGAGAAAATTGAGTCCGGCTTTTCCAGACCCAGATCCAGGGCGTTCAGGCAGCTCATCAGGCCCAGGCCCAGGTTGGTGGGGCTGGTGCGGGCTGCGGGGCCCACGGGGGGCTGGGCCTGGAAGTTGTCCGGGGGCAGGAAGTGGCATTCCGCTGTGGAAAAGCGGCGGAAATAGCCCCAGATTTCCCCGGCGCAGGCGGTGAGGTAGGCCCTGTCCTCCTGAGGCGGGGTTTGATTTTCCGCCCGAGGCCGGCTGAGAGCTGCGGCGGCAAAGGGGCTCAAAAGCCACAGAAGCCCCGCGCAGCGGCCCAGGATGGTCCGGGAGAGCAGGAGCGCCAGGAGAGCCGGCACCACCACGGGCCACATCTCCCGCCAGCACTGGCCCACGAGGGAGCCCCGGCCCGTTTCCGCCTGGGCCGCCGTCTGCCAGGCGAGCATTTCCCGCCGGCTCACCGCCATGCGCCACAGGGCCACCGCCGCCGCGCTCAGAGAGACCCAGGCCTCCCAGGGCAGGAGCAGGAGCTTTACGGCGGTCTGCATCAGGCTGCCGCAGAAGCCATGGAGAAGCTGGCTGTGATAGCGCACGCGCATCTCTTCCTCCCGGCGGAAGGCGTTGCCGGCCAGCTCCAGAAGGAGCTGGGATATGAAGCTCAGCCCCGCCGCCGCGGCCACCCAGCTCAGGGCCCGCCCTCCCAGGAGCAGGCCGAAGAAAATGGCCAGGAAGGTGCCTGGGGCCGTTAGGCTCCGGCGGAGGTTGTCCAGGAGCTTCCACCGGTCCGCCGGGGCGAGCTTCCGCCCCCGGGAGAAGAGCCAGGGGAGGTTTTGCCAGTCGCCTCGGATCCAGCGGTGGAGCCGCCGGTAGTAGGCCGGGGCGGACCCCGGAAAGCCGTCCGAGAGCTCCACGTCCCCGGCGTAACCGCAGCGGAGGTAGGCCCCCTCCAGGATGTCGTGGCTCAGCACCGTGCGCTGGGGGATTTCCCCCTCCAGGCACTGGGCAAAGGCCGCGACATCCAAAATGCCCTTTCCGGAGAAGATGCCCCAGCCCCAGAGGTTCATATACAGTTCTCCCGCCAGGGAGCCGTAAGGGTCTGTGCCGCCCTGGCCGGCGAAGAGCCGGGTGAAGTCGCATTTGTCCGCCGCGGCGAGTTCCACGGCCATTTTGGGCTGGAGGATGCCGTGGCCCCGGACCACTACCCGCCGCCGGGGGTCCACCACCGGGCGGTTGAGCGGATGGAGCATGGTCCCGATGAGTTCCTTGGCCGTGCCGGGCAGGAGCCGGGTGTCCCCGTCCAGGGTGAGAATATATTGTACGCCCCGTAGCGCGTCCGCGTCGCCCGCCAGACAGGCAACGCTCCCCGGCAGGCCGCGGATCAGGCGGCTGAGCTCCAACAGGGCCCCGCGCTTGCGCTCCCAGCCCCGGTAGACCCGGTCCACAGCGTCATAGCGGCTCTCCCGGACCAGAAAATAAAAACCGCCGTATTTCTCGTTGAGGCCCCGGAGCACTGCCGTGCCCCGCTCCAGAAGCGCCCGGGAGCGGGGCGCGGGGTCGTCTCTGGACTCGGGCAGGTCAGCTAGGAGGCCGAACAGGAGTTCCGCCCCCGCGTCCCGATTGGCCAGACGGTATTCCTCCAGACGCCGGGCCGCGTCGGCAAGGGCCGCCTCGTCCGTGAGGAGGGCGCTGACCACGCAGAGCGTCCGCCCCTCCGGCGGCACCCCGCGCTCCAACGCCAGGCGGGGCAGCCGCCGGGGCGGCGTCAGGCGCAGCACCAGGAAGTCCGCCAGGCACTTCACCGCCTGGGAGAGCGGCAGGATGAGCAGCACGCTGGCCCAGACCGTTCCCAGGAAAAAGCCTGCCAGGGCGCACAGCAGCAGTGTCAGCGCCAGACAGCCGTACATATATAAGTTCCCAAAGCACACGGGGGGCTTTTCCCCCAGGGGCTGGACAAAGAGCCACCAGCCCACGTGGCGCGTTTCCTCCGTCTCTCCCTGGGCGGAAAGCTCCAGGGCGCGCCGGGCCACCTGATACTCCGGCATACAGCAGCGTTTGGCGAGGCGTTCCACCTGACGGCGGTATTGGGCCCGGGTGGCCTCGTCCATGCCCCGGTAGACCCCCGCCGGGTCGCGGCGCAGGAGCTGCTCGGCCCGGTCTACCGCTTCCAGGGTGCCGCGCATGTCCAGGGTGGAGAAAAGCCGCAGGGCCGTGATGAGCCGCTCCACGCGCCCGGCGGCGCCGAGGCGCTCCGGCTCCCGGCTCTCCCGTTCCAGGGCCTCCACCATGGCGCAGCGGAGCACCGGCATGAACTGCTCCAGCTCCCGGCGGGTGAGAATGCAGTACCGTTGTACCCCATCCAGAAAGAGACGGCAGCGCCGCCGATCCACCGCGCCGTCCCCGGCCTGGACCAGCCCGCGGCACAAAACGGCCAGGGCGCTCTCCCCCCGGGAGGCCCGGAGCCGCCCGGACCCCGCCAGGGCCTCGCAGGCGGCGAGACCCTCCCGCTGGGCCAGATACCAGTTGTCCGCCAGCCACTCCCCGGTGCTCCCGGGGGCCGCGCCCCGGGCCTGGAAGCGCTCGCACTGCCGCCGGAGCCGGGAAAGGTGGGCCCTGTATTCCCGGACAACCCGGCGGGCAGAGAGCGTCCCCTCCAGCTGGAGCTGCCGGGCCAGGGTTTCGCCGTAGTCCGCCAGGGCGGTGTCCGGTATGCGTTGCGTCTGCCCCATGTCCATGATTCATCTCCCTTTCGGATGATTCTTCAAAAAAGTTTCTCCAAAATAGAGGAAATATATGCAAAGACATTCTGTCAGGAAAAAGTCCTTGACAGCGGCGGAGCTTTGGAGTATACTTCCGTAAGTAAAGCACTTTGCCTTTACAGATGGAAAGGGGGCTATGGGACTTGGACAAGACGCTGACCATGACCATGCTCCTGGACTTTTACGGCGAACTCCTTACAGAGAAACAGCGGCGGTACTTCGACATGTACCACAACGAGGACCTCTCCCTTTCGGAAATCGCGGAACTGGAGGGCATCTCCCGCCAGGGGGTTTGGGACCAGATCCGCCGGGCGGAAGCCGCGCTGGAGGAGATGGAGGAAAAAACCGGCCTCATCCGCCGCTTCGAAGAGCTGCGCCGCACGCTGGAGGCTCTGGAGCGGGGCCTTGCCGCCCTGGAGGCGGACACAACCGGCGAGACCCGGGAACAGGTCCGGGCGCTCCTGGCGCTGCTGCAGCCGGAGCTTCCGGAGCGGTAAAGGAAACACGTTATTTTGGAAGGAGGGCTTTCCATGGCCTTTGAATCCCTGTCTGAAAAGCTCTCTGCTGCGTTCAAGAAACTCCGCGGCAAGGGCCGTTTGTCCGAAGCGGACATCAAAGAGGCCATGCGGGAAGTGCGCATGGCGCTCCTGGAAGCGGACGTGAGCTACAAGGTGGTCAAGGACTTTGTCAAGACCGTCAGCGCCCGGGCCGTGGGGGCGGACGTGCTGGAGAGCCTTACCCCCGCTCAGATGGTCATCAAGATCGTCAACGAGGAGCTCTGCGCCCTCATGGGCAGCGAGAACGCCAAGCTGAACATCGGCTCCAAAAGCCCCAGTGTGGTGATGCTGGTGGGCCTTCAGGGCGCCGGCAAGACCACCAACGGCGCCAAGGTGGCCGGCCTGATGAAAAAGCAGGGCAAGCGCCCCCTCCTGGTGGCCTGCGACGTGTACCGCCCCGCGGCCATCCAGCAGCTGGAGACCGTGGGCGCCAAGCTGGACGTGCCCGTCTTCCAGATGGGCCAGGCGGACCCCGTGGACATTGCCCGGGCAGCCATCGCCCACGCCAAGCGCCACGGCAACGACCTGGTCTTTTTGGACACCGCCGGCCGCCTCCACATCGACGAGGCCCTCATGGACGAGCTCAAGCGCATCAAGGCCGAAACGGACCCGGCGGAGATCCTGCTCACTGTGGACGCCATGACCGGCCAGGACGCGGTGAACGCCGCCGCTGCCTTTGACGAGGCCCTGGGCATCACGGGTGTGATGCTCACCAAGCTGGACGGCGACGCCCGAGGCGGCGCAGCCCTCTCGGTCAAGGCTGTTACCGGCAAACCCATCAAATTCGTGGGCACCGGTGAAAAACTGGATCAGATTGAGGTGTTCCACCCGGATCGCATGGCCAGCCGTATCCTGGGCATGGGCGACGTGCTCACCCTCATTGAAAAGGCGGAGGCCAACATCGACCAGAAAAAGGCCGAGGAACTGGCCCAGCGCCTGAAAGACAACAAGTTCACCCTGACGGATTACCTGGAGCAGCTCAACTCCCTGAAGGGCATGGGCAGCCTGGAGGAGCTGGCGGGGATGATCCCGGGCCTGGACCCCAGGGCCCTGAAGGGCGCTTCGGTGGACGAGAAGGCCATGGCCCGGACGGAGGCCATCATCCTCTCCATGACGCCCCATGAACGGGAAACCCCCCAGTGTCTGGGCAGCAGCCGGAAAAAGCGCATCGCCGCCGGCAGCGGCACCAGCGTGGTGGATGTGAACCGGCTTTTGAAGCAATACGAGATGATGCAGGCCATGGCCAAGCAGATGGCCGGAAACGGCAAGCTGCGCCGCCGCATGGGCAAACGGGGCGGATTCCCCGGCAGGATGGGCTTTTAAAGCCCGGCAGTTTCTGGGAATTTCCGGCGTGAGCCGTGGATTCATAAGTTTCATTTTGCAACAAATGGAGGTGAGACCAAATGGTCAAGATCAGACTGCGCAGAATGGGCGCCAAGAAAAACCCCTACTACCGCATCGTAGTGGCGGATTCCCGCTCTCCCCGGGACGGCCGCTTCATCGAGGAGCTGGGTACCTATGATCCTCTGGCGGATCCCGTAAAGATCGAGGTGAACGCCGAGCGCGCCAAGTACTGGGTCGCCAACGGCGCACAGCCCACGGAGACCGTCAAGGCCCTGCTGAAGAAGGCGGAGGCGCTGTAACGGCAAAAGGAGAGCGAAACCCAATGAAAGAACTTTTGACCTACATTGTACAGAACCTGGTGGATCATCCCGACCAGGTCTCTGTTACGGAATGCCCCGGCGCCGGCGAGACCGTGTATGAGGTCCGCGTGGCGGAGGGCGATATGGGTAAGGTCATCGGCCGCCAGGGCCGGATCGTTAAGGAAATCCGCATCCTGATGAAGGCCGTCGCCCAGAGAAAGGG
>CDZQ01060830.1_pt1 | contig 11490 bp, 15 predicted proteins | sample 554831 | NCBI WGS metagenome assembly CDZQ01 (sample SAMEA3182112, study PRJEB8094) | gut metagenome | biome: human; feature: gut; material: Stool; isolation source: human stools | place: Canada | collected 2013-05-06
GGGTCCTCTCCGTAGGAATAGCGGTTCCCGGCGATGATAGCCACATGCTCCCCGAAATACAAATGGGACTGGCTGATCCAGTCATGCTTCACGGCACAAACACCGTTGAGTTCTTCACCGGTGTCCTCGCCATCATCCCAAATATGGGAGACGTGAGACATCTCGCCAAGTTCAAACGGCTGCTCCTGCACGCGGATACCAATGACTTCATACTCGCAAAACAGTTCGTCGGCGACGTCCTGAATCTTGTTGATCATCTCGGCGGTAAGCTTCATTGTGGTTTCCTCCCGGGGTTGTCCCCTCTTGATGGTTTAATTATACGCTATTATTAGCGTATTGTCAATAGCAAAGTGTACTTTTCAACTCGCTACTTCCATTTGCTGGGAGCAGTCCATACACAGGATATTAACTTCCTTCGTGGCGCGGATGGACTGACCACAACAGGGACACACATACTTCCGGGTACTGCTGGGCTTTTTGGGCTTGGGGTCTGCCCCGCCAAATTCACCAGAACGGGAGATTGTCAACTTGTTCCGCCACTTCTGGACGGTACAGAACCTTTTAAGAGCGGGAGAAGGCTGGGTTATGGAAAACCCTATCCTCTGGTCATAGTCAATGAGCAAGCCCCGCTTTTCCGCTTCCTCCTTAAACCGCTTATTGTGATAGGTTCCGCCCCGGCTTGTATCCTGAATCCCGTTAATCTGGCAGTAATAGTGAACCATTTCATGAACGAGGGTTGCAATGGTATTTGCTATGGGGCGGTTCAGGCGTTCAGCCCCCAAATTGATTTCGTGGTAAGCTTTCTTCTTCTGGGCATCCTGCCAAACTTCCCGGGTAGTGAAATGACCATAGGCCCGCGGGCTGGTCTGAATGGTAATAATAGGTTTTGGGAGTGCATTTTCGAAATACTCTTGATTTAGAGCATCGAAAGCATCTTCGAGAAATTTGGTGGCCTGGCTGATAGTCATAGCTTTTTTCTCCTTTGCCCTCGTGACCTCCGGGGCGGGCTATGCGGTTACTTCGCCAGCTTTTCAGCAAGACGGACACAGGCGGCGGCTTTGGCGGCACACTCAGTAGCTTCACCAAAATAGTAAGCATCACCGACACACTCAGCGGCCCGCTGTTTGTAATCTTCGGCCCGCTCGGTGAAACTCTCACTCTGAGTATAGAGGTACTGAAGGACATCGTACATAATAGCGGCATCGGCTACGGACTTAGGATAATTTTTCATAGTTCGTTCTCCTTTACTTTTTCGGGGATTTTGTTCCCCTCTTGATGATTTAATTATACTACTAGAAATATAAAAAGTCAAGAAAAAAGTATTGAACGTGCATATACAAAAGGAACAAATATACTTCTAGAAATATATGCAAAATGACGAAAATGCCAGCGCCGATTTTTGGCCCATAGGGCCAAAAATCGGAACCGCCACGGGCGGGGTTTTGAAATGGTAAAACAAAATAGATTTTGTTTTATTTATTCCCTTGACATACATCTAGAAATATAATATACTGCAATAAAAGGCGGTGAAATAATGGCATACAGTAAAGCCCAAATGACAGCCACTAACAAATACAGAGCAAAATCCTATGACCAAATAAATATAACCATCAAAAAAGGCATGAAAGACGAATATAAAGCCCTGGCAGAGAAAAAGGGCATGAGCCTAAATGCATATATTATCAGCCTAATTGAAAAAGATATGGAGAGTGAAACATGAACCTTACAGAAATTTTACTTTTATGCACAATTGTTACACTTTTTCTTGGATTATGGCCTATTGCCATAGGTATTCTTATTGCTTATGTTGCAATCAAAATTTCCAACTTGATTAATAATCGGGCAAAAACTGAAAAGCTATAAACTGACCCCGGCAGCCTAGACGGTTGCCGGGGTTTTTTGTTACCATACAGGCCAATCTTTCTGAGGGAGTTCCTTCCGGGAATAGCTGTTAAACAATTTCCAGAGGGGCGGGGAAAAAATGCGTTTAGTGTCCAGCACAGGCAGCCCCATGCTGTAGAGGTCTGCAATCTGCTTTGTTTGCTGGTCTACACCCACTTTACGACGGATACGGCGGGCCACAATGCAGAACGGAACCAGGGAACGGCGAACTACATAGAAATTCTGAGCCAGACGGCGGAGGGTTACATCCATATCCTCAAAGGACTGGGAAAACACGTCCACCGAAGTCTTATAGTGCCGATGGTACTTATAGAAGTAAATTGCCTCCTGGGGGAAGGATTTGAAATTGCGGTTGTTATACTCAATACCGGCCTCGTCAATAATGACTTTGGCGTCCTCAATCATATAGTTACCGATATCAACTTTAGCGTCCAGCTGATAAGCGCCGGTAATGGGGACATTGGAAAAAACATTGATACGCCGCTTGAGATATTTGCTTTTAAGGACAACTTTTGTAAGTGCGTTTTCATGTTTCCGGCAAAAGCGGATAAAGGCGTTCTCATGTAAAGCCCACTTGGTAAGGTAAGCGGCGAAAGTAGTCTTACCCGAGCCGGGGACGCCGAAGTAGACGTTCAGGACATGGGGATGGCTAGGACAGAGGAAAGAACGCACAAGGCACAACAGCCATATGGCCACAATCAGAAGCAACAAGAAGGACAGCATATATAAAACACTCCTTTTGAATGTGTAAATACAAGAGTGCGGGGGCGGGGCACGCACTTCGTTTGCGTGCGCCCGCCCCCTTCCTGTCAGACGCGCAGAAGCCGGGAGAACAGGCCGATACCCAGGCCGATGAAGCTAATCACCACACCTACCAGAAGCAGGGGGTTACTCGCAACAGTCTCAGCCACAGTGCCGACCCAGCCAATAGCAGAGGTAAATACCTCCGTAATGGTGCCGAGCAAAGTTGCCATAGTCATAGCAGTAGATTCCTCCATTTCTTTTTGTTCCTTTCTTATGTAATAATATCTTTCACTACCTTGCCCACAAGGACAAGGCAGATAAGACCAAACAGGTAGATGATAGGCTCTGCGCCCAGAAATGATGCAACGGCATTGAGAATCTCCACGAAAAATGCAGTCATGTTTTCCATTATTTCAAGATACCTCCCAACAGCCGCAGGATACAGTACAGCAGAACAGCGAACAGAAATATACCGGCAATATACTCATAATCCACACCAGCGGCGCCGCCCGCAACACCGGAGGTAAGCACCTGGTTAACCTCCGTACCGCTAGAAGTGGTGGTAACATTGGTTGTCATGACCGGGGTGTAAGTGCCAAACACAGCTTGAAACGCAAGGCCTAAATTCGTAATAACAGAGGGACTGTCCGGATCAGGCTCCGTCAGCATGGGGACACGTACAACACGGGTCGTTTTACAAACTGTACAGCGATATGTAATAGAACCATCTGCCTCATACGTAGGCTCCACACGGGATTCCTCCACCCATTGATGGGCACAAGAAGCGGCATCCAGCTTGGGCAATACCTCAGTTTTGGTGGCACCGCAGAGGGAGCAGAGATACGACACTTGCCCTTCGGTGGAGTAGGTAGGCTCCACACGGTGGGTTTCCTGCCAATTATGAGGACAACCGGAGGGGTCTAACATGGGTATAACCTCTGTTTTCTCAGAACTACAAACAGAACACTGATAAGAAATACTCCCCTCCTCTGTATAGGTAGGCTCCACACGGCTCACCTCCACCCACACATGGGAACAGCCAGAGGGGTCAAGCTTGGGGATTATCTCTGTTTTTGTATCGTGACAGCGGGAGCAGGTACTGACAATACTACCCTCAGCCTGATAGGTAGGCTCAGTACGGGAGGTTTCCTCCCATGCGTGGCCCAGCCGGGGGATAGTCTCCGAAATTTCATAGGGACAGCGGGAACAGCTTGTCACCTTAGAGCCATCTGCCATACAAGTGGCATCTGTTACATCCACAGATAAGGCATGACCCAAGGCGGCCACTGTTGTATCATAGGAATCACCACAGCCGGGGCGCTCACATGTATGGCGTATGGTACCCGCCTCTGTACAGGTTGCCGCATCCACTACCGTTTCCCGGTACAAATGGCCCAGGGCCGCAATTGGTGTTTTACTATTCTCCTCACCACACCTGCTGCATTCCAGCCAATGGGAGCCACCTTCCGTACAGGTTGCGGCAGTTTCCCGATATACAGTAAAGGAATGGCCCAAAGCGGGAATAGCCGTAGAGGACTTTACATAACCGCAATGAGAGCATTGTTCAGACGTACTGCCTGTCTCCACACAGGTTGCATCTACAGTTACCGTACCAAGTTCATGACCCCTACCCTTTATAATGCATTCCGTTCCACCGCAGTTCTTACACTCACCAGACTTGGAATAAGGGCGATCTACACAAATCCATTCAGATAACGTTACGGTACCACGGGAGGTGTTACAATCCGGGTCGGCACACCTGATAGAATACGTATAAGAATCAGCGGCAAAAGCGGGAACCGTCAGCAGACAGATTGAACAACAAGCCAACAGTGCGATAAGGCGCTTCCTCATTTCAACGCACCTCCCAGCAGCTTACCCAGACACAGGAGCAAAATACCAAACAAGGCTACAGAACCAAGCCACTGATAATCTACTCCCGCGAGGCCGGGGACAACTGTACGGATAGTGGATTCCACGGTATTGCCATCCACAGTCTCAGTAATAACAGTCTCCTCTGTTACCGGCTCATAACTGCCAAAGATGGAGACAACCAGCCCCTTTACACCAGAATTGGAAGTGAGGCCAGAATCACCAGAAGACCGAAGGTCAGCAACGCTGTAGACAGGTGTACCAGTTTCCTCCTGGGCACTCTCAGACGGAACCGGGGTACCCAGCACATCCACCGAAAGCACAGGAGACGAAGCCGGCTCCATAGCCGGTGTAGTACCGGGCGAAAGAAGTTCATCACCAAGCCAAACATTTCCGGCCTCATCAACATAGCTACCAACAGGATAGCCAGCATTGTCCCCAACGTCGAAATGACTTGTTGTGCGCTCATGACTTGCACCTACACTTTCAAAGGTAGTATCAGGGGTGGGAACGGGAGACGGCTCAGGGGTTATGGCTTCCGACGCACTCTCCGGGGCCTGCACGGAGACAACGGCGCTTTCCGCCTCCACTGCGGCCTCATATGCTTCCCGGTCAAAACGCCATGAGGAGCCATCATAAAGCCAGTACGCACTATCATCCACCGCAAAGGCACGGAGGGACAGGCACAGGGCAAACACAAGAATCAGGCTAAGTTGAAGCGCACGTTTCAAAATTCATCATTCCTCCGCTCCTTTGATATTTTGGGATTGTTGGTGCTGCCTGTCCGGGGGCTGTCTCCCCCCGAACCGCCGATACCAAACAGGATTTTAATGACCAGAATGGACAGGGAACAAAGCAGGACACCAAGCCACATCTGACCGAAGGTAAAGGAAAAACCGGGGACATAGATACCGAAGAGGCCCCAAAGACCATCCATAAGGGCTTTACCCAGTGAAGCTGTTGTGTCAAACATAGTGAACCTCCTATTTCAAGAAAATACGGATAATAGCAAGGAACACCAAAATAGTAACGCCAGCAACCAAAACCGTGACAATCTCAGGAGGGAGCCAAGACCAAAAAACCCCCATAGCCTCACCGAAGGAACCAAATAGGTTAACCACTTCTTTCAGCTTTGCAATAGTGTTTGTTACAAGCGCAATAAAGCTATCTAAGACCTTTTCAATGACAGAGCCAATCAATTCCAAAAGGCCGCCAATACCGGTACCAATCAGTTCACCCAGCTTTTTTAAAATCCGGGTAAACCAATTACCCTCATTATCTGGATTATCCGGAGTTATCGTCTGCGGAGGGCCTGTCCCCTCTGTATCCTTAAATTCTTCACCACAGACCGTACAACGGTAAATGGTATAGCCCTGGGTAACGACATTGCCTTGTTCATCATAGGTTGTCTGGATGCTCGTTTTTACCTCCCAGGTATGGCCCAGCTTGGAAATACTTTCAGATTTCGTGGCCTTGCATTTTGAACATGTATATTCAATCGAACCGTTAAGGATACAAGTAGGCTCCTTGCGGCCTGTTTCTTCCCAGGTGTGGGTACAAGCATCCTGATCAACCTCTTCTCCGGGCGTTATAGGACGACCGGGCTGAAGATCAGTATCTACGTCCGGGGAAGAGCCAACCGGGGAAAACTTATAACCTAAGGCGGATTTTGTAGCAGAGCCGTCATATACCATTGCTTCAACATCTACCCAGTTAGAGCCGTCATAGAGTTGAGGTTGTCCACCGGTATAATCATCATGGAGGGGGATATAAAAGAAGCCAACGACAGGATTGGAGGGACGAACGCCGCCAATGCGGAAAGAACTAACGGGGGTAGAGTGCCGAACATAAATCGTATTGGCTGTCAGTTCATCCGGGAGCGCAAGCACCATATTTGTATCATACGGCTCATTAGAGGGAGTATAGGGCCCCGTGGAAACCAAATCCCCGGTAGTTACTCGCAATTCATCCAAATACAATGTTCCACCAGGCTTGAGATAAATTGAATCGCCGCTAACAGAATCTTCCCAAGTTACATTATATGAATAGGCAAGGTCTCCATTTACGTATTGTTCAATCTTACCAGGAGTAAATACATACTTAAACGAATTCCACTGATTGCGAGTACCCCAATTTGCAAAAGAACAATAATTAGCGCTATTTGCAACTATACCTGACCTATAATAGCATCCTAAATATGATAAACGAATCTGCTTATTGGTCGAATTGATAGCGCAAGTATTCTCTTTTACACCATATGTACCGGAAGAAAATGTTGCGGAAGAAGTATCTAAAAAGCAACCATATCCCCGCAGACGTTCCGCCGAAGGTGCAGAATCCAGGATTTTTTGCCATGAATCAAAACCAGCATCACTTTGCACTGTTGATAACGGAACAGACTTATCATAGGTCGCTGACCGTTTCGAATAGGAATAACCAGTAAGCGTCTTTGTATAACCTTGCGCAATGGCATTACGACATACAGCACAAGCAGTGCCATCACTCTGACAATTACCAGTCAGCCAAGCATTAGCTGAAAAATCGTTAAAAACAGAGTAAGAATAGGTACCATAACACAAAGATTCATGCAGATTCAAACCGCCTACATGCAATTCAAAAGGGGGCAGGGTGCTAGCCGTCAAATTATGATACGCACGAAATTCAACAGAAAAACGCTCCAAATCAGCAAGGCCGGGAATAACTATGCCAGCTTCCGAAGTAGAACTCAGCTGCACAGCCTTGCCAAATGCACCCGCATCCACATAGTTCACGGAACGATTGACGGAATGGAAATTCCGCTCATAAGCGGAACTGTCCTCATAATTGCCGTCAAAGTGCTGGAGGGAAAGCGTGTTAGGATCATCCGGGACAAGCACATAATTTGTTACGTCATAACCTAAGTCCAGACCGGCAACTTCGCTGGCCGTAAGGGTGGAACTGTTGCGGCCATCCGTCAACTCAAAATAGTAAACATTGGTCACATCACCATAATTATTGGTGGTATTATTGTTCGTTGTACTATAATCGTAATTGACCGTGACGAACGTAGGCGAATACTGGATATCTACCATGTAATACTCATCTGTACTGTTATCAATGGTAATATAATATTGGCGATTATCCTCGTTGTAATAGAGCCGGTTATCTGAGTAGTTATAATTATTGGTGTCGTAATCGTAGTACCAGGATTTGAACTCTGTATTATACGTATAGTCGTTATTAACTGTAGTATACGTATTAAGGAAATCATTCAGCTTTACATTGGCCGAATAATTGTTCGTAGTGTTATTGGTGTTCCAAATATTATTGAAGGTTTTGTTGTAACTATCGATAATCCTTGTAGTGGTCGTATCCCCGCCACGGTAGTAATTGATAACATTCCCATACTTATCTTCTACGGATTCACTAGGCGTAGTGTAATACTTCTGAGGCTTATTCGAACTAAAAAGGGAATTGGCCCAATCTACAAGAGTAAAGCCCCCTAGCGGTTGACCGTCAACCCCACTAAGCCATTTTAAAAAAGTGTCAGAACCATAATAAAAAGCATCCTCAACAGTAGCATAAGCAGGCGTTATAAGACAGCTAACACAGACCATAAAGGCAACTGCCAAAGAAAGGATCCTTTGAAAATGCTTCTTCAAAATGTTACACCGTCCTTATATATTCTTCACTAACAACCCGAACATCACGGTAAATAACCGATTCATGTTGCTCACTCTTTAAAATCTTTTCTTCATCTCTAAATTCCTCAAAGTTCATGCACTCCAAAGGAATTATATCCGGGGCCTTTACCAGTGAGCGGGTAGACAAATACCATTTGCCGAAAATCTTTGTTTCTGCTTTTGTTATGTACTTTGTGACATAAGCCACAGCTTTTTCATAATCTGCATCCAGTTCAACGCAAGTTGAAAAGCCCCACGACCAAGAGGACATATTATAAATAGGCCGACCGCTGTTATCATTAAGTGGGATACCGTCTTTTGAATGTGCACGCTCAATGGGGACGGCTCCCAGCGAGCAAAGGCCGTGCATATGGATAGCGGGTTTTACTTCGCCCTCCTTCTGCCGGTGATATTCTGGGATAAGCACATAGCGGAAGTCTTGACGTTGGACAGCGTTTGACAGGAAGGCACGAACCTTTTTATAAACCTGGGCCGGGTCATAGCGGTCAATCAGTTCGCCGTTGAGCGTCCAGGTGAACATATGGGAAAAGCGGTTGCAGAGAGCAATATCACGAACCTTGGATTTAGCCCGCCGCTTGCTTTCCTCTAATGACCGTTCGGGGTCTTTTGCTTCTCCCGGCATAGATACATCGTACTCACGCTTGCTTTTACCATCCCAACCAGCGGTTTCAAAGTCACCAGATGGAAAAATGTAATCATTTGCGACTTGCAGAACATCCTTATTAAGATACTGCTTAATCCTAGCATTTGTGACGGTTTCAGCCCGTGGAACCATCAAACCCCGTGGTCGGCCCATAGTGCGATTTCTCCTTGATGTCAATTTGTTGCCCTATCAAGTAGGGCCGCTCCCGGCCCCCATAGTGGGGGCCGGGCTGGTGGAATGGCGAAAACCTCACTTCCGCAACCGGGTCTTAATCGACGGAGGGGGTGGAGGCCGAGAGCGAAACAAAAAGCACCAAGGCCGCATACGGCACTTATAGCACTTCGGCCCCCAATCAGAACATGGGTGAGATGTTTCCAGGTGTGACAATCCCGACATAGTGCTAACGGGTCACAGGCTCAAAGGCCACGATATAGCCCCGAGGGCCAAAGGAGACTTCATATTCACCGCCAATGCGGATACCGTCATAGGAAATCAAGCCGGGGTCCAGATTCATAGTCAAGGCGGCTACACCCTCAACACCGCGATCCGGGGCGTTATAGTGAACCTGATTGAAATTGTAACTGTTACCGGTACGCTTGCTGGTGCCCTCTCTGTGGGCCTTACCAATTACTTTAATTTTCATGGATTTTTTACTCCTCTATTTTTTTGATACAGGTCGGCCCCTGTTCAAATAGAAGTGTAAATCAACACAACAGAGACTTTTTATTTTTACCCTTGACAACGAGAAGTTCTCTTGCTATAATAACCAAGCAATCGGGCGGGAACACTTGGAACATAAAATCTCAGGCGGTTCGACAGGGTCCGATGCCATATGTGGGGGTATAGCTCAGCTGGGAGAGCGCTTGAATGGCATTCAAGAGGTCAGCGGTTCGATCCCGCTTATCTCCACCACTGAAAACTGAATAAGGATGTGGGGGTATAGCTCAGCTGGGAGAGCGCTTGAATGGCATTCAAGAGGTCAGCGGTTCGATCCCGCTTATCTCCACCAAAACAATAACTCACACAGTCAATGCTGTGTGAGTTATTGTTTTATCCAAGAAGAATATGAGGACGAACACTCAGTTAAAAGATGTGTTCCTAAGCCCGTGCAAAAAATGCACGGGCTTTTTTATTTTCAATGAAGTAACAAGATTGGAGGTTTACAGTGGGGAGTAAATTTTTTGAGGAACTATCCCGGTGTCTCGGAAAGGAGCAAATTGAATCCCTTAGCAAAGAGGACAGGCGGCTGGAGATTTTTCTCCATGGACGGCCTGTCCTTTCTGTTTCTCCTGGGAACGAAGTATTTATGCTTCCGTCCGGGAGCAAGAATCCAGAGGCCAACGAGCTGTATCACAGGGTCGCCATTGCAGCCGACAGAGTATTTGAATATGTGGAGGCTATGGAAAACACCCCCCTGCTCCGTGCTCGTGGTCTTGACAATAAGTTTCATCTGCTTGCGGATTTCGGCGGGGCTGTGCTGGCGGGCAGAGAGCGAGGCACCGGCCGGGGCTATGAGTTCGTTACATGGATCTGGGATTATGAAAGGGTCGGCGTCAGCCATGGGCACTACTATGAGGATGATTTTGCAGGAGCCAAACGGGACTTCGCTGTCCGCTCTGGTCTGATCCCCAAAGCCAGTCTCTTCTCCAATGAGGAGTTGACAGAGATTTATCGTGCAACGGATCATCTGTTGGCAGAAGACCCAAATTTGAATGACAAACAGATAAGAGCCATCCAAGAAGCCAGAATCAAAATCGAGTTCTCTGTCCCTGACCTGGACACCCAATTGGAACACAGACAGGATTATAGCCCTCAGATGGAGATGTAGGGCTCGGCATTGGAGGAATACGATGAGAATGAATGCTGTGTTATCAAATCCGAAGCATCCCGAGTACGGACAGTTTACCGTTCCCCTCCCAATCCCGCACAACCAGTATGACGGAATTATGGAGGCGCTGAATGCGATGGACATGGGAGATCCCCTGGCGAGGGACTGCCAAATGGACGAGATCCTTGGTGAGTACCCCATCCTGAAGCGACTGGAGGGAAAACCTGTAAATATCGACGAGCTGGACTATCTGGCCAAGCGGCTGGACAGCTTCTGTTATGCACAGGAGGGCGCTCAGTTCCAGGGTGCGGCGGTCAGCTACGACTATTCCGACATGACCGACCTAATCAACTTGACATTTTCCTGCCAGCAGGTCACGGTCATCACAGATTTTTCTGATTTAGAGCAGGTCGGCAGAGATCATTACATGGTGCTGAATGGCGGCTGCGCCAGCAAAGAGGAGCTGGACGCCCTTGACGGCTATGAAACCGCCCTGCTCCTCATTGATGAGGGCAATGGAGTCATCACACCATACGGAGTAGTCTATGACAACGGTATGCGACTCTCGCAGCTCTATGATGGGCGCCATTTTCCGCAGTATTTCTATGAGCCTCCCCTGCTGACCCTGACGGTACAGCAGAGTAAGGACGCTCCCAAAACCTGGTTGTATCTGCCTGCGCCAGATCTCCATATCAAGCGTTCCTTGGTTCGGGCAGGGATCGTTGATCCGGCGGATATGAGGCTGTCATTTCAGGGGAGCGAGTTTCCGGATGCCGTAGACTGACCAGCCTGCCGGAGACGGCAGCAAAAGCGGCAAA
>CDZQ01025375.1_pt1 | contig 11488 bp, 11 predicted proteins | sample 554831 | NCBI WGS metagenome assembly CDZQ01 (sample SAMEA3182112, study PRJEB8094) | gut metagenome | biome: human; feature: gut; material: Stool; isolation source: human stools | place: Canada | collected 2013-05-06
CGGCGGGCTTTTCCCGCCCGGCGCCCCGAGACTACCCCGGCACCGCTCCCCTGAGCCAGCCGGAGAGCCGGGCCCTGGCGCTTCTTACCCGGGCTCTGGACCCAGCGCTGGTGCTGGCGTATCACGCGCAAGGCGCGGTCCTCTACCGGGACTGGCGGGGCTACAGCCCTCCGGGGAGCCGGTCCCTGGGCCGCCGTATGGCGGAAAAAAGCGGCTATGCCCTGGAGGAAGCGCCGGCAGCGTCCGGGGACGCCGGATACAAGGACTGGTTCATCCGGGAGTTCCGCCGCCCGGGCTATACCGTGGAATGCGGCCTGGGGGAGAACCCGCTGCCCCTTTCCCAGCTCCCTGCCATCCAGGCGGAGAACCGGGGAATCCTGGTGACAGCGGCCATGGGCTGACCGGAAATGGAAAAGCGCCCTTTGTTCCCGAGGCTATGGGCGGGGACAAAGGGCGCTGTACGTCTATGCGTTTATTTTGTAGTGGGGTTCAGGGCCTCGGCATCGGCGAAGGGATCCGCCGGCGGGGTTTCGGGCTGGGCCTCCGGCTCCGCTTCCGAGGCAGGCTGCGCTTCCTGTTCCGGCTCCGGCGCGGCGCTGTCCTCCGCTGCCGCAGGGATGGCGGCCTCTTCCGCCGGGAACGCCTCCTCTGCTTCAACTTCCGCTTCGATGCCGGGTTCGGGAGGGAGCGCCGTCTCGTCCGGATCCGGTTCGGCTTCACCGTCCGCCTCCGCTTCCTCCTCCGGCGGTTCCTCCGCCGGGTTCAGCGCCGCCGCTTCCTGGCTTTGGCGCTCCAGGCGCAGCTGCCGGGCGCGCTCTTCCAGGGCCTGGCGCTCCTGTGGGCTGAGGCTGTCCAGATAGGCCTGACGCTCCAGCCGGGCGGCCTTGACGCTCCTCAGGTGCTGCAACCGCCGGATGCGGTAGACGATGACCCAGGCAAGATAAGCGGCCAGGAGCAGCAGCACCACGACCACGCCGATGAACACGGCGGGGTTGCTGAGCGTGTCCCGGATCTGTGTGCGGATATAGGCCCCGTGGGACAGGGCGATGCTGTTGGCCGCCACCAGGGGCGTGGTGAAAATGACCTCCCCGTTGTGGGAGATGCTCACCTCTCCCAGGACCGTGCCGCTGTCGATGGGCGCGGTGAGGGTGGTGCCGTTCTCCTGGCTGTAGATGGTCACGTCCCGGACGTATTCCACCAGATCTGCGTCCGCGGCCACCAGGAGCTGCAGCCCCTGGCGGGGCTGGGCGCCCACAACGCCGGTGCCGGCGCCCAGGGCTACGTCCAGCTGGGCCAGGGTTTCGCTCTGCAGCAGGATGTCCGTATACTGGAAATTGTTAAAGCCGTATTCATAGAGGTTGATGCTGTCCTGGAACTGGTGGAAGACGCGGTTTGCGCCCTCGCCTTCCGCTGTGCTGTGCATCACCACGCAGATAAGGTCCATGTCGTCCCGGGTGGCGGAAGAGACCAGGCAGAAGCCTGCCGCGTCCGTGTGGCCGGTTTTGCCGGCAGTGCAGTAGGGGTAGAAGTACTGGTCCCCGTAAACGCCATCCGTTGTGATGAGGGCGTTGGAGTTGGTGAGATCCCGGGCTTGGCTGAGGTTGGTGGCGGGGACGGTGTGGACCGGTGCGCTGCTGATGGTGATGAACTCCGGCGTCTGGTAGGCCGCCTGGGCAATGAGCGCCATGTCTCGGGCGGTGGTGTAGTGGCCGTCGTTGGGGGCGCCGTGTGCGTTGACAAAATGGCTGCCCGTGCAGCCCAGCTCCGCGGCAAGCTGGTTCATCCGTTCCACGAACGCGGAGACAGACCCGGCTACATGGACGGCGATGGCGTTGCACGCGTCGTTGCCGGAGGCCAGCAGGGCGCAGTAGAGCAGCTCTTCCATGGACATGGCCTCCCCCACCTGGAGATTGACGCTGCTGCCGTCCTCAATGAGGTCGGCGGTCATCTCCTCGGAGAAGGTGACCATATCCGCCATATAGATCTCCCCGGCAGCAACGGCCCGAAGGGCCACCAGAGCGGTGAGGATCTTGGTGGTGCTGGCGGGATAGATGGTCGCGTCCGCGTCCTTTTCGTAGAGGACCTGGCCGGTGATGGCCTCGATGAGCATGACGTTGGAGGCCCGGATATCCGGCTCTTCCAGGGCCAGGGCCGCAGGGGCGAGGCAGCCAACCAGGAGGCAAAGGACCAAAAGGCGGGCCAGTATGGGAAAGAACTTGATTTTTTTCATGTCATTCTCCGGTAATATGTGTTATACTGAATCTGCGTATGCCTGTCCGGGGACGGAAGTTTTCGGAAAACCCCGCAGCAGCGCAGGAAAGAACCTGGGCGATACAAAAACTATTATACAAATTTCCCTACGGAAAAGCAACCTTTAATCGAAAAAAGGGAAAGGTCGGGGAATGCGTGGGCCTGAGCCGGGGAGAAAAGTTCATATGCCTCCTGGCCTTGTGCTTTGTGCTGGCCACGGCGGCGGCCGGCGCTCTCCAGGGCCGTCACGGCCCCGGAGAGCTGGAACGGGAGGCGGCGCCTCTGCCCAGCGTCTCCGCCGGGATGGAGAGCCCTTGGCGGGATGGCCGGCTGCGCCTCAACGCCGCAGCGGCGGCGGATCTGGACGAGCTGCCGGGGATCGGCCCGGTGCTGGCGGAGCGGATCGTGGCCCTGCGGGAAGCGCGGGGCGGTTTTTCCGATGCATCGGAGCTTCTGGATGTGGATGGCATCGGCGCGGCGACCCTGGAGGAGATCTTGCCCTATCTCATTGTGGAGGATGACTATGCGGATATTGGTAGTGGATGACGAAAAGCTCCTGGTGAAGGGGCTGAAATTCAACCTGGAGAACGAGGGTTACCAGGTGGACGCGTGCTATGATGGGCGCAGCGCCGTGGACATGGCCCGCCAGGGGGATTATGGGCTGATCCTCCTGGACCTGATGATGCCGGAGCTGGACGGGCTGGAGGCCTGTATGGAGATCCGGGAGTTCTCTACCGTGCCCATCATCATGCTCACCGCCAAAAGCGAAGACGCGGACAAGCTCATGGGTTTTGCCTGCGGGGCGGACGACTATGTGACCAAGCCCTTCAACATCCTGGAACTCAAGGCCCGGATCCGGGCCCTGCTCCGGCGCAGCAGCATCGTCTCCGCCTCGGAGCCGGAGACAAACGTGCTTACCCGGGGTGGCATCGCCCTGGATGAGGACCGGCGGGTGGCTGTGGTCCGGGAGCGGACTGTGGAGCTCACGCTGAAGGAATATGATCTTCTGAGCCTTTTGATGCGTTCTCCCGGAAAGGTTTTTTCCCGAGAGGCGCTGCTGGACACCGTCTGGGGCTATGACTACCAGGGTGATATCCGCACCGTGGACGTGCACATCCGCCGCCTGCGGGAGAAACTGGAAGAAAACTCCGCCAATCCCACACACATCCTCACCCGCTGGGGTGTGGGTTACTATTTTGCGGAATGAGGGGTTTGCTGAAACGATTGCCCTGGCGGGAGAGCGTGCAGGCACAGTTCATCGCCGTGTTCATGCTGCTGCTTCTGGCGCTGCTGGTGCTGCTGAACACCTATCCCCTGGTGGCCATCCGGGATCTGGTGTTTGCCAACAAACGCTCCGCCCTCCAGGCTCAGGCCACGGTGGTGGCCGCCTCTCTGGCGGGGCTGGATGAGCTCACCGAGTCCGGCGTGGAGCAGGTCATGGAACTGCTGGACGTGGTGGACGTGGACCGGATGCTGGTCACGGACGCCTCGGGCCGGATCCTCTATGATACCGACGGGCAGGATCCGGCGGTGGGGCGATATGCCCTTTTTCCCGAACTTCGTGACGCCCTGGACGGGGACACGGCCTTTTATAACGCCTATGCCGACGCTGCGTTTCTCAGCCGGGTGGCTGTGCCCGTCCGGGCACGGGGAGCGACCATCGGCGCGGTGTATCTCCGGGAGACGGATACGGAACAGGGTGAGCTCCTGCGCCAAGTCCAGAGCACGCTGCTGAATATCTCCCTGGGCGTGGCGGTGGCGGCGCTCCTGGTGACGAGCGTACTCACCCGGGCGCTGACCCGGCGCCTCACCCAACTGGTAGAGGCCATCCGCATTGTCCGGGATGGGGAGTATGCCTACCGCCTGGATGTGAAAGGGGAGGATGAGCTCTCCGAGCTGGGGCGGGAGTTCAATAACCTGACACAGCGCCTCCAAAGCACGGAGGAGCTGCGCCGGCGCTTTGTTTCCGATGCCTCCCATGAGCTAAAGACGCCTCTGGCCTCCATCCGCCTCCTGGCGGACAGTGTGGTCCAGAGTGAGGCCATGGACCCGGAGACCATGCGGGAATTTGTCTCGGACATCGGCATGGAGGCAGACCGCCTGAACCGCACCACGGAAAAGCTCCTGCAGCTTACCCGGATGGACGGGGAGGCCGCGCCGGTCCGCCAGCCGGTGGAGCTCCGGGCCGTGGTGGAGAAAACGCTGCAGCTCCTCGCGCCCCTGGCCCGGGAGCAGGAGGTGGAGCTCCGGAGCGAGCTTGCGCCGGACGTGCGCGTCCTGGGAGACCCGGACGGCGTCTACCAGATCATTTTCAACCTGGCCGAAAACGGCATCAAGTATAACGTCCGGGGCGGCAGCGTCAGCTTGCGGCTCTTTGCCCGGGAATACCAGGCGGTGCTGGAGGTGGAGGACACGGGCATCGGCATCCCCGAGGAAGATCTGCCCCATATCTTTGACCGCTTTTACCGGGTGGACAAGGCCCGCTCCCGGGCAAGCGGCGGCAGCGGCCTGGGACTCTCCATCGTCCGGGACGCCGTAGTGCGCCACGGCGGCCAGATCCGGGTGGAGCCCAACTACCCCCAGGGCAGCCGCTTCGTGGTGGAGTTTCCCCTGTATTCAGGAGAGGAGGCGGCGCCATGATGTGGAGACAAGAGCGCGGCCTCATGGCGCTTGTGCTTGCGCTGGCGCTTTTGCTGGGAGTGGCCTTGGGCGGCTGCTCCGGCGCCCGGGAGGGAGGCTATTATGTCCTCCGGGAGAACCTGGAGCGCCAGGGCGCGGACGCGGGGGCCCTCCTTACGGCGGAGTCCGTCTCCCTTGCCGCGGCACCCGACCCCGTCTCCGGCCTGCTCTCCGCTTTCGCGGCCCAGCCCGGTTCCCATTCCCTCCGCTCTGCCCTGCCGGAGGAGGTGGATATCCTGGGCTGTGAGGTGGAAAACGGCGAGGCGGTTGTTACCTTAAGTCCAAACTACGCTGAGCTCTCTCCCATGGACCAGACGGTGCTCTGCTGCGCCCTGGCGGGGACGCTGTGCCAGTTGGAGGAGATCCGCTCTGTCGCTATATTAGTAGACGGGGAAACAGTTGTCCGGGGTCTCACTGCGGATGACGCGCTGCTCCTGGATGGAGAGGCCGATCCGGAGGAGCGGCAGGCGCGCCTGTACTTTACCGACAGCGACGGACGTTACCTCACGGCGGAAGTTCACCGGCTCTCCCTGGGCGAGGATACCAGCCTGGAGCGCATCGTGCTGGAGGAACTGCTCCGGGGCCCCTTTGGGGACGATCTCCGCACGGCGGTGCCCGCGGGTACGGCTGTGCGCTCCGTGGCCACGGAGGACGGCTTGTGTACCGTGGACCTCTCTGGAGAATTTGTCTCCGCCCGCTCCGGCAGTGCCCAGGGCCAGCGCCTCGCGGTGTATGCCATTGTCAACACGCTTACTGCCCTGCCGGAGGTGGAGCGCGTGCGCATCCTGTCGGAAGGAGAGGTGGTGACCGCCTATGAATACCTGGATCTGGAGCGGAGCTTCACGGAAAATGAGCGGGTCCTGGGTCCGGCGGATACCGCCGGGGGAGAGGTGGACATCACCATATACATGGCGCTCCGGGACCGGAACGCCCTGGTGGGCGTGCCCTGGATTGTCCGGCCCGAAGGGGAGAGCCTGGCCCAGGCCGCCTGCGAGGCGCTCTTTTCCGCCGGGGAGGATCCGGATTACCGCAGCCTGTTTTACGGGGAGGACAGCTTCCTCGCCGTGGAGGTTACAGACAGCGGCGTCTGCCGGGTGGATCTGCCCAGGAGTTTCTTTGACTCCCGGGGCAGCGAAGAGGAGATCCGGTTGGCGGTGGAGGCCCTTACAGCCACCCTGGCGGGGCTTCCCGGCATTACCGGAGTATATCTGACCATGGACGGCGCGCCGGCCAAATACGGCGGCCTGGATTTTTCCGGGCGGCTGATACCCAATATAGAATCCATTGTGAAATGAGGAATGCGACATGAAAAAACAAGGCACCATCTGCGTCCAGGGGGGCTACCAGCCCGAGAGCGGCGCGCCCCGGCAGATCCCCATCATCCAGAGTACCACCTATCCTTATGCCACGGCAGAGGAGATGGGCAAGCTCTTTGACCTGGAGACGGAGGGATATTTTTATACCCGGCTGCAGAACCCCACCAACGACGCCGTGGCCCGGAAGATCTGCGAGCTGGAGGGCGGCACGGCGGCCATGCTCACCTCGGCGGGACAGGCGGCCACCTTCCTGGCGCTGTTCAATCTGTGCTCCTGCGGGGACCACATTGTCTCCAGCTCCGCCATTTACGGCGGGAGCTACAACCTCATCGCCGTGACGATGAAACGCATGGGCATCGAGAGCACCTTTGTGGAACCCGACTGCACCGACGAGGAGCTGGCGGCGGCCTTCCGGCCCAACACCAAGTGCGTTTTTGGGGAGACCATTGCCAACCCCGCCCTGGCGGTGCTGGACATCCAGCGTTTCGCGGAGGCGGCCCATGCCCACGGCGTGCCCCTGATTGTGGACAACACCTTTGCCACGCCCATCAACTGCCGGCCCATCCAGTGGGGGGCGGACATCGTCACTCACTCCACCACCAAGTACATGGACGGCCACGCCGCTGCTGTGGGCGGGGCCATTGTGGACAGCGGGAACTTTGACTGGATGGCCCACAAGGACAAGTTCCCCGGCCTCACCACCCCGGACGAGAGCTACCACGGCGTGGTGTACGCAGAGCGTTTTGGGAACGGGGGCGCGTTTATCACCAAGGCCACGGCCCAGCTCATGCGGGACCTGGGCTGCACCCCCGCGCCCATGAACAGCTTCCTGCTGAATCTGGGGCTGGAGTCCCTCCATGTGCGTATGCCTCGGCACTGTGAAAACGCCCTGGCCGTGGCGCAATACCTCCAGGACCACCCCAAGGTAGCCTGGGTAAACTACCCCTCCCTGCCCGGGAACCCCTACTACGCCCTGGCCCAGAAATACCTGCCCCACGGCTCCTGCGGCGTGGTGAGCTTTGGCCTCAAGGGCGGGCGGGAGAGCGCCGCCCGCTTCATGGAGAAGCTGCGCGTGGCCAGCATCGCCACCCACGTGGCAGACGCCCATAGCTGCGTCCTCCACCCGGCGGGCACCACCCACCGGCAGATGACCGACGCGGAACTGGCCCACGCCGGCGTGGGCCCGGACCTGGTGCGCCTGAGCGTGGGGATCGAGGACATCGACGACATCCTGGCGGACATTGCCCAGGCCCTGGAGCAGGCATGAGCGCCCTTCCCATTCCCCAGGTGACGGCGGGATCCGTTTATGACCTGACGCCGGAGCTCTTCCTCCGCCGGGGGGTGGAGGCGGTGCTGCTGGATCTGGACAACACCCTGGCGCCCTATTCCCAGCATCAGGCGCCGCCGGCTTTGCGCAATTGGATTGACCGCCTCCGGGCGGCGGGGCTCACGCCCTTTCTCCTTTCCAACAACCGGGGGGAGCGCCCGGCGGAATTTGCCAGAGCCCTGGGCATCGGCTATGCGAAACGGGCCGGGAAACCCGGCACCGCGGCCCTGTTCCGGGTACTGAAGGAGCTGGGCAAGACCCCGGAACAGGCCGCCCTGGTGGGGGATCAGGTGTATACGGACGTGCTCTGCGCCCGGCGGGCCGGGGTGCTGGCGGTGCTGGTGCGGCCCATATCCATGAAAAACCCGCTCCTGGCCCTGCGCTATGGGGCGGAGGCGCCCTTCCGCCTCCTGGCCCGGGGCCGGGCGGAGCGGATCGGCAAATGTACGGAGGCGAAACCATGACGAGATTTGCAAAGCTCCAGGCCGCCCTGGGGGAACAGGGGCTGGACGCCATGCTCCTGCTCTCCCCGGTGAACCGGCGCTACGCCACAGGCTTTCCCAGCTCAGACGGCGCGGTGGTGCTCACGGAGAAGGAGGCCTTTTTCTTCACCGACTCCCGGTACATCGAGGCCGCCCGGCAGCAGGTGCCGGGCGCCACCATCGGGGAGATCACCGGGAAAATGCGCCGGAGCGACTGGCTGCGCCAGGTACTGGCGGATTGCGCCGGGAAACGCCTGGGCTTTGAGGAAGAGTGGCTCTCCTACGGGGCCTATCTCCGGCTCCAGGAGGATCTGCCAGGGACGGAGCTTGTCCCAGCCCAGAGTATCCCCAGCCGCCTCCGGGCAGTGAAGGACAAAGAGGAGCTGGCGGCCATGGCCGCGGCCCAGGCCATCGCCGAGGCGGCCCTCGAGAGGGTTTTGCTTCTGATCCGCCCCGGCGTGCGGGAGCGGGACATTGCAGCGGAGCTCACCTACCAGATGCTCCTGCTGGGGGGCGAGGGGAACAGCTTCGACCCCATCGTGGTAGCCGGGCGCAAATCCAGCATGCCCCATGGTGTGCCCGGGGACGAGACGGTGTCCGCCGGGGACTTCGTCACCATGGACTTCGGCTGCCTCAAGGACGGCTACTGCTCGGATATGACCCGCACCGTGGCCGTGGGCAGCGCGACGGCGGAGATGCGCCGGGTGTACGACACTGTGCTCCGGGCCCAGGAGGCGGGCATCGCCGCGGTAAAAGCCGGGGTGCCCGGCGCCGCGGTCCATGCCGCCGGGGCGGACGTGATTGAAAAAGCGGGCTACGGGGCATACTTTGGCCATGCCTTCGGCCACAGCCTTGGGCTGGAGATCCACGAGAGCCCCAATTTCTCGCCTTCGGAAAAGCGCGCCATCCCTGCCGGGGCGGTGGTCTCCGCCGAGCCGGGGATCTATCTGCCCGGCCGTTTCGGCGTGCGGATCGAGGACGTGGTCTGCGTCACGGAGCAGGGTTGCGTCAACCTCACCTCCGCGCCCAAGGAGCTGCTGGTGCTGTAAAATCCCCGCCCACCGCAGAAAGCACTTGCCAAATCGGCATATGTGCGGTAAAATGTATCAGCTGAGAAACACAAATGCTGTAGATACAGGAGGATTCAGTTATGATTTCTGCGGGCGAATTTCGCAACGGCGTGACCTTTGAGTTGGACGGCCAGGTGATGCAGGTGGTGGAATTCCAGCACGTGAAGCCCGGCAAAGGCGCCGCTTTTGTGCGCACCAAGATGAAGAACGTCATCACCGGCGCCGTGGTGGAAACTTCCTTTAACCCCACCGCCAAGTTTGAAAACGCCTATGTGGAGCGCAAGGAGATGGAGTACAGCTACAACGATGGGGATCTGTACTATTTCATGGATCTGGAGACCTACGACATGCTCCCCATCGGCAAGGACGTCCTCTCCGACGGCTTCCGTTTTGTCAAGGAGAATATGAACTGTACCGTCAGCTCCTACAAGGGCAAGGTCTTCGCTGTGGACGCGCCCAATTTTGTGGAGCTGGAAGTCACCGAGACCGACCCCGGTTTCGCCGGCAACACCGCCACCAACGCCACCAAGCCCGCCAAACTGGAGACCGGCGCCGAAGTGAAGGTGCCCCTGTTCATCGAGCCGGGCGAGCGTATCCGTGTGGACACCCGCACCGGGGAGTATCTGGAGCGGGCCAAGAGCTGAGAGAGCTATTTCTTCCATTGATTAATAAATCGTGTCAAAAAGGAGGTCACCACTATGACACCCGCTGAGAAAGTCGCTTACCTGAAGGGCTTGGCCGAGGGGCTGGGCGTGGACAAGGACTCCAAGGAGGGCAAGCTTTTTGCCATTATCGCCGACATCCTGGAGGATCTGGCTCTGGATGTGGAGGAGCTGGAGGAATCTGTCGCGGATCTGGATGAGGAAGTGGAGGACCTCTCCGACGATGTGGAGGAGATCGAGGACTTCCTGGACAGCATCCTGGATGACGAGGATGACGAGGACGAAGATGAGGAGGATGACTACTGCCGCCGCCATCATCACGGCCACCATCACCACGGCTGCTGCCACCATCACGATGAGGACGAGGACGAGGAACCTGTGTTTTACGAGGTCACCTGCCCCGCCTGCGGCAACACCATCACCGTGGACGAGGACGTGCTGCTTCTGGAGAAGATCGACTGCCCCAACTGCGGCGAGACCCTGGAATTTGACTTCGACGCCATTGAGGACGAAGACGAGGACGAGGACGAGGACGCCCCTGAGACGGACGGCGAAGAGGAATAATCCCGGGGATTTGAGACTTCAAAAAACCTTTTGCAATCCTCCCGCGGTACCTTTTGGTGCCGCGGGGGCTTTTTTTGCCCTTTTTGGAAAAGGCCTTGACAGACGGTTCGGAAGCGTGTATGATATCCGTATTAGAAGAAATAGTACGGTTCAAACGCAAAACTGTAGACGGGGCGTGATGAAGTGATCAGACTCAATTACCGGGATTCCCGGCCCATCTATGAACAGATTATGGATGGACTGCGGCGTCTGGTGGTCTCCCAGGTGCTCAAGCCCGGGGACAAACTGCCCTCGGTGCGGGAGCTTGCCAGCCAGCTTGCCATCAATCCCAATACCATCCAGCGGGCCTACCGGGAATTGGAGGCCCAGGGCTACATCTACTCCATCCCCGGCAAGGGCAGCTTTGCTGCGGAGCGGGCAGAGGTGGACCAGGCGCGGGTGGAAAAACTGCTGCGCCGCTTTGACGAGACGGTGACGGAGCTGGGCTTTCTGGGTTATTCCGGAGAGAAACTCTGTCAGCGGATCCGGGAAGGGGGAGAGGACGCATGATTGAGGTCAAGAATGTAGTTAAGATATTTGACGGCTTCCGGGCGCTGGATGGGCTGAGTTTCCATGTGCCCCAGGGCGCCATTTACGGGCTGGTGGGACCCAATGGCGCGGGGAAGAGCACCGTCATCCGCCACCTTACCGGCATCTACCGGCAGGATGAGGGCCAAGTATTGGTGGACGGGGCGCCGGTGTACGAAAACCCGGCGGTGAAAGGACGTATCGCCTATATCCCCGACGAGATCTTCTTTTTCCCCCAGGCGGGCATTCGGGACATGATGCGCTTTTACAAGGGGGTCTGCCCCCGGTTCAGCACCGAGCGCTTTGAAAAGCTCCGGGAGGCCTTTGCCCTGGACGAGAAAATACCCATGCGCCGCCTGAGCAAGGGCATGCAGAAGCAGGCGGGCTTCTGGCTGGCCATGAGCATGTGCCCGGACATCCTGATCCTGGACGAGCCGGTGGACGGCCTGGACCCGGTGATGCGCCGGCAGGTTTGGAGCATCATCCTCCAGGATACGGCGGAGCAGGGGACCACGGTTCTGGTCTCCTCCCACAACCTCCGGGAGCTGGAGGACGTGTGCGACCATGTGGG
>CDZQ01015542.1_pt1 | contig 11469 bp, 8 predicted proteins | sample 554831 | NCBI WGS metagenome assembly CDZQ01 (sample SAMEA3182112, study PRJEB8094) | gut metagenome | biome: human; feature: gut; material: Stool; isolation source: human stools | place: Canada | collected 2013-05-06
AACACTTGAACATGAATATTCATACAGTCTTTACAAAAAACATTTTTACAACAATAACTTATCAATAAAAAACACAAAACGCTTTTAAAGCCGCAAAAATGTTTCCTTATATCAATATTTACAGGTATTATATAACTTAAACATATACTTATATTTATTGACCTGGTAATTTTCCACTGATAATGTTCACAATTGACAATAAGGCAAAGTGTTAAAAACCAATACTGGGAAATTTTTCAATATTAACCCATACTTATCATCCTTTTTTGTCATTGTTTCCAAAAGGAAACATTCATCAATTTGCCAATATTGCGATTCGTCTGTCAAATGAAGAATTCCCTGTTTTTGATGGATTTTTTAAATATTGATCACATACGCACAAACACATGCCAAGACTGAAAAAAAAGGGAGCCTCCAATCTGGATACCCTGCCCAACGTTGTCATGGTAGAGCCTTCCAATGCGGAACTCGTTTCCGTAAAAAAGCATGCCAGGACTACCCGAAACACTAAAAACAGAAAAAGAAACCAGAAAGACCCCATTGAATTGTCTCCCGACCAGCAGGAACTGGTCGATATCAAGAATTCTCTCGGTTTGAGACATCAGGATTACGCCATCCTCCTGGGAATCGGCCTCCCCCGTCTTTCGTCATACACCTATGGTCGTACGGCTTCGGTACCGGCAGACGTCATGAAAACAGCACGCCAGCTCCTTGCGGAAAATGCCGAGGCGACCCGGCTTCTCAAGGAAAAATTCAACCGTCCCATGTCGGAAATACTGCAGGAATGGGAAAACAGCCTGGGCACTTCCTCCGACGCGGAACTCGCCGGCCTGATCGGCGTTGTCACCATGACAATCAACCGCTGGCGCAAAAACGAAACCAAACCCGACCTTTCCGCCCTGAACCGTTACGACCGTATCGTCAACCTTGTTGCCAATAACATCAAACAACTCGGTTCCCGCTGAAACGTCACCATCTTTGCCAATGGCTCCCGTCAATTGATCTGACCGGAGCTATTTTTGCATTTTGTCGGGTACAATACCGAAAAGACACACGAGTCATAAAAGTCCCGTTTAAAACGGTTTCCCGGAAACGTTCACTTCGACCGATGCCATGAAAAGTAATTTCCCGTCAAACCTGCAAAATTTCGATTTTTCCATGATGCCCCCATCCATTCTGGGGCATCTTTCATTCCAGTTCCGCACACCGGACAAAGCTCCCTTTCCTGCCGGAACCCATTCGCTGAACCTGTCGCTTGGAATTGAGGGAGAAAGAGACACCATACTGGTCGTTCCCGAAGGACTGGAAACCGACAAACCGGTCAAATTGCTCGTCATGTTTCACGGAGCAGGCGGAAGTGCCGAAAAAGTCATGCCGTTTTTCAGGGACTGGGCCGAAAAGGAAAAGTTTCTCCTGATGGTTCCCCAATCCACCTACATCACATGGGATCTGACAGTCGGCGGCAACGGCCCCGATCTGGAAAGGCTGGAAAAAGGCCTTGAAGAAGTCGCTTCCCGCTACAACATCGATAAAAACCATTTCGGATTTTGCGGTTTCTCCGACGGTGCCAGCTATTCCCTTTCCATCGGATTGTCCAACGGCGAAATCGTTTCACACGTCATCGCCCTTTCCGGCGGATTCATGAACCTGTATGTCCCAAGAGGCAAACCGCTCGTATTCATCGCCCACAGTCCCGAAGACGAACAGCTGCCGATGAACACCAGCGGCCTGCATCACTATAATGAATTGAAAAAAGAAGGCTACGACGTTGAATTCCTCGAATTCCACGGCCGTCACCTCATCCATCCGCCGGTCGTGGAAAAAGCGATGGAATTTTTCATCAAGCGCAGCCCCGGCCGCCCCCAATAATACAGGCCGGCATTTCTCCAGGCGGAAGTGCCGGTTTTACCCTCCTGTTCCTCCTTCCATATCCCCTCTCAAGCCCTTTTCTTCCGATACGGACATTTCTTTTCTCAGCCGATTGACGACTGCCAACCCTTGGCAGTCCTGACAGATCATGGCAGTATTAGGAAATGAACCCTTAACGATAGAATGAACGATATGTCCTTTACCGAACTCAGCTCGTTTCTGCAGGCGCAAACCGAACCGCACATTCTTTTCGACAGGGAATACCGGATAATTGCCGTCAATCACGCTTTTCGCAAGTATTGCAATCCCCAGACCTCAGTTATCGGCCGCACCTGTTACGAGGTATCCCACAACTACGAAATGCCATGCGACCATTCCGGTGAAACCTGTCCTCTCGCAAAAAGCAGGCGTTCGGGCAAATCCGAGCGTGTCCTGCATATGCATCACACTCCCGAAGGAGAGGAATACGTCAGCATCGAACTGACTCCCATCAAGAATTCTTCAGGAGAAATCACCTGTTTCGTGGAAAAAATCGAACCTGTCAAAATAGCGAAAGGCCAGACAGTAAAAAACAGCCTCACCGGAAAATCCCCCGCTTTCACGAAAATGATGAATCTGGTTGAAAAAGCCGCCCAGTCAGACATCAATATTCTGCTTTACGGAGAATCGGGAACCGGTAAGGAACTCGTGGCGCAAGCCATCCACCGTACCGGGAAACGGGCAGCCAAACCCTTCATCGTTGTCGATTGTTCCGGCATATCCGAAGCCCATTTCGAAAGTGAACTGTTCGGGCAGGAACGGGCTGCCCATTCCAGAACAGGCTCCGGGAAAAAAGGACTGGTCGACGCTGCAGATGGGGGAACCCTTTTCCTGGATGAAGTCGGCGATCTTCCCCTTTCCATCCAGTCGAAATTGCTGCACCTCCTTGAAACCGGCGCCTACCGACGTCACGGCTCTGCCGATCTGCGCCGTGCGGATATCCGTGTCATTTCGGCAACCAGCCACAACCTCCGGAAAAAAGCGGCGGACAACCTGTTCAGAAAAGATCTCTACTACAGACTCGAAATCTTCCCTATTCATGTCCCTGCCCTGAGAAACCGGATCGAAGACATCCCGCTACTGATTGCATCCCTTCTGGAAAAGGCGGTACCCGAAAGAAACCTGAGCATCTCCGATGAGGCCATGTTCCTTCTTCAGACTTACCCTTATCCGGGAAATGTCCGGGAATTGCGCAATTTCCTTGAACGGGCGTCTCTCCTGTGCGACAGTCATGAAATCCGCCCCGAACACCTGTTGATTCCCGAACCGGAAAATGGTGAAAAACCGACACCGGAACAAATAGCTCCGGATACACAATCAGGACAATTGCTTTCGACATTCAGGGGAAAACGCAAGACTCTGGCAAAAATGTTGGGAATCAGCGAACGCACGCTTTACCGCCGTCTCTCTGAACTGCAGGAAAAAGAGCAGCGGTAAGACAACCGGACTAATGAATCGTTTCGAACGCTCTTGATTTAAATAACTTATCGAGTAAAATATAGGGGCTATACATAAAGCTTGCTTCATTTTGAGATGTTATGCGAAGTGTTAGCAATCCAAGTTAGTACCTTCAGCCCTTTGGGCGAAGTTTTTCTTTCTTGGCAGTTCCTTTCGGGGAAACAGCCACAGAGAATAAAAACCAAAAGTTGTACCAACGACAAGGAAATGAGAAATTATGACTAAACCATTAGACGGACTTAATGTGCTTGACTTCACCCACGTCCAGGCAGGTCCTGCCTGTACACAGATGATGGGTTTCTTGGGCGCAAACGTCATCAAGATTGAAAGACGTGGTTCCGGAGATATGACTCGTGGATGGCTGCAGGACAAACCAAACGTTGACTCCCTGTATTTCACGATGTTCAACTGTAACAAACGTTCTATTGAACTGGACATGAAAACTCCGGAAGGCAAAGAACTTCTGGAACAGATGATCAAAAAAGCCGACGTTATGGTCGAAAACTTCGGACCGGGTGCACTGGACCGTATGGGCTTTACCTGGGAACGTATTCAGGAACTGAATCCAAGAGTCATTCTGGCTTCCGTTAAAGGCTATGCAGAAGGCCATGCAAACGAACACCTGAAAGTGTACGAAAACGTTGCACAGTGCTCCGGCGGTGCTGCAGCTACCACCGGTTTCTGGGATGGTCCTCCAACCGTTTCCGGCGCAGCTCTGGGTGACTCCAACTCCGGTATGCACCTGATGATCGGTATTCTGGCAGCTCTGGAAATGCGTCATAAAACCGGCCGTGGCCAGAAAGTTGCCGTTGCCATGCAGGACGCTGTTCTGAATCTGGTTCGTATCAAACTGCGTGACCAGCAACGTCTGGAAAGAACCGGCATCCTGGCTGAATACCCACAGGCACAGCCTAACTTCGCTTTCGACAGAGACGGTAACCCACTGTCTTTCGACAACATCACTTCCGTACCACGTGGCGGTAACGCAGGTGGCGGCGGCCAGCCAGGCTGGATGCTGAAATGTAAAGGTTGGGAAACCGATGCGGACTCCTACGTTTACTTCACCATCGCTGCCAACATGTGGCCACAGATCTGCGACATGATCGACAAGCCGGAATGGAAAGACGATCCAGCATACAACACATTCGAAGGCCGTGTTGACAAATTGATGGACATCTTCTCCTTCATCGAAACCAAATTCGCTGACAAGGACAAATTCGAAGTTACCGAATGGGCTGCACAGTACGGCATTCCATGCGGTCCGGTTATGTCCATGAAAGAACTGGCTCACGATCCTTCCCTGCAGAAAGTCGGTACCGTTGTTGAAGTTGTCGACGAAGTTCGTGGTAACCACCTGACCGTTGGCGCACCGTTCAAATTCTCCGGATTCAAACCGGAAATCACCCGTGCTCCGCTGTTGGGCGAACATACCGATGAAGTTCTGAAAGAACTGGGTCTTGACGATGCCAAGATCAAGGAACTGCATGCAAAACAGGTAGTTTAATCAGTCTGTTTTCTGAGCAAAACGGCACTCTGGAGAGTGCCGTTTTTGTTTTTCCATACAAGCCGGAATTCCAGTCAAACTGACCTCCTGTATTGGATTCCATACCGTTGTTGTCAGATTTCCTCCCCCGGAACAGCATCTTTGCAGCCAGTCTTTTTCCGTCTTCCCGAATTCATCCTGTCCGGCCGGTTCACAAGACATTAACATCCTGCTTCTGCCAAAAAACTGCCAAGTTAATGCCATATACGACATACATGACACTCAAAACAGATTCAACCTGAAACAGCAAATCAAATAAATGGTCATAACCAATTGTTTTTTAACATATTTATTTACATAAAATAATCATTGTCGTATCAGACAGTTAATGGATAGAATTAAGAAGTCCAAAACGATCATGACTTACTCTAATGGAATAACAATCATGTCAAACGCAACAACAGAACACCAATGTGGATGTGGTCATCAATCTTCGAGCATTACCCTTCTCGTAGACAACAAGGCGGGAGAAGGACTTGAATGTGTGCACGGTTTTGCCGCCTGGATCAAAATCCGCGACCGGCGTATTCTTTTCGATACCGGTCAAAAAGGCGTCATCCTGAAAAACGCCGAACGCCTCGGCATCGATCTGGCGGATGCGGAAGTACTGGTCATGAGCCACGGTCATGACGACCATACCGACAATCTGGCCGACTTCTACGCCATCAATCCGAAAGCGCCGATGTACTGCGGCCAGAACATCGACGCTGACCGTTTCTGCTGCCGCCCCGGTGAACAATCCCTGAACTGGTCGCCTCCGGCAAGTGCAAAAGAGATATTTGCCAATTTGCCTGCGGAACAAAAACATGTTCTCACCGCACCTCACTACTTCCTGCCGGGCGTAGCGGCCACCGGACCGGTACCTCGTCTGACGGCTTTCGAAGACGTCGGCGATGCCCTCTTCCTCGATGCGGCAGGAACGAAACCTGACCCGGTGTCCGATGACATGTCCATGTGGTTCGAAACAGACAAGGGTCTTGTCATTCTTCTGGGTTGCTGTCACTCCGGTATCGTCAATACTGTCAACTACATCCGTAAAGTATCCGGCATGGAAAAAGTATCCGGCATTGTCGGCGGCATGCATCTGATTCGCGCAAACGAGGAACGTATGAAAAATACACTGGAAGCGATGAAGAGCTGGAATCTGGACTGGTTGATTCCATGCCACTGTACGGGTGACAAGGCCATGCAACAAATGAAAGATTATCTGGGTTATAAAGTCACTTTCGGCTGTACCGGTACGGTTATCGAACTGGGCCAGTTTCCCGAAAAACAGGCAGGCGATTTTTCCATGTGCAAAAAACATGCACATGCGTGCGGATGCGGATGTGCCTGATATCCGTAACAAACGAGTTTTATGGAAAATTCTGTGCAATCGGCAAACTGAACGTTTTACACTATCTTACTATCCGGAAACGATTTCAGACAAAGAGACCGAAACTTATAAAAAGCTGAATCCTTGTCGCAGCTGATTTATATCCATCACAGAATCCCTTCCAGCAAAAAAGCCAGCATGATGCTGGCTTTTTTGCTGGATACGATTTTTAAAACGACAGGTTTACCTCCGTCCCCGGAAAACGGCAGACTGATGGAAAGCCTCCAGCGAAACCGGTTCATTACTGTTGCCACACAAACGGCTGGTCAGTTTCAGCATTTCCTTGATATCCCGTCCGGAAGAATACGGAAAATCCCGCACAAGATCAGCGATAAGCTGATCGGATAACTCGACCTGAAATTGTTCCGACAATGATTTCCATAATTTGATGGCATCCTCTTTCGGAGGCGTTTCATAACGAATCACCGCAATGCAACGCGAGAGGATGGCCTCATCCACATCATCGACACGATTCGTCGTCATGAACAGCAACCCGTCAAAATATTCCAGTGTCCTCAGGAACTCCGCGACAATGGCGTTATGCTCCAGGTCATTGTCGCGACGGCGGATATACACATCCGCTTCATCCATTAACAATATCGCATCCCAACGCGCCGCACGCTGCAAAACAGCGGAAAGTGCCGCTTCGACACTTTCACCCGACGTACCCAGCTGACCGGAATGGACACGATACAACGGCTTGCCCGCCACTTCGGAATAGACTTCGGCTGTCAAGGTTTTCCCGAGACCGGCAGCTCCCATACACAGAATGGTCGTTCCACCTGATTTTCCTTCAATAATGTCATCGACCAGCATATCCGGGTTCGCCGTAAGGATGTCGATCAGTCTGCGATGTTCCTCCGGCAAGACGAGTTTGTCCTTCAATTCAGGCCTGTACTGGTATTCTTCCAGATTCTGGACGTGCACCCAGCAGTTTTCGTGCTGTTCCAGATAGAACATCCGGAGATAACAGTGAATCGGAATCTGTCCCGGCGTTCCTTCAATAATGCCTCCATCACTGGAATGCGTTTCAATCCGTCGTTCGATGATTTCCTCATCATTCACACATTTGATAGCGGTATCCTTTGGAATCCTGAACAACTCCAGATTTTCGGATAATCTGGTTTCCCCCGGCCGGATCAGGAAACCGAAATTTCTCGCGAGGAACTGCTTTCCATAGAACGGCTGAAAAGTGGTGAAACGCTGATGCTGCCTTTCATATTCCGCCTTGAATTCCGGACACTCCTTGTAAAACCCTTTTTTAGAGAGCAATTCGGGAATGGACAATTTGCCCATTTCCCTCTGATAAAACAGAATGGCACTTGTCATGCCACTTCGCCACTGTTCCGGAACGGCATCGTCAACACGAGTGGTCGCAGCTATGGTATTGGCCAGCAACTGGATACTGACATATGGCAGAGAGGGCTTGTCATATTCCCTTGGCACGTATTCGATACTGTCAATCAGCCAGGGAAGCAGGATGCCGTCCTTACTGCGCCGGTAAAGCCAGCCATCGATGGCATCGATCGACAGATATTCCTTCAATACCGGAATCAACATCTCGAGAGTCGGAACGGTAAATGTTCCTCCTCTTGCTTTCCTGACATTGCGCTCACCGATCAACTGGAACATCAAACCCTGATCATCGTTTTTTTCAGCCAGACGCCATAACTGATCCAGCGCGTCCTCGTCTTCATCGAAAAGATGATTTGGTACAAGAATCCGGCCATTGGTCAAGCCGTGTGAAGCAAGATGTTTCACCAATACAGAATCCTTGCTGACATTGGCCAGCAATTCATTAACCAGTGAAACAGAAAGATCAAATTCCATACGACCACTCAATCGAACTGTGAAAATTCCTATTATCGAACAAAACAGGATTTTCCTGTTACTGTTTTCATCTCATGAAAACAGCCTATAAACCGAAGCCAGCATAAAGCTGGCTTCGATCGCTTGCGAAACATCAGAAAAGGGACGCCTGTATCATTCATCGACCAGATACAGATCCTTGTCCTTGTCCTGCAGGAAGACCTGTGCAAAACCTTCCTTCTTGCCCTTTTCAAACTGCTCTTCGCCCCATTTCCGGCAAGTGTCACAGGCATAACGTGGAATGGCGACAGCCTTGATGTGGCTGTCCCTTCCGCTATCCGCCTGCGAGTCGATCACGACCGTACCGCCGCAATCCGGGCACTGTCTGACGACTTCGGTCTGGGTTTCACGGATATAGTCGGTATCGTAGAAAATGCTGCGGTTGCGACGGTGGAACGGCTGGCTCTGGTAGAACTTGCGCTTGATCGCTTCCTTGTTTCTCCAGTTGTCCAGCGTGTGATCCTTCAGCTGTTTCAGGTAATTGGTGATGTGCTGCGACTGGACCTGATTGCGGGGATCGTAATCCGGTTCCCTGATATGGCTGTAATCCATACCCGCCATCGCCAGAATGATACCGGTATTGATGTAAGGCAGCGCGGACTCGATCGAATAACCACCTTCCAGAACGGCCAGATCCGGTTTCAGGCGGTCGTTCAGAACAGCATAACCCTGAGCCGTAAACTTCATGTTCGTGATCGGATCGGAATAATGGTTATCCTGTCCGGCCGAATTGATGATCAGATCCGGCTTGAAGTCATCCAGCAAAGGCATGACGATATTGTCCAGCGTATAGAGGAACCCCTCTTCACAGGTTTCCGGTGGCATCGGCAAATTGACGATAGTGCCGAACGCATTAGGCCCCCCCATTTCATCCGGGAAACCTGAGCCCGGATACAGGGTACGGCCGTCCTGATGCATGGAAATGAACAACGTATTCGGATCATGCCAGAAAATATCCTGCGAACCGTCGCCATGATGGCAATCGGTATCGACCACAGCGATCCGCTTGACACCGTATTTTTGGCGGATATATTCGATCATGATCGCTTCCATGTTCAGCGTACAGAAACCGCGGCTGCCATGAACGACACGCATCGAATGGTGACCGCAAGGACGGACCAGCGCGAAAGCGTTGTCCACTTCCCCGGTCATCACCTTGTCGGCAGCCGTCAGTGTTCCACCAACCGAAATCAGATGGGACGTATGGACGATCTCGTCGATATTCGGAACGCAGAAATGCACCCGGTTGATATCGGCAGGCGTTGCCAGATCAGGCTTGTATTCCTTGATATTGTCGAAATCCAGCAAGCCTTCCTCAACCACCTGATCCTGCGTGTACAGCAGGCGTTCCTCACGCTCCGGATGAGTCGGCGTGATCGCATAGTCAAAAGCCGGGAAAAAAACCAGTCCTGTTTTCTTTTTCACGAAAACCCCTCTCAATTCGAATCATCTTTAATCAGACCCGGTTTGACCTGGAGTCTGACGCGCATGTTTTTACCGGTCGTGGAATAGCCGCGAACCACGTTGAACACCTGGCTGTCGGCCACTTCGACCTCGATATCCTGATCCCGTGCACCGGCCTGTTTGGCCATTTTGACCAGTTTGTCGGTTCCCAGTTCAATCAGGTCATCCAGTGTAAACCGTCTGGAGATTTCCTGCTGGACGCCCTCTTCGGCGATGCTCAGGGTTTGCGCTTCGGTATCGGCAACCATATTCAATTCCACCGTCGTTCTGGCTGTCGCTGCACCGCTGGCGTTGATCACGTCGGAATCCCCCGGAACCTTGACCGGGCAATCCATCATTTCGCCAATACGCTTTGCCATAAACGGTGCCGGACCGCCAACCACCACAATTTCCTGCGGTTCGATCTTGCGGCCTTCGAGCAATTCGTGAATCGTATAAACCGGCTTGCTGTTGATTTCGGTGAGCATCGCATTGATCTTGTCCACGATCAGCGTACAGGCCAGATCGAGCACATCTTTTGCGACTTCTTCCGGTGTTTTCTTCAGTTCGGCTGCCAGCTGTTTCATGGCTTCCATCGCTTTGGCCTTATCGCCGATATCGGCAATACCCAATACAATCAGCGCATCCGTCGTCGTCGGTACCGGGCCGTCAAAAGCCATTGCGGCACCCAGACGTTCCGGCCCCAGTTTCAGGACACCGTCCTCGACACGGACATGGCTGTCGCCGCCCACCCCGATCGAATGCGTCAGCAAACCACGGACAGAGGTTTTATGGTCTTCAATCGTAATACCCTGCGGTTCCAGCAAAGGCACTCCATCGGCAAAGAGGGCGATGTCCGTCGTCGTACCGCCGATATCGACCGAAATGGAATCCATCTCATCCGAAACGTAAGGCAGCACGCCCATGATCGTCGCCGCCGGACCTGACAAAATAGTCTGGACAGGCGTCTTGCGTGACTGTTCGAATTCAATCGTACCGCCGTCGGCTTTCAGGATGTACAGGGGAACGTTCACACCCAGCTTGTCCATATAGGTTTTCAGCTCGTTTGCGAGCTTGTCCTGAAGGTGCCAGACGGCTTCATTCAGATAAGTCGTCGCAATACGGCGCGGAAAATTCAGTGAACCGGACAGCTGGTGGCTTTGTGACGCATGTTCGGCAACGTCCCTGAAAACCTCGCTCACTTCCTGTTCATGGGCAGGATTGCGGGTCGAGAACTTGCCGACGATCGCCAGGCGATTGATTTTTTCCTTCCTGAACTTGTCTTTCAAGGCAGCCAGTTCCGAGCGATCCGGAGATTCAGCCTCGATACCGCGATGGCTCATGTATCCGGCGACATAATTTGCCTTGTCATACAGTGGCAAATCTTTCGGCGACACGCCGGGGCCATTCATGACGACCAGACCGACAGGAGCCAGCTGGTTCTGGACAACCGCATTCGTCGTCAGGGTCGTCGACAGGACAATGCGTTCCAGATTCTTGATGTCTTCCGGTTTGGCGACGGCTTCTGTCGCCATCATGACACAATTGAGAATGTTTTCCTTATCCGTCAGGACTTTCGATTTCCGGATAATTTTCCGGCCTTTCATCAAGACCGAATCGGTATGCGTACCTCCAACGTCGATTCCAAGGATCATATGCATCTCCCTGCGACAGTTTTACAAGAGGATTTCAAGGATGTGAATAGTGCCATATTGTTTTTGAAGAGAAAAAAATCGTATTGGGAAAAATCTTGCAAAATGCACTCCGGCAAGAATATCCGGCGTGCCCTTCAGGCATTACCGAATTATTGTATCACCGGAGAACCGGAATACTCTTGATCTTGACCGGATTTCAAAGAAAGGAAGACTGGATA